>Ga0182024_10006528_pt1 | contig 25563 bp, 25 predicted proteins | sample P32metaG_FD_120480 | JGI IMG/M metagenome (GOLD analysis project Ga0182024, IMG submission 120480) | Permafrost microbial communities from Stordalen Mire, Sweden - P3-2 metaG (Illumina Assembly) | ecosystem: Environmental > Terrestrial > Soil > Wetlands > Permafrost | place: Sweden: Stordalen...
AACATCAGGGCCGGCGGACTCTATTCTCCGCGCAAAAGGCCGAAGACATGACCGCACCCACGACCTGCGCAGTGCCAAAAATAGCCCTTGATCAGCGGGCGCCGTCCAGACATGACAATGCCCTCGCTCAGCTGTCAAAGCTGTTTCAAGACGAAGTCGATCTGGCCCGCGCGGAGCTTTCCCAGAAGGCCGGCGAAGCGGCGGGAGCGGTGAAATTGATCGCGGCTGGCGCGGCTCTCCTCATACCCGCCTTGGTGCTTATTCTCTTCGCTATTGCGTCGGCTCTCATGCAAATCGGTTTCTCCGGACCGGTCGCCTATCTTTGCTCGGGTCTCGGCGCGGCAATCATTGCGTCGGTCCTGATTTGGGCTGGCCTGGGTCGTCTGTCTGGCGACGCCCTGAAGCCTTCGATTACGATCGAACAAATTCACCGGGACAAGGACGCGGCAAAGGAGTTAGTTCGATTAATGAAGAAACGATGGTTGGTGGGAAAAGCGGAGATTTCGCGACTGAGCTGGTAAACTCCATCCGGGAGAATCCGATATCGGCGGCGCTGATTGGGATGGGATTGCTTTGGCTCTTCAGTGGCGGCAAGTCGCTCAACCAGATGAGCAGCATCGCCCGCCACGCGCGCCAAGCCGCCCTTGGAAGCGAGCCAATGAAAGGCATACGGAGGAAGCGAATCAATGCGCGGCGGAGAAATCTCAGCACTCTTGCGTCGTTCGCCTGTATGGGTCGCCGTGGCGCTACTCTATGGGATCGCGGCGATCGTCTCGCCGGCCATGCTGAAGCCTGAGCAAATTCTCAACATCCTGCAGGTGACCGCCTTCCTGGGGCTAGTCGCCACCGGCCAGACGATTGCGCTGTTGACGGGCGGCATCGACCTGTCGGTGGCCGGCGTCGTGACCATGACAAACATTGTCGCGACCAGCCTCATGCTCGGGCAGGACGACCGGATCGCGCCGGCAGTCCTATGTTGCCTCGCCATCGGCGCGGCCGTTGGCGCCATTAACGGTCTTCTCATCACTGTGCTGCGAGTCGCGCCAATCATCGCCACCCTCGCGATGAACTCGATTCTATTTGGGGCCGCCCTGGTTTATACCGGCGGCGCGCCGCACGGATCGGCGGCCCCGTCCTTCAATTTCATCGGCCAAGGCTCGGTTCTTGGCTTGCCTGCCAGCGCAATATGCTGGCTGGCTGTTGCTATAGGACTGTCCTACGCCATGCGAAGGACCACTTACGGCCGCTGGCTCTACGCGGTTGGCGCCAATGAAACCGCGGCCAGGCTCATGGGTGTCCCGACCCGCGCTGTTCTGGTTGCAGCCTATATCCTGAGCGCGACCCTTGCAGTCCTCGGCGGGCTGTTGGTTACGGCCTATGTCGGCAATCCGAGTCTTGGCATCGGCAATCAATTCCTGTTGACCTCGGTCGTCGCGGTCGTCGTCGGCGGCACCGCCCTCACCGGTGGAATCGGCAGCGTCGCAGCGACGATCGCCGGCGCCCTGTTCGTCACTGAGCTCACCAGTTTCACCAACATCGCCCAGGCTTCGACCGGGGCGCAGTATGTCATTCAGGGCGTCCTGATCGCGCTGAGTGTCGTCGCCTACCGCATGCTCGGCGCTCGTGTAGCTATGCAGTGAAAAAAACCGCTCTCGTTGGAGGGAAGTCAAAATGAAAAATCTGATGAATGCAGACCGCCGTTCGGTTCTCAAATATGGCATAGGGGGCGCCGCCGCGGCCATGTTCGCTTCCACGCGCTTCGCGCTCGCCGACGCCATCAGCAGCGCCAAAATCATCGCCTCCCCCGAAATGTCTAAGGGCGTCGCCAAAAGCGGTAAGTTGCGCATTGGCTTTTCGAACGGATTCTCGGGCAACACCTGGCGCACGATGAACCTGAAGTCGATGAACAAGGAGGCCGAGGCGAACGCCGGCAAATATGAGCTGATCACCGTCGATGGTCAGGGCGATATCGCCAAGCAGGTCAACGATATCGAAGATCTGATTGCTCAGAATGTCGATGCGCTGCTGATCATCGCCAACTCCGGTACCGCTGTCGTGCCTGCGATCCGCAAGGCTATGAAGGCCGGCATCATGACCGTGCCCTTCAATCTCCCTGTCGATGGCGAGGAGTGGCACGCATTCATCGGGACCGACCCAAAGAAGAAGGGCGGTATGACCGGCAAGTATTTGAGCGATGCTCTCGGCGGCAAGGGAAAGATCGTGGCTCTGGGCGGATTGCCTGGCAATTCCTACACGGCAGCCTGCTGGGCCGGCGCCAAAGAGAACTTCGCGCCTGGCATCGAAGTGCTGGCGTTCAAGGACGCCTCATGGGAAGAAGACAAGGCCAAGGTGATCATGGCCGATCTCATCGCGGCCTATCCGCAAATCGACGGAATCTGGGCCGACGGCGGTCAGGATGCGCTTGGCGGTCTGAAAGCCCTTATCGCCGCAGGCCGGCCCCTCGTCCCGAGCGTTGGTGACGACTACAACGGCCTGCTCAAAATCTACGACGCCAACAAGGACAAGAATCCAAAATTCAAAATCGGCTGCGTGTCGGAGCCGACATGGGAAGGCGTCGTTGCGCTGCGCACGGCCCAGAAACTTCTGGCCGGCGGGGAAGTGCCAAAACGGCAGATCATCGAGCCGATAGTCATGGACGGCTCAAACTATCAGAACTTTATCAAGAAGGACCTGCCCGATGGCGTCTTCGTCGACACGACGCTGTCTGACGACGAGCTGAAGACGCTATTCAAATAAGCCCCTTCCGTCCCAAGTGACGGCCGCGCCCAAATTGGGCGCGGCCGCGTTGCTTGCCAAGCGAGCTTACCCGGAATGTTGCAGCCGAGTCCGAAAGAAACTCAGGTCGATGCTCTTCAGCTCAAGGGCATCGAAAAGAGTTTCCCCGGCGTCAGGGTCTTGAAGAACGTTTCGTTCGCTTGCCGGGCTGGCGAGGTCCACGCCCTCATGGGCGAAAACGGCGCCGGAAAATCTACGCTGATGCGTATTGTCGCTGGCGTCTGGAAGCCGGAAAGAGGTCACATTCTTGTCCGCGGCGAGGAAGTGCAAATTGCCGGACCGAAGCAATCCCAGGATCTCGGCATTGCCATGGTCTATCAGGACACGCGCCTCGTGCCGGACCTCGATGTCTCGCAGAATATCTGGCTTGGACGGGAACCCGGCGGCGCGATCCTCGTCGACCGAAGGGCGATGGACCGTGGCGCGCAAGCCATCCTTGATCGCCTTGGCGTTCGGATTCCGCTAGACAGGCAGGTTCGAGACCTCAGTGTTTCCGAACGTCAGATCGTCGAAATCGCGCGGGCTCTGACGACGGCGCCCTCGGTATTGATCTTGGACGAGCCGACTTCGGCGCTTGATGGGGCGGAGATCCAGCACCTATTCGCTATTGTTCGTCAGCTCAAGCAAGCCGGAACAGCGGTCATATTCATTTCGCACCGATTGCCGGAAGTGTTTGCCATCGCCGACCGAATTACGGTGCTCAAGGACGGAGAGGTCGTCGGCACTGTCGATCGCGACGACGTCAGCCATGAGCGCCTCGTCGCGATGATGGTGGGCCGCGAGTTAGCGCTGGCGTATCCGCCTCGGACTGTCGTTTCGGGAGCGGATCGCCTCATTGTTGAAAACCTGTCGGTGGACGGCTTTTTCGAGAACATCTCGTTTTGTTCCAAAGCTGGAGAGATCCTCGGACTGGGCGGCATTCAGGGCAATGGTCAAGGCGACGTGGTTCGCGCCATCTTCGGTCTGACGCGCTGGACCGGGAGCGTGAAATTGGATGGGGCGCCCGTTCCCCTCGGATCGCCCGCGCGCGCCATTCAGGCAGGCATCGTCTATGTGCCAGGCGAACGTCACAGCGAAGGCCTGTTCCTTCCGCATTCCATTCGTGAAAATATATCCGTTCCGCACTTGTTTTCCTGGGCGGGGCTTGGCGTCGTGCCGGCCGCCCGCGAGCGCCAGATCACTGAGCACGTCATCGAGAGCTTCGCCGTCAAAACGCCGTCGAGCGAGCAAAGCGTCGCGAATCTCTCGGGCGGCAATCAACAGAAGGTCGTCCTTGGACGATGGACCACTGGCTCCCCTAACGTTTTCATCTTCGAAGATCCGACGCGCGGCGTCGACGTCGCTACCAAATTGGAACTCTACCGGCGCATTCGATCTTTAGCGGAAGCCGGGGCGGCGGTGATCCTTGTAACCTCGGATCTTATGGAACTCATTGGCCTCAGTGATCGCATACTGGTGTTCTCGCGCGGCCGCATCGTCAACGAGGTTGCAGGGGCCGCCGCGACAGAAGAGGGAATCGTCGGCAGCGCAACTGACGCTGGCGCCGAGGCGGTCGGCGTCGGCGCCATGATGTCCGCAACGGCCGAAGCGCCTGAGGGAATTCGTTGGCGTGGACCGATAGTGGTCCGCTACGCCGGGGCATTGCTGCTGGCCGTCCTCGTGCTGGCTCTTGGCTTTGGCGCTTCGCGCTACTCGCCATTCTTTTTCTCGTCTCGCAACCTGTCCAACATCGCAAGCCAAGTTGCGCCGCTTGCGCTAGCGGCGCTCGGTCAATTCTCGGTGATTCTGCTTGGCGGCATCGATCTTTCCGTTGGCCCGCTGATCAGTCTCGTAACCGCAGTCGCGTCATTTACAGCGGTCGCCGAGGGGTTTGGCGGGGTAGCGGCCGCTGTGTCGATCAGTCTTGCGGTCGGATTGGTAACGGGGCTGACGAACGCATTCTTGATCGTCCGTCTGCGGATTCCCGATCTAATCGCTACGCTTGCGACCTATTCCGTCGTCTTCGGCGTAGCCTTGATCGTTAGACCAAGCCCAGGTGGTTTGGTCAGCGAAACGTTCATAGACTTTTTCAGCGGAGACCTGGGTCCGGTTCCCGGGTCGGCCTTAGTGGTGGTCGCGCTCCTTTTGTTGACCGAGGTTATCCTGGTGAGAGGCCGACTGGGCCAAAAACTCTATGGCGTAGGATCGAACAGCGAAGCCAGCCGCGTGGTTGGCATCAGCACTGACCGGGTCCGCGCCGGAGCCTACGTGTTCTGTTCGTTGTGCGCCTCCGCGGCTGGCCTTCTGATCGCTGCTCGAATCGGCAGCGGCGATCCGCAGGCTGGCGCGTCGTTCACCTTGGCCTCTATCACCGCGGTTGTGGTTGGCGGCGTAAGCGTTTTTGGTGGGCGCGGAACGGCGATCGGCGTTCTGCTTGGCGCGATCGCCGTCGGCGTGATGCAGAACGCGCTCAACCTAATGCATGTGTCAGCCTACTACCAGTATATCTGGACAGGCGGACTGACCCTGATCGCGGTTGCTGGCTATTCGCTCCGCATGTCGGGGGGCAAGAAATAATGAGTAACGACGCAAGCGAACAATTCAACGCAGTCTGCGTCGTCGATTGTAAGAACAAGCTGGGCGAAGTTCCAGTGTGGGATGTCGCCGAGCAGGCCCTCTACTGGGTCGATATCGAAGGCTGTCTGCTTCAGCGGTTTGAGCTGGCTTCTGGCGCAATGCGCAGTTGGCGCTTGCCGGAACGCGTCTGCGCTTTGGCGCTTCGCAAGAAAAGCGGCCTCGTGCTGGCTCTTGCCTCTGGTTTCGCGTTCTTCGATCCCGCCACCGGCGCGCTTGAGCGCCTTGCGGCTCCCGAGGCGCATTTGCCGAACAACCGCATGAACGATGGAAAATGCGACCGGCGCGGTCGCTTCTGGGCGGGAACAATGGACGATCGGCTCACGTCGCCGACGGGCGCGCTTTATCGGCTCGATCCCGATCTTAGCTGTCGGAGGATGGAATCCGGGATCGGCATTTCCAACAGCCTCGCCTGGAGCCCAGACGACCGTATCTTCTACTTTGCCGACACACTGCGCCGGACTATTTTCGCATACGATTTCGACGCAGAGACCGGCGCGATAAGCAATCGGCGCGTCTTCACAGACTGCATTGACCAACCGGGAGCGCCTGATGGATCGACCATTGACGCTGAAGGGTATCTCTGGAACGCCCAATGGGACGGTTGGCGCCTTGTGCGTTACGCCCCCGACGGCCGAATTGATCGTGTCGTCGGACTGCCTGTTCAGAAGCCGACGAGTTGCATGTTTGGCGGTCCCGATCTAGCGACCCTCTACGTGACCTCGGCGGTTTGGGACTTAACCGGAGAGGCGCTCGCCAAACAACCCAACGCCGGCGGCGTATTCGCCCTGGATGTCGGTGTGCGGGGATTGCCCGAATCTCGCTTCGCCCGCTGATCTCGGAGCTAATGGTGAATCGACGACACTCCTTGGTGCGCAAAGGGAAAGCAAAAGTGAAGATCACTTCGATCACGACGCGGATCGTCAACGCCGAAATGCGCAACTGGGTCTTTGTCAAAGTTACGACGGACGATCCTGGCCTGTTCGGCTGGGGAGAAGCGACGCTCGAATGGAAGACCCGCGCTGTGGTCGGAGCCATCGAAGACCTGACGCCGCTGCTCATGGGGCGCGATCCCCGCGATATTGAGCAGGCAGTGCGCGTGATGAAGAAACAAAGCTTCTGGCGCCTCGGGTCATTGGCATGAGCGCAATTTCGGGCATAGAAATGGCGCTGTGGGATATTCTAGGGAAGGACCTGGGCGTGCCGGTTTGGCGTCTGCTCGGAGGTAAAGTTCGTGACAAGGTCCGGGTCTACACCCACCTTGGCCTGGGCGACATGCGAGCTGTCTATGAGACGCTTGACGCGGCGCCGCTGGTGGAGCGCGCCCATGAGGTCGTTGCGCGCGGCTATCGAGCCTTCAAGGCTGTCTTCATCCCCTACACGCACTACCACGCACCATTGCCTGAAGTAGATAGGGTCGCGCGCATGATGGAGGCTCTTCGGGCCGCCGTGGGTCCGAACGTCGAAGTCATGGTTGATTTCCACGGCCGCCCGGCAAGCGCCGCTGCCGCCCTCGCTTACATAAAGGCGCTCGAACCCGGTCGCCCGATGTTCGTCGAAGAGCCCGTTCCGCCCGGCGAAACGGGTGCGCTCGAGCATGTCGCCCAACGCACGAGCGTGCCGTTGGCCACGGGCGAACGCTTGGTGGATCGGCTTGAGTTCCACGACCTTCTCGCCACGCGTGCGATCGACATCATTCAGCCCGACATCTGCCATTGCGGCGGGCTCCTCGAGGCAAAGAAAATCGCCGCCATGACGGAGGCCGTCTCTGTAGGGGTGGCTCCCCACAATCCATTGGGGCCGATCGCAGGCGCCGCCGCATTACACTTTGCGGTGTCGACTCCGAACCATGTCATTCAGGAAAGAAATGGTCGGTGCTGTCCCCTGGTATTTTGACGTGGTTCAAGGACCGATCCGCATGGTGGGTGGCTTCTGGCAAATACCTGACGCGCCAGGGCTCGGCATCGAGGTCAATGAATCGCAATGCGAAAAACATCCGTTCGCGCCCGAGGTTATTCATACGCAAACGCACCTCTCCTCGCTTATAGCTGCCGTCCGGCAGCGTGCCTCCGCGAGAGTAAACACGCGCCACGAATTGCTCGCAGGTCGGCTTCTCTTCGAGGTCGCGGCGGAAATACCGGGCCACCTATTGCATCGCGTCGAACTCCGAAAGCGCGAGTGATCGTATAACGAGCACACGGGCAGCGTGGAGACTCTGGAGCGGGAGTATGGAAAGGTCGCGAACACGCCGGCTGCGTTGAAGACGTTGTGCGCCAAGCTGGCGCGGAACGGCGCCAAGCTGAGGTTTTGCTATGAAGCCGGACCTTGCGGTTATGGCATCCAGCGCCAGTTGAGCGAAGCCGGGCATGAGTGCGTCGTGGTCGCTCCTTCGCTGATTCCGCGAAAGCCTGGCGATCGGATCAAAACCGACCGGCGGGATGCGATCAACTTGGCCAAATTGCATCGGGCGGGTGAACTGTCGTCAGTGTGGGTCCCGGACCCCGCCCATGAGGCGATCCGAGATTTGGTGCGCGCGCGACTGGCGGCGGTGCGTGTGGTGCGGCAGGCGCGCCAGCAACTGTCCGGCTTCTTGCTGCGCCATGGCCATCATTATAACCGGCCGGCTTGGACGCTGATGCACAGGCGCTGGCTGGCCGGAATAAAGTTCGAGCACGCCGCGCATTACATCGTGTTGGAAGATTGTATCGCGGCCATCGAGGCGGCGACGGCCCGGCGGGACCGCCTTGAAGCCCACATCGAGGCCGCGCTGGCGGACTGGTCGCTGGCGCCTGTCGTGGAGGCGTTGCAAGCGCTCCGTGGCTTGGCGCTGGTGGCCGCGGCGACACTGGTGGCTGAACTCGGCGACATCACCCGCTTCGCCAATCCGCGGCAGTTGATGCTTATCTTGGTCTCGTTCCTTCCGAACACTCCAGCGGAAGCACCCGACGCCAGGGCGGGATCACCAAGGCAGGCAATGGCGCGGCGCGGCGCATGTTGATCGAGGCGGCATGGAGCTACCGGTTCCTGGCCCGGCGGGCGCGCCTCGCTTCGCCTTGATCGCTCCAACAAGCGGGGCGCTCTTGCCGGGCTGGGCCCAGCATTGCTCCGCCGATCACGCCAAAATCCATCATTTTTGTTGCAGCGAGAGAGCGGGCGCAGTGGCTGGCCGCCTTCCTGAGCGAGGACTGCCAAAGGAGCGATTGGATACGTCGAATATGCCTACGCCAAGCAGAACAAAATGACATACGCCAAAATGGTCAATCATGACGGAAAGACTGTTGCCCCCGACTTAGCGACGTTCCAGGCGGCGGCCGCGAACGCTGATTGGGAGCATGCGCCCGGGTTCTTTTAGATCTTGACCGATGAGCCCGGAGCAGCATCGTGGCCAATCACCGCCTCGACGTTCGTGCTGATGCACAAACAGGCGGAGGATGCTGTCGAATCTTCCGAAACTCTCAAGTTCTTTGACTGGTCTTTCACGCGGCCTCGGTTCTGGTCCCGCTGCGCTGAACCTTCGAGCACATATCGCACTCCGAGATCTTTGCCGATCTGCTTGGCGATTATCGCGCCGCTCGCGCTCAGGCCTTCTCGGCCTGGACTGAGATCGCGGCCACCCAGATCGCCGCATGATGCAGTCTGCCTACATGATCCGTTTCGCCGCGCCGTCACGTTCGATAACTTGACGGTGCCCGCCGCGGTCATCCGCCAACCGGTGGCGGATGACCTTCGTGTGTGGCCATGTAGCTTGCGATCTCGGCTTCAAGCTCGGCCATGTGCTCGCCGCCAGCCATCAGGTCGGTGATCTCTTCACGGCTCTTCTCACCCTTGCGGAAGTCGGCCGCCTTTGCGCCTTTGATGAGCACGGCGAAGTGGTCGCCCACCGTCAGCGCATGGATGACGTTGTGGGTGATGAAGATGACGGCGATGCCCCTCTGGCGCGCTTGCAGAACGATGCGCAGAACGTGGGCCGCCTCTTTGACGCCAAGCGCCGCCGTTGGCTCGTCAAGGATCAGCACGGTGGCTCCAAAATGGACCGCGCGGGCAATTGCCAAGGCTTGACGCTCGCCTCCCGACAGACCGCCGACCAGGCGATCGCCATCGTCGATGCGCGTTATCCCAAGGTCTTGCACCGCCTTGACGGCGATTTCATTGGCGCGCCTGCGGTCCAGGCGCTTGAGCGGCCCCCAACCCGTCGTCGGTTCTTCACCCACAAAGAACGAGCGTCCGATGCTCATCAGCGGAAACGTCCCGCCGAACTGATGGACGGTGGCAATGCCATGATCGCTGGCGTCGCGCGGGCTGTTGAAAACGACAGCCTTGCCGCTCATTTCGACCGTGCCGGATGTCGCCTTGTGGACCCCGGAGAGGATCTTGATCAGGGTCGATTTCCCGGCGCCGTTATCGCCAAGCAGGCACAACACCTCGCCCGCCTTCACCTCGAGCGAGATATCGAGAAGAACCTCGATCGGACCGAACGACTTGTTGATGTTGGTCAGTTTAAGCAGAGGCGCCGTCATTTCTGTGTTTTCCCTCTTGCAGGAGAGTACGCCAGCGCCAGCTTCCGGAACGTATTGTTCATCAACACGGCCAGGAGCAGCAGAATACCGATGATCAGGCTGGCCCAGTTAGCGTCAAAGCCGGTGTAGTAGATGCCTTGGTTGACGATGGCGAAGGTGAGCGTGCCCAGCACAATGCCGAAGACCGAGCCGTATCCGCCGGTCAGCAGCACGCCCCCGACGACGACCGAGATGATGGCGTTGAAAATGTAGGACTGCCCCGCAGAAACCTGTGCGCTGTTGTAGAGAATAGCTTGGGACAGACCGACAAATGTCGCGCTCACGCCGCTGCACATGAAAAGCAGGATGGTCATACGCTCTGTCGGGATCCCGGCGTTCCGCGCGCTGACCTTGTCGCCGCCCATCGCAAAGATCCAATTGCCATAGCGCGAATAGTGCAGGATGAACCCGAAAATTAGCGCGGCCACGATCCACCAGAGGATGGTCACCTGAAACGCGCCGCCGATGAACTGCCCCAGCAGCCATTTTGCCTCTGGCCCGGCCTTGAGGGCGACGCTCGTGGTTCCGGTCAGGATGACGGTTAGGCCCAGCGTCAGACCAGCCACCGCGAACAGCGTCCCCAAGGTGACGATGAACGAGGGGACGGCCGTTCGCACCACAATCAACCCGTTGATAAATCCGACAACGGCTCCGAGTGCGAGCGCCGCTGCAATCCCCACAAGAATCGGGGCATGAAAATGTCCTGAGATGATAGCGATGGTCAGGGAACCCGCAGGGATCAGCGATCCGATAGAAATATCAAGTTCCCCGGCGATCATCAGCAATCCAATCGGAATCGCGACGATTCCGAGCGATGCCGCGACGTTGAGCCAACTCGCCGCACCGGTCGCAGATACAAAGTTGCTACCCCCGAAGACCGCGAAAAAGACGAAGACGGCCACAAGACCGAGGAACGAGCCTGTTTCGGGTCGGCGCAAAAGGCTGCCGAGCGAAAGGCGTTGGGGTTGGTTGCTCATGAATATTTTCTCGAGTTAGGACTTCAGCATTTCCTGCTGCGCACCGCCACGGCGCCAACGACGGCGCGCCAGATCGTGCCCGGCCCTCGGACGAGTCCTTGGGCCGGACACCAGGACGATTTTCGTTTAGCGATAGCCGGCCTTTGCGCCAGCCACCGTCGCGTCGATGGTGGACGCGTCAACGATGCCGGGTCCAGTCAGGATCGGAGCTGACGCGAGCTTAAGCCCATAATTGACGAAGCCGTCGGCGAGCGTGACCGCCAGGAAACCTTGCAGCCAAGGCTGTTGGTCGATCGCATACAATTGCGTGCCAGCCTTGATGCGGTCCAAGCATGTCTCGTTCATGTCGAACGAGCCGAGTTTGACCTTGCCGGTGAGACCAGCTTGCTCGATGCCCGTGGCCGCGCTGTCAGCGTCGCTAGCAGAGATCGTGACCAGGCCATCAATCGACTTGTCCTTCAGCAGATTTGCCTTGATGGCTTCGGCAACGGCTGTCGGGTTACCAAAGCTGCTTGCGGGCAGCGGCAGTTGTTTTGATTTGCCGCCGGCCTTGGAAATGCCCTCAGAAATGCCCTTGCAGCGATCTTCGAGGTTTTGCGCACCGGGAACGGTGTTGACGCAGATCACGTTCTTGGCGCCGTGGGCGGCGAAATAGGCGCCGCCGGCCAAACCGGCTGGGTATTCTTCATTGCCAACAAAGTTGATGGCGCCGAGCTCTTTTGCCTTGTCGCCACCGCCGGAATTGAACAATATCACCGGAATACCTGCGGCTTGGGCCGCTTTGATGGCCTCGTCTTCTGAACCGGCCACCCAGTCTGGAACAGCGATAATGCTGGCCTTCTGGGAAATTGCGGTGCGCACGAGGTTGGCGGCATCACCACCAATATTGTCATAGGTCTGGAGCTGGAGGTAGGTCACCGAACCGCCATGCGCCTTGACGACCATAGCGCCGTCGTCGATCCCTTTTTTGACTTTGGCAAAGAATGGGTCGTCTGTCTTGCCGCCGACAACGGCAATCTTGGCCCCGTCAGCCATTGCAATTGTTGCAGTTGTGGCAAGCAAGGCTGCCGTTACCATAAGCTTCGTAAAGGTTTTCATGTCTGTTTCCTCCTGGTTGCTGTCTTTTGGCGGCATATAGAAATTATGAGTTTTCCTGATGAAAACATGCACCTCGAGAATCATCGGACAGATGAAGACGAGAAAGGCCAGGTAGATGGGGTGGTCTGAGCAGCTCAGCCAACGCTATTTTCCGGAGATTTCTCATTCTGGCGTTTCTCCCCGGGTGACCTTGAATTCCCTTGATCGGACCGCCCGAACACCCGGGAATTCCGATGGCCGTGTCGTCCAGCGTCTGCGACCTTAGGCCACAGCCCGCAGGGCACCTAGCGGGATTTTGATTGATTTACATCAGACGCCAGCCGCCGTCTGTCAGTAGCGAAAGGGTGAGTAGGTTTTTGAAGTCGTCCTAGAGAATCGGATTTTGCGCCGCTCAGCCGAGGAACCCTGTTTTGCAGGGCTTCGCGGAGCCGAGGTTTTGGCCATCGTCAGTATTTGAGGCCTTGTCACCTTGCGGAGGCAAGAACGCGAGGGAGCTGCGGTCTTGAAATTTCAAGCGGTCGTGACCGCCTCGCGCTACGTGCTGATCGCTGCGTCGCGGAGCGTCATCACGGCCCCACCCCAAGCTGATGTCGCCCCTGAACAAACGGCGCTTAAACGGCTACGTTCGTCCCTTCCGGAACATATATATGTTGTTAGAGAAGCCCGAATCGAGCTGAGCTCATGAACACGTGGCGCGCAGCTATTGCGGCCGCATGAAGCTCACAAGCCGCAACCTTGTCGCGTTCCTCGTTCGACAATGTCACCAACAGTATGGTGGCGCTTAGCGCCGCGCGATCCCGCCTTTACACATGCTGTTGCGACACGCTGACGATCGCCTCACCGCCGACCGCGTCGGCCGGTTCGGGAAAGAGGTCCGCGAGCCGGTGTTTGATGAAGTCTTTGGCCGCGTCGTTTGAGGCCAGCACGGAGGCCCAATTATCGAAAATGCTGATCGAGGTGACGATGTTGCCGCTGTCGGGGCAGCCGCAATCGATGAGGTGGTAGCCAAGGAATCCGGGGTTCTTCTTCAGCGCCGGCACAAATTCCTGCTCGACCCGGCGCCGGACTTCATCGACTGATTTGACGTTATGGTACTTCCTGACGCTGATGAACATGGCCGTCCTCCATCGAGCCGCATGCGATGGTACACCGCAGGCCCAACCGCGGCAACGGAGGACTCGCCCTCCCGGAACGCTTCGTTCTTTGTGATCATCAGCGATCAGCTCTATACGAAGCTCCGGATAGCTGTTGCGAAAGTGTCGATCGCAGGGCCAAGAACATAGGTCGCCATGCATACTCGCCAAGAAGAGGCGGACTCAAAGGCAATTTGACGTGGCGTGGTCTGTTTGAAAACCCGGCTCAGCACAGAAATTTCTGGCCATGCCGCCGTCTTCAACCTTCAATGCCCAGCGCCCTCTGATATCAGCTCAAACGCATCGCACGCTTCGAGCCGCGGCGAAAAATAAATGGCGCGAGGCAATCGCGGCAGCGTAAGAGTTCGAAATGGCAGCCGGCATTCGCGCCCACTTTTCGACGGAGTCGACCCCATCGTGCGCAACATTTCCTCATTACAGGCGCAGTTTTCGCTGTCCAAAGACAATATTCGGATCTTGCTTCTCGAGGGCGTGAGTGAAACCGCAGTGGAGATGATGAAAGCGGCCGGTTATTCCAGTGTGAAGCGCCTCCCAAGAGCGCTCGAGGGCGACGCGCTTCGAGCGGCTGTCAAAGGCGTCCACCTGCTGGGGATCCGTTCTCGCACACAGATCACTGAGGAGGTTCTGGGGGTTGCCGACCGGTTAATTGCGATTGGATGCTTCAATGTAGGCACGAACCGGGTCGATATCGACGCTTGCCGCCAAATTGGTGTTCCGGTCTTTAATGCGCCGTTCTCAAATACCCGCTGCGTAGCGGAATTGGTGATTGGCGAAATTGTCATGCTCCTGCGACGGGTTATTCCGCGATCCGCGGCGGCCCACGAGGGCCGGTGGGATAAATCTGCGACAGACAGCCATGAGATCAGAGGCAAGACCCTCGGTATCATAGGCTATGGCAACATCGGCTCGCAGCTTTCGTATCTGGCGGAAGCGCTCGGGATGAGAGTCATATATTATGACCACACTGACAAGCTCCGGCACGGCAACACGGAGCCGACAGACAGCCTGCAGGAACTGCTGGCGCAGAGCGACGTCGTGACCTTGCACGTGCCCGAGACGCCGGCAACGCACGGTATGATTGGTCCCGCAGCGATCCGCGCAATGAAAGCGGGAGCTTACCTGATCAACAATAGCCGCGGCACGGTAGTCGGCCTGGACGCGCTCGCGGCCGCCCTGCGCGAGGGGAGGCTCCGTGGCGCGGCAATTGATGTTTTTCCGGTCGAACCCAGTTCGAACACCGAGCGATTTACTTCGCCGCTACAAGGCCTGGAGAACGTCATTCTGACGCCGCATGTCGGTGGTTCGACCGAGGAGGCTCAAGAACGCATTGGTGCTGAAGTAGCGCGCAAGCTCATCGACAATAGCGATGGCGGCTCTACGATGGGCACCGTCAATTTTCCTCAGGTTCAGTTGCCAGTTCGTCCGGTGGGGACGCGCTTCATTCAAGTCCAACGCAATCTGCCCGGTATGCTTGGAAGACTGAACGACGTGCTAGCGCGCCACGCTATTAACATCGCCGCTCAATACTATGAAACCCGCAACGATATTGGCTACGTGGTGTTGGACGCGGACGCCTCGGCCGCTGACAGTCAGCGGGTTCTCGAGGAAATTAGGTCGTTGGACGGAACGATCCGCGCTCGGCTGCTTTACGAACATCGGACCTAAGGGCAATGTCGCGTTGTTGAATAGAGATCGCCAGCTGTCTGCCCTCCTGTGTTCACGCCGTGACTGTTCAAATTCACGCCCAGGTCGATAACCATTTCAATCAGTCACCTCGTCAGCCGCGAAGACTGCAAACGAAGACGTTCAGCTTCGCTGAAAGTATGGCGCGCTCCTGAGGCATAAACGCCGCCAGGGTTGGTCGTGCTGCGCCAGACGTCTGCGGTCGATCTCCCTCAGACCAATCTCAACGCACGCTTCGCGCCGAGGCGATGAAGATGTGGGCGAAGCAACCGCGGTCGCCTGAGGAGGATTGCTGGCCGTGTCACGCCGCGATCGCCTGCAGGTCGCGATGGTCCCGGCCGCCTGGCGAGATGGCCGGCGAGGTCGTCTTGATCAAAGCGTTGCATGATCACCACGATCGCGCCTGCATCTTGTCGTTGAGGCGGGAGACGCGATCGAACTAAATCGCCACTTGGCCTTATCCAAGCCCCATCTTAACGTAAGCCATGCTGGCGCGCAGTTCGGGTTCGATCGTTGCGCTATTGTGCACCGACGCGGCGAACGGCTCGAAAGAAATCGCGCCCTGGTAGCCGCCGGCGTACAAGGCGCGCAACTGTTCGATGTTGCCGATTCGATCTCCGGCGTCGACAAGGACGCGGTGTGGGTCACGCATCGTCGCTGCGCTCGCCGACTGGTCGGTCACGCCGGAAATATGGACGAGGCCGGTATGGGCAGGAAACATCTTGGTCTCGCCGGCGACATAGTGATGGAAAGTGTCGTGGACCAGACGGAACGCGCCTGTGCCGCCCGTCGCTTCGATGGCGTCGACGGCCTCTTCTTTGAAGCGCAAGGAGCATTCCGCGAAGCCGAGCGGTTCGACAAGACCGATGACGCCCGCCGCCGAAAGGATTGGTTTCAGCCCATTGAGCGCCTTGCGCAGCGCGTCTCGCCGCTCCGTCGGCGACGGCGTGTAGTTCACGTCGTTGACTGGGCACAGGACGAGCGCCTCGGCGCCACATGCTGCGGCGTACGCGGCGAGCGACGACGCTTCGGCGGCGCGCGCTTCCTCCCATATGTTGAAGCGCTGCAACGCATTGATCGACAGGATGCGCAAGCCGCGCGCCCCGGCGGCACTGCCGACTTCGGCGGGCGGCGTGCCATCGAGCAACGCGACGCCCGAGAGGTCATTGCGGATCTCGACCCTATCGACGCCAAGCTTGCGCGTGAGATCGAAGAACGCCGTATGGTTCATGCGCGGCGCGACCATGTGGTTCATTGAGAAAATCACGGAATTATCTCCATACTCGGTTTGCCGCAGAGCATCGCCATGAATCGTCTGGGGCTTTTGTTGTCAAAATTGCAGCGATTGGTTGCGGCTCTCCTGCGTTAGGTCGGCGCGCACCGGTGTTTCAGGCGACGTCGGCAAGCGCCTGCGGATCGCGCGCGGGGTGATAGAGCGCGGGCCGTTCACGCAGAGCCACGTCGACGCGTTCTCCGGACTTGATCGCCATGACGCCGGCGTCGGTGACCACTGTCGCGACGTAGCCATCCCAAGCGCTCGGGCCGGTCGCGCCGCCCTTCGCCGCGGCGATCAGCCATTCGCGCAATTCCATATCGAACGCGGCGCCGAACCGTTCGCGCCAATCGGTCGGCACGCGACCGCTGAAGGCGCCGTTGCTCTTGACGACGATCGGGCCACTCTCGGCGAGCGTCGCGACGCCCGTTTCGCCGACGATCTCGCCGCGAATATCATAACCATAGGCGATATTGACCGATGTCTCGATCGTCACCAGCGCACCGCCGCGCATCTCGATCAGCGTGAACAGCGGATCGGCGAGCGCGCCACCGCGGCTGTTGCGGCGCGGCGACTTGACGGAGACCGCCGCCGGCTCATCGTCGAGCAGGAAGCGCGCTGTGTCGATGTCGTGCACCGCTGTGTCGACCAGCGCCATATCGCTGGTGTAGGTCGCGGGCACGGAAGGATTGCGGTGCACGCTGTTGAAGATCAACGGCGCGCCGATCGCGCCGCTGACGATTGTTTGCTTCAGCGCGCGATAGGCCGCGTCGAAGCGGCGCATGAAGCCGACCTGAACGAGGCGGCGCCCGAAGGCGACCTCGGCGTCGAGAATACGCAGGCACGCTTCCTGCGTCGTCGCCAGCGGCTTCTCGCAGAACACGGGCTTGCCCGCGGCGATTGCCGCGAGCACGTATTCCTCGTGCGTGGGACCCCAAGAAGTCACGACGATTGCGTCGACCTTGGCGTCGCGGATCAGATCCTGCCCCGTCAGATGAACCCGCGCGCCAGGCAGCGTCGCGGCGACTGACCTGGCGCGGGCCTGGTCGACGTCGCTGATCGCGATGACTTGCGCGCCGGCGATTGCTCCCGACAACCGGCGGCCATGCTCCTGACCGATCATACCCGCACCGATGATGCCAACATTGACGGTCATGGCTTTCCCCTGTGTTGCATCCCGCATCGCGCCCACCTCAGGCGGGCGGCGCCGTCCAGTATTTGTCGACATAGTTCTGCATCTTTTCGCGCATGAAGCGCGAAGACTGGACCGCCCGCTCCTCCCACGCGAAGACGCACGCCGTCATGATCCCGTCGAAACCGACCTCGGCGAGCGTCTTGAAGAAAACGTCCCAATCGATCTCGCCCTGACCGATATCCAAGTGCTGATGCACTCGGGCGGTCGAGCCGGGCGGATTGATGATGTAGCGCAAGCCTGATGACGCCTTGTGATTGTAGGTGTCGGCGACGTGCACATGCGCGAGAACCGGCGCGCTGTGGCGAATCATCGCCGCCATGTCGTCGCCGAAATGGAACGTGTGCGGCGCGCAGTAGAGAAAGCGCACCGCCTTCGAATTGATCGTGCGGATCATATCGACCGCGGGATAGAGCTTCTCGACGAAATCCTCGGGATGCGGCTCGACGTTAAGCTGCACGCCTTCCTTCTCGAAGATCGGAACCAGTTCCTCCATCGAGCGCCACCACGCCGCTTCGCTCGCCTCCGTCGTCATGCCGCCAGCGCAGCAGGCGGTGCAGCCGCCCCGGTCGGGATGCGGGCCGCGGCCAAACTCGGAATTCATCGTGTCGACGCCCATCTCGACCGCGACCTCGATGGCCTTTTTCCAATAACGAACGGCGGCCTGCCGTTCTTCCTCGTGCGGGCTGGCCCAGCGATACATCGGCAGCAGCGAAGCGATCCTGACGCCATGATCCTTCAGCGCCTTTTTGAACGATTGCAGGCGCGCGGGATAAACGCGAGGCCGAACCCACCAGTCGAGGAAATCCGCGCGGGGGGAAAGCTCTATGTACGGGTAGCCCAGTTCGGCCGCGAGGCGCGGCAGTTCCTCGAGCGAAAGGTGGCGGTGCATGTAGGGATCGAGCGCAATTTTCATCGGATTTCCTCACCACGTTGTTTTGCGCCGCGCCTGCGCCGGCTGTTCGAAACTCCAATTCCTCAGCGGCGGAACCGTCAAGAGCGCGCTACGCGCTCCCAACCATCTGCGCCACCTTACCAGTGAGCCACGCTACTGTTGCGTCAACCATTTTTGCCGCGCTTGCAGCATCGAGCACGCGCGGATCGGGGCCGAAGATTCCGTAGAGCGGATGTTTGGGATCGTGACGCGTCGCGCGATTCCATGAGTCCGATTCTGGCAACGGACCCTCGGTCATCGGCGACAACAGATCGGTGCGCACGCGCGACGGCCAGAGTTCGGCCAGCAGCGTCGTCTCGAAAATGGCGGCGTGATCGGGCGCGAGCGGCAGGCCCTCGATTGCGTTGACGGCGACGCCATAAGCTTTCATCGCGCCCTGCTTTGCATTCCATTCGCACGCGAGACGCTCGACCATTTCAATCTGCGTCGGTGCGAAATGGCCGGAGAACAGCACTGCCCCCTTGAAGCCGAAATCCTGCATGCGCGCCAAGGTCTTTCGCAGCAGCGGCGCAATCTCGCGCTCGTCATCCGTCATAATCGTCCAGGGATAGGCGCCATGTTCGCCGCCGGTTCCGTAATAGAGCGGCGGCAAAACGAGCCCGCCGTCCTTCGTCGCCGCGCGAAGACAGATCCCGTGCGCGGTGAGCGCATCGAGGCCGACGGGCAGATGTTCGCTATGCCATTCGATCGTGCCGAGCGGGACGTAGCCGACCGGGCGGCGCGCCATCGCCGCACGCAATTCGCTCGGCAGCAGATATTCGCATTGCACGCGCCAGAAAAACGGCAGGTCCGATTGCGCGCTCATTTGTAATAGTTCCGTGGCCAGCCATGCGCCGGCAACTGCGCGGCGAGTTCGGGCGGAAACGCGCGGCCATCGGAGTAGATGACGTTCATGTCGACCTCCGCCTTGTTCTTCATGCCGGGAATGAGCGTCGAGAGTTGCGGCGCACTGAGAACGTAGCGCATCGCCGCTTCGGCCAGCGTCGGGTAATAGGGCGCGCAAAGCGCCTTCAGTTTGCGCACGCGCTCCAGGGTGTGCGCAAAGCGCTCATCGCGAAACAATTGCGCCGGCACAGAGCCGGGCGCCCAATTGTTGTAAGTCGCCTCGCTCCAGTTGCCGACAAGCGAACCCGAATCCAGCGGCACACGCGCGATGAAAGCCGTCCTGCTCTCCTCACCGGTTTTGAATAAGGGTCCGGCCGGCCGCTGTTCGAACATATTGAAGACCACCTGAATCGAATCGACCAGCCCGTATCTGGCGAGATCGATTCCCTCCTCCGGCCGGTAATCGCGGATCGACACGCCAATACGATTGATCTTGCCTTCGATGCGTAGGGCGTTGAGCGTCTCCAGCCAGTCCAGAGCCTGCAATCCATCGGCAAGCCAGCAATGCAGCTGGAAGAGATCGATGCGCTCGACACCAAGGCGGCGCAGCGAGTTCTCGACATTGTCGCGCAGATGCCAACGGGGATAGCGGCCGCGCATTTCAGGATTGTCGAGGTCGGGGTTGGGCCAATGCGTCGGCTGAGCCTTGGTGGCGACATAGATCTTGCCGCCGCGCCATTGTTTCAGCGACCTGCCGATGACTTCCTCGCTGCGCCCCTTGCCGTAGAGCTCGGCCGTGTCAACAAAGTTGATCCCGCGCTCGTAGGCATAGAGCAACGTGTCGATTGAATCGCGGTCGTCGACGTCGCCCCAGTCGCCGCCGATCTGCCAGGCGCCGAAGGCAATTTCGCTGACCTGCCAGCCGGTCTTTCCAAACGATCTGTATTTCATGAGGCGCGCCTAAGCCTTGTTCATCTTCTTGCGCGCCGCAGCAAGAAAGCGCTCGTTCATCGCCTCGGTCGATGCGTCGGTGCCGTCGTTGAACGTGCCGAACCACTTGTCTAGCGGCAGCGGACCATCAGCGCCGTAGTTGCACTCAAAATATTTGTGATGAAGGTAGTGGAAGAAGTCGTGCGTTTTGACCGCGACGCCCTGGTGCAGCACAACGCACTCAAACCCGGCGTGGCCCTGCGCAGGCGTCAGCGCGGCATGTTGAAGATGAAACAGCGCATGGATCGGATGCGATGGCACGATCCAGTGAATGGCCACGCCCGACCAATAGAGCAGATGCTCGACGGGGTGCATCGACAGGCCGGTGATCGGCCCGACATCGACATTGGTGTGGTGGATGTGATGCACGCGGTCGTAGAGCGGCTTCCAGTGAATCAGGCGGTGGATGAGGTAGAAATGAAAATCGCGCAGCACCGGGAGGATCGCCATCATCACGACGCAATAGATTGGATGCTCGCGCCAGTCGACATATGGGATCAGCTTGTTGGCGTAGAGCCACATCGTGACCACTTCCCACGCCGTCCAGATCGGCACGCCGCTGACAAAGGTCCAGAATAGATTGTCCAGCACCTGATTGCTGAACATGAACTGCGGCTTGTCGCGCGCCATCCATTTGTTGGTGTATTTCCAATCGGTCCCCTGCGACTTGAGCACATGAAGGCGCAAGTGCCAGGCGCCGGCGACTAATGAAATCAGGATCGCGTTGCGGATAAGAATATAAGCGATCCAGCCGGGCTGAAAAGTCGTCATCTCCGTCATCGCGGGCGTGAACCACAGCCAGGTAACCACAGGGAACGCCATGTAGATGACGCCCCACGGCAGGAAATAACCGGGATAGCCAAATAGCCATTTGAGCAGCGCCATCGGCCGCGGCGGCCAGACCAGAACCGGGCCATAGGCGATCACCTCATCCGGTTGCCAGTCGCCGCGCTTGTTGCGCTTGCCGATGAATGTGGTCTCCACAGCTTCCTCCGTCATGCATTTGGCCGTCGCGCACTGATCGCAGCGCCAAGCGAGTCTGTCGCCGAAGACAATAGCGCGGCCCGTATCCAGGAAAAGCTTAATTATGATGGGTTTCAATCAACGTAAATGTGACTGTATCGCCGCATCGCGATACTATCGCACCGATTGGATAGGTCGCCATGGCCGCTTACGCCAGAAAATCGCGCTTGCAGCACGTCGCCGAAAGAGCCGGCGTCAGCAGCGCCACCGTTGATCGAGTGCTGAACGAACGCGGCAATGTCTCGCCCAAAACGGCGCAGAAAGTGATCGTCGCGGCGCGTCAGGTCGGTTTGAAGCGAATCTTGCCGGGCTCGTATCACAAGAGCGTTCGGATCGAAGTTTTGTTGATCCGACCCGAACTGCCGCTGATAAAACGGATGAATCACTATTTCGCCAATATCGCCTCGACCCTTGATCGCTCGGTAATCATCAATCGCACCATCCTCAAGGACGACAACCCGCAAAGATTCGCCAGTCATCTTCTTGCCTGCAAGGCGCAGGGCGTCATTCTCTTTGGACGCGAAGATACGATCGTTCGCGACGCCATCGCCACGCTCGCCGCCGCCGGGAAAGTCGTGGTGACTGTCATCTCCGATATGCACGAGAGCGCTCGATTTGCTTACGCCGGTGTAGATGAATACGCCGCTGGCCGGACGGCGGGTCTGTTCATGTCGCGCATGGCGCCGCGATCCGGCAACGTGATAATCCTGTGCAACAATCAGATGTATCATGGCCACGTTCAGCGCATACAAGGCATGCGGGACGCTTTGCGCGAGGCGAAGAACGGCATTGCCGTGAGCGAAGTGCTCGAAGGCCGCGATGATCGCCAGTTGTCCGAATTGTTGTTGACGGAAGCCTTGCGGGGCCGCGCCGACGTCATCGGCATCTACAATACAGGCGCCGCCAATCTCGCGGTCGAGCGCGCGATTCTGAAATCATCGCTGGTTGAGCCGCTGTTTATCGGACACGAGCTGACCGAAAACACGATACGCATGTTGCGCGAGGGGGTTATGACCCTGACGATCGACCAAAACCCCGAACGTCAGGCCCGCAACGCTGTCAATCTGATCCTCGGCCAATTCGGCTACGCCGAGCCGGCGACTGGCCAGCAGACGCGCGACTACGTACCATTCACGATCTATACGCGAGAGAATTTGCCGACGACCACTTGGCAGGGACGGGCGACCCGCTCGGATGCGTGACGTTAGAGGGCCGTTTCGTTTCGGACACCGGTTTGATGGTTCTCTGCTAAGCGCCCGGCAAAAGGGCATGGCGAAGGCCGGCGGTTTGATCAGAAGACTCGTTTCGTCGCGGGTCAGGCGGGTGGGAAATGGCGATGAGCCCTATGGAGGCGGCGATGACGGTTGAGTTCAAGAAGCGCGACTATTCGTTGACGGGCCCCGAGAACGCCCGGGCCGTCTCTGTGGGTCTCGCCAACGCCAATTGGTACAAGGCCGACATTTCGCGCCAGCGGATGAAGGAGTTGATGAAGCGCTCCGACGAGCCCGCGACGCGCGACACGCTTATATGGATCGGGGCGATGATCTTGACCGGCGGCCTCGGCGCGTATTTCTGGGGGAGCTGGATCTGCGTTCCGTTCTTTCTGGTTTACGGCGTCCTTTACGGGTCGGGCGGCGATAGCCGCTGGCACGAATGCGGCCATGGCACCGCCTTCAAGACGCAATGGAAGAATGACGCGGTCTATCAACTCGCCTGTTTCTTTATGATGCGCAATCCGGTCGTCTGGCGCTGGAGCCATTCGCGCCATCACACCGATACGATCATCATTGGCCGCGATCCCGAAATCATCGCCATGCGGCCGCCCGATCTCATCAAGGTCGGGCTGAATTTTTTCGGCATTCTCGACGCGCCGCAGGCGCTGGCGGCGATGGTGCGTTATGCGTTCGGGCAATTGAACGACGCGGAGAAAGACTTCATTCCGCAGAACGAATGGGGTAAGGCGGTCGGCGTCGCCCGCGTCTGGCTGGCGATTTATTTGGCGACGCTTGCCGCCTGCTTCTGGCTCCATTCCATCCTGCCGCTGATGTTGATCGGCCTGCCGCGCCTGTATGGCGCGTGGCACCATGTGCTGACCGGGCTGACCCAGCATGTCGGCTTGGCCGAGGACGTGCTGGATCACCGGCTCAACTGCCGCACGGTGTATATGAATCCGTTCAGCCGTTTCGTTTATTGGAACATGAACTACCACGTGGAGCACCACATGTTCCCCATGGTGCCCTATCACGCGCTGCCCGCGCTGCATCAGGAGATGCTGCGCGATTGCGCCAAGCCCTATTCCAGCTTCTATGACGCCTACCGCGAGATCGTTCCGACGCTGGTCCGACAGCTTCGCGATCCCACCTACTTCATACACCGCACTTTGCCGCCCACCGCTCGCCCCGCGCTGGCGGCTGAATGAGGCAGTTGAACCTCGTTGCCCCGGCCGGGCGACTTCGCGGGCCAAATGTAAGAGGAGCAGTGGATGACAGCCTGGATTGAAGTCTGTTCCGCCGGCGCTATCGATGAGGAAGACGTAATGAGGTTCGACCATGGCGGCAAAACCTTTGCGGTCTATCGCGCGCCGGACGATCAGTATTTCGCAACGGATGGACTCTGCACCCACGAACAGGTGCACCTGGCGGACGGGCTGGTGATGAATAACATTATCGAATGTCCGAAACACAACGGGCGCTTCGACTATCGCACCGGCGCGGCCAAGGGAGCTCCCGTTTGCGTCGACCTCAAGACCTATCCAGTGAAAGTGGAGGCCGGAAAAGTCTTCATCAACCTCGGCTGAGGATTTAGCGATGGCTGAGGCTATGGTGATTGTCGGCGCTGGGGAAGCAGGCGCCCGCGCGGCCATTGCGTTGCGCGAGACAAATTGGGCGGGGCCGATCACGCTCATCGGCGAGGAGGCGCATCCGCCATATGAGCGCCCCCCGCTTTCCAAGGCGGTGATGACCTCTGAGGAGTCTCCATCGGCGCCGTTCATCCTGCGTGAGGGGCAGCTCAACGAGCAAAACATTACTTTTGAACGTGGCGCAGAGGCGACGGCGATCGATCGCGGGGCCCATAGCGTGACGCTCGCCGACGGCCGGATTCTTCGATATGAGCGGCTCTTGCTTGCCACCGGGTCGACGGCGCGCCGCCTCCAGCTTCCGGTGGCGCACGGCGTTCTCTATTTGCGCAGGTTCGACGACGCCCTGGCGATACGCTCGCGGTTCCGGCCGGGCGGGCGGCTTGTGGTGATCGGCGGAGGTTTCATCGGGCTCGAATTGGCGGCGAGCGCGCGGACGCGCGGGGTGGGAGTCACGCTGCTCGAGCTTGCCCCGCGGCTCCTCACAAGAGGCGTATCCTCCGCAATGGCAGAGAAGATCGCCGCAAAGCATCGCGACGCTGGTGTGGACCTGCGCGTCGGGGTGAGCCTCGCGGCGATCGAGAGCGACGGAGACGGTAATTCCGTGCTGCTGTCGGATGGCGCACGCATCCAATGCGACTGCGTCGTCGCGGGAATTGGCGCGGCGCCCGAGACGAGACTGGCGGAAAAGGCGGGATTGGCGATTGAGAACGGAATTCGGGTCAATGCGCAACTTCGGACTGACGATCTGGACGTCTATGCGGCGGGCGACTGCTGTTCGTTCCCGCATCCGCTTTATGCCGATCGACGTATCCGCCTCGAGGCGTGGCGCAACGCGCAGGATCAAGCCAATGTTGTCGCGCGCAACCTGATCGGAGGCGAGGAAACCTACAAGACCGTGCCCTGGTTTTGGTCTGACCAATACGATGAAACCTTGCATATTGCCGGTTTGGTTGACGAAGGGAGTTCGACCGTTCGGCGCGACCTGGGCGATGCGGCGCTCGAATTTCGCTTGGCCGATGACGGGCGCCTGGTTGCTGCGAGCGGATTTGGGCCGATCTCCAGGGTCGCCAGGGACGTGAGGCTTGCGGAGATGCTCATAGCGCAACAGGCGAGGCCGAGCGCCGCCGCATTGGCGGCCCCCGATGTGAAACTTAAATCGCTGCTCGCGTCCTAACAGGCGAATCCTCGGACCGAACACAACAACGAAGCTTAGTGGAGGTTCTCATGGCGGGAGGAGATACAATCCCCAGCGTGCGGCGCTATACCGATCCAGCTGGTGGTTGGGGCGCCCTCAAGGCGACCGCCAAGGCGGTGCGCGAGCAAATGGGCACTGTCAAGGCAAATAAGTATAGGCGATTTTCGGCGTCGAATCCCGCCGAGCGCGTTGGTAATTCATGAGCGAAAACAGTGGAACTCCCGCCCGCCCTGGCGCGCGAGCAGGCAGTATAAAATTTACTCTGATGGTGTGGACGGCGCCCTAATGCATACACACATCTTTGGCGCTTCCCGGTTTTCCTGCTTTGCGATTCACTACTTCTGGCGAGGATGATTCGCTGGAGGGATTGGCC
>Ga0182024_10006529_pt1 | contig 25555 bp, 25 predicted proteins | sample P32metaG_FD_120480 | JGI IMG/M metagenome (GOLD analysis project Ga0182024, IMG submission 120480) | Permafrost microbial communities from Stordalen Mire, Sweden - P3-2 metaG (Illumina Assembly) | ecosystem: Environmental > Terrestrial > Soil > Wetlands > Permafrost | place: Sweden: Stordalen...
AGCCGCTCTGCGGTCGCGCCGTTATTGAGGCAGAGATCGATCTCGGCGGGGCTCGCGACATCGAAATTCGCGCCCTTCTCGGCCAGCATCGCGACGATCTCGGCCGCCGGGTTTGCCTTTACCGCGTAATAGACGCTGGCGATCGACAGATAGCGGCGCAGCGTGTCATACGCCTTGCCGATCACGTCGAGGTCGACGACGAGGCACGGGGTCGCGGGCGCATTTTCCACCAGGAAACGGGCGATCTTTTTGTTCATGTCATCGGGTACCTTCTCGGACGGCAAGCTGACCAATCTTCCGGAGTCGCGCCGCCCGCCCGATAAGGCGGAATGCTTCGACGCGAAGCGAATGGAAGGGAACCGCCGACGCTACGGGAAAATCCGTATCGCGGCTGATTTCTGGCTAGCTTAGACTGCTCGGATCGGTGACCCGGCTGCCCCGTCCCCGCAAGCGGGTGCCGCGCAGGACGGCGTCAGGACAGGGCTCCATGGCCCAGATCGGGATTGCAACCATATCGACCTCCCTCTCGGGACCAGCGTTCCGGCCGGACTGCCAAAAAGGACGCGTTACGTCGTTGCATAACCACCAAGGGCCATAGGCACGTGCGAGTGCGTCAACACGCGGATAAATACGCGCAAATTTCCGGATTGCAAGAAAAAATCCGGGACAATTCTCGCCGCGGCGCAGGCCGCTTTCAGGGGGCTTCCTTGAGCGGAAAAATGCCCACCGGACGACCCGTCGCGAGGTCGATCACGACGAGCTCGACCGAGCCGTCGGCGAGCGCGACGTCGAGCACGATTCGCTCCGGGCCGGTGCTCATCCGCTCGATCGTCGCGCCGTGCGGCAGGGTGATCGGCGGCGCGGTGAAGGCCGCCGGGAGCGACGGCGGGCGATGCGACAGGCGCATGGCGATGATTGCGGCCAGCGCGGCGAAGCCGGCGACCAGCATCACTCCCATCATTACGACGAGGATCTTCAGCGAGCGGATGTTCATCCTGGTCCAGTCTCAATGCGTCCTTCGAGACAGCCGCTTCGCGGCTTCCTCAGGGTGACGGATTTTCTAGATGCCATCCAAAAACACCCGTCATCCTGAGGAGCGCGAAGCGCGTCTCGAAGGACGCGAAAACGTGCCTGCAACGACCGCCGTCACCATCGACGCCGCCGCCCACGGGCAGCGGCTCGACCGCGCCTTGCAGCAACGCCTGCCCGAACTGTCGCGCTCACGCCTCAAGCAGCTGATCCTTTCCGGCCAGGTCGCGCAGGACGCAGCCAATAACGCTAACGTGATCCGCGATCCGGCGCGCAAAGTAAGGAGCGGCCAAACTTTTGTCGTATTCCTCCCCGAGCCTGACGATGCGACGCCGCAAGCCCAGGCGATCCCTCTCGATATTCGCTACGAGGATGCACATCTCATCGTCATCGACAAGCCTGCGGGGCTGGTCGTCCATCCCGCGCCCGGCAATCCCGACGGCACGCTGGTCAATGCGCTCCTCGCGCATTGCGGCGAAAGCCTTGTCGGGATCGGCGGCGTGCGCCGGCCGGGGATCGTCCACCGCCTCGACAAGGACACCAGCGGGCTCATCGTCGTCGCCAAGACCGAGCTGGCGCACCGCGCGCTGTCGCGCGATTTCGCGGCGCGCCGCATCGCGCGCGCTTATGCCGCGATCGTCTGGGGCGTGCCGCTTCCGGCGGCGGGCGAGATCGCCGGCAATATCGGGCGCAGCATGACCAACCGGAAGAAGATGGCGGTGGTCGGCGAAACTCGCGGCAAGCCGGCGGTGACGCGCTACAAGCTCGAACGCGCGTTCGGCGACACGGCGGCGCTGATCGAATGCCGGCTGTTGACCGGACGGACCCACCAGATTCGCGTCCACCTCGCCGAGCGCGGTCATCCGCTGATCGGCGACCCGGTCTATGGCGGCCGTTCTGGCCGGGCGCTCGGCCGCTCCGGAACCGATGGCGCCGCGGTGGCGTATTTTCCACGCCAGGCCTTGCACGCCAAGCATCTCGGCTTCATTCACCCGGCGAGCGGCGCGACAATCGCCTTCGACAGCGCGCTCCCGCTCGACATGGCCGCGCTGATAAATACCTTAGAGCGACTTTAAACTAGACGAAAACTGACTATTTTAGTAGGGTATCGCAACGCTCAGCCGAGGACGGTGTTCTCGGCTTACAGCGAGAAGGGGAAAAAATCGTCCATGCCAAGTCCGTCCGTACCGTCGCTTTCCGGCGAGGGCAGCCTGACGCGGTATCTCCAGGAGATCCGCAAGTTCCCGATGCTGGAGCCGGAAGAAGAATACATGCTCGCCAAGCGTTGGAAGGAGCATGAGGAATCCGAGGCGGCGCATCGACTCGTGACCAGCCATTTGCGCCTCGTCGCCAAGATCGCGATGGGCTACCGCGGCTATGGTCTGCCGCTCTCCGAGCTGATCTCAGAGGGTAATGTCGGCATGATGCAGGCCGTCAAGCGCTTCGACCCGGATCGCGGCTTTCGCCTCGCGACCTACGCGATGTGGTGGATCCGCGCGGCGATCCAGGAATACATCCTGCACTCCTGGTCGCTGGTGAAGATGGGCACCACCGCGGCGCAGAAAAAGCTGTTCTTCAATCTGCGCAAGCTTAAGGGCCAGCTCCAGGCGGTCGAGGACGGCGATCTGTCGCCGGAAAACCTCAAAAAGATCGCCACCGAGCTCGACGTACCCGAAGCCGACGTGATCAGCATGAACCGTCGTCTCGCGAGCCCCGACCATTCGCTCAACGCGCCGCTCAGGAGCGACAGCGAGGGCGAGTGGCAGGACTGGCTGGTCGACGAGACCGAAAGCCAGGAGACGAAGCTCGGCGAACGCCAAGAATTAGGCTTGCGCCGCGACCTGCTGGAAAAGGCGATGACGCATCTCAACGAGCGCGAGCGCCACATACTCGGCGAGCGGCGGTTGAAGGAGAACCCGACCACGCTCGAGGATTTGTCGCAGCAATACGGCATCTCGCGCGAACGGGTGCGGCAGATCGAGGTGCGCGCCTTCGAGAAGCTGCAAAAGGCGATCAAGGCCGCGGCGCTCGAACGCCGGCTGGTGGCCTAGTTTCAAGCGCACTACCCCGGCGAAAGCCGGGGACCATCCTTCCACCGAACGAGCAGCGGATAAATGGCCTCCGGCCTTCGCCGGGGGCAGATCGGCTTGCAGTCGCTTCGCAATTTTGCTAAGTTATGACTTCGCAAAATTGCGAAGAGAGCCCCGATGACCTTGCACTCCTGCCCTGGATGCCGTTGCGCCACTGGCGACGACAGCGCAGCGGTCGCGTGTCAATGCGCGCGGACAATATTGGCCCTGCGCGGCGAATCCGGTGAAACGCAACGCCAATTGGCGTTGCGGCTGCGGATGACCGAATCGATGATCTCGCGCCTGGAGCGCGGCGATCACGTGCCGAGCCTGAAGACGCTGTGCCGTATCGCCCAGGCCTATGGACGACGGCTCGAGATCGTCTTTCACGAGCACGAGCATCAGCACGCCGACGGGACCCGCCATTCGCATCCGCATGGTCACGAAGACCCGGACCATCGGCATCGGCACGGGGACGTCGAATGATCGAGGACCCCGTCGGTCACAGTCACACGCGCGACGCCGAAACCGACCCGGTCTGCGGCATGAATGTCGATCCGGCGACCGCGCGGCATCGCGCGGTGCATCGCCGCCGGCACTATTTCTTCTGCGGCGTGCGCTGCAAGGAACGCTTCGTCGCCGAGCCCGCCCGTTTCCTGATGCCAAAGGCACCGTCGCCCGAGCCGGCCGGCGCCGGACAATGGACCTGCCCGATGCACCCCGAGATCGTGCGGGAAAAGCCGGGAAGCTGTCCGCTATGCGGCATGGCCTTGGAACCGATGCTGCCCACCACCGACGACGGCGACGATCCTGAGTTGCGCGGCATGACCCGCCGGTTGTGGGTCGGCGCGGGATTGTCCGTGCCGCTGCTGGTGATCGGCATGTTCGGCTTGGATTTCGCCGGCGCGGTCTGGGTGCAGCTCGCCTTGGCGACGCCGGTCGTGCTGTGGGGCGGTTGGCCATTCTTCCAGCGCGGCTGGGAATCGCTGAGAAACCGGCGGCTCAACATGTTCACGCTGATCGCGATCGGCACCGGCATCGCTTATCTCGACAGCCTCGCCGCAGCGCTGTTCCCTGCTGTCTTTCCGGCGGCGTTTCGCATGGCAGATGGCGGCGTGCCGCTTTATTTCGAGGCCGCCGCGGTGATCGTGACCCTGGTGCTCGCCGGCCAGGTGCTCGAATTGCGCGCCCGCGCGCTGACCGGCGGCGCGATCCGCGCGCTGCTCGACCTCGCGCCGCGCACCGCACGGCTAGTGGGCGCCGACGGCGGCGATTGGGACGTGCCGCTCGGCGACATCGCCGTCGGCGATCTGCTGCGCGTGCGGCCGGGCGAGAAGGTGCCGGTCGACGGGGTCATCGTCGACGGCATGAGCGCGCTCGACGAGTCGATGCTGACCGGAGAGCCGCTGCCGGTCGACAAAAGCGTCGGCGACAAGGTGACGGCCGCGACGCTCAACAGCGCCGGCAGCTTCGTGATGCGCGCCGAGCGGATCGGCGCCGACACGCTGCTCGCGCGCATCGTCGCGCTGGTCGCCGCGGCGCAGCGTTCGCGCGCGCCCATACAAAAGCTCGCCGATACCGTCGCGGGCCGGTTCGTGCCGGCGGTCATGATCGTGGCCGCGCTGGCCTTCCTCGCCTGGGCGATCTTCGGCCCGCCGCCGGCGCTTGGCTATGCGCTCGTCGCGGCGATCTCGGTGCTGCTGATCGCCTGCCCCTGCGCGCTCGGCCTCGCGACGCCGATGTCGATCATGGTCGGCACCGGGCGGGGCGCGCGCGAGGGCGTGCTGGTGCGCAACGCCGAGGCGATCCAGTGCATGGAGCGGATCGACACGCTGGTGGTCGACAAGACCGGCACCCTGACCGAGGGCAAGCCTCGCCTCACCGCGATCGTCGCGCTCGGCGATGTCGGCGAGGACCAGCTCCTGCAGCTTGCCGCCGCGGCCGAGCGCGGCAGCGAGCATCCGCTGGCCGCGGCGATCGTCGCCGGCGCCGCCGCGCGAGGGCTGGCGCCGCTGCCCGTCGCGGCGTTCCGCGCCGAGCCCGGCAAGGGCGTCGTCGCGACGGTCGCCGCGCGCCGCATCGCGATCGGCAACGAGGCGCTCTTCGCGGCCATAGGCATCGACGCCGCGCCGCTCCTCGCCGAGGCCGAGCGCCGCCGGCAAGACGGCGAAGGCGTCATGCTGATCGCGATCGGCGACCGCGCCGAGGGCCTCGTCGCCGTCGCCGACCCGGTGAAGGACAGCGCCGCCGCCGCGCTCGCCGCGCTGCGCGCCGACGGCATCCGGGTCGTGATGCTGACCGGCGACAACCGGCGCACCGCCGACGCGATCGGCCGCCTTCTCGGCATCGACGAGATCATCGCCGAGGTGCTGCCCGACGGCAAAGCCGCCGCCGTCGTCGAGCTGCAGCGGCAAGGCCGCGTCGTCGCCATGGCCGGTGACGGCGTCAACGACGCGCCGGCGCTGGCACAGGCGGACATCGGCATCGCGATGGGGACCGGCGCCGATGTCGCGATCGAAAGCGCCGCGATCACCCTCGTCAAGGGCGACCTTTACGGCATCGTCCGCGCCCGCCGCCTGAGCCGCGCGACCATGCGCAACATCCGCCAGAATTTGTTCTTCGCCTTTGTCTTCAACGCGCTCGCCGTGCCGGTCGCAGCCGGGGTGCTCTACCCGTTCACCGGCATCGTGTTGAGCCCGATGCTCGCCAGCGCGGCGATGAGCGCGAGCTCGCTGCTGGTCGTCGGCAATGCGTTGAGGCTGCGGAGTGTGAAGCTGTAACGCTTCGTCCATCATCCCGGCGAAGGCCGGGACCCATTGCTCAGGCGCACAGGCTCCGGAAAAATGGACCCCAGCCTCCGCCGGGGTGGGCTTCCTACCGTCAGCCCACCTTCATCTCCCCAAGATACGCTTCCCGGATCATCTCGTTCTCGCGCAATTCGGCGGCGGGGCCGCTGAGCACGACCTGGCCGGTTTGCAGCACATAGGCGCGGTTGGCGATCGAGAGCGCCATATTGGCGTTCTGCTCGACCATGAAGATCGTCGTGCCCTGCTTGTTGATCGTCTGGATGATGTCGAACACTTGCTCGACAAAGACTGGCGACAGCCCCATCGACGGCTCGTCCATGCATAGGAGCTTCGGCCGCGCCATCAGCGCCCGGCCGATCGCCACCATCTGCTGCTCGCCGCCCGAGAGGGTCCCGGCGAATTGCTTCAATCGCTCCTCGACGCGCGGGAAGAGGCTGAAGACACGCTGCAAATCCTCGTCGAACTCGGGGCCGCGGGCGCGGGTATAGGCGCCCATCTCGAGGTTCTCGTAGACCGTCATGCGCGGGAACAGGCGGCGCGCCTCGAGCACCGGCGCGATGCCGCGCCGCACCCGCTCGGCGATGCTGACCCCGGCGAGCGAGCGGCCTTCGTACAGGATGTCGCCGCGCGCCGGCACGACGACGCCCATGATCGCCTTCATCGTCGTGGATTTGCCAGATGCATTCCCGCCCAGCAGACAGACGATCTCGCCGGCATCGATCCGGTAGTCGACCGCCTTCAGCACATGTAGGTCGCCGTAATAGGTGTCGACCGCGCGAAACGCCAGGAGCTCAGGCAACCGCGGCACTCCGCCCGAGATAGGCGCGAATGACCTCCTCGTCGCGCCGCACCACGTCGGGCGTGCCCTCGGCGATCTTCTCGCCGTGGTCGAGCACGACGACATTGTCGGCGAGGCTGACCACGACATCGAGCTTGTGCTCGATCAGCACGATCGCCAGGCCATGGTCCTTGAGGCTCTTGATCTGCCCGGCGAGCTCGATCGTCTCGGCCGGGTTCATGCCGGCGGTCGGCTCGTCGAGCAGCAGCAGCTTGGGTCCCGAGGCGATCGCCCGGGCGATCTCGCACCGGCGCCGGTTGGCGTAGCTGAGGCTCGCCACGACGTGATCGACGCGCGGCAGCAGCCGGTTGCCGAAAAGGCCGAGGATTTCGCGGCAGCGCGCCCGTGCCTCTTCTTCCTCGCGCAGCATCCCCGGCAGGCGCATCAGCGCGCCGACGGCGCCGGTGCGGAGCCGCGTGTGCATGCCGACCATCACGTTTTCGAGCACGGTCAGGTTGGGAAACAGCCGGATGTTCTGAAATGTGCGGGCCATGCCGCGGTCGAGCACGGTATGCGGCGGCAGCCGCTCGATGGGCCGGCCGGCAAAGCGCACGGTGCCCGAATCCGGCGTCACCAGCCCGGTGACGGCATTGAACAGGGTCGACTTGCCCGAGCCATTCGGCCCGATGACCGCGACGACCGAATGCGCCGGCACGGTCAGCGCCACCGAGCGCAGCGCGACCAGCCCGCCGAACCGCACCGTCAGATCCTTGATCTCGAGCAGCGGGCCGGGGCCGCTAAAGGACGAGTCGCCGAACACGCGCAGCCGTTCGGCGCTCGGCGCCGCGGCCGGCTCGACCAGGGCGGTCTGCTCGGCCAGGGTCAGCGCCTGCACCGGCCGCGTCGCCGGGATCAGCCCCTGACGGCGGTACAGCATCATCGTCACCAGGATGATGCCGAAGATCATCTCGATCGACTGCGACAGCTCGACCTGGCGCAGCCACTCGACATGGATCAGCCGCCCCAGGGCGTGCAGCCACTGCGACAAATCCTCGAGAAACCACGATTGCAGGATCTGCAGGATCAGCGCGCCCAGCACCACCCCCCAGATGCTGCCGATGCCGCCGAACACGATCATCACCAGGATCATCACCGACACCGGAAACATGAACATTTCCGGCGTCGCGGTTTGCAATTTGGCGACGAAATACGTGCCGGTCGCACCGGCGAAGGCAGCGCCGATGGCGAAGGCGAGCAGCTTGAACTTGACGCGGTCGATCCCCATCGCGGCGGCGGCGATCTCGTCCTCGCGGATCGCCATCCAGGCCCGGCCGATGCGCGACGATTTGAGCCGCGTGCTGGTCAGGATCAACAACGCCACCAGCCCCACCCCGACATAATAATAGGGCGTCGCGTCGATCCCGAAGCTCCAGCCGAACAGCTGCGGCGCGGCGACGCCGTTGAGCCCCATCGCACCATTCGTCACGCTGGGGACGTTGCGCGCGACGATCGGCACGATCTCGCCGAAGCCCAGCGTCACGATCGCCAGGTAGTCGCCCTTGAGCCGCAAGGTCGGCGCGCCGAACGCGACACCGAAAAACGCCGCGACCGCCGCGGAGATCGGCAGCATCAACCAAAACGACACCGTGAAATGCACCACGTCGCCGGTATGGGCGACCAGGCCGAGCCACTGGAATGGCTGCCAGAACCCGCTCCACGCCGGCTCGATCTGGAACGAGGCGAACGCGCCGTAGGTATAGGCGCCGATCGCGAAGAACGCGGCGTAGCCGAGGTCGAGAAGCCCGGCGAAGCCGACGACGATGTTGAGGCCCAAGGCGAGCGCGGCGAAAGCGAGCGCGTTCGCCGCGGAATCGATGTCCGCGTCGTTGCGGATGATGACGGGGAACAGCAAGGCGCCGATCGTCACCATCGCGATCCCGACGCGCGAGCGCAAATGCGGTGCGATCCACGCGACGGGCGAGCCGTGGCGCAGGAAGGCGAACGTGTCGCCCATCATCCCCGAGCGCGGCCCGGCCCCCTCGGGTTCGGTGACGCCGGGATCGGTCATTACGAACGCGTTGCGCTGGGACGGCCGAATAGCCCGGTGGGCGCGAAGACGAGCACCAGCACCAGGATCGAGAAGATGATCACGTCGGTCCAGCGCACGGCGAAAACCTGGCCGCCCAAGGCCTCGATCAGGCCGATGATAATGCCGCCGACCATCGCCCCGGTAACGCTGCCGATACCGCCGAGCACCGCGGCGGTGAACGCTCGCAGGCCGGCGCTGTAGCCGATGATGAAGCTGGTGTAGTTGTAATAGAGGCCAAAGATCAACGCCGCCGCCCCGGCCAAGGCCGAGCCGAGAAAGAAGGCGGTGATGATGACCCGGTCGACATCGATCCCCATCATCCGCGCCGCCTCGGCGTCCTGCGCGGTCGCCCGCATCGCCTTGCCGAGCCGGGTGCGGTTGACGAATAGCTGCAGCCCGATCATCAGCACCACGGCGACCGACCAGATCAGCACCTCGCGCAGGCGCAGCGTCGCGCCAAAGACATCCCAGCGCACATTCGGCATCGGGTTGGGAAAATTCTTCGAATCGGCGCCGACGGTCAGCAGGATCGCGTTGAACAGGATGTAGGAGACGCCGATCGTCGTGATCATCGCCGCGGTGCCGCGCACCGCCCGCATCGGCCGCAGCGCGATCCGCTCGACCGCGACCCCGAGCAGGCCGGCCAGGAGCATCGTCACGGCGAAGGCGAAGATCAGCGCGCCCGCCAGGGCAAACCCGGTCAGGATCACGCCCTGACCCGACAGGCCGAGTAGCTCGAGCGCCCACATGCCGATGAACGAGCTGACCATGAACACGCTGAAATGCGCGAAATTTATCAGCTCGAGAATGCCATAGACCAGCGTGAAGCCAAGCGCCAGCAGCGCGTACATCGCGCCGAGGCTAAGCCCGTTGATGATCTGCTGGAGGTAGAGGGCGGTGGTGGTCATGCGGTCGGCGCACCCTCACCCGCCGCGCGCCTGGCGGCACCCGGCACCCTCTCCCGCGATGCGGGAGAGGGGCTATGCGCTGGGATCTTGAAAACCCCTCTCCCGCAATGCGGGAGAGGGAGGGACCCACGGCGAAGCCGTGGGAGGGTGAGGCTCATCACGCGCCGTTAGCCGGGGCGACGCCGACATATTTGTATTGGTGGATCGTATCGTTCAGCGGGTACTTGTCGTCCTTGGTGATCTTGAAGACGCTGACGATGCGATTGGTAATGTCGCCGTTCTCGTCGAAGCTGACCTCGCCCTGCAGCGTATTGACCTTCGCCGACTGGATCGCGTCGCGCACGTTGTCGCGGTTGACCTCCTTGCCGGAGGCGACGACGCGCTTGATCGCGTCGATGATGACCAGCCCCGCGTCATAGGCGGTGATCGAATAATCCTCCGGCGGCCCGCCGAACTTGTCCTCGAAACGCTTTGCCCAGGCCGCGACCTCGGGCTTGTCGAACACGTGCGGGGCGGCGATCGAGCAGTACCACCCTTCGGCCGCCGGGAAGCCGGCGCCGCTCAGCAGATCGGTGCTGTGCATCCCGTCGCCGCCGCCCTTGATGATGTTCGGCAGGATGTCGTACGCCTGCTTGGCCAACTTGACGCCGGCCTGGGCGACGCCGCCGTAATAGATCGCATCGGGGTTGAGCGGCTTGATCTTGGTCAGGATCGTCGTGTAGTCGGCTTCTTTCGGGTTGAGCTGGTCGCGCCCGAGGACCTTGATGCCGCGTTTCTCGGCCTGACCCTGGAATGAATCAGCAATACCGACCCCGTAGGCGCCGCTGTCGTCGAGCACGTAGACCGATTTGACCTTGAGCGTGTCGGCGTAATAATTCGCCATGTTGGGGCCTTGGAAGGCGTCGGTCGTGACCGTGCGGAAATAGATCGCCTTGCCGGCCGGCCGGTACTGGGCGGCCATCTTCGGATTGGTGATGTCGGGGTTGGTCGAGCTCGGGGTGATGATCGCCAGACCGCCCTGGCTGAGGATCGGCGACATCGCCTTGCCCGAGCCGCTCATCTGCGGGCCGATCGCCGCGACGACGCTCGAATCCGAGACCATCTTGCGCGCGTTGGTCGCCGCCTGCGCCGGGTCGTACTGGCCGGCGGTCGCGGTGCCGTCATCGAGCACCAGCACATCGACCTTGTAGCCGGCGACACCGCCGGCGGCATTGGCCTCGTCGAACGCCAGCTGCGCGCCCTGCTTGATCTTGGTCGCGGCCTGCGCGTCCGCCCCGGTCAGCGGCAGGTTGATGCCGACCGTCACATTCTTGTCGGCGGCAAGGGCGCGCGCGGCAACGGAGCCCGCAAGCGCGACGGCGGGCAATTGGACGATGAGAGTGCGGCGTGACAGCATGGTCGATCTCCCCGTTCGTTCTGTCATTGGCGGGCAAGTTTTGCGCCACCGGCGCGGCGACGGCAAGCGCGATAGGGCCGCAGCCTCTCAGCTTCCGATTGGGCGTCAGCCGGGCGGCTTCATCGCCACGTCGAGCATCACATTCGGCAGGATCTCGCGGATCACGCCGCGCAGCGTCGCCTCGTCGGCGGCGGTCGCCGACGCCAGCAGCCGGCGCGAGCCGCGGCGCAGGATGCGCGCGGTGGCGCGGCCGTCGCGGTCGGCGCGGATCGTCGCGAAGGCGTCGGCCGGTTCGATCCGGCGCAGCGCGCGCTTCAGCGCCGCCACGCCTTCGCTGGTCTCGACATTGTGGGCCGGCGCCTCGCCGGTTTCCGGCTCGGGCTCCTCCTCGAGCGGCGCATCGATCGCCTCCACCGGGCGGTGCCGGGACAGCGATTGGTAGATCACCCGGCCACCTTCGGTGTCGATGCGCGATTGCAGCTCCCAGCTCTCGCCGCGCGACGACAATTCGCTGATCAGCGCGAACATATCGTCGCAATCGGTTTCGTGCGTGCAGGTCAGGAAGGCGAGCCGCCCGTCATGCTCGATGATGCGGTCGTCATCCTCGAGAAAGCCCAGCTCGTTCAACGCCATGTCGAGCGCGCGGCGCGAGGCGACCAGCAGCACCGTGACATGCAATCGCCGGCTGGCATCCGGAGCGTCGCTTTCTGGTTCTTTTTCGGCCATCGGTGCTCCTCGGCGCCTCAGACCACCTGGCTTTCACCAAGCCGGCTGATGCGTACGTCGCGGTGGATGCTGACATTCATCAAGAGGCCAAATCCCAGCATCACCGTCACCATCGCGCTGCCGCCATACGAGATCAGCGGCAACGGCACGCCGACGACCGGGATCAAGCCGATCACCATCGCCGTATTGATGAACACGTAAAGAAAGAAATTGGTGGCAAGGCCGAGGCCGAGAATGCGCCCGAACTGGTTGCGGCTGCGCAAGGCGATCGTGAAGCCGTAGCCGATCACCAGCGCGTACAGCCCCAGCAGCGCCAACCCGCCGACCAGCCCGAACTCCTCGGCGATCATCGTGAAGATGAAATCGGTCTGGCGCTCGGGCAGAAACGAGAGATGCGTCTGGGTCCCGAGCATGAAGCCCTTGCCGAACAAGCCGCCCGATCCCAGCGCGATCTTCGATTGAAGGATATGGTAGCCAGCGCCGAGCGGGTCGGCATCGGGCGCCAGGAAGGTATAGAGCCGCGCGCGCTGATAGTCGCGCAGCATCGACCAGATCAGCGGCGCCGCGCCGACCGCGGCGACCGCCGCCGCGCCGAAGATCCACAGCCGCACGCCCGCCAGGAAAAAGACGATCGCGCCGGCGGCGAGCAGCATCATCGCCGTGCCGAGATCGGGCTGCTTCAGCACCAGCACGGCCGGCACCAGGATCATCCCGGCCGGCGCGAGGAGATCGATGACCCGCCCGGTATTCTCCGCCGGCAGGCAATGGAAATACCGGGCCAGCGCCAGGATCAGCGCGATCTTCATCAGCTCGGAGGGCTGCAGCTGGATCATTCCGAGATCGATCCAGCGCTGCGCCCCCATGCCGATGACGCCGCGCAGATCGACCGCGACGACCAGCAACAGCGCGACCGCGAACACCCAATACGAAATGCGGAACCAGTAGCGGATATCGATCAGCGCCGCGGCGATCATCGGGATGAAGGCGAACGCGAACCGCGCCACCTGCTTCGACGCCCAGGGTTGCCAATTGCCGTTGGCGGCCGAATAAAGCATCGCGAAGCCGACACCGGAGATCACGCAGAGCAGCAGAATCAGACCCCAGCTGATGCCGCGCACCCGGTCGGAGAAAGTTAGCTCGCGGTGGCCGATATCGGGGGAAAAGCTCGCCATGCCGCTATCCCGGAGGTGTGCGCGTGCCGGTTTCGGGAAGCGGAGGCGGGGCCGGCGGCGCAGCCTGCGCGATCGAGTCGGGTTGCGGCACATGACGCGCCGGGTCGCGCTTTTGTACTTCGAGGAGGACGTCGCGCACGATCGGCGCCGCCACCGCCGAGCCGCCGCCGCCCTCGACCCCGCCATGCTCGACCACGACGGCGCAGACATAGCGCGGCGCGCCGACCGGCGCAAAGCCGACGAACAGCGCGTGGTCGCGGTCCTTCCACGGTATATCGCTCTCCTTGAGCAGACCGTGATCGCGCTCGTATTGGGTGATCCGCCGCACCTGCGACGTGCCGGACTTGCCGCCCATCGCGAAAGCCGGGTCGGTGATGCGCGCGGCATAGGCCGTGCCGCCCTGCTCGTTGACGACCGCGCTCATGCCGTCGAGCACCAGCGATATCGAATGCGGAGTGATGCCGAGCGGAGCGAAATCCGGCGGACGGCGATCGCCGCCCGCCGGCAGTAGGGCGCTGCGCACCAGGCGCGGCACGATCTGCCTTCCGGTCGCCAAGCGCGCTACCATCGTCGCCACCTGGAGCGGCGTCGCCAGCACCGAACCCTGGCCGATGCCGGTGTTCAACGTCTCGCCCTGCTGCCAGGCAACGCCGGTCGTCGCCAGTTTCCAGTCGCGGTCGGGGATGAGCCCGGCGCGTTCGCCAATGATGTCGAGGCCGAGCAGATCGCCAAAGCCGAAGCGATGGGCCATCGCGGCGATATGGTCGATGCCGGCGCGGCGCGCGGTCTCGTAGAAGAAGACGTCGCACGATTTCTTAATCGCGTCGTGCAGGTGCAGCGTGCCGTGGCCGCCATGCTGCCAGCAATGGAAAGTCGCGTCGCCGAGCTCGAGATAGCCTGGACAGGTGATCGGCGTGTCGGGGGTGATCGCGCCCGATTCGAGCGCGGCCAGCGCGACCATCGGCTTGAACGTCGAACCGGGCGGGTAAAGCCCGCCGATCGCCTTGTTCGACAGCGGGTTGCGCGGGTCGGTCGACAATTCCTGCCACACCGCCGGGGTCAGCCCGGCGGAGAACAGCATCGGGTCGTAGCTCGGACTCGACACGAGCGCGAGCACATCGCCGGTCACCGCGTCGAGCAGCACGCAGGAGACGCTCTGCTCGGTGCTGCAGCGCTTCGTCGCGAAATCCTGCATCGCCGCGTCGAGCGCGAGCACGACATCCTGACCCGGCTGGCCCTCGTTGCGCGCGATCTCGCGGACGACGCGGCCATAGGCGTTGACCTCGACCTGGCTCGTCCCCGCCGTGCCGCGCAATTTCAAATCCTGCGATTTTTCGACACCGGCCTTGCCGATGCGAAAATCGGGCAGCTCGAGCAGCGGGTCGCCGGTCAGCTCCTTTTCCGATACCGCGGCGACATAGCCGAGCACATGCGCCGCCGTTGTCCCATAGGGATAGAACCGCAGCAGCCCCTGCTCGATCGCGACGCCGGGCAATTCGGGGACCGCGACCTCGATCCGCGCCATCTCGTCCCAATCGAGGTTCGAGCGGACGACAACCGGGATGAAGGCGTGCTTGCGCTTGGCATCGCGCAGCACGCGACGGCGGTCGGCGTCGGTGACGTCGATCAGCGAGCCGATCGCGGTGAGCGTCGCGTCGATGTCGGCGGTCTCTTCGGGAACAATGACGACGCGATAATTCTGGTGATTATCGGCGAGCTCCACGCCGAAACGATCGGAAATCCGACCGCGCGGCGGAACGAGCAGCCGCAGATTGATGCGGTTCTCGTCGGCCATGACGCGGTAGCGGTCTTTTTCGAGGACCTGAAGCTGGTAGAGCCGGCCGGCCAGGGCCGAGCCGAGCAGCACCTGCCCGCCAGCCAGGATCGCCGCGCGCCGGGTCAGCGATTTCTGTTGCTGCGTATCGCGCGGCATGGCCGCTCAGGCCCCGGCTTTCAGCCGGCGCCCATCATCGCGCGCTGCGCCCGGCCCAACAAAAAGCTGGCGAGCGGGAAGATCGCGATCGTCAACGCGGCGCGGATGACCGCGTTGCGAAAATCGAGAAGGCTCAGATCGAGCACGCAATGCAGACCCCATAGCCCGAGCATCGCCGCTGCCGTCAACAGCGTAAAGCCCATCCACACGAAGGGAAAGTTCCGGTTGACGAAATAGCGGCGATAGCCGAGCACGGCAATCCGCGTCAGCAGCAGCAACAGCGCGTTGACCCCGATCGGCGAGCCGGCGAGCAGATCCTCGGTCAGGCCGATGCCGAACAGCGCCAGAGGGGGCAGCAGATCGGGGCGATAGATCGTCCAATGATAGGCCGCCATCAACGTGAAGACCGGGGTCAGCGCAGCATACCCCGGGATCTGCAGCGGGAGCACTGAAATCACCGCGGCGAGCAGCGTCGTCGCCACCGGCAGCAGCCGCGCCGCGCCATTATTGACTCGCGGCAGCGCCGGTATGCTGAAAACCTTGAGCGCCATCGCCGGTTAGCGCGCGAGCCCGTCGGCTCCCTCGGCCTTGGCGCGCCGGCTCGGCCGCGCCAAGATCGGCAGCGGCTGCGGCAGCGCGCGCGACAGCCCGTAATCGGCGACCAGCACGTAGCCGAGCTGCGATAATTCGACGTAAGGCTCGACCCTGGGGCCGGTGGCGTCGATGACCGAGACGATCCCGACCGGCAGACCCGGCGGGAACACCCCGCCCTCGCCGGAAGTCACCACACGGTCGCCGACTTTGACCGCGTCCGCCGAGGGCAGGTACATCAGGCGCGGCCGTTCGGAATTGTCGCCCGCCATCACCGCCGCGACATGCGTGCTCTCGATCGTCACCGGGATGCGCGAGTTGAGGTCGGTGATCAGCAAGACCCGCGAGGCGCGGTCGCCAACCTCGGTCAGCCGCCCGACCAGGCCCTCGCCGGTAATCGCCGCCTGACCGCGCGCGACATGGTCCTCGGTGCCGGCATTGATTAGGATCATCCGCATGAAGGCGCCGCCCGAATTGGCGATGACCGGGGCTGTCACGTAGGACAACGCGGTTGTCGGTACCGCCTTCAGAAGGCCACGCAGCTGCTGGTTCTCGGCGTTGAGATTGAGCGCGGCCTGCTGCCACTGCAGCAGCTTTTCGTTCTCGGCCTCGAGCCGCACATTCGCCTGATAGGTCGTCACCACCATCTTGGCGCGGTCGACGACGTTGCCCAGCGCGTTCAACGGCTGGGCCAGCGCGTTGAGCATCGGCGCGACGCCGTCAGTCACCGTGGTGCGCAGAGAATCGAAGAGCAGCTGGTCCGCCTTGCCGAGAACGATGACCGCGCCCGACAGCAGAATCAGGATCGGCAGCGTCGTGCGCTGGATCGCCGCGCGAACTTGCGGCGACAAGCGGATCATCGCTCCCCCTTCAAACCGATCGCGGCGGCGCGAGCCCTTTCAGGCTGCACGGCAGCATACGCCCGCATGGCTCCCCCGTTCGACACGCTTGCGGATGTCCCCGGATAAGAGACCCTCACCACATGTTGATCAACAGGTTTTTTAACGTCTTCATTTCTTCAAGCGCGCGTCCGGTGCCGAGCGCGACGCAGGTCAGCGGGTCGTCGGCGATCGAGACCGGAAGGCCCGTCGCGTGCCGCAAGACAAAGTCGAGATTGCCGAGCAGCGCGCCGCCGCCGGTCAAGACGATGCCCTTGTCGACGATGTCGGCCGCGAGCTCCGGGGCGGTGTGCTCGAGCGCGACCTTGACCGCCTCGACGATCGAGCCGACCGGCTCGGCCAGGCTCTCGGAGATCTGCCGCTCGCTGATCACGATCTCCTTAGGTACCCCGTTCATCAGGTCGCGCCCCTTGATCTCCATGACCCGGCCCTCGCCGTCCTCGGGCATGCAGGCCGAGCCGATATCCTTCTTGATGCGCTCGGCGCTGCTTTCGCCGACCAAGAGATTATGGTTACGGCGGATATAGGCGATGATCGCCTCGTCCATCTTGTCGCCGCCGATCCTGACCGAGCGCGAATAGACGATGCCGCCGAGCGACAGCACGGCGACCTCGGTGGTGCCGCCGCCGATATCGACGACCATCGACCCCGTGGGCTCGGTGACCGGCAGGCCGGCGCCGATCGCCGCCGCCATCGGCTCCTCGATCAGGAACACCCGCCGCGCACCCGCGCTCTCAGCCGATTCCTGGATCGCCCGCCGCTCGACCGCGGTCGAGCCCGATGGCACGCAGATGATGATCTGGGGGCTGGCGAAGCTGCGCCGGTTGTGCACCTTGCGGATGAAGTGCTTGATCATCTCCTCCGCGACTTCGAAATCCGCGATGACGCCGTCGCGCAGCGGCCGGATCGCCTGGATGTTGCCGGGCGTGCGGCCCAACATCTGCTTCGCTTCCTCGCCGACCGCGAGGACCTGCTTGCGGCCCTTGACCAAGGCGATGGCGACGACCGAAGGCTCGTTGAGAACGATGCCGCGGCCTTTCACATAGACAAGCGTGTTCGCCGTGCCGAGGTCGATCGCCATATCCGCCGACAGCAGGCCGAACATCTTTCCAATCATGCTAACTGCAAACCTATAGTTGCCATGGCTCGGCAGATCCTAGCCAATTCGGCGGAAGCTGCGAAAATCATCTTGCCGATCAATGACATTATTGACCGCCTCGGGCAACAATCATTGCGATTGTTGCCAGCGGCGCGGGTGCCGGCAAACCCCCTGTCCGGGGACCGATCCTTGCGGATCGGCGCGCGCGGTTCAAGCGACCCGGCGGCGCGTCGCCGAAACCTTGAAAATCCTTCCGCTTCGGCCAATCGTATCGCCATGCAGGGCAGCGCCATCGTCAAGCGGTCGGTTCGCGTCGCCGGCCACGCGACCAGCATCTCGCTCGAAGCCGCTTTCTGGCGCGGGCTGTGCGACATTGCCGCGGCGCGGGGGCTGTCGGTCAACGCGCTCGTCGCGGCGATCGATGCGACGCGCGGCGGCAATTTGTCGAGCGCGATCCGCCTCTTCGTGCTCGACAGCGCGCGCAATGGGGAATTGCCGGGGGGAATTAACCGGGGAAATTGACTGGGCCGAGCTGACGAGCGCCGAGGCGGGTGCTAGGCTGGCAGCGTCGGATTAGGGAGGATGAAGTGGCGTCGGTCGTCAATCTGAACCGCTTCCGCAAGGGAAAGCAGCGCGCGGACGATCAGAAGCGTGCCGCCGAGAACCGCGCGCTCCACGGCCGCGGCAAGAAAGAGCGCGGCGCCAGCGACGACGAGCGCCGCCGCGCCAAGCGCGAACTCGACAGCAAGAAATTGGATTGACCGATCGCGGTAGCGGCTTTGTGTGGTTCGAGACGGCCCGCTGCATTGCCGCCTCACCATCATCCCGATGAAAGATTGGCCAACGCCATCTCATAGGCGGCGCGGGTCGCCGCGTCGAAGCACACGAAGATGACGGTTTCCGGCATTGCCTCGGCGGCGAGATGGGCGGCGACCGTGGCGACGGCGATTTCCGCCGCCGGCTCGCGCGGGAAACCGTAGACCCCGGTCGAGATCGCCGGAAAGGCGATGGTCGCCAGGCCCCGCTCCCGCGCGATCGCAAGGCAGGCTCGGTAGCACGAGGCGAGGGTCTCGCGCTCGCCGGCCGCGCCGCCGCGCCAGACCGGACCGACCGTGTGGATGACATGCACCGCCGGCAGGCGATAGCCGCCGGTCAGCTTGGCCGCGCCCGGCGGGCAGCCGCCCAGCGCGCGGCATTCCGCGAGCAGTTCGGGACCGGCGGCGCGGTGGATCGCCCCGTCGACCCCGCCGCCGCCAAGCAGGGTCGAGTTCGCGGCGTTGACGATCGCGTCGACCGCGAGCCGCGTGATGTCGCCGCTTTCAAGCCGGATGCATGGGTGGTTTGCCTGGGCCGACGCCATCGCCTGATTTTAACAACAAAAGCGGGAACCGGGTCATCCCGGTTCCCGCCAGTCGCTGTCTCAAGGCCGGTCCCGATCGTCTGTCTCAGATCGGCCCCGATCTTCTCTCTCTTAATCGGCCTCGGCTAGGCCGCCCGGTTCGACGAACGCACGGGATTGGAACGGCGATCCTCGATCGCCGACCGAAACGTCGAGCGGACCGAGCACCCCAGCTGTGTCCGGCGCGGCGTGGGGCGCGCCATGACCGCCTCGGCCTGCTGGTCTTGGACAATACCCATCAGCCGGCGCAGCGCCTCGCGGCCCCGCGACAGGCGCGAGCGCACGGTGCCGACGGGGACGCCGATCACCTCGGCGACCGCCTCGTAGCGCATGCCTTCAAGACCGACCAGGAAGATCACGGTGCGCTGCTCCTCGGGGAGCCGCGCCAGAGCGCGATCGAGGTCGCGCAATTCAAGGCGCTTGCCTTGATCGGCGGCGTGGGTCAGGGACGGCTCGGTCTCGCTGACCGACACCGTCGCGCCTTCGCGCACCGCGCGGCGAACCTGGTTGACGTACTGATTGTGTAGGATGGTGAAGAGCCATGCCCGCAGGTCCGTCCCTTCCTTCCACAAATGCAGTTTCGAGAGCCCGCGCACGAGGCAATCCTGCACGAGATCGTCAGCCGCGACGATATCGCGGGTCAGCGCGCGAGCGTACCGACGCAGGCGGGGAATTTCGGCTTCAATCCGGTCGCGGAGGTCGGGCATTCGCCTTCTCCTGTTTTTCAGGGATCGGCGCATGCCGACCCGGAGCAAGCGAAATCTAGCGATGACCCGCAACCCGATGATGACAAGCACGCTTCTTTTTGTAAGTAATTGTAACCGACTGTATCATTGGTTTGGTCTTCTCGGAGACGGTGCTTGGGTAGTCAGGTTGCGGGTCAATGAGCGATAGCGGTCATATCCTGGTGGTCGACGACCAGCAGGAGATTTGCGACCTCGTCCGCGAATATCTGTCGGACGAAGGATTTCGCGTGTCGACCGCGAATGACGGCGCCGGGTTGCGCGCGGCAATCGCCGGGGCTCCGGTCGACCTGGTGATCCTCGATTTGGTGCTGCGCGGCGAGGACGGGCTACAGCTCGCGCGCGAGCTGCGCGGCCAGTCCGATATCGGCATCATCATGCTGACCGGGCGCAGCGAGACGGTCGACCGGATCATCGGCCTCGAAATGGGCGCCGACGATTATCTGTCGAAGCCGTTTCACCTGCGCGAGCTCTTGGCCCGGGTGCGCAGCGTGCTGCGGCGCGGGGCAGCCAAGGGCGGTGGCGACAAATCGGCGGTGCCGCGGGCGCGCATCCGCTTCGCCGGCTGGACCCTCGACCTGGCGAGCCGCGAATTGTCCTCGCCGGCGGGCGAGGAGGTGCGGTTGACCACCGGCGAGTTCGAATTGCTCGCCGCCTTTGTCAACCATGCCAACCAGGTGTTGTCGCGCGATCGGCTCTTGGACCTGTCGCGGCATCGCGAGGCGGGGCCGTTCGACCGCACGATCGACGTCCAGGTCGGGCGCTTGCGCCGCAAGCTCGAGGACGACCCGAAAAACCCGGCGATGATCAAGACCGTGCGCGGCGGCGGCTACATCTTCACCCCGCCCGTCGAAAGCGAATAGGCGCCGGCCTACACCGTCAGGTAAGTCCTCACCTCCGCCTCGTCCATCTCGCTGCCGCGACCGGCCAGCACGATTTCGCCGCGCTGCATGACGACATAGGCGGCGGCGAGGTCGCGGGCGAATTCGAAATATTGCTCGACCAGCACGATCGCCATGTCGCCGCGCGCGACCAGCCGCTCGATGACACGGCCGATATCCTTGATGATCGAGGGCTGGATGCCTTCGGTCGGCTCGTCGAGGATCAAGAGCTGCGGCCGCGCGACGAGCGCGCGGGCGATCGCCAATTGCTGCTGCTGCCCGCCCGACAGATCGCCGCCGCGCCGCCCGAGCATGTCCTTCAAGACCGGGAACAAGGTGTAGATCTCGTCCGGGATGTGGCGCAGCGCGCGCGGCAAGGTCGCGAAGCCGGTCTGCAGGTTTTCCAGCACCGTGAGGCGCGGGAAGATCTCGCGGCCCTGCGGCACCAGCGCGAGCCCGGCGCGCGCCCGCTCGTGCGTCGGCAGCGCGGTCAGGTCGCGCGCATCCCACGCGATGCGGCCGGCGCGGATCGGCTGCAACCCGATGATCGCCCGCAACAGGCTCGTCTTGCCCACGCCGTTGCGGCCGAGGATGCAGGTGACCTCGCCGCGTTGCGCGGTGAGACTGACCCGGCGCAGCGTGTAGCTCGCGCCGTAGTAAAGATCGACCGCTTCGACCGTCAGCATCGCCTACTTCTCAAAATCCATCCCGACGAAAGCCGGAACCCACGGGTCGGTCAGACACAGCACTTTCCGCAGCGCGTCGCGGAAGTCGGGCCAAGTCGGAAACAATTTGCGGGTCGAAAAGTGGGTCCCGGCTTTCGCCGGGATGGTGGGTTGGGGACTGTGCATCTCGCTCACCGCCCCAAATACACTTCGATGACGCGGGGATGGTTCTGCACGTAGTCGATCGAGCCCTCCGCCAACACCGAGCCCTCGTGCAGCACCGTAACCCGCGCCCCAAGACTGCGCACAAACGCCATGTCGTGCTCGACCACGACGATGGTGCGGTCGCGGACGAGATCGAGGATCAACGCCGCGGTCTCCTCGGTCTCGCGGTCGGTGAGGCCGGCGACCGGCTCGTCGAGCAGCAGGAGCTGGCGGTCGTGGATCAGCAGCATGCCGATCTCCAGCCACTGCTTCTGCCCGTGGCTGAGCGCGCCGGCAAGGCTGCCGCTCTGCGCCGACAGCCCGATGCGCGACAGCGTCGCCTCGATGCGGCCGCGCCGGTCCGCGGTCTCGCTCGCGAACAGCGTGCGCAAGATGCCGCGCGTGCCGGCGAGCGCCAGTTCGAGGTTCTCGAACACGGTCAGGTTCTCGAACACGGTCGGGCGCTGGAACTTGCGGCCGATCCCCAGATTGGCGATCGCCACCTCGTCGAGCCGGGTCAGATCCTCGTTGCCGCGAAAGAACACCTCGCCGGAATCGGGTCGGGTCTTGCCGGTCACGACATCCATCATCGTCGTCTTGCCGGCGCCGTTGGGTCCAATGATCGTGCGCAGCTCGCCCTCCTCGACGACCAGCGACAGATCGTTCAGCGCCTTGAACCCATCGAAGCTGACGGTGACGCCGTTCAGATAAAGCAGCACGTCGCGCGCCGGACGAACTTCCCTTGTTTCGTCCGGGGATTCGCGAGAGTCGCTCATGCTTGCTCCTCGACGGGCATCGTCTTGGGCTGCTGCGGAGAGGGGCGTCGCAGCTGGCGGAACAGCCCGACGATGCCGCGCGGGAAGATCAGCGTCGTCAGCACAAAAAGGGCGCCCAGCACAAAGAGCCACACTTCGGGAAACGCGCCGGTCAGCCAGGTCTTGCCGAAATTGACCAGCACCGCGCCGATCACCGCGCCGATCAACGTGCCGCGCCCGCCGACCGACACCCAGATCGCGACCTCGATCGAATTGCCGGGCGAGAACTCGCTCGGGTTGATGATCCCGACCTGCGGCACGTAGAGCGCCCCGGCGAACCCGGCCAGCACCGCCGCCAGCGTGAACACGAAGAGCTTGGCGTTGGTCACCGAATAGCCGAGGAAACGCACCCGGCTCTCGGCGTCGCGCAGGGCCAGCAGCACCCGGCCGAGCTTCGACTTGGTGATGTAGCGGCAGACCAGATAGGCGATGCCGAGCCCGAGCACCGTCGCCAGATAAAGGCCGAGCCGCGTGCCCGGCGAGTGCACGTCCCAGCCGATGATCTCCTTGTAATCGGTCAGCCCGTTATTGCCGCCGAACCCCATGTCGTTGCGGAAGAACGCGAGCAGCAGCGCATAGGTCATCGCCTGGGTGATGATCGACAGATAGACGCCGCTGACCCGCGAGCGGAAGGCGAGCCAGCCGAAAACCAACGCCAGCACCCCCGGCACCAGGGCGATCATCAACAGGGTCCACGCGAAATGGTCGAAGCCGTACCAGAACCACGGCAGCTCCTTGTATTGCAGGAACACCATGAAGTCGGGCAGGACCGGGTTCTGGTAGACCCCGCGCGTACCGATCTGGCGCATCAGGTACATACCCATGCAATACCCGCCGAGCGCGAAGAACGCGGCCTGGCCGAGACTCAGGATGCCGGCATAGCCCCAGATCAGGTCAAGGCTGAGGGCGAGGATCGCGTAGCACAGATATTTGCCGAGCAGCGGCACGATGTAGTCCGGCACCGCGATTGCCGAATTGGGCGACACCCACAGGTTCAGCACCGGCACGACGATAGCGAGCGCCACTCCGATGCCGATGAACCCGGCCCAGAATCCGGGGCGCCAGGCGCCGCGCGCCTGGAACTCCCCGGGGACTTGCCCGGATGGCGCGATGATCGGATCGGCCAATTCTCTGCCCTATGTCTCGGCGGTGCGGCCCTTGAGCGCGAAGAGACCGCGCGGCCGCCGCTGGATGAAGAGGATGATCGCCACCAGCACGACGATCTTGCCGAGGATCGCGCCGGCGACCGGCTCCAGGAGCTTGTTGACGACCCCCAAGGACAGCGCGCCGACCAGCGTGCCCATCAGATTGCCGACCCCGCCGAAGACGACGACGAGGAAGCTGTCGACGATGTAGATCTGGCCGAGATTGGGGCTGACATTGCCGATCTGGCTCAGCGCCACGCCGGCCATCCCGGCGATGCCCGAGCCGAGGCCGAAGGTCAGCGCGTCGATCCGCGCGGTGCGGATGCCCATCGCGCGCGCCATGTCGCGGTTCTGCGTCACCGCCCGCATATAAAGCCCGAAACGGGTGCGGTTCAGGATCAGCGCCAGCGCGCCCAGCACGACAAAGCAGAAGGCGATGATGTAGAGCCGGTTCCAGGTCACGGTGAACCCGCCCATCGGATCAAAACCGCCGGTCATCCAGCTCGGGTTGGAAACCTCCTTGTTGGGCGAGCCGAAGATCGAGCGCACCGCTTGCTGCATCACCAGGCTAACGCCCCAGGTGGCGAGCAGGGTCTCCAGCGGCCGCCCGTAGAGGAACCGAATGAGGCAGCGCTCCAGGATCACCCCGAGCAAGCCGGCGAACAGGAACGCGACCGGCACCGCGACGATCAAGTAGCCGTCGATCACGCCCGGCGGCAGGTACGCGCGGAAGAGCTGTTGCACGACATAGGCGACGTAGGCGCCGACCATGATCATCTCGCCATGCGCCATGTTGATGACGCCCATCACCCCAAAGGTGATCGCCAGGCCGATCGCGGCGAGCAGCAGAATGCTGCCCAGGCTCAGCCCCTGGAACAGATTGGCGACGATGCCGATCAGCTTGAGGCGCTGGTCGATCGAGGCGATCGCCGTATCGGTCGCCTTTCTCACCTCGGGATCGAGGTCGGGCGTGGCGCGGAACTCGTCTAGCAGGCTGATGACCCGCGGATCGGTGTCCTCGGCCAGCGCGCTGATCGCCGCGAGCCGCTCCTGCTTGGTGCCGGCGGCGAGCTGCGCCGCGTAGAGGCTCTTCTGCATCGCGGCGCGCACCGCGCTATCGGTTTCGGTCGTGAGCGCCTTGGTCAGCCGGGCGACGCTTTCGGCCGACGGATGCTTCAACGCGTCGCGCGCCGCGGCGAGGCGGGTATCGCGATCCGGGCTGAACAGGGTCAGACCGCCAAGCGCGGCTTCAAGCCCACCGCGCAGCCGGTTGTTGACGATGATCCGGTTGGTGTCGGCGAGAGCTATGCCGGGGACGGGCTGGCCGCTCTGCGCGTCGACCAGCACCGTCGACCCGTCGGGCACGGTGGTGACCATCAGCACCTGGCCGTTGGCGCCGGTGCGCAGGCGCTGGTCGCTCAGCGCCTCAAGAACCGGCACGGCACGGGCGTCGCCGAGATTGCCGAGCGCGACGATCGCCTTTTCCCTGTCTGCGAAACTGTCGCCGCCGAGCGCGGCGACCAGCGTCGCGTAATCGTCGGCCCGGGCCGGCAACGCCGTCAGCGCCAGCAACACGGCCCACGCGATCAGTCGGACAAGGCGGGGGACCATGATGCGATCTCGACCTCAAATTACCTTCGTCTCCCCCGCGAAGGCGGGGATCCAGGGCGAGCGACGAACGATTGCCCTGGATTCCCACCTTCGCGGGAATGACGATCAAATTTTAGAACCGTCTTAGCTACCTTAAGGGCGAGGGGGATGGCCCTGCCACGCGACCATCCCCCGCCGCGCTCCCCGGTCGCCCCACCCTCGGACGACCGGGCCGTCTTCGCGTCTAGTCGCTGTATTTCGCCGCGGTGCAGTTGCCGCAGACCCACGGATAGGTCCAGTCGGCGATCTTGCCCTTGTCCTCGGCGAGATAGGGGCTCCAGGCATCGGCCTTGATCGGCGCCTTGGTCTGCCAGACGACGTCGAACTGGGCATCGGGGCGGATTTCACCAATCATCACCGGCTTCGACAGATGATGGTTGGTGTTCATCACCGCCTCGAAGCCCGAGGGCGCGGCGACCTTTTGCCCATACATCGCCTGGCGCACCGCGTTGACATCGGTGGTGCCGGCCTGCTCGACCGCGTGCGTCCACATCTTGAAGCCGATATAGGTGGCTTCCATCGGGTCGTTGGTGGTGCGCTTGTCGTTCTTGATGAAG
>Ga0182024_10006530_pt1 | contig 25550 bp, 17 predicted proteins | sample P32metaG_FD_120480 | JGI IMG/M metagenome (GOLD analysis project Ga0182024, IMG submission 120480) | Permafrost microbial communities from Stordalen Mire, Sweden - P3-2 metaG (Illumina Assembly) | ecosystem: Environmental > Terrestrial > Soil > Wetlands > Permafrost | place: Sweden: Stordalen...
ATGCTCATTACGGCACCGAGGGAGTTAGGGTTTCCCCATACGCTATTCCCCATACCCAGATACAACACGGCTGAGCCGTAGGCCGCCATCTCGCATCCCAAAATCATACCGTTAAAAAAGCGTTCTTCCCGGTTTAGAAGCGCTAAACGGAGACCCGAGGCGCAATAAAGAAAAAGCAAGCCTAAGCTCAAAGCCTTTAGTGACGCCACCTGAATGAACGAAGACACAGTAGCGGAGATAAGTGCGGTGAAGGCGCAGAAGAAAGCAAGAAGATGAATGGTTCGAAAAGGGCCGCGAGGAGCCTTTATCCAGATAACAAAACCAACCAGAGCGCCGGCAGCCAACACGACCCAGCGCCCCATATTTGCGGCGCCTTGAAGTGGGATGCTCATCCCACGCCAGAGAAACGTGATCATCAAAAGGGCAAAGAAACGCTGATCGAAGTTCCAAACAGCGGCGATGATAATTTCCAGGAAGATTATGGCGCCTAAGAAAGAGACATCGCCGAAGTTCTGCAAATGGAAATAGATGAAATACAGCACCAGGCTGAGAGCTAAGACGATGCCGAGCCAGTGCGAGGGCTTCAACGATGTCATCAGGCTCGCTCCGCGTTGGAAGCAGCAGCAGCGGCCAAACCAGAGGCGCAGGCCTCCGGCGAGTAGCTTTGAATTCTTCGTACGGAATGCTCGCCCATTATTTTTTTGAGTTCAGGATCTCGCACGATTGAATTTATCGCTGCACTTAGTTTATCGACATCCCGCGGAGGCACCAGATAGCCGTTCCATCCGTCCTCGACCAAATCAGCGGAACAACCGGCAACCCTGGTCACGATAACAGGAAGCCCGCATGCCATCGCTTCATTCACAACCAAACCCCACGGATCGCTATGAGTGGGCAAAACGAAGGCTTCCGCCGTCGCGTATATACTCGCGAGATCGTCCCGTTGCGCAAAACCCGGGAAGCAAACTAGGCCAGGCGTGATCTGCTTGGCGCGTTGCATCAACTCTTCTTTGGAAACTCCATCGCCCGCAAATACCAAGCTGACCTCTGAACGAACAACGCTCTCTAGTTTGGCATATGCAGCAAGGAGATCAAACACACCTTTTTCGGGAACCAGGCGCCCCACAAAAAGAATGAAGCGCTGGGGCAAATTTAGTTTGCCACGAAATGCAGCAGAATGGGCCCTGGTTTTTTCCGCTAGCGACGCAAATAAGCCATTATCGACAGCATTGGGAGCGGTCACGATGGTTTTGCCCGCGGAGCCCAGCATGGTGAGATATTCGTGAGAAGCTTTCCCGGGAACGACGAACCTGTCACATTTTCCCAGAAAATATCGCTTTAGGGACTCCACCAAAGGTTTCCCGGAACGTGCGTCGTAGCGATTGCTCTCTGACCATAAAACAAATTCGACTTTGCGCCTCCGCGCCCACCAAAGCGCCTGCCATGAGGCGAGATAATTGTATCCGCCACAAATAATCACTTGCGGACAAGCCTCATTCAGGGCGCGCCACAATCCTCGATTGATGAGCAAACTATTTCTTCCGGCACGCCAACGCCACGAAGGCAGCACTTGATATGAAAAGCGAATTTCGTTTCGATAGACACGCCATTCCCGAATTGTCTCATCCGTCTCGGCGAGGAATATTACGTGCAAATTAAGCTCTGCCCGACGCGCTAGAGCGTTGAAGACGGGAATGCGGTATGGAGCGATGATCTCGGTTAGGATCACAGTCCTTCGGCTCATGACGGCGGCGCCATCACCGAAAGGGGGCGATGAGGGCAAATGAAGACTGCGGTGGCTCTTCTTGACAAACCTCCCTCGACCATTCCTCTCTCTTTAATTTTCTCCTGAGATTTGTCCGGTAAAGATATTTAAACACCGACGAAGGAATTCTTCGAGCGTTTACTCTCGTACAGAAGTGATAGCCAGCGCCTCGCGATAATATTCCAATCAAATAGTTCCTGACACCGGAATAAACCCGCTCGCCCTATAGATGTTCGATACTCGGCACTGTCAAGAAGAGTTGAGAGGGCCGACGCAAACTCGTCGATATCTTCGGGATTCACTAGTATTCCCGCGTCGCCCAGTACTTCTGGAATGCCGCCACGGTTCGAGCCCACGACCGGAGTGCCGCAGGCCATGGCTTCAGCGCTCACCATTCCAAAAGGTTCCTGAAATAAAGACGGTATCGCAAAGACGGTCGCACGCTGAAACCAAGAAGGTAAATCCTTATCGTGATCAATATATCCTGGAAAATGAATGAGGGCGTTTCGATCACGGATTAGCGATTGCGCTATCTCCCGCACTTTACGTACATAATCACTCTCGCGATGAACTCCGAAACCAGTCGCACCGCCTATCACTAACGACGCGCCGGGGTGACGGTCTAAAACCTGGCCATAGGCGCGCACAAGTTGTAGAACTCCCTTTTCCTCGTCAAAACGTCCGACAAAGAAAATAGTTTTTGCCTCGCGAATTTCTTCTTTCGGACAAAAAAGCTGCGTGTTAACTCCGTTAAAGATAATTTCCGTTTTTGCAGCCAGACTAGGCGAGCGACCGACGAATGTTCCTTTCAAAAATGTGCTGCATGTTGCAATACCGTCTACTTGCTGGGCCAGTCCATCTAGCATGGCGGCGTTCCAATGCCCCAGATGGTTGTTGTGGATGTGCAGCCAGATTATCCCTTCGTACCCTAGATGGCGCAATTCGCGAACCCATTGAGGGCGGTTATGGATGTGAAGCACATCGAGGTGACGGAGCGATTTCATCAAGCCACGGAGCCAAAGCGGCTCATCCCAACGGCGAACATATGGAATTGACTGGATTACATCACACACCTTGGATATTCCGCTGGTGCGATGTGGGAGGTTGTAGAGGTGCTCTGATGCGGTTGGAAAGCCGAACACGGTTACTTCAACCTTATTCGTCAAGCGACTGTAAACTTCGAAGGTCCAGCGTGCGAGCGCTCCTCCGTAAATGGGACTGAATTGCTCACGGCCAGACAGAAGAACGCCTACCCTAAGCATTTGGGATGTTTTAATCTCGCCATTTAGGCCGTTATGACACCCGATATCCGACGTCACGCAATGCCTTCGATCGCTTTTTTGAAAAGATTGCGTCCCGCAACGGCCCAAATGACGAAGTAAACCACACACCCAAAAGCTATGAGGGCTAAGGGATGGAGATGCCTTGAACTCGCGATCCACAAGATGATCCCCATGATCAAACTGGCGATCACGGAAAGTCCCAGAAGTGGACTGCGAGCGGCGGTCTGGACTGACGGCGGACAACGCAAGAAAGCGTACAGGGCCACTGCAAACTCGCCTATCACGTACGCCACACAGGCTCCGGCAATTCCGAACAAGGGCGTGAGTATGAGAGAAAGAGTCACCGCCGAAACGGCACCGGCAACGGTAGACAGAAAATAGGCGCGATGACGGCCACTTGCATACAGGATTGTTCCTGCGAACAGTACCGCTGCAGGTGCCGTTATCATATAAAGGGCGACCCACTGGAAGGCATGCACTGCTTCCTTAAACTGAAAACCCAACAGCCATGGGACGACGATCGGTGCGGTTACGACACCGCCTACAGCCAACGGAATGCCAAACCACGTCAGCACTGAAGCCGCAATTCGCGTCAGCCTTGAGGTGTCACCAGCAGTGTTTGCGCGCAGCGCCATGCGTGGCATCAGAACGGTCTGCGTGATTGAAAGAAAGTTACGCAATACATCCGCCAAGCGCGCGGCGGCGGCGTAAAGGCCCAGAGCGTGCTCTCCGAAGTACCATCGCACTGCGATGTGCCCACTTCGATGGTACAAAGTTGACATAAGTGACGAAGCCGCATAATGAAGGCTCGGCCCCATGATCAGGGACCACCGCCGGGGCGCAATTGAAAAACGAAATCGGAAGCCGGCTCGCCAAAGAAATATCCATCCGATGCAGCTTGTGAGAAGCGCAGAAGTCAGGATGCTAGCCGGCACCCAAATTACATCTTTTGGGGTCCGCACCATGGTGAAGATGCCAATCGCATAAAGACTTTGCTGCGCGATGGAACTAAAGGATTGCACATGGAACAACTCCATAGACGACAAAAGATAATCTAAAGAAAAACTTCCGATTAGTACCGAAGCAACTCCGTAAAACCTCAGAAGCAATCGAGCGTCCTGCCGTACCTCTAAGCTGGCAACCACAAATACGGCAATGATCGCTATTCCACTTGCCAGTACTCGCAGTATTAATACATCGGAAACGGTCTCGAACGCTGCTTCCCGCCGAGCTGCCGCCTGTTGCGCGGCGTATGTCGTCAAGCCTGGGTTTGCCAGAAGCCCTATGAATGCGCAGACCGCTACTACGTAGCTCCATAACCCATAAACATCCACACCCAAGCGACGCACCAGGAAGGGGAAGGTGGCTGCTGTGAGAATGGTGCCGACAACGCGGGCGGTAGTGAGCGAGAGCGCAAACCCTGCGTAGCGCACCACAGACTTAGAAATGCTCAATTCCCATCCCTATGTTCAATGGTGTCGATTGGCTGCGAGTAAGTTCTTTTGCGACGTTTGCTAACCGCCTCAACAAATGCCATTTCCCAATCTCTCGCAACTTTTCCCCAATCGAAATTAGCAGCGTGTTTGACGGCAGCGGCGGACATTTTCAAGCGCAAATCATTGTCTGACAACAGTAGATCGAGACTGTGCGAAATTTCGTTTTCCGATTTTACCAAGTAGCCGGTCTCGCCATTCACAATAAAGTCTGGACGGTACAAATTCATGGCAACGGCCGGCAATCCGGAAGCTGCGGCCTGACCAAGCACTTGCGGATGCCCCTCCAGCACACTGGGGAACAGAAATACATCTGCTCTTCGCATCTCGTCCGCCAAGCCTTCCTGAGAAATATGGCCAAGGAAGGTCACGTTGCGGCATCTCAACTCGTTCACGAGCGCTCGGCACTTATTCTCCACTTCCCCTTTTCCGGCAAGTCGAAATTCGATGTCGGGCCGCTTCGCCGCCTCCGCGATGACAATATTCACCCTTTTGCGAGCTTGGAATGATCCGGCATACAGGACGGTCAGTTTCGATCCCAGAGGCCTCCGGTCAACTGGGGGATGAAATAATTGACGATTAACGCCATCGTAGATTGTTCCGGCTGGAACGCCGAAGCGGTCTTGGATCGTTTGCGATACGAAACGCGAATTGCCGAATACGAGATCGCCATCCCGAATAGACTTTTCCATCGCGGACTCAACTGACATTTCGTCCAGGGCCATCACGATATAGGTCACAAGGGCGACCGGAAGTTTAAGCGAACGTCGAAGGAACATAAACGAAGTATCGAGGGGACCCAGGCGTGGAAAAAAATAAACGTCGACCTTGGAGAACAACACCCGTCTCAGCCAGCGCACGGCGTTTCCGTGCCGGGCGCAGGGCAGAATTTCGGTGTTTTTCCGAGCGCTGATTCTTGGGTCAGGAGTTCCCTGCCCGAGAAGAATTACGCGAAAGCTATCCGGTGGAAGGCGGCTTACAACCTCCTTTACCGTAAGATTCTGCGCGTTCGTATTCGCTTCATCTGCAAATGAGGGTGTGAATACGGTGATCATCTAAAATTTTCTCGACTACCCTGATCTGCAGACCGTCGCCGACAAACAATCTCTGATAGTTCATCCGATGAGATCGACTGCATCTGTTCCCTTGGGGTGCCAGGAATAGTAATATCGGCGAGCATCATCTGAGGAAGTTGCGATAGTTGATCTGCAGATTCAAGCATCCGTCCCACACCGAAGCGGACATATTGTGGAACATAGCCGGAGTAAGAGTGCCGCAGCCATCCGCAGAGAAAAGCCGGGATGCCAACAGCAGCGCACTCGAAAGCGGCGGTCGATTCGATGGTCACAGCGCACCAGGTCTGACTGAGAACTTCACGAGACATCGGAGCGTTGGTCACGCGCACTAACTTTCTGTCGTCCTCGGACAGGATTTTTGCGATCATCTTCCGTCGCTGCCGGGCGCTCTCAAAAGGATGCAGCTTTAAAATAACAGTCTTGCCGGATCGACGTGCGGCCTCACAGAGGCGGGGCAGAGTTTCGCGATAAATTGTTTCGGCGCGCCAGAAATCTGTTTCGTATGGCTCGGAAAAAAACGTAATCCATGGAGCGTCAGCGCGCCACACAACATCCTGGGACTGTGCAGATGCCGGAGCCCCGATCCTGATCCGGCCCCCATCGACGCCGCAGACGCGTTCCAGGTAATCAAGCTCCATGTCGCCCTTGGCCAGATAATTCGAGAAGCGTAGGTTCTTGAGTGCCATTCGGCAATCGAGAGCTCCGTGGTGACACGCGACCGCCGGCATTCCTCGTTGCTCGGCCAGCAATAATGGAATGCGAGTGTAGGGGTTCGAATCGTCCGCACTCAGGCACCCGATTACCGATCGAGTCTCAAAAACTTGTCGCCAAGCATCGCGGACCGCCATTCCCCAGCGCAACCAGCGGGGTCCCTTCTTCAGGATGCCGAGCTCAACCGCCAACGTGAACTCCGAGAGTGCCTTAAGCAATTGCTCAGCATTTTTCCACTTGTCTTCCAGTTGATCAAGCTGACTACGATCACATTCCTGTGTTGCAAAGCTCGCGAGCCTGGCGGTTTCCACATTCCTCGGAAGCGAGTCTGCTGCCGCGGACTCGCGGGCCACAACCAACAAAAACTTCTGTTCAGGCACAACTCGAGCATAGCCGAGCGCCGTCTTGGTGACATTGGAATAAGCTGTCGGCAGCAACACAACCGGATCCGATTCCGACGATCGCCTGGGAGCGCGGACAAGCTTCTTTCGCCACCGGTAATGGGGATCGTACTTGTCGTAGGCAACTTGGCGCAGTTGAACAAAACCAAGATTCGTCAATGCCCGGCCTCGACGCCGAAGGTTAAGCAGGGTTGTGCTGGTGCGGCTTTGGAGAACGCGCAATGGTATTCCCAGTTGAATTCGAACAGCGTCTGCGATGGCCGATGGGCGGCTCACCGACAGCTCACGACATCCTTTAAGATTTTCAGCCAAGCGAATCGCAAGCCGCACGTCCTGCATTTCGGGCTGCAGCATTAAGCTAATCACGTCCCACCAGTCGATGCCATAGCGATCGACGACGAGTCCCAAACCCTGCTTTAACAGCGCACGCCAATCCTGCAGGTCCCCAACTTCGACGGCGAGATCGAAAATACTAAAAACTGGACATCTCAATGCAAGGCTTACTTCTTGATAGCAAAACTTGGGCGCTCGTCCGAGATCGACTATCAAATCCCAATGCTGAATGCGGCTAGCAGCCGGTAAGTCGTCGTCGGAATGCAGTAGAAGAACTCGCATAGTGTTACTGATAGGGACAGGTGAAAAGCGATTAAGGGTTTGATCTGTTCCCCGCTAAGCAGGCGAGGCGTTCATACATCGCTAGCAATCGCGGAAAGTTTTTATCCCAGTCCGCTCTCTCTTTCACAATGCGTTGATTGCGTTCTGAAATCGCCTTGCGCTCATGGGAACTGAGGGCAGCCACTTGCAAGATTTTTTCTGCCACTCCCTCTGGCGATCCAACTGGAGCTAAAAAACCGTTGTCCGGTTCGACGACCCATTCCCGGTTCGAAGGTATATCGGTCACAACAACTGGCAATCCACTGGCCATCGCTTCTAATAGAGAAATAGAAGTACCATCCGCCTTTGCGCAACTAATATAGGCATCTGCGGCGCGAAACCATTTCGGCAACATCTCCGCTGGTTGCGGCCCCACGAGAAAAATGGAGTCATTCAAATTGTGGGCTTGTAGGAAGCCACGAATCGATTCATCCTGGGAACCGTTTCCTACCAACAACAACCGAAGCGATGGATTCGCACTTCGTGCTCTCACGAAGGCGTCGAGGAGCACGTCTGTCCCGTATAGCGGGCTCCAAGATCGCGTGTAAATAAAAGTTGTCGTTGCTTTCTTCCGCGTAAAGCTGCTTTCTGGGGGCAATGGTCCTGTGGACGAAAACACTCCGGACTTCACTCCCCACGGGAACTGCACGATCTGGGAATCAAGAAACACGCGGAAGCTATTCGCTCTCTTGCGAACGGTGTCACAATCGCAAAACAAGGCATCGGCATTCTGTAGCGCAAATTCCGTCGCTTGCTTCCATTCCACATTTCGATCGGCATCAACGAGCAGGTCTGAACCCCATGACATCAGTAAGAGAGGATGACAGCCAGCGAGGGCCGCCAGGTATCCGCAACTCTGGATAGGACCGGCATGGACCAAATCCGGTTGAACTTCTTTCAGGCGGCGTTGAAAGTGGGGCAAAAAGCTGCGGTATTGGCTCGGCTGCCCATTCTGATCGACGAAGTTCTGGGATGCAATCGACTCAATGCTGTCAGGCAGCCCGCCGTCGGGAGCGCGATCCGACGAAATGTTCCAGTACAACACTTCATGTCCGGCTAAATTCAGCTTCTCCAGAAATCGCCGATTGTGGACGGAAGTATTATCGGTAAGGTAAAGAATCCTCAATCACAAACCTCAGCCAATTTTGTCCACTTCAGGCATTCACCCGCTGGCAGATCGCAAGCCAGTTTCTTTCCTATCACACGAGTTAGGTCGAAGGGAAAGACAGCATCACGCGGTGCGGGGCGCAAAGCCTCCAACATGTCTTCTTTGAGAACGGTGCCCGCTCGTAGATCCTTTACCGCACGCAGGCAACGACGTTGAACAATCACAGTGTCCTGTTCGTTTTCAGAGACGTATTTCCTTGAATCTCCGAGGGCAAGTTCCAGTTCGCGAGTACGGTCGACCATTTCACGCCACGACGATGGGGTCATCGAGAACGGATGATCCGGCCCTTCTCGGCGGTTGTCATCAGTGAAATGTTTTTCAATCACACGCGCCCCAAGCGCCACACTGCCGAGCACGGTTGCATGTCCTGGAGTGTGATCGGAAAGACCGAGAATTAGATTTGGAAACATGACGCGATAACTCTCAAGCACTCGCAAATGAATGTGGCGGAAGTTCTCGAGGCTCGCAGTATAGTTGGTGTTGCACTGCATTAGAACGAGTTGCGAATTGATCTTCAAAACTTCGTGCACGGCCCGCTGTACTTCCCCAATATCGGAAGCTCCAGTCGCTAGTAGAACGGGTTTATTCTTGCTCGCTACTTTCCGCAACATTTCCGGCCAGGTTATGTCGCCAGAGCCTATCTTGAACAGATCCACGTAAGGATCTAACATGTCTACCGCTCCCAGATCATAAGGGGCCGAAAAATAATCGATGCCGCAAGCCACGCACTCTTTCTTCAACTCCTCTGTCCATTCCCACGGTAGAGTTGCTTCCTGATAGACCTGAAGCACGCTCTTTTTCCATTTCGATTGATGGGAGAGTTGAGAGCCTAGAGTTTGGAAACCCACTTGACTCACAATCTTGCGGACGCGAAAATTCTGAAATTTAGCTGCATTGGCGCCAGCGTCAGCGCAAAGCCGGATGAGGAGTTTGGCGCGTTCCAGTTCGCCATCGTGATTCGCCGAGATGTCCGCAACAAAATAGGTTGGATGTTCCAAGCCTACCGATTTGTTTCCTAACTTCAATTTCGTCACGACAGCCTCCCGCCGTCTAAATAGCTTTTGAGTTTCTGGGGATAATGGCGTCCACGAAGATCCCGGAATTCTCGCAAGCCCGCATCCACCGTTGGCATGGAACGATCCAAAGCCCTACTAGTTTTGCCGACGTTGAGCGATATATCCAACGGACGAACTGCTCTTAGATCCACTTCATTCACGTTGCACGGAGTAATACGCGCCGGATCAAATCCAAAAATGGCGGCTACCTTACGTGCAAATTCAAACTTGCTGATTTTTTCGGATCCTGCGACATGATACAGCCCAGTCAGCTTGCGCTCCGACATCGCAAAGAGGACTGGAATAAGAGCATTCACCAGAGTCGGAGTGAAGAAGACATCCGTGAAACCTGGAACATCCGCTCCATTTTCAAGTCGCCTAAGAATCCATTCCGCCAGGCTATCCTTATTCTGGGCGTTCCAGCCGTAGATGTTGACGCGAGCAATGAGGGCCGATGGATTGAGTCGCAGTGTCTCTCGCTCGGCTGCCAACTTGGTTTTTGCATAAACATTTACCGGAGCAGGTTCATCAGTCTCAAGATAGTCACCTTTCTTGCCATCGAACACCGCATCCGTTGAAACGTAGAGGAAATGCGCGTTCAGAGCAGAAGCAACGTCTGCCAAGACTGCGGAGGCGTGAACATTAATTGCCTCAGCCTGCTCTGGATTGTCTTCACACCAATCGACGTTCGTAGCGGCAGCACAGTGCACAATAGCGTGGGGACGCAGATCTAGGAGAAGTTTGCGCGTAGCCGACTCGTCGGTTAGATCTAATCCAACAACCTGTAGCGCCGGATCTCGCAACATATGGCGATGGCATACACCTATTGCTTCCCAGCCTAGGTCCGCGGCTGTCCGCAGCATATTTGCACCTAGCAACCCGCTTGCGCCTGTGATGACGAGCATTACCGCACTCGGAACACTGGTTGAATCATTTCGCCTTCCAGGTACCGTTCTGGATGGGGATCGCTTAGCCACTCTTGCATCGTTCTGCAAACTTCAGCGTATACCTTGAGAGTTTGTTCGATGTCGATAGGTTCATGGGCCGCTGTCATGTTATGGGTCGCCAACAATAGAACTCCCCGTTTGGCACACTCTTGCGTGAAGAGGCTTCTCGCCAGGAAACTGTCATTACCATTTGCGTCAAGAAATTTGATTAACGACCACAACGGGTAGCCAACGCACTTTATGCGGTCCTGCAATCCCGCTTCGGCTGCGAGAGAGTTCAAACCTTCCTGCAGAATTCGCCCATTCTTATCCATTCGAACATATACTCGTTCGTCGTCCAGAATATCCAACACCTTCATGGCCGCGGCCATCGATGCGACTTCTCCTCCAAAGGTGAAGCTGAAGAAAATTTCTTCGAAGATTTTCATCACATCTTTGCGTCCGACGATACAGGAGATCGGAAATCCGTTGCCCATGGCTTTGCCGAAGCAAGCCAGGTCAGGAGTGACGCCGAATTTTTTCTGCGCTCCGCCTAATCCAAAATGAAAACCACTGCAGATTTCGTCGAAGATGAGCAAAGCTCCGTGTTCGTGCGCCAGTTTTTTTACGCCGTCCAGGAACCCCTCCGCTGGAGGCCAGAAGTTAACCGGCTCCATGATCACAGCGGCGAATTCGCGTTTGTGCTCGCTCAAAAGTTTTTGCAATGATCCAAGGTCGTTGTATACGAAGGGATGGGTCAAAGCCCGCACGGCCTGGGGAACTCCTGCGTTCCGTGTTGTGCTTCCGATGTACCAGTCCTGCCATCCGTGATAGCCGCAACATGCAATTCGTTCGCGGCCGGTGAACGCTCGCGCAGCACGAACCGCTCCCGCAGTCGCGTCGGAGCCATTTTTGCCGAAGCGAACCATCTCGGCGCACGGAATTAATTTGACCAGGCGCTCTGCCAGTTCTACCTCAAGCGGATGCGGCAAAGAAAAACTGTGCCCTTGGGACAACTGCTTCGCAACTGCGGCATTGACCTCTTCGTTGGCATAACCCAGAATATTCGGCAGCAATCCCTGGATGTAGTCGATGTATTCATTTCCGTCCACATCCCAAACCCGGCAGCCTCTACCCTTCGCCAGAAACATAGGCGCAACACCGCGTACGTGCTGATTCGCACCTTTGCTGAAAGTCTGGGCAGAACCAGGAATTACCTCGCTTGCCCGTTCCAGCCAGGCCTGCGATTTTTCAATCGAGCGGGGCGGAGCGGCGGTCCCATTCGCTTCTTCGAAAAGGCTTTTGTAGTAGCCGCGATTGGAAACAATCTGCGAGTTAAGTCTTTCTATCTCTGGTTGGTCTCGAAGCAACTGCAAAATATCCTCCATAAAAAAACTGTCCCGGTCACGAAACGAACGATAAACCGCGCGTACAAATTCGAGATCTTCACGTTCATCCACCGTCCAGCGGCAGTGGAGGTGAGAAAATTTCGAAGTATTTTCCAGGTTGGCGGTTCGAAATTTTCCGGAGCGCAAATACGGGGTTACATGCTCGCGCTCGGACGGCTTGCGTGCCTCATGCCATGCTTTTTGGAGCGCGGAAAATGTACAAATCTCAGTATCCAGGCCATCTGGATACGTCCGAACCATGGCGTTTGATGCGTAATCGAGATCACCGCTTTGAAAGCGGCTTACCACTCGATCAATTACTTCAGGATCGATCAACGGACAATCGGCGGTGATGCGCACTACCTGAGACGCTTTTTCCGCACGCGCTGCGCCGTAATAACGATCAAGTACATCGTTTTCGCTTCCGCGATAACATGGGATGCCATTCTCGATGCACATCTTTTCGATGGCGTCGTCGGCAGAGGCTGTCGAAGTCGCGACGACCACGCGATCTACCATGGTGGCGCGTTTCACTCGTTGGACGACGTGCCATAACATGGGCCGTTTTTCGATCTCCGCCATGCTTTTCCCAGGTAAGCGACTCGATCCCATGCGCGCTTGAATGATCGCGACCACCGGTCCATCACTCACTTCATTCGTCCATGACATTGTTTGTGGCTTACCCTCTTTTGAGGAATTTTTGGCAGCTTCGACCACTCGAATTACATCCCGGCCTTGTTCCAGATCAATCAGCGGCCCCGTACCACTTCCCACGGATTCAAGAAAGTGAACCATCTCCGCTACGTACATGTCGTTGACTTCGAATGCGTACGGAATGCTTTTCCAGCCAGGCTCATCGGCTGAGAACCAACGGACTTCCCTGGAGGTGAAATCCCAATTTGCGGTTCCAGTCTCGCCCACGACCTTGCAAGTACGGGTGTATGCCCGCTGTACAAAGTCCAAGTGCAGTTCCGCGCGCTTGCGTTCGGGAAATGTAAGGTAGATCCACGCGGAATCTTCGACGTCCACCTCCAGGCTGCTCAGGCGTTCCGCCCGGCAAACTACTTCCGTCGGACGGCCCAGCAGCCAGCAAATATAGTCCAGTTCGTGCGATCCATCGAGAATAATTCCCCCGCCCAATTCTTGGCGAGCACTGTAGCTTTCACGATAATTCTGCCAAGGTCGCCAATCGGGAAGATATTGGCCTGCTTCGGCGTTGAGCCATAGCACACGGCCGATTTTTCCCGAATCAATGAGCTCTTTCAATATCTTAATGCCGGGATGAAACCGCAGATTGTACCCGATCTGGACTCTACGGTTGCGGCGTCGCGCTTCAGCAATTAAGGCCTGAATTCCGCTCGACTCGTGAGAGAGAGGCTTTTCGATAAAAACGTGGGCATGGGCACGGAGGGCGGCGAGTGCTTGTTCCACGTGGTATACCGGGGGAGTGCAGATGAGTACCAAATTCGGCTGGAATCGTTGGAGTGCTTCGCCGTAGTCGCTGAAGAATTCTCCTTTAAATTCTTCACGGCATTTTTCAATAACTTCCCGATCAGTATCGCAAAATGCAAGTTGCTGTAAACCGAGCGACATAAGATTTCTAGCGTGCCGAGTGCCAATAGAACCGCAACCGACCACAAGAGCTCTGCAACCTATCCACTGGGAAACTCTGGACATGCTAATGCCTTAATTGCCTAGTCCGAACGCTTGGGTGCGTTCGCCTTCCCCTGCGTATTTCCACTGATCGAGACTGAGGACCTTACGCATCGCTTTAACTACATCTCGTACATCTTCATCGGTCATCGAATGAAACATTGGGAGACTGATCAAGCGCTCATATGCTGTCTCCGCGACTGGATACTGGCCTTCCTTATGACCAAATCGCTCGCGATAGTAGGGATGAAGATGAACTGGAATGTAATGTACGTTCACACCGATATTTTCTGCTCGGAGCCCTTGAAAAAGTTCTGCCCGCCCTACCGGAAGCATTTCCAATTGCAGGCGAATCGGGTACAGGTGCCAGGCGGGATTGACTTGATCACGAACGGCCGGTAGGACAACTGCCGGCAGATCTTGAAATGCTGTTTTGTAATGTGCCGCAATTTCCCGACGCCGTGCCAAGTTCGCGTCTAGCTTTCTTAACTGTGACAGTCCCAATGCGCAGGCGATATCGGTCAGCCTGTAATTAAATCCGAGAAGCACCATTTCGTAATACCACTGTCCTGCCTCTTGTCGCTGCCGTGCTGCGCTGCTGATGCCGTGATTACGGAAGCGGCGCAGAGTTTCTGCTAGCCCAGGATCGCTGGTCGTAACCATGCCGCCTTCGCCCGTTGTGACGTGCTTTACAGGATGAAAGCTGAAGACGGACATATCGGCGATGCCGCCAACGTATTTCCCCCGATACTCGGCGCCGAGGGCGTGCGCTGCATCTTCGATTAGCAGCGCCCCATGCCGGTGCGCCAATGCTCCCAGTTCATCCAGCGCAGCCGGGTGGCCCGCATAATCGACGGCGAGAATCGCCTTGGTGTGGGAAGAGAGTTTCGTGGAAACTTGATCGGGATCGAGGTTCAGCGTGTCGGGAGAAACGTCCGCGAATATCGGGGTAGCGCCTTGATACAGAATGCAATTTGCGGTCGCACAGAAAGTCATGGGAGTGGTGATTGCCTCATCGCCGGTTCCCAGTCCCGCAGCAAACGCTGCGCCATGCAGCGCCGCCGTTCCAGAACTGAAGCTCACGGCGTCCTTCGCTCCCACGTGCTCGGCAAAGCGCTCTTCAAACTCGCCAACCTTTGGACCCGTGGTTAGCCAGTCTGACTTCAAAACTTCGACTACGGCCTGCACATCTTCGTCGTCTATACTCTGCCGGCCATAAGGAAGCAATTTTTTGCGAACGGGCGTGCCACCGTGAATGGCAAGTGTCTCCAAACTTGTAGACGAGGCATTCATGCTACGCAGACGTCGGTAGTTCCTCAGCGGCGCTGGTTTCAGGAGCCACTAGCTCCTCTAATTCCCGCTTGGTGAGCCACTTCTCGTTCGTATCGCTTGAATAACGGAAGCCGTCCGGAAGCGGCCTGGCGTGAACCCAATTTTCGGATTTCCACCAAGGATGCGACGGCTGAATCACGTACATATCATCGGTCTCCAGCGTCTGCCGAGACTCGTCTTCAGAGACCAGCACTTCGTGTAATTTTTCTCCCGGACGAATTCCAATGTGCTCCACCTTGCAGCCGGGCGCAATTGTCTCCGCCAAGTCGAACAGGCGCATGCTGGGAATTTTAGGAACAAAAATTTCGCCGCCGTGCATCTGCTCGAGACAGCGGACCACAAACTTTACGCCTTGCTCCAAAGTCAGCCAGAAACGGGTCATGCGGGGATCCGTGATTGTAATTTTCCCGCGACGCCGTTGTTCCAGAAAAATCGGAATCACGCTGCCCCGGCTGCCGACCACGTTTCCGTAGCGTGCGCAACTGAAGCGGGTATTTTTTGCGCCGGCATAAGCATTGGCCTGTACAAAAACCTTTTCCGCACACAATTTTGTAGCGCCATAAAGGTTGATCGGATTGACGGCCTTGTCAGTGCTCAGCGCGAGAATACGACGTACGCCTTGATCGATGGCGGCGTCGATCACATTGCGGCCACCCATAATATTCGTCTGAATGGCCTCGAATGGGTTGTACTCGCACGCCGGCACCTGTTTGAGCGCAGCAGCATGCACCACGACGGTCACGCCCGAGAACGCACGCTTCAAACGCTCGGCGTCCCGAACATCTCCGATGAAGTAGCGCAGACTGGGATGATCTAATCCTGACGTTCGCATCTCATGCTGCTTCAACTCATCGCGACTGAAAATCACCAACCGGTGCGGCTGATAATCGCGCAGCATGATCTCGACAAACTTCTTCCCGAAGGATCCGGTTCCACCTGTGACCAGTATCGATTCCTGAGACCAATCCACTATTAGTTCCTTTGAAGTACGTTTTTGACCGTTCTGCCAGACACGCGGCGAGCCGCAACCCAACCGGTTTGGCGAGTCCGGGTAGGGACGAACAACCTTCTGCTGAGTATGTTCTTGTGCTCGATAGTATAGCTGAGGAATGGCTGAGGAAATAAATGAAGACCCTAACGGCGACGCGAAAAGCGGTTTAGCGCGAGGTTTTGTGTCGAAGACGAGCAAACATTTGCACTTGTATCTAAACACGGAGCGGACACATGGTCGAGAGATAGCTCTGGTTTATTGGACGTTAGCGGCAAGCAACATGTCTGGAACCTGAAGGCCGCGAACAAGTCAAAGGGGGACCGCAGCTATCGTCTGTAGAATTCTCGCTCAGGATTGACGCAGGGACCCGCCAATAATTGAGATAAAAAGCAGGGAATGCCTAATCGTATCCGTGCTATAAATTGTGGCTGCTTCTCTCATCCGGGATGCTAAAATCAGCGAAATCCTAAAACAGGAAGATTGTGTGTCTATCTGTGTGCGCAGTGGGAAGGCGACTGGGTAGATGGCACAGTTCCGTGCACGGTGAGTTTGCTGGGGATTGCAGGCGATTGAATAAGGAGTAACGATGTCATTGGGCCCCCTGGTTCCGCGGAGTGACGTACCACGAGATAGCGACGGGATTCCGCTCGCGTCGGCCGAGTTTTTGAGGCCGATAAACTCTCCATTTTATAACTCGCTGCCGTCGCAGGATTCAACGCTCCGCGAGTACATGCGCGTTCTCATCAAGCGCAAATGGATGGTAATCTCCGTGATCGTAGGCATCTTTATGATTGTGGCGGTTGCCAGCCTGCGCCAGACTCCCATTTACGAAGCGGTTGGACAGATCGTTGTTAATAAAGCGGACTCGAACTTAATTACTTTCAAAGACTCCGTGCCGGTCGTCGATTACTACGACCAGAGCGATCTCGATACCGAAGTGCGCATTCTGCAGAGTGATTTGATGGCGCTTCAGGTGATACGGCAACTGAATCTGGACAAGCGACCGGAGTTTGGCGGCTCCGATCGAAAGCAGGCCAACTTAGTCGCCGACCCGCTTCAATCCGATTCCAACCGTACCTCCGCCCTGCTCGGAAGTTTTCGGGGAAACCTGAAAGTGACGCTTATCCCGAACACTCGGGTAATGGAGATTCACTACAGCAGTACAGATCCGCAGCTCGCAGCCAGTGCTGTCAACACTCTGGCTGCGACCTATGTCGAGCAGAATTTCAAAACGAAATTTGAATCGACCATGCAAGCTTCAGACTGGCTTTCGAAGCAACTCGTGGACCTGCAGATGAAAGTCGAAACATCTCAGGAAAAATTGGTGCGCTACCAGAAAGAGCACGAGATTCTAGGAACGGATGAGAAACAGAACATCATCACCGCCAAACTCGACGAGCTGAACAAAGAAATGACGGTGGCTGAATCGGATCGTATGCAGAAAGAAGCCGTTTATCGCCAGACCGAGTCCAATGACCCGGTGGCAATTGCGGCGGCGATCATTTCCGATAGCCCAACCGGAGGTACCGGTACCGGACTTCTAGATAAGCTGCACGACCAGCAGGCGAGTCTCCGAATTCAGGTGGCAGAGCTTAGCACCCAATTTGGCCCTTCGTACCCCAAGGTTGAGCAACTCGACAACCAGATAAAAGAAATCGATCATCAGTTACAGCTCGAAACAAGCAAGGCCGTCGATCACTTGAAACAACGATACCTCGCAGCTCTGCAACGAGAAACGATGTTGCGCGCAGCCTTTGACAAGCAGAAGCAAGAAGCGAACAAGCTAAACGAGAGTGCGATCGAGTACAGCATTCTGAAGCGTGACGTGGACAGCAACCGCACTCTGTATGAGGGATTGCTCGAAAAACTGAAGGAAGCTGGGGTCACCGCGGGACTGCGCTCCAATAATTTCCGCATCATTAACGCGGCGCGTGTTCCCTCCTCGCCAAGCGAACCGAACATCCCGCGCAATCTGTCATTCGCCTTAGTGCTCGGCGTAATCTCTGGAATCGGCTTGGCATTCATGCTGGAGAACATGGATAACACGGTCCGTACTCCCGAGCAGGCACAGATCATCTCCGGCCTGCCCTCGTTAGGTATGATCCCGCTCGGTTCGAAGTCCGTGCATGGTGCGTCTGGCAAGCGCCTCGCTTTGACTCCTGCGAAAGAAGTGGTGGAGACGGTAACCCAGATTCGGCCTCAATCGCAGATGGCGGAATCGTATCGTGCGCTGCGGACTTCGCTTCTGCTTTCCAACCTAGGAGCGCCGCCTAAGGTAATCATGGTGACCAGCGCCCGTCCGCAGGAAGGCAAGACTACCACCAGCATCAACACGGCGATTGTGCTCGCTCAAAAAGGAGTTCGCGTTCTTCTAGTGGACGCCGATCTTCGTCGTCCCAGCGTGCACAAGGCGCTGGGCATGGGGCCCCGAAGCGGATTGAGCAACGTCTTAACTGGCAGTGCAACGCTGCAACAGACCATTACGACGTCCCCGATTCTGCCTAATCTTTTGATTATACCGGCCGGAACTCCGCCACCCAACCCGGCCGAATTGTTGGCATCGTCAAATATGCGGGACCTGATCGCAGAGTTGAGACAACAATTTGATCACATTGTGATTGACACTCCCCCTACTCTTTCCGTCACTGATGCGGTAGTGCTCTCGCCGCGCGCCGACGCGACCATTCTGGTCATTCGTTCCGGCCATACCACCAAGCAGGCGCTACGGCGGGCTCGCGATATCTTGACGCAGGTGAATGCGCACGTGGCCGGCGTGCTATTGAATGCCGTCGACCTCACTTCGCCGGACTACTACTACTATTACGAATATCAGGGGAAATACAGTCAGTATTACAACGAGGACACGGACGGCGTGGAACCAAAGGCCGTTTAGTTCTCTTTAACAATACGTTTTCGCAAGAAAAGCGCGCGTTCAACAAAACGCGTCGAAGAACGAAGAACTGTCGAAGAACGAAGAACTAATGACCGTTTCGCTTTCAACTCGGCGACGTTGGCAGATCGCGGCGGGAGTCGCTGTCATAGGCTGCGTCTATCTTTTGCTGACCACCAAAGAATTCGTAGCCAGTGTTTTCGCAGATAGTACGAACCCAGTCAGCCTGCAACGGTCTGTGCGTCTTAGCCCAGGAAATGCTGATTATCGTCATCGCCTCGGCCGGTACTATGAATTCGTGGCCGCCGATCCTGGCGCTGCCATCGAAAACCTGCGAGCCGCCGTTGCGCTAAATCCGTACGACGCCCGTTATTGGTTCGATTTGGTAGGTGCATATCAGGTGGTTGGGGACGCATCCAGCGAACGGGCAGCGCTCGATCGAGCGTTAGAAGCCGAACCTACGGCGCCCGACTTCGCGTGGGAAGCGGCCAATCTTTTTCTCGTCGATGGTGAGATTGATCGCGCACTACGCGAATTCCGGGTAGTGATTGCGAATGACAATTCGCGTATTGACGCTGCCCTGCGTGCTTGCTGGCGGGTTCGTCCCGATACTGAGGCGCTTCTCAGGGACGTGGTGCCGGCTCGCCCGGATACTTTAATTGCGTTTCACGGACTATTAGCAAGTAAAAAAGAAACCGACGGCGTTATCAAAACTTGGGACCGGCTTGCAGAGTTACGCCAAAAAGTTCGGAATGTCGATTTGTACGAGCACGTTCACTACCTCATCGAAATGCATCACCCCGACGCAGCGCTGTCCGCATGGGAGCAGTCTGCCGCAACTCAAGGCCTAACTGCGTACCTGCCGACCGACGATAATCTGGTGGTGAATGGCGACTTCAGCCTTGACATTTTGAATGGCGGCTTCGATTGGACGTACGTCAACCGAACTGGCGTCAAGCCGTTGCTCGATGCCAGCGACTTTCGCCAAGGCCATCGCTCGCTTTCGCTCACTTTCGAGGGTCCCGGAATTAATGACGCAGGGATTCAACAACTCATCCCAGTGCGTGGCGCCACAACGTATGACTTCTCCGCGTACTACAAATCCGCGGAATTTGAAGGAGCGGGTGGACCGCAGATCGTTTTACGCGATGCTTATACTGGGGCTCCCCTATTTGCAAGCGACACCCTTAATGACGCGGATTTCTGGAAGGAAGTTCATTCCAAAATCACGACCCCCAATTCCACAACCCTTCTGTCTTTGGCCATCGAGCGATTCCCCGCCGGTTCTCCGATTCGCGGGAAACTTTGGCTGGGTGATTTTGAACTCTCTCCCGAGGATTCATCGCCTGATTCTTCCGAAAAATCCTCCGCATCGAAGGAGCCTCAGTGAGTTCCGCTCTCGCCACTCCTCCGCAACCAACATCACCTGCCAAAGCCGCGCAGCCCAAACTCACAAACAATGCGATACTGCTGGGTGGATGCGCAATATTGTTGTTCGCCCCGCTGGCGTTTGGAGCGGTCGAGCCCTGGGCAATTTTTGCTTTGGAAGCGTCGTCGGTAGCGCTGGCGGGGATTTGGTTTTACAGGCAAGTGACGAAAGGGGAGCTCAACGTTTCCGACCATGTTCTTTACCGGCCGATGGCCGCTTTTTTTGCTCTCGGAATTGTGCAGTGGCTAACCGGCATCACCGCTTATCGCATTGAAACCTACACTCACCTACTGCTCTATGCCGCCTACGGCATGTTGGTATTCGTGGTCACGCAGACGCTGCGTCGATCATCTCAGTTTGAGTTGATGGCGAAATTATTCACGGCTTACGGTGGGTTGATTGCCATCTTCGCGATTCTCCAGGGAATGGCTCCGAACGGAAAAATTTATTGGATTTTCGGGCTCCAGCAAGGCGGCTTTATTTATGGGCCCTACGTCAATCACAATCACTATGCCGGCCTGATGGAAATGCTGCTTCCATTTCCTTTAGTGCTGGCGGCAACTCCGATGACGAATGGGAACCGTAAGATTATGGCTGGTGGCGTCGCCGCGCTGATGGCGGCGAGTATCTTTCTTTCCGGCTCCCGCGGAGGCATGTTGGCATTTGTAGTCCAGGTGCTGGTGCTCGGCGTTCTAATGCTCGGCAAAAGAAACACAGGCTGGCAGCAGCCGCTGATGCTGGGCGGGTTCGTGGCTCTGGTAATTGTTTTTTTATTGTGGATGGGGGGTAACGAACTTACTCGTCGCCTCGCGAGTATTCATTCCGAGGCGCGCGAAGAGATCTCCGGTGGCGTGCGAATCACAATTGACCGCGATTGCTTGCGAATGTTTCTCAGGCGGCCGTTCTTCGGATATGGGCTGGGTACTTTCCCGATCGTTTATCCGCAGTTTCGCAGTTTTTACTCCATGTTCTTTGTCAACCAGGCGCACAATGATTATCTGCAACTGCTGGTCGAAACTGGGCTCGCAGGATTCTCCATTGCGATCTGGTTTCTGATAATGGTGTTTCGTCGCGCGGCGGGCAAATTGGCGAATTGGACCGAGAACGCCACCGGCGCGCTAACCGCAGCCGCGCTACTCGGATGCGTGGGGATTTTGGTGCACAGCTGTCTCGATTTCAACCTGCAAATTCCAGCGAATGCCGCATTTTTTTATGTTATGTGTGCGATCGCCGCTGGTCCTCCGTTGCAGGAATCGCAGCGCCGCCGCGTGGTTCGGCGGCACAATCTCATCGTGGAACCGACTGCGGAAGCTGCCGCGCAATAACCGGCTTTCCCGGGACGAGGCCGTCGACGAACAACGGGGTGAAATTCACCCGGAACTAACGGCTAAAATACCTCTGCACGCGCTAATCCGGCGCTCTATTTTCGGAGGTTTCTAGTTCCTACTGCGGTTACTTCGGTAATCTGGGCTTCTTTTGAGCTATTTTCCGTGATATAACGCCGATAGCTGCTCGTAAGGCTCGGAGTTGGGATCTAGGTCGATTTTTGGCTGGGTTAAAGAGGGTAGATGCGAGCAGATTTAGGAGGATTCGTGTCCGAAGCGCGTACCGGTAAAAGGTTTCCGCTACATTTGCCGATCAAGATACATAAGGAAGATACCGCGGGCGATACCCATAGCGGTATGACCGGTGATCTAAGCGCAGCCGGCGTGTATATCCGCGCTGATGCGGCGCTCGAGGTCGGCTCCCCTGTAGAATTTGAGATCACGCTGCCGCCCGAGGTTACGGGCGGCAAAGACGATGTGGTAATTCAGTGCCGCGGCCGCGTGGTGCGGACCGATGAGCCCAATGCCAGCGCCGACACCGGGGACAGCCGGGGAGTCGCTTGCGTTATCGATTCTTACGAATTCGTTCGCAATAGTTAACCGGGGAGCGATCCATGTTGAAATTAATCTTGGCCGATAATCAGGCGATTTTCCGAGCTGGCATCGCCAAAGTGCTGGCCGTTGAAGACGAGATGCGCATCGTGGCCCAGGCGCAAACCTCTGAGCAAATGTTCATGGCGCTCGACAAATTTCGTGCCGCCGTGCTGATCATTGCTGGGGGATTCCACTCCGATTTCAATGCGGTGCTTTCGGCGGCCAATAAGAATAAGACGCGCGTCGTCGTCCTCGCCGATACTGGCGAGAGCGCACAGCGTTACATGGCGGCAGGCGCGCATGGCGTCGTCTATCGCAACGTCACCAGTCCGGCGCTCGTCGACTGCGTGCGGAAGATTGCGCGCGGCGAGAACTGGGTGCAGGACATGGCGGTGCCGAGCGAGTTGACCGAAAACGATATGGTCGGGCTGCGCGTCCGCGATCGCCTTACAGCGAAGGAGCTGCGCATCGTAGCTCTCATCGTTCAGGGCTATAAGAATAAGGAGATCGCTACTCAGTTGGGAACGACGGAACAGGTGATCAAGAATTACCTGCGCAACGTTTATGACAAGATTGGCGTGTCGGACCGTTTGGAACTCGCGCTGTTCACTATTCACCATCGCATTCTGAACGAAGCCGCGGCGGCTACTGCAGCAGCCGCGATCCCGCAGCCATCGCAGAGTGCGGGGATCAGCAACTAGATTTCTTCGCCAAGACCTTTAAAGGCCGCCAGCGCGCGGCCTTTTTGTGGGTCCGCCAATAGTTTGGATTTGCAGCGCTTTTAGCGCTGCGGTAACTGCATTCTTTTGAACGCGGCTTTAGCCGCTGAGGTTCAAACACTGAACCCACGTCCTAACTCCCGCATTTAGGACGAAACCGCTATCCTTAATCCCCATGAAAATCAACCTCAGGTTTTTCGATCGGGCCGTTCTTACTGCAATCGTTATCTATTCGACTCTCGCCACAGCCCAAACTGATGCTATCGACGACTACGTGAAGTCGGAGATGGCCCGACAACAGATTCCAGGAGTCGCGCTTCTTGTCTCGCGTGCTGGTGAAGTCATCCGAGCGCAAGGCTACGGCATGGCGAATCTTGAGTTGCAGGTTCCGGTTAAGCCGGAGACACTCTTTCAATCCGGATCCGTGGGCAAGCAATTCACGGCAACCGCCATCATGATGCTGGTTGAGGAAGGCAAGATAGGGCTCGAAGATTCGCTGACCAAGTATTTCCCTGAGGCGCCGGAAACTTGGAAGCAAGTCACGATTCGCGAACTACTCAGCCACACAGCAGGGTTCACCGATTATCCAAAGAGTTTCGACATGCGGAAAGATTACAGCGAGCAAGACTTACTCAAAATTGTCGAGAAGATTCCGCTGGCATTCACGCCTAGCACAAGTTGGAGCTACAGCAATCTTGGCTTTCTCACTCTCGGCATCGTGATCCACAAAGTTACCGGCGAGTTTTATGGAGACTTTCTTCAGGAACGCATCTTTCGTCCGCTGGGAATGAACTCGACTCGCATCATGAGCGAAGCGGATATCATTCCGAATCGCGCTGCAGGATATGTGCTCGTCAAGGGTGAATTGAAGAATCAGGAATGGGTTTCGCCAACGCTTAACACGACTGCGGATGGCAGTTTGTATTTCAACATTCTCGATCTTGCAAAATGGGACGCAGCGCTTTACACCGGGAAACTGCTGAAACAATCGAGCCTTGAGCAGATGTGGACTGTCGCCAAACTCCGCGATGGGCAGCCAAACTCAGGGCATTACGGATTTGGCTGGTTCGTAGCAGATAAAAATGGCCGTCACATTGTGGAGCATGAAGGCGCGTGGCAAGGCTTCCAGACTCACATTTCGCGGTATATGGCTGACAAACTCACGGTGGTCGTTCTGACGAATCTTGGTGGTTCGAAGCCTAAAATAATTTCGGATTGCGTTGCCGAAATGTATTTGTCGGGAGCTGTGAAATAAATGGGGCAATGTGAAATAAATGTAGAGACGCGGCTTGCCGGGTCTCGCTTTCGCTAGTCCGCAACGGCGGGGAGACGGGCCAAGCCCCGTCTCTACACAATTTTCTCTCCTATGCTCTTCGCTTGGGTGAAAAGATAGAGATAATCGGGGCCGCCGGATTTCGAATCGGTGCCGGACATGTTGAAACCGCCGAAGGGATGGGCCCCTACCATGGCGCCGGTGCATTTGCGATTCAGGTAGAGATTGCCTACGTGAAACTCACGGATGGCGCGATCCAGTTTCTCGCGCGAACTGGAGTAGACGGCTCCGGTTAAACCGAATTCGGTGTCGTTCGCGATTTCGAGAGCGTGATCGAAGTTGCGCGACTTGATCACTGCCAGCACCGGACCAAAGATTTCCTCCTGCTCTAATTTTGATTTTGCTGGAATGTCGGCGATGACCGTTGGCTTGATAAAGTAGCCTTCGACATTGTTGGGGCTGGTGTCGCGCGTTCCGCCCGTGATCAGGCGTCCATCTTTCTTGCCGATCTCGATGTAGCGGAGGATGTCTTTCATCGAGCCTTCGTTGATGACGGCAGCCATGTTCGGATTCATCGTAGGGTCGCCGATGGTGATGCGTTCGACGCGTGTTTTCAACTTCTCTAAGAACTTGTCGTAAACGCGCTCGTCGACGATGGCACGAGAGCAGGCGGAACATTTCTGGCCCTGGAAGCCGAAGGCCGCGGCAGCCACTCCTTCTACGGCGGAATCGATGTCAGCATCGGCGTCGACGATGATGGCGTCTTTGCCGCCCATTTCGAGCACGGTGCGCTTGATCCAGAGTTGGCCGGGCTGCTGGTTCGCAGCGTTTTTGTTGATATGGAGGCCAACTTCGCGTGAACCGGTGAACGCAATGTAGCGGACCTTCGCATGGGCCACGAGCGCGTCGCCAAAGCTTGCGCCTCCCCCGGGACAAAAGTTGACTACGCCTTCGGGCATGCCGCATTCTTCGAGGAGTTCGACAAATTTTGCTGCGATGGTTGGCGAGTCGCTGGAGGGCTTGAGGACCACGGTGTTGCCACTGACGACGGAGGCCATGGTCATTCCGGCCATGATGGCACAGGCAAAGTTCCATGGCGGAATTACTGCGCCAACTCCGAGCGGGATGTAGGTCAGAGTATCGCGCTCTCCTGGCAACTGAACGGAGGGCTCGGATTTGGCGAAGCGCAACGCTTCGCGCGCGTAATATTCGCAGAAGTCGATGGTCTCTGAGATGTCGGCATCGGCCTCAACCCAATTTTTTGAAACTTCGAACACCAGCCACGCCATGTATTCGAGTTTGCGCTGGCGCAGCATGTCGCCAATACGGAAAAGGAGGGAGGCGCGCTCCTCGACGGTGGTGCGACTCCAGTGAGTAAAGGCGTTCAGGGCGGCTTGCACGGCGGGCTCGACGTGTTCTTTTCC
>Ga0182024_10006531_pt1 | contig 25547 bp, 28 predicted proteins | sample P32metaG_FD_120480 | JGI IMG/M metagenome (GOLD analysis project Ga0182024, IMG submission 120480) | Permafrost microbial communities from Stordalen Mire, Sweden - P3-2 metaG (Illumina Assembly) | ecosystem: Environmental > Terrestrial > Soil > Wetlands > Permafrost | place: Sweden: Stordalen...
AAAATACCATTTCTTGCCCCACTTTTGGGCAAATTTTGACATTTTTCCCGTCAGTCCCCACAACAAGAAGAGCAACGGAACGATCAAACTCCATGCTTGCCCCACGATCCAGAGGATATTGCCGCTCTGGTAATACCTCATCGCCTGTTCAGTAGCTTCCGGGACTGCTACTTGGGCGCATTCAGGCAAAGCGGCAAAAATTTCAAGCATGGGGGCACTCCTCTACTTCAACAATATTTTTGTCGATCACGCCCTTCTTTACAACGACTTACTTCCACAACGAGAACTTTCGCGTCAGTTCCGACACCTTGTTCCACTCTCCAAATAGAACAATTCCGTAATAGACCAAAGCCTCTTCCGGGGTTTGCCGCGTCCGCTCAAGCTGTTCTAGATAAGTCCCCACCGTCATGGTATCCGTGAAGTCCACAAAGCGGATGCCTTCCCGGGCCGCCTCTTGCCGCAGACCGCGAATTTTGTTGGAATTTGCTTTGAGAATGATAAAGGGATTTTCTGAGATATTCGGATGCTCTCCCCCATTTCCATCGATATAATTGGTCAGGCGCAAAGGTTCGGGGCCCAGACTGGCGCCGAACCCAATGCATAGATGTGCCAAGGCATTCATAATAACGCCGGGCTCAACTTTTTCGTTCATAACAGCGACAAGTTTATGTGTAAAAGTGATCATGTTTTTCCTCTGTTTATTTTTTTGTTCTAGCTAAAAGTTAATATGAGAAAAAAACGAATTTACTGCGCCTGGGGGCGCAGAAGGAAAAGAGGAAGTAAAAAAGAATCAAAACACTCTTTTTTCATGTTATTATTGTACGTTGTCTATCATGAAAAGATCAATGGAAAAAAGTAGTTTACACCCACCTCTCCTTTACAACAGTTCATTATTGTAGTAGAAGGGGATAAAAAGAGGTCTTTATGAATCGCAGGCAACTGATCGGCTGGATAGTAGTCGCTGTAGGTATTGTTCTTATTATTTTATCTGTTCACTGGATACATGAGTTTGCAAAAATCAAGGTACCGACTACTACCCATATTAAGATTTTTTTCACTGAAAACCCTCTATGGAATCCTGTCATTGAGTTTTTTGGCGGCAAGCCTCAAGCAAAACCTCCTGCCCATGATGTGCGGGCCTTGTTCATCCAAGGCTTTGGAATTTTTCTGGTGGTTGTCGGAGGCCTCATTGCTCTTGTCTTTAGAAGAAAAAAATAAGAAGACCCCATGACAAGATTCATCATCTATGGATGCGTTAAAATCCCCGATGGCCGCATAGGCCGCGTCAGAAAAAAGGTCGGTAATAAATACAAAGTACGGGTTCGGCGCAGGACAAGCTCTACGCATCAATTCCTTTACTTTGAACGTCATCAACTGAAGGCTGTTGCCTGTCCTAAAAAATGGATGAGCCCGGAGGGATATAAGCGGTATCTCCAAAAAACCCTTCTTAAAATGAAAAAACGAAATTAGATGTAAATGTTAAGGGCGATGACGCCGGTGGCAAACCGGCTGCTGTTTCTTCCTGCAAAGGTAAACCATACACCCCCGATGATACCCAGATTCTTGCTCCAATTATATTCCAGTGCAGGAGCTAAACTGATCTGTTCTCTGGAAGGAGCAGTATTGACAGCGGCGCTTCCTGAAGAACTGGTGCCGACTTTCCCTGAAAAGCGGTTATGGTTCGCATGGGTATAGTAGAGGTCGCAGGCAAGGGCCCACCTTTGTGAAAGATTGTACTGCAGCGCACCGTCTATGAAGAAGGTATCGCCCGGATGGACGGTTCCCCTGGTATGAAAACCTCCTCCATACGTATTCAAACCTTTCACATGGACCGGAACGCCAAATACATAGTTAAAGACTAGACGGGTCTCAAGATAATGTCTCTCAGCTGTATGGAAAAGCTTGGCAAGGGTCACTGTAAAGGAAGGCTGCCATGAGCCTAATCCGATCGCATCGGTTCTTTTCTTATCCGCATGCAAATGTTGATGTTTGCCGATAGGAAGAGTGGCTCTTAATGTAAGCTTCACAGCCGGCCAGTAGTCTTTGACTTTGGCTTTAACAAGCTGAAAGTCAAATCCCAAAGGCAAATCCCCTATATTACAATAATTCTGCCCTTGAGTCTCATTGTAAAAGGCCTGCGGATACACTTGAAAAGCAACCCTGTCAGCTAGCCCCATTCTCAACTGGATCTGCAATCTTGTTGAGTAGAAATTTGGTACTGAATAAGTTTTCCAATCTTGATCGTAGCGGCCGTTATAGACGTAATAATAGAGATAAGGCTCGACATTGCAATGGCCCGGCAGAACTGTGCTCCCGGAAGGAGCAATCAAGGGACCGGTGAACCATGGAGTAAATGTCGTAAAGGTCTCTTGTCGAGTTAACTCTTCATCAGCTGTCAGAGGAAATGACCATCCGGCTATTACAACTGCGAAAATAAATCGGCGATATTTTAGTGTCATGCGACAAATTATTATCGATTTGTCGCTTAGAGACAATCTCTGAATTAAGGCTTCTTCGATTTTTTTGAAATCAGCGCATCCGAAAGGATGCGCTTTAAAAGATGATGACTTACTTAATGTGTTTGCTGAGCAAGCCTGCGAGCTTGAGCATATCGACAGATTTTTTGCCGATCACTTCAGCGAGTTTTTTGTCTGGATTGATGATCCGGCGGTGTTTTTTATCTTGGAGTTTATGTTTTTTGATATAGACCCAAAGTTTTTTGACGACCTGCGGACGTGTCGATTTCTTCGAACCGACGACTGCTGCCAGCTCTGGTGATAACATATAAGTTGTCTGAGTCAGACCTGATTTTCTTTTACCTTTTCTTTTCTTCTTTGCCATAACTTGTCCCTTTTTCCTTTTTTAAGATGGAAAAAACACTTCGTATATTTCCATATCTTCTAATAGCAGATTTAAAAGGTTTTCAGAATCTGCGCAAGTTTATTTTTCAATTTCTTGCGATTTTCAAACGAACATAGAGAGGAAAAAAAAGAAAACACGAGGGGAGAACAGGTAGCACTCCCCTCTTATTTTATATCCGCTTTCGGAAATAAAATGACTTACGCAACAGAGACTTCAGTCGCTTCAGGGCCTTTGCGTCCAGGTCCTTCTACGAATGAAACTTTTTGTCCTTCACGCAAGGAATTAGCATCTCCTTTGACGTTGTTGGTGTGGAAAAAGAGATCTTTGCCACCGTTATCGGGTGTGATGAATCCAAATCCTTTTTGTCCGTTGAAAAACTTAATGGTACCTGTAGATTTTGACACTGATATTTCCTCGTTTATATTTATAACTTCACTTTTTACACTCTCTCCTACTGCTTGGAAACAGCTCAGAGATCGCGTAAAGAGAACAACTATACATGGTCTGTTATTTTTTTACTCGTTTTCTCTTCATTTTTTAGAAGAAAACTTAAGAAACAGCTTGGGGACTATCTTCAGGCTTTTCAGTACGAGCTGAAAATCCATTGAGAAACAAGAGGATAAAGGCTATGGGGAAAAAGACTAACACCCAAAAGCAGAGCCAAAACCTGGAACCGTCGTATTTCAAATTATATATTGTTTGGTTCACTGCACAAGTACTGGCTGTCAGCAATAGGACCAAAGCGATAGGGAAACAAAAGATGCACCAAAAGACCAACCAAAATTTTGACGCTCGATAGTGCAGCTTAAAGCGGGTTTCTTTCATATTTCACCTTATATTTTGGGTCATTATACCATTTAGGGATGTGTCTAAGAAAGACCAAAATATTCGATAGAAATAATTTGGAATTCCCCTTAGGATCAGGAAAAGGAGAACCTATGATCCGCAAGCTTTCATCAGGAAAATACCGACTCTACTCCCGCAAAATCAATCCGAAGACCGGCAAGCGCAGGAATTTAGGCACCTTCTCCACCCGCGCAGCAGCCGTCAAACACGAGCAGGAGATCCAGTACTTCAAAAGGCATTAAACTCGCTTGGAGGGATACTCCACTTGCCAATGACGGGGAATGAATTGACGTCCACCGTTGCAGCGATAAATGCCCCCAACTTCATAGGAATGGCATGCACCCAAGTTGCTGCCTTTAATGATAGTAGTGATTCCTTGGGCAATTAATTCTCCGGCCCTTACATTCGGCTCAATCCCAGAAATATAGAGACGATCATACGGGTTGAAAGAGTTGGGTAAATCTAAGATAGGAAGATGGTCCCTCACTGCACGCTCCAACATAGGCTGGTAGAATTTTTCCATGAGCGCTCCGATCATGGTCATTCCTGGGCTTTGTCCCTTTAAAATTCCCAGAGTCACCTTCCACGGAATAACCCTGGTCATTGCATAAACAGCGATCGACGCAAGCATGCTGAAGGCTCCGCTCGACACTCTGCCAATTTTGCCTGTGACGCGTAAAAGGCTGGCAGCAAGAATGCCTCCTATGCAGACCAGAGGCAGGACAGCTGCAAAGCCTAAAACCTTGTAGATGCCATACGAATCATTGTTAGCATCGGTGCGGTATTGGAACACTAAGATAGGCCGAATATTGCGTCCCATGCGCTGCACGCGATCTAAAATTTCTAGATACCGCCTTTGGACGTTGGGGACTTCCGTGAGCAACTTGATAGGATTTCTAAGATGTACCCTAAAGTCATTTCCCCCGACGCTAATGATTACATAATGGGTCGTCCCTGCAGGAGCTTCAGATATAGATCGGGACAGGCTTTCAAGGGGCCTAACTACTGGAGACCTGTCACTAGACAATTTTGAACGGATATAGGCATTAACTTTCGGGCCACCCCACGGAAATACCGAACCGATAACACCGCCCCCCAGCACATTTTCCGTTGTGAATCCATCATAACCGTGGCTGATATATTGGAATGAGGAGCCCAATTGCCGTTCTATCTGTCCTTCAACAGAATTTTCTATGGCTTCCTTCAGATTGGTGCCATCTCCGTTCATCAGCCAATAAAGATTTTCGAAAGTTGAATCTGTTACACCATGAACATATGTTAAGGAATGTGTTGATACGGCCATTTTATTTCTCCTTTGGGCGGAAATTATGGCATGGCCCTCTCTTTAAAAAAACCAAATTCCGAGGCCCGGATCAAAACCTCATTGAGATTTCAAATTATTTCTTGATATGGTAGAAGGTTATTGCGGCCGTTGATAGAAAAAATACCCTTCGTCTTTTAATTTCTGCATGTTTCCCGGTGTAGGGGGGGTTGTATCATGAGACTTGAGAAATAAGGTCATATTCATCGGCACCCAAGCGCTAAATTCAGGCTTGCCCAAAAGAGCTGTTAAGACAAACTCTTCAGGGAAGCAAGAAAGAAAGGGCGTACCCACTTCTACCAGATGATAATAATCTTCGATGAGCTTCTGGGCCAGAGGTGCATCCATCTTAAGTCCAAAAATGACCGAATTAATGTAAGGTGCTTTTAGAACATCGGTCCCTGTCAGATTTTGTAATACCTGACGAGTTGCAGGAAGAATAAAAGACCCGGCATTACTGGGAGTTAGCCAACCTTGAACAAAATGATCTCTTCTTTCGATCCAGATGAAAAAAGAGGAAGGATTTCTCAAAGGAAGTAGAGCTGAATCTACCCACAAAACTTTTTTAAATCCCAGCTTATAGGCCTCCAACATCATAAAAATCTTAGCGCAGTATGGAACTCCTACATATTGCATTTCTTTGCCGGTGGGATTGGGAAACCCGCCAATTTGGTAATAAAAATAGCCGTTAAATCCGGTCGCTTGAAGCGCTGATACGTTGGATTTAACATATTCAGCAAGGTTTTTGACAATCCTTCCCCATTCATTGGCAACATAGGGAACATAGCATACGATACACCGGTCGCCGCCCTGGCCTATCTTTTCTAATTGTCGAATAGGGATAAGTCCATTTTCCTGATCGATGATAATCTGACTTGCTCCGCGCATGCAGCGAGACGCAAAACCCTCGAATGAGGTCAACCCTTGGTCGGGAACATAGAGCTCTTTCAGCATCGAGGTCACATCTATCGCTTGAAGCTGTTTTTGGATATCGATGTAGTCTTCTACCGATAGTTTTTCCTTGGAAGGAACTTGAACGGCAAAAGGATTCGCTAAAAGTGGAGAAATGAGAGAAGAAATCACGAGAGGCCAAATAAAAATATTCATTTTTCGCCCTTAAATTTTGAGTCGATCTCGTCGAGGTTATCATGCGGCTGCAAAAATGGCTAGAGGGGTACAGTCAATTTAAAGCATTCTTATCTATGAAATTAAAAAAACATGCTTCATTCTGTTATATCCATCTTCATCAACGTCACGGTGTGACCACGAAAAGGGCGGGTTCCCACAATTTGGGCTCCCATTTTGACATATTTTTTAACATTTGAAACATTAGAGGTGTAAAAATTGACGTGTTGATACCCCAAGCGTTTGGCGATAGTGAGGACAACTTTTTTCAATTTTGGACCTACCTCGCTATTCCTCTCCGTGGGAATCACATGAAAAGTTCCTACCCAAGGATTTCCGTCAGCGATGTCGGAAAATTCAGGCTCTTTTTCTTTACGGAGAGAAACGCTTCCAATGGGAACCCCCTCCTTTAAAACAATAAGCGTAAAAGGCATATCGCTTGCAGTTAACTGCTTTTCAAAACCCTTGACAAGCTTTTCTAAAGTTAAAGATTTATCATAAGAATGCCAATCGTCATATAGCCACTGAGCTACAGTAGGAATCATTTCCGGACAGTCTTTTATCAACTTTAAAGACATCGATCTAGGACCAAAAACGTTTTCATTAGCTTCTTGAAGAGCTGTTTGGATAATTGCATGCCCCATTTGATATTCTATTCCCTGCTCTCCGCAAGGAATTCCTCAGTTGAATCTACCTATAGGACGATCTCGACGCCATCTCCATCGTCGTCGTCATCATCACGATGACGTCTATGCCAGTCATCATCGTCATCATCGTCGTCACGATCCCTATCATGATCATGGTTCCAGTCATCAACAAGCAAACTGGGAGGCTGGATATCTTCGCATTGAACACTTGAAAACAGAGATAAAAAGAAAACGGACAGCAGAACTCTGATGTTTTTCATAAGTTTGTTCCTTTATAGTGGGACTGTATCAATGTTCTTATTTTTGAACAAGCATGGTTTCTTCCATGCGTTTTGAAATAGTACGTCTTCTACAAGTTGTGATTAGTATCCGCCATGAAATTACTATTATTGGCTGGGGTCATAAATGACTAGCGCACCGCCTGCCCATCAGCAGGTTTAAGTTTTAAAAATATCAGGACGGACAGTAAAGAAATCAGTCCCATCACAAGAAAAGCTAAGCGGAATGGAAATGGATTGTTTAAAGCAAGTTTATGGCCCCCCCCTATAAAAAATTGTAAGACCACTGTGCTCACAGTAATGCCAAGACCTACAGAGAGCTGTTGCAGTGTTCCAGAAATGCTGGTCCCACTACTCATCTCAGCATTATCTAAATCCACGTAATACAGCACATTCATTCCTGTGTATTGCAAAGATGTGACCAACCCATTGATAAAAACTAGAAAAACAATCAAGGGTATATTTATTTTGCTAATCAGGGAAAACGACATGATGGTCAAACCCGTGAATACTGATGTGAAAGTTAACATTTTTCTAAAATCAAATCGCCGCAAAATAAGCTTATTAATCGACTTCGAGGTGATCATCCCTAATGCCCCGACACAAGTCAGTAAGCCAGATTCCAGAGGACTTACTCCATAGCCAATTTGAAAAAGTAGAGGAAGTAAAAAAATAACACTGCTAATCCCAAGCCGAATCCATACATTCCCTGCCGCAGCAACAAAAAAAGTGCGTTTTGAAAATAGCTTTAAATTTAACACGGGATTAGAGGTTTTTTGATAATGCCGATAAAAGAACAAGAATCCCAGCAACGAACACAAGCTTATTAAAACAATCACATGCGTTGGAATCAAAGGTGATCCCACGGACTCAAAGGCAAAGCAAAAGCCAGCCAGGCTTATTCCAAAAAGCAAAAAACCGGTCATATCAAACCGACGCGGCGATGTGACTTTGCAATTTTTTATGTACGCTAGGGCGGTGATAATTCCTAATATTCCAATTGGCACGTTGACATAAAAAATCCAAGGCCAGGAGTAATAGGTGGTAATAAATCCCCCTAGAAAAGGACCTAGTAAAGGCCCCAGCAAAGCCGGCATGGCTACAAAGTTCATCGCACGAATCAATTCAGATTTATCAAATGTTCGAAGCAGAATCAAACGACCTACAGGCGTCATAAAAGCTCCGCCCATCCCCTGAAAAATACGTGCTATCACCAATTCTGATAGATTCTGGGCCATTCCGCTGGCCACTGAACTGACTGTAAATATCGACAAAGCGAATATAAAAGCCCGCTGCGTCCCCCACCTATCCGCTACCCAGCCGCTGATAGGAATAAATAGAGCAATGCTCAATAAGTAACTTGTTAATGCCAGTTTTAAACTAATGGGATTAACACCAAAACTAAGAGCCATTTTAGGAATGGCTGTGGTGATAATTGTGACATCCAATGTCTCCATGAACGCTGCTATTGCAACGATCCAAGGAACGATTGCTTTACCGTATTTGCTGATACTCATAGGTGATCATTTTCACACATATCACTATAGGTTTTTGCTGACAAAGCATAATGCACTGTCCATCTCTTCTGTATAGAGTGCGTTGAAAAAAAAAGCTGGGGGCGTCTGGACGCATTCAGAACTTTTGATTGGCAAATGTTGAGGCTTTCCATCTGCAGTTTGTCAAAGAAGTTAAAGTACGATCCTTCCAACCCTTCCTATGATAAAAGCACGCCTCATCCTCCAAAGCCTGAAAGAGCCTAAGTGTGAACCAGAGCAAGTTACGGAGGACAAGGGATGAGGTTTGAGCAGGATTGAACGAGATTAATGACGCCCGACTCGTTGATCACGCCTATGTTAACAGCATCTACATTACATGGGCTTAAGTTGAAGAGTCCATCTACGGGATTGCTTAGTTGATAGTCAGTGCTGCTGTTATTGCCAGTAAGTGTTAGGCAGGCCGTAGGACTCATTAAGGTGGAACCAATATATACGGCTATCCCCGTATTATCTAATAAGATATTATCGGTAACAGAACCCAAAAGGGTTGTATATTCTTCTATATCAAGGCCTGGGGCAGCATTTGATGACAGGTTTTCGCAATTACTGATCATGTTACCCGAAATGTTCAATGACAGAGAATCGATGCCTGTGGGAGCATAACTGAGAATTCCTGTCCCTTCGCATCCGTTAATTTCGTTATTTAATATTGTTAGGCTAAGAGTAGAGAAGTCTTGGTTTATAGCAATTCCATTTGACGCATTTCCAATATCTGTAATGGTGTTGTTGCTAATTGTTATATTGCCGGTTGAAGTGGATCCCGAACTTATTACAGCGATTCCGTTATCATTAGTTCCCACGATCGTATTGTCTGTTGCAACGAGCGTGAAGATATTTACGGGAGTTGCAAAAACGAGGCCAGAGCCTCCGTTATTGGACATGGTATTTTCAGATATGGTGGCTTCAAGATTTGTAAATGCACCAGAAGTATGTAAGTAAAGAGCATTGGATGCATTCCCGGAGAATGTGTTGCCTTTCAATGCGATCGAGCACTGATTAGTCGTTCCGCTTGAAATGATAACAAAGCTCGATCCTAAACTTGCCTGAGACCCCGTTCCATTATTTGTCATCGTATTGTTAAGCAGGGTGATATCGGCATTAACGACGTTATTGAGGTCATAGCGGATGCTACCAGTTGTATTGCCATCAAAGACGTTATTTTCGATGCGGGTAGTAAGGATATTGCTATTTGCTGATATCTCCAGTGGGATACTGGAAATAGACGTTTGGCCTGTAAATGTATTATCTAAGCAGACAACATTGGATGTCCCATTAAGAGTCAAAATAACCCCGTTAACATTATTCAAAAATTGATTGTTCGTTAAGGATATGGAGGCATCGCCAGAAAAGGAAGCCTCGATCGCATAAGTAGTAGTGTTTGTTATCGTGCAAAAAGAAACATCCAAGCTTTGTGGGTCAACTCCATAGATGGCATCATTCATGGCAGATGTAATGATAAAACCGCTGATGGCATTATTCGTCGCCAAAGTGATGGCATTGCCATCGGTATTGATATCAGTATTCGTAATCGTCGGTGCAGAGCTGCTTTGCGCAGGGATAGACATCGTTCCTTGTGAGGTTTTTATCGAGTGGCTAATGCCAGAGCCCCAAAGCTTCTGATTCGCTTTTAAAGTGATCCCTGCATCCATTCCCGTGGTTGTCCCATCGCCTGGTAATACGTAGATAATATCATTCGGAGAAGAGTTATCTTGTGCTTGGGCTAAGCTATGATAAGGACTTTCGTAAGTACCGTCTGAATGGCTTGTATTATTGACGAATACAAAGAAGTAAGGTTTTCCTGTAGCAGGATCGATAGCGACGGTATTTTTTCTTACCCTGTCAATGACGATGATCTCTTGTCTTCCCACCGGCTGCAACATTCGGTCATTTAGCGTGTTTGCCATTTTGCAAGTGCGTCCCTCGTCTTTGACCTTTGATCTAGGGCCAAAAGAAAAGTTTAAAGAGATCTGTCCCTGGAATTTATTATGAAAAGTTCGGTCATATGAGTCGCTAATTTCCAGACCTAAAATATCTTTGAAGACACCCATGATTCTAGCTTTTCCACCCCAAGTAGTAGGCGCCTTATCTCCAATGAAATAGTAAGGGCCTGCTGCTGCATAGAAATCAAATGATTCAGATTTTCCAAAGTGAAAGCCAAATTCAGCATCAGCCCCTTTCATCGCAGATAGATACTTTTGCGACAGAATCAAGTGATGGCGGGAAAAGCCTTTAAAGGCAGTGTGATAAGGATTGCTGATCTTTGTGCCGACAGGTAAATAGCCGTTTATCCGAAAATCAAATAGCTTACCAAGAGTTTCAAGACCAACTCCAACTTGATTTGAGTGGAAGCGTCCTGTATTTCTATAGTCGTAGTAGGTGTTTACGCCGTAAGCTCGATTTTTCCATAGACCACGTAATCCAGCACCGACATTTGCTGCCCATTTCCCGTTATTAAAAACATGTCCTCTGGCATCAAGAAAGGGAGTGACTATCCATTGACTGGGATCTGAGGCGAAAAATGCTTCGAGGGTCGTATAACCATCTTCATAGCCAATACCGCCGCTTTCAATATGGCGGATGGTTGTTCGATAATGTTGTTTGCTATTAGCACAGGCTTTCCTTGGAACAATCGCAAAACCGCTGAGAACTGCTGCGCAAAAAATAAAACGTAACATATCTACCCTTCGGAAAACCGCGTCTAGTTTTATCTTAGATAACCATTGGGATCAATCTTATCAATCGAAAGTTAAGGAAAAGTAAATCCGTGATCAGCCGCTTTTTTGTACCAAAGAAGCGCCTCCTGATAACTTTGATCGATCCCCCGATCTTTTCTACGGCTACGGGGGCTCGGGAGGTTTTGCAAAGCAAAACACCACCCGAGACTCGAGTCACATTCGGAAGCCAAATTATTGGCTTCCTCCCTCCAAATGAAAAACCTCGCAAATGCGAGGTTATTTTTTGGAGGCGGTCAGACTCGAACTGACGAAGTCGTGAGACGAGGGATTTACAGGCGCACGGAACTCTTTAACCAGATTAAAACCAGCTTATACCATTTTTATCCTCTTGATTGCGTTATTGCATGCTGTTTTTTTCTATTTTACTTATACCACGACTAGTGGTAAAGTTACCACTAGGGGTGGTAATATGTTCGAACAGTTGTTTAATAGCCGTCTTGTTGAGAAAGTGCTCTTTTACATGATAGCTAACGATAAATGCTTTGCTAGTGAGCTTCGTCAAGCTTTCGGGGTTCCTGTCTTTGGGATTCAAAGATCTCTTATCCGTCTAGAAAACCAGGGAATTCTTGTCAGTACAATAGAAGGCAGAAATAGATTATATCATTGGAATCCACGATATCCTTTTCTTTCAGATTTTAAATCATTTATCGCAAAAGCGTATTCTTCGTTGCCGGACACTATTAAGAAAAAATACTATGAGAGACCCATCCGAAAACGCCCAAGAAAAAAAGGCAAGCCCCTGTGAAAAAGGAGAAAAAGGAGAAAAAGGATATCAATTGGAAAACTATTACGACAAAAGATCTTGCTGCATTGATTTATCAACATTTAAAAAATGATGATATTGATGCTATTTTGGTCGGAGGTTCTTGTGTGACGATATATTCGAAGAACAAATATGTGTCCCAGGACTTAGACTATGCCAGTCATTCCGACAATATAGAAATTAAAAAATCTCTTGTAAAGCTGGGCTTTATTCATCGGTGAAAATATTTTCAGCACCCAAAATGCGAATTTTTAATAGATTTTGTGGCTTCGTCTGTTTTCATTGGAGAGGAAATCGTTAAAGATAAAGATCTTAACAGAATGAAGACGAAATACGGAATGTTTAAATTGCTCTCCACTGAAGATTGTGTGAAAGATCGTCTTGCAGGTTTTTTCTATTGGAGCGATAGACAGAGTCTTGAGCAAGCTATAATTGTATGCTTAGATAACAAGGTCAGCATAAAAAAAATACGTGAATGGACAATAGCAGAGCGCCAACAAAAAAAGTTTCTCCAATTTGAGGAAGAATTGAAAAAGGCAAAGTCTCAAACAAAACACAAGCATTAAAAAGAGTTTCTGGCACGACAGATTTTAAAAACGCCTTAAAAAGAATCCTGATTTTATCTACAATTTGAGGCTTATTTCTATTGAGAATTTGAGAGCAGTTGGACGGATTCAGAACTTGCGATTGGGGAAAATTAGCTAGTGCGAAGCTTCTAAAAAAATGTTTCAAGAAACCGACGGTTAAACTCATAGACACGAGCATAATTAGTTTTCCATATCCCTTGTTTGACCGTAAAACCCACAACATTCAACGCTCTGCTCAAACGTAAGAGCGGCATGCTTTTGCTGTAATTAGGAACCGGGCGAATACTCGCATATCCTGATAAAAAGGACTTTTTGCTAGTAGGATGCAGAGACCATTCCCAGTGTTCCATGGGACAAAAGTCTTCTTCGGCAAAGCTGCCGCGTCCTCCAGCCCAATCTATAATTCCTTGAAGTTTACCATCATGAATGATCACATTGCCGGGCCGAAAATCACGGTGTATTATACAGGGGCCGTCCACTGAAGCCAAAAGATGGATATGCGTGTCATAATAGCGGCGGCATTGCTCAATCAGCGCTGCAGGAAGATGATTAATACATTCATCAATCCCCTCCTCAAACTTTAGGGTAAAATAAACACGGGGATCGAGGGTTAAACCATCCGGTTGCGTAAGGTCGCCATAGCCGGCAGCGCGATTGAGGTGAATCCGTGCGAGCAGCGAACCAATTTCATAAGCCAGCTCATCGGTAATGTCCGTTATTTTAAGTGGTGCTCCGGGCAGACATTCCATCAAAACTGCTCCACTGATACCCGTTCCTGGTTGCACAACTTGCACAATGCGGGGCACCGGTAATTTATCAGCAAAGTACTTCAAAAAATAAACTTCGCGCCGGTAATCCTCGACACGGGGACATATTTTTAAAATGAGCTGCGTGCCGTTAGATTGTGTAACCTTGTAGACAATTGCAACCATCGCATCGTCATGTTCGATACGCAAAAAAGAGGCATTTTTTAGATTGAGGCTTTGTTGATATAGAGCGATCAAATTGTCCATGCGATTATCCATACATTATTCTAATTAATTTATTTTTTTTCTGAAGGCACCGCCAATTCTCTTTTTTTATCGACAACAACCTCGCCCCCGCACTCTACTTTTTCAATTTTCCCTTCGCGCACCTTCAGATGAACATAAATATCAGAGGGAGCATTTAAACTATCGCCCTGTCTGAAAAGCAACCTATGTTCTGGGCCAGGTGGAAGCATTCCTTTCTCAAATAAATAACACGCAAGGGCACCATTAGAAGAGCCTGTTGCAGATTCTTCATCAATACCATGCAGTGGTGCAAAATTGCGGCAATGAGCCATAGTCGCACTCCCTGGAGGATCTAAGGAAAAAACGTGCATGCCAATCGAGTCTGTTCTTTTATTAAGTTCTGACATGAGTTTAAGGTTGGGTTTTAACGATTGAAGACATTTCTCATCTTGTACCCGAACAAAAATATCACGAAGGCCTGTTGAGACAATCTGAGGCTGAAGCTCACCTGTACTAACAAAATCTCCCAGAATAGGAGTGATCTCAATCCCCCTGATTTCCTCTCCAAAAGCAGGAAGGGGTTGGCTCAAAAAGATCAAACGATCTTTTAGAGTTACCTCACATTTTCCTGCCTGGGTATCCAGTGGATAAACTTTATCATCTGCTGATCCAAGCTGCTTTAGCACTCCAAATGCTGCCAATGTCGCATGACCGCAAAAATCGATAGAGGAAGTAGGTGTAAAATAGAGAGCTTTATAGGAATGAGGCTCTGTAGATGAAATAAAAACTGTTTCTGAAAAATTAAGTTCTTTTGCAATAGATTGCATTCGAGCTGGGGTAAACGGGTGTTCTCGCTCTACAATGACAACACCGGCTGGATTTCCCCCAAAAGAACCATGACAAAACGCTCTGGCAATATATGCAGTAAAACTCATACTTTCTTCATCCTCTCAGTTAAAAAACAATCGCCGATTCTGAAGGAAAAAACAACTGGTTTTATAGAGAAATTTGGGGGCGGCTGGACGCATTCAGAACTGTTGAGTCGTCCTTTACAATGGACAAGTTTAATTTCTCGCTAATCTTTCTAGCTATTCTTTTTTCAGATCCAGGAAAATACCTTAGATATAAACTAGGTTCGATCATCTCAATTTCCATGATTCGGATTTCATTTCCTCTCCGAATCACATCGACTCTGGTTTGTAGAGCAGGTCGATTAATTGTTTCGATAATATGTTGGGCTTCTTTAATCATCCATTCTGGAGGTTGAATTGGAATTTTTATTCCCTTTTGAACGCGAAAATTTCCTTCTAAGGGTTTTTTTAACATGCAATGGATGTACTCTCTATCAAAGAAAACGAAGGACCACTCCCCTTCAGCTATAATTTCTTCTGCAAATGGTTGAATGATAAACTGCTCATCAAAATTTTTTAAATAATCTTGTATGTGTTCGATATTAGATAAATTAAACCGAAAAGTATGATAACCAGATGTAGAAATTTGCGGTTTAATAACACAATCATCCCACCCTTTTTCTATTAATATCGATTGAAGATTATCCAATTCATTAGCCGAGATATATACACTCTCGATTGTTTTTAACCCGAGCTTTTCTAAATCCTTCAAATATTTTTTACAAGCATTCCACTGTATTATCGAGGAATAATTAAATAACTTTATGTTCATGCTCTCGATTTTTTGAAGAGTACTCAGAAATTTAGGATAGTCTTCATAATAATCCCAAGTCGAGTAAACAAGGACAGCATCAAAATCAGACCAGATAACATCTGGAGAACGCCAATCTACGGGTTGAGCAGCAATATTGTACTCACGTAAAGCTTCTATTAAAATTTTATCGTCAACTTTATCGGATTCAGGGAACTTGTTAGATGTCAACAGAGCAAGATTTAATAATGCTGCAAAGAACAACATAGGATCCTCATTTACAGAAGTTTTATTGCATAAGTCGTGTGATAATTTAACTTATGTATCGATTTCAAAAACTCGGTCAAAAATACAGTGAATATTATCTCACATTTGAGACTTATTTCTATAGAAGATTTGGGGGCGGTCAGACTCGAACTGACGAAGTCGTGAGACGAGGGATTTACAGTCCCTTGCAATTGCCACTATGCGACACCCCCAGAGAACGGGAAAATTTGCTGGCGAAAGGAATTGAACCCTCAACCCTCTGATTACAAGTCAGATGCTCTACCATTGAGCTACGCCAGCAAAAAAAGGTCATGCCTTTATAACAAATCCGATCGTTATTCCTCAACTTCAAAGAGTTGCGCCGGCAGGAACCTCTTGGACAGGCTCAGCAGGAGGAATTTCAGGAGGCTTCGGGCTTGAAATAGGGGTCACATGCCGTTGAAAAAACGACGACATTTTATTCGTGCCTGACAAGATCTGAGCAGACCCAATGGACTTTTTTTGAGTCTTGGATTCACAACATTTTTTGAATTTCTTCCCCGATCCGCAAGGACAAGGGTCGTTTCTTCCAACTTTTTCCATAAGATAAGCAGGGATTATATATCTTAAAACCAAATTTCGGATACAATTTTTTGCCTATGGACTTGCCTATTGCTACTCCCCCCTGGTCTAAACTCGGCAGTAAGATCGAAAGTATGTGCCGTAAAGCTTTTTTTGAATTCGACTTGTTGGAAGGAGAAAGTAAGGTCATGGTCGCCCTCAGCGGAGGGAAAGACAGCCTGACGCTGCTCTACATGCTGAAAGCTATGTCAGGAAGAGGCCTGCCTCCCCTGGACATCCGGGCTGTGCATGTCGGAGGGGAATTTTCCTGCGGAGCATCGCTGGGAGAGAACTTCTTAAAGCCGATCTGCGATGCCCTGGAAGTCCCTTTAGTAATCCAATATTCGACGAAGACTAGGGAAAACCTGGAATGTTATAGTTGCTCAAGGGAAAGACGGAAGCTGATTTTCGACACGGCAAAAGAAGCGGGATTCAAAGTTGTGGCCTTTGGGCACCACCGGGATGACAATATTGAGACTCTTCTGATGAACCTGCTGCATAAAGCCGAATTTGCCGGCAACCTTCCCAAAGTCCCCATGCATGACTTTGGGGTGACGATCATCCGGCCTTTGATTTACGTCTCAGAACGAGAGATCAGGGAATTTGCCAAGATGTACAATTTTGCAAGGATTTCTTGCCAGTGCCCCGTCGGGCAGCTTTCCAATCGCCGAAAGGTCAAAGATTTGATTAGCCAATTGGAAGAGGCCTTCCCAAACACCAGGGCAAATCTGGCCCAGGCAAGCCTGGAGTTTGGGTCGACTAAAGCCTTAAAAAAGTAAGAAAATTATTTCTGTTGTGGTAGTATGGAGCTTTTGGAGCAGGAAAATGTATACCTATGAATTGTCAGCGATTGTCATTTATTTTCTGATCCTGCTGACAATCGGCTATTTCTCTTACCGCAAAAGCATGTCGGCAGATGATTTTATCATCGGCAACCGTTCGATGAATTATTGGCTGACGGCATTATCGGCTCATGCCAGCGATATGAGTAGCTGGCTTTTTCTGGCCTATCCTGCAGCGATTTTTTCGAAAGGGCTCTTGGGAGCTTGGACGGCTATCGGGCTGATCATCTGCATGTATCTCAACTGGCAATGGATTGCACCTAAGATCCGTGTGGCAACAGAGCAGTACAATAGCTTGACGTTCTCTTCGTTTTTCGAAAGCCGCTTCGGAGATACTTCAGGCCTGATCCGATTTTTTTCCGCCCTGATCTTGATCGTCTTCTATACCATCTATATTTCTGCCGCTTTGATCGGCATGGGCGATCTGCTGACTTCTCTTTTCAATATCCATTACGGCGTCGCGATTTTGATCGGCATTGTCATTGTCGTACCCTATGTGTTTGTGGGAGGATATAAGACGCTTGCCTGGATCGATCTTTTCCAAGGGTTCTTCTTATTGGGAGTCATCATCTTCATTCCTCTTTATTTGCTGGGACATGTAGGAGGATTTTACGGGATCTCAAAGAGTTTTGAAGCCAGCCACTTGACCCGTTCTTTGATCCCCGATTTTTCCGGCAGCACGATGGTCTCGATTATTTCGATGGCGCTGGGCTGGGGCCTGGGATATTTTGGACAGCCTCATATCGTCACTAAATTCATGGGGATTAAAAACGTCTCCGAAATCAAAAAATCGAAATGGATCGGCATGAGCTGGATGACGCTGTCACTGGCTGCAGCGACGCTCGTCGGTGCGGTGGGAGTCGCGTTCTTTAATGGCTCTCTTGCCAATCCCGAAGAAGTCTTCATCAAAATGGTGCAGGCCTCTTTCCATCCCTTCATCATCGGGTTTGTGCTCTGTGCCGTCATGGCAGCGACGATCAATGCGATGAGCTCCCAGGTGCTGGTGCTCACCTCGAGTTTGACAGAAGATTTTTATAAGCGGATGTTCCGTCCTCACGCCTCATCTAAAGAACTGCTTTTGATCTCCCGTTTAGGCGTCATCCTTATCGGAACGGTGGCCTTTTTTATCGCATTCCGGAAAATAAGCTCCATCTATACGCTGGTCAACTACGCCTGGTCCGGGATTGGATCATCATTTGGGCCTCTTGTCATCCTGTCGCTCTATTCGAACCGCGTGAACAAATACGGCGCTTGGGCAGGGATCTTAGGAGGCGGTATCACCGCCGGAATTTGGCCTCTCTTCAATACCTCTATTTTCCCGATGATCCCAGGATTCATTGTGAGCTTGGTTCTCAATATTCTCGTCTCTCAGGCAACACGACATAAAGTAACGGCATGAGTGTTAAAACAGACGTTTATACATATTACTATAAAGAGGGAGTGTATCTCCGCTCTTACGTGAATCCCAAGACCTATGAAAGAACATTTGAATCGTACCGTGCCCGGGAAAAGATCTGGCAGCCCTTACCTAACAATATGATCCTAAGCATGAATATGGCTAAGTATATAATTACAGATATTGGTAAAATAGCCAATTTAGAATGATTTCTTCCGGGAAAAAATCAACAATACTATATAGTCGAGTTATGACAAGAAAACCCCGAATTTTGATCACGAATGACGATGGCATCTTTGCTCCTGGCCTTAGGTCTTTATGGCAAGCCCTCGTCGATTACGCAGATGTAAACATCGTTGCCCCGGCCGATGATAATTCTGGCGCAGGCGCTGGCATTACACTGAAAACACCCCTGCGGGTCGATGTCGTTCCTTGGGAAAATGGAACGCGGGCGTGGAAAGTCAATGGCAAGCCGGCAGACTGTGTAAAACTAGCTCTGGGCACCATCTTAACGGAAAAGCCCGATCTCATCGTCTCTGGTATCAATAGAGGCTCAAATTCCGGCAGGACCGTCTTTTGCAGCGGGACCGTCGGCGGCGTGATCGAAGGAGCCTTAAGAAAGATTCCAGGGATTGCATTTTCTTGCGAAGATTCTCAAAAGCCCAATTTTTCGGCCGTTGAAAAATACGTCTTGTCGGTCGTTCAACACGTCATGGAACATCCCATTCCCTTAGGAACAATTTTCAATGTCAACTTCCCTGATCTGTCAAAGCCTCTGCAAGGATATAAATTCGCCCGGCAGGGACAAGGATTTTGGATTGACAGCCCCGATGAAAGGATCCATCCGACAGAAGGGACCCCCTATTTCTGGCTGGGAGGAAAATGGGAGCACCATGAGGAATTTCATGACAGCGATGTCTCGCTTCTGGAGAAAGGCTATATCACAGTAGTACCGATCCGTGTCGATGAGCTCACCCACCACGGTTTGATCGATAGCCATAAAGCACTCTTTGAAGAGAAACTCAACAAATCCTTCAAATGAGCTTCACTCTGAAGGAATTTGAAAATCACCTTTTCAAGCAAGAGATTGCTTTGGGAGCCGATCTCAAACGAAAAGTTTTTGCCCGCTCCACTTTCGACCATTGTGATTTTACGAAAAGCCAGTTTACAAATTCCCGATTCCAAGAATGCAAAATGATCGCCAGCAACTTCAGTCTTGTGAACTTAGACGGCTGCCGCTTGCAGGATTGTGCATTTGAAAATTGCAAACTTGTCGGCGTGAACTTTACCAAATGTGAAAAATTGTTCTTATCGTTGAGGTTTAAAAATTGCCTCATCGAAACGTGCAACTTTTCAGATCTGGATCTGAAAGGAACTCCCTTTTTGGAATGCCAAATCCGCGATACCCACTTTACCAACACCAATCTCACAGAGGCTGTTTTTACAGGCTCAGACTTGCGAGGGAGTCTTTTTCATAATGCCGATTTGAGAAAGGCTAATTTTCAGGGAGCCATCAATTACTCGATCAATCCCCTGACCAATAAATTGCTCAAGGCTAAATTTTCTAAGCCTGAAGTGATGACGTTGCTCGATCACCTGGGAATTCTAATAGACTAAAAGTTCTCTCTGGATCGTTCGGAGATCGGCTCGACGGCGGTCTCTTTCGGCCGGCTGAACCAATGGATAAAACCGCACGATTGGCAGACGTAGGCGCAGCCGCTTTGGTTGAAAAAGTGGAGTCTAAAAAGTGAAAGGAAGGTCGTCGGGATCAAAGCTTCTCTTTTATAGAAATAATTGCATTTACAGATCTGACAGCTTAAGGGATGGTTATTGATCCATACCCTGGCGGATAAACCCGGTGCCCAAGGCGTTCCTATTTGCCTTTTCCGTTTATAAAATAAAAAAGGAATGGCCAGGGCTACTAAAAGAGTCATGACAATTTCAACATTATGGGCATCCATACGATCTCCTGGTAGCACTAGAATGGTACCATCTTAGAGACTATCTTCAAATCATCAAAAAACAGTTTGCTCAAAATTCTCATTTTAATACTCTTGCCAAGAACCTATCCTTCAATTCTTAACAATCGAGACAGAGGCATTTTTGAGCAGATTTTTTATGCCATTTTGAAGACAATGTAGGCCATACATGGCTGAAAAATGGCATGAAAAAGATGCCAAAAAGGTCTTGAAATCGATTGTTAAAAATTGAAGGATAGGTTCGAAGTCCACCAAAGGAGATTCTATGCTAGCGAAAATCGTATGTGCCGCACTCTTACTCACAGGACTGAACTTAAATGCCGAAACTTCTCCGGAACAACTCGACATCCGCATCCCCGTTGTCGATATGCAAGATTTTTATAACCCTGAAAAACAACAGCAGTTCATCAACACTCTCTATGGCGCCCTCACAGAGATTGGATTTTTTGCAGTCAGGAACACAGGCGTCGATCGCGAGGTCATTCGCAGCGCCTATGCGCAAGCGGAAACCTTTTTCAAAAAAGATGATGAGTTCAAAGCGAAAAATTTTGTCCAAGAGTCCAAAGGCCAGCGAGGATTCATTCCTGGAGAGATCGCCAAAGGCCACCGCGCTAAAGATTTTAAAGAATTCTACCATATCGGACGGGAACGTCCTCTGGAAGAGCTGAAACAATTAAGCCTTCATCCCAATGTATGGCCTGACCAAGACGTTTTTAAAGAGGCCATGACCACGCTCTATACAGAACTAGAAAAATATGTCGTGCCTCTACAAGAAGCAATTGTCATGACCATCAATCGAAATGCCTCCATGAAAATTGCTCCCGATACTTTTCATCAAATGACCAAAAATGGGGATACATTACTCCGCGCCCTTTACTATCCTGCACTCACAAAAGAGCAGATCAACAAATTAGAGCAACCCCTCTTTTGGGCAGCAGAACACACCGATATCGATCTTTTGGCGATCTTGCCGTTTGCAACGGAAAAAGGGCTGCAAATTCAGCTGGATGGACAATGGCTCAACGTCATTGTTCCTGATGATGCTTTCATTGTAAACGCAGGGGATATGTTAAGAAATCTCACCAATGGACTCGTTGTCAGCGCTCGTCATCGCGTGATGGCTCAAGAACCGAATAAATCCCGGTTCTCCATGGTTCTTTTTGTCCATCCTACCAGCAGCACATCTCTGGCACCTTTCGCAGGGTGTATCGAACAAACAGGCGGCGTTCAAAAGTTTGCACCGGGAACGCGGCAAGAATTCCTTTGGGAAAGACTCCTCGAGCTCAATATCGCCCCAATGCTCATTGAGCCCTACTCCAAAACAGGACATACCGAACGGCAGCTTCAGTATGGAAAGGAAAGTCCTCAAGTGGTCCAGCTTTTGATTGACCATAGCCTTGCCAGCGAAGAGCTTTTGCAGGCTCTCCGCTCAAGATAGTGGAAAAAAAAGCTTTTGGGAATTATAAGTGAGGTGACGGAGAAAAAAGCCAATGAAACTCTATTCCTATATCGCTGCCGCCCTTCTTTTGACTTTTCCTTTTATAGCCGACTTATCGACTAAGTCCAAACCGGCACCTTGCGATTGCGGACCGCAACAATTTTCAAAAGCTTTTACACGCGTGGCCAAACAGGCCAGTCCTGCTGTGGTCTTCATCAAGGTCGAGATCAATCCTGCGGACAATGATAATTTCGGGGCTCAGACCGGCCAAGGTCCTTACTCTCCTTTCAACGACGACTTTTTACAGCGATTTTTCGGATTTCAAGGAAAACCGCAACAGCCGCAGGTCCAAGTAGGCCAAGGCTCGGGATTCATTGTTTCAGCCGACGGCTATATCATGACGAATGCCCACGTTGTTAAAGGGGCGGATAAAATCGAAGTCACTTTGAACGATGGCGAAGTGAAAACCGCGACCTTGGTCGGGGCCGATTCTCATACAGACTTGGCCATTATTAAAATCGATACCAAAGATTCCCCTTTCCTCATGCTGGGAGATTCCGAAGCTCTTGAAGTCGGCGAGTGGGTCATCGCCATCGGAAGCCCTTTCCAACTGCAAGCGTCGGTCACTGTCGGTGTTGTCAGCGCTAAAGGCCGGCAAGGGTTAAAAATCTCGGACCTGGAAGACTTTATCCAAACAGATGCTGCGATCAATCCCGGAAATTCCGGTGGACCGCTGCTCGACCTTAACGGAAAGGTCATTGGAATCAATACCGCTATCGTTTCCCGCAGCGGCGGCTACATGGGAATTGGTTTTGCTATTCCTAGTTACATGGCCAAAAACGTCATGGACCAAATCATTACAAATGGGTCTGTCACGCGCGGCTCTTTAGGTGTTTACTTGCAGCCTGTCGACAAAGAGATCGCTGCAGCCTTTAATCTTTCTAAAGCCGAAGGGGTTTTGATCTCCGGCATTGCAAAAGGATCTGCTGCGGAAAAAGCAGGACTGCTGCAGGGCGATATTATTTTAGAGTGCAATGGCAAACCGATCAAATCAGAGCAATCCTTCCGGTACGATATTTCAATGATGAAACCCGAAAGCAAGGTGAACCTTAAGATCACCCGTAAAGGCAAGATCATGACCGTCACCGTTATCTTAGGCTCTGCGGCCGAAGAGTCATCGCCTGCTGTGATGTCTCAAAAACTGGGCATTGAAGTCGAAAATATGAATGCCGACCTCGGCCGTCAGCTGGGCTACAGTGCGACCGAAGAAGGGGTCGTCATCACCAAAGTAAAACCCGGCTCGCCGGCAGCGATGGCAGGCATCCGCCCCGGATTCTTGATCCAAGCTATCAACCATAAGAAAGTTTCTAATACAACGGACTATGAAGCAGCTTTGAATGAATCGTCTCAAAATAAACGGGTCCTGTTGTTGATACGGCATGGTAAAATGACAAGATTTTATTCGATTCGCGTCGATTAAAAATTTTAATCCGGAAGATTGACCTCTTCCCGCCTGCCTGGTATCATATTCGCCATGTCGATTGCCATTATAGTTATGATGTATGCGGTTTGGTCGAGCATGTTCTCGCTCGCTAAAATCGCCCTGCAGTATAGCCCCCCGATTTTTTTGACCGGCTTCCGGATGGTGCTGGCCGCTGTCATCCTCTTGGGCTATTTATTCATTACAAAGCGATCTTCTTTCAGGCTCGACCGGAAACAGTGGACCTCAATTGGTTTCTTAGCTTTTTTTAGCATTTACTTAACCAACGTTCTTGAATTTTGGGCCCTACAATATCTTTCTGCCGCTAAAGCCTGCTTTATCTACAGCCTCTCTCCTTTCTTCGCAGCGTTCTTCTCCTATCTCCATTTTGGAGAAAAGATTAATAGGACAAAAGCTCTCGGTCTAGCGATAGGCTTCTTAGGCATCATTCCGGTGCTCACCTTGCAAACAGGCGCAGAAGACCTCGTCAATGCCTTTTCTTTCTTCTCCTGGCCTACATTGGCCATCGTCGGCGCTGCCATGAGCTCTGTTTACGGCTGGGTGCTCCTGCGGCTCATCGTTAAAGATCAAATGACATCTCCGACCATGGCCAATGGCGGAAGCATGTTGATCGGCGGACTCTTAGCGTTTCTCCATTCCGCTTTCTCAGACTCTTGGAACCCTATTCCCATTGCCATAGGCAGCTTTGCTCCTTTCTTCGGCTGGACGCTCCTGATGGCCTTTATTTCTAATATTGTTTGCTACAACCTCTATGGCTATCTCCTGAAAAAGTACACAGCGACATTCCTATCTTTCATCGGCCTTCTCAGCCCCATCTTTGCTTCCCTCCATGGATGGATTTTCCTAAGCGAGCCTCTTTCCGGCCTGATCTTCCTATCGACGGGGATCGTCTGCATTGGACTTTGGATTGTCTATAGCGCCGAGCTTAAGCAGGGCTATATCGTGAAAGCTAAGCTAGACGCGGCAACAAACCCTTAATATTGTTAAATCTGTTATTATCTCTGTCAAAGGAGGTAGTTATGAACAACCCATATAAATCTTTATCTAGTTTCCTCCTCCATTTCACTCAACCCTTCCGCTGGCAAGTGGCCGGTCTATTCCTGATAGGCCTAATTTGGGCGGCCTATTTTTCTTTAAGTCCGACGATGATCAAGCTCATCATCGATGCCGTCTCTGACTATCCCGATGATCTCATTGCCCATGCACTCGGCCCCATTTTGGGTTATTTGGGCATCGGGGTTTTCCTGGTGGGCCTCAGTGCAGCTTATGATTATTTGATCTTGAAGTTCACTCCCCCCTTCAAGTCCGCTATTATTGAGAAGACCCATACCTACTTGCAAGATCACTCGTATGGTTTTTTTCAGACCCATCTGGCAGGGTCCCTCTCGAATAAAATTTCCGATATCTCGAAAGGCGCCTCCTCGATCCTCACCTCGATCATCGATGACTTTTTCTCCCGCTCGCTGCTGTTCATTTTTGGGGTTATCACTCTATTATGGGTCCATCCTCTTTTTGCCCTGGCGATGATCACCTGGTCGATCCTGTTTTTTATTCTCTCATACCTCCTCGCCAAGAAGTCGGAAAAATACAGCATCGATTTTTCAGAGGCCCGCAGTACAGTGATGGGCAAAGTCGTCGATGCCATCTCGAATATTTTCAACATCAAGCTCTTTGCAACGAAAGGATACGAACATGGGTACCTTCGTAAACATCTGGGAGAAATGGTCGGTAAAGAGCAGCGCCTCCATTGGTATATGCTTAAATTGAAGCTTGTCCAGAGCTTTTCCATTACCCTCCTTCTGATGGCCATGATGGGGCTTCTGATTTACACCCGTATGCAAGGCCTCATTACCGTTGGAGATTTTGCCCTCGTGCTCACGTTGACAACAGGAATTGTCGACGAGACTTTCTATCTCGCTCTGCAGTTTGTCACTTTTTCAGAAGATGTTGGCGTCTGTAAACAGGCCCTTATGATCCTCGCCAAGCAACCGGAGGCCTTCGATCCGCCTCATGCATCTTCCTTGAAGGTCTCTGAGGGAAAAATTGTCTTTGAAGATGTCTCCTTCAACTACATCAATGGAAAGCCCATCTTCGAAAATCTCAACTTAACCATTTCTCCAGGCGAAAAAGTCGGGCTCGTAGGCCTCTCG
>Ga0182024_10006532_pt1 | contig 25547 bp, 23 predicted proteins | sample P32metaG_FD_120480 | JGI IMG/M metagenome (GOLD analysis project Ga0182024, IMG submission 120480) | Permafrost microbial communities from Stordalen Mire, Sweden - P3-2 metaG (Illumina Assembly) | ecosystem: Environmental > Terrestrial > Soil > Wetlands > Permafrost | place: Sweden: Stordalen...
CGCCAGCATTTCGAGAAGGATCGCGCGCTGGTGCGCCGGTTCCAGAAGATCGACATCAATGAGCCGACGGTGGAGGACGCGATCGCGATCCTCAAGGGCTTGAAGCCCTATTTCGAGGACTACCACCGGCTGAAATACACCAACGAGGCGATCGAGGCCGCGGTGCAACTGTCGTCGCGCTATATCCATGACCGCAAGCTGCCGGACAAGGCGATCGACGTGATCGATGAATCCGGCGCGGCGCAGATGCTGGTGGCGGAAAGCAAGCGCAAGAAGATCATCGGCATCAAGGAAATCGAGACGACCATTGCCACCATGGCGCGGATTCCGCCCAAGAGCGTGTCGAAGGACGATGCCGAGGTTCTCAAGCATCTCGAGCAGACGCTGAAGCGCGTGGTGTTCGGCCAGGACAAGGCGATCGAGGCGCTGTCGGCTTCGATCAAGCTGGCGCGTGCCGGGTTGCGGGAGCCGGAAAAGCCGATCGGCTCGTATTTGTTCTCGGGACCGACCGGTGTCGGCAAGACCGAGGTGGCAAAACAGCTCGCCGCATCGCTCGGTGTCGAACTGATCCGCTTCGACATGTCGGAATATATGGAGCGGCACACGGTGTCGCGCCTGATTGGCGCGCCTCCGGGTTATGTCGGCTTCGACCAGGGCGGTCTGCTCACCGACGGCGTCGACCAGCATCCGCACTGCGTGGTGCTGCTGGACGAAATCGAGAAGGCGCACCCTGATCTCTACAATGTCCTGCTGCAGATCATGGATCACGGCCGGTTGACCGACCATAACGGCAAGCAGGTCAATTTCCGCAACGTGATCCTGATCATGACCACCAATGCCGGGGCCGCCGACCTGGCGCGCCAGGCATTCGGCTTCACCCGCAACAGGCGGGAAGGCGACGATCATGAGGCGATCAACCGGCAGTTCGCGCCGGAATTCCGCAACCGGCTCGATGCCATCATCTCGTTCGCGCATCTCAATGCCGACGTGATCGGCATGGTGGTCGAGAAGTTCGTGCTGCAACTCGAGGCGCAGCTCGGCGACCGCGACGTCACCATCGAACTGTCGGAACCGGCCAAGGCATGGTTAATCCAGCGCGGGTATGACGAGCAGATGGGGGCGCGGCCGATGGCGCGCGTGATCCAGGAGCACATCAAGAAGCCGCTGGCTGACGAGGTGCTGTTCGGCAAGCTCAAGGGCGGCGGCCATGTCCGCGTCGTGCTGGTCAAGGACGAGGCGGCCGCGGACGCCGGCCAGGACAAGATCGGCTTCGAATTTGTCGAAGGGCCGGTGACGCCGAAGCCGGAGAAGCTGCCCGGCGCACGCAAGCGTACGGTGCCGCGCAAGCCCAAGCCAAACGGACCGGGCGGCGGCGGATCGAAGGGCTCGACCTCCCGGGTTCCGCTGGTCAAGGTGTGAAGACCTGATTCCGCAACGTTTGAGGAGCCGGCGCGTCGCAGGACCGCCGGCTCTTTTGTTGAACGGCGGCGCACAGGCTTTAGTCGCCCTTGAGGCGCTGGCCGTCGCGGACCTGAACCCGCTCGAGGCCTCTTGTGCCCGCCGGCGATAGCCGCAGCATGCTGAGTACGGCGCCGCCCAGCGCAAAGGCCACTGCGACCAGCAGTGCAATCCGGGTGCCCGCGACGGGATAGCGGGCCAGAAACAGCGCCACCAGCGCAGCGCCGGCGGTCTGTCCCAACAGCCGTGCCGTTCCCAGCATGCCGCTCGCGCCGCCGCTGCGCTCGCGCGGCGCGGCCGCGATCATGGTGCGGTTGTTGGGCGTCTGGAACAGGCCGAAACCGAGGCCGGCAAGCGCCATGCGCCAGACCACGTCGAGCGACGAGGGAGCCTCCGGTATCAGCGCCAGGGCGCCGAGCCCGCCCGCAAACAGCACGAGGCCGATGCCGCCGAGCAGCCCGGCCGGGTAGCGTTCGACCAGCCGTCCGGCGATCGGGGCCGCAAATGCGACGGCGATCGGCCAGGGCGTAATCAGAAGTCCGATCTCGACCGCCGAATATCCGAAACGGCTCTCGAGATAAAACGGCAGGGCAACGAACGCCAGCATCTGGGCGCAGAACGAGGCGATCGAGGTGCCGATCGACAGCGCGAAGATGGGAATGCGCAACAGGTCGACCGGCAGCAATGGCGAGGGCTGATGGGTCTGCCGCAGCACCAGCAGAACCCCGGCGACGGCCGCGATCCCGAACTCCAGCAGGCACAGCAGCAGGGCCTCGCCATGGCCGACGCTGTCGATGGCGGCGATGCCGAGGCCGAAGCTGACGGCGCTGAGTACCCCGCTCCACCAGTCGAAACTGTGAACGGCGCGCGGGATGTGGGGCAGGCTGCGCCAGCCCAGAACGAGCGTCACGACGCCGAGCGGGATGTTGATGGCGAAAAGATACGGCCAGGTTCCGATCGCCAGGATCGCCGAGGCCACCGTGGGGCCGATCGCGGCGGAGACCGCGACCACCAGGGCATTGAGGCCGATGCCGCGCCCGAGCAGCGCATGCGGATAGGTGAAGCGGACCAGCGCCGCGTTGACGCTCATGATCCCCGCGGCGCCAAATCCCTGCATGATGCGCGCCACCGTCAGCAGCACCAGCGTGTGCGAAACCGCGCAAAACAACGACGCCAGCGTGAAAAGCACCAGCCCGGCAAGGTAGACCCGGCGATAGCCGATGATTTCGCCCAGCGATGCCAGCGGCAGCAGCGAGATCGTGATCGCCAGCTGGTAGCCGTTGACGATCCAGATCGAAAACGCCGGGCTGGCGTTCAAGTCCCTGGCAATGGTCGGCAGCGCGACATTGGCAATGGCGCCATCGACCACCGCCATGACAAGACCGAGCGCAATGGTGAGGATGGCCCACTGGCGTTGCGGTCTGGGCAGGCCATCGGCGTGCTCGGCTATGGCGGACGACATGCGGCGGATATGCCCCTGACTACGACATCGACGGGTTACCGCTTGCTAGACTAGCCGATCCTTTGCAACTTCGAACCGCCAACCGGGTTCCGGCCGGCAAGGAATCAGACCTGCAGCAAGCTGGGGGCGGCGATGTTTGACCTCAATGGCTTCATCCTTCGAGACGCATCGCTTCGCGATGCTCCTCAGGATGAGGTCTAACCCCTCATGGTGAGGAGCGCGTCTTCGCGCGTCTCGAACCATGAGGCCTCGGAGAAGCAACAATGATTCGAGTGAATCCGAAAACGCTATAGCCCGGGCTCAGTCCCGGCTCAGCAGCGCGTTGATGCGGCGTTGCAGCTGGCGCTTTTTCCGTTCGCTCCGGCGCAGCCGTTGCTCGAGGTCGGAGAACGGCAGCTCATAGGGCCTTTCCGAACCGAACGCGACGCCGACAAACTTGTCGCGCCACTGGATAAGTTTGGCCAGCAAGGAGCGGCCGTTTCGCGCGACGCCCAGCGACATTTGCTGCTTCGGGAATCTGACGACATTGCTGAATTCGACCCGGGCGCCGAGTTCGGAGCTGTTGCGGACGACGCTATCCCGGGTGATGCCGCGCTGGCCGATTTCGTCGACGCCGCCACGGATAACCTTGTCGCGCGCGCTCTCGCGTCGGTCCAGCATCGAAGCATCCCCCGGTGAAACGGCCGGACATTACGCGGCCTTGCCGCCAGCGGAAGAGCGGGGCCGGAAAATGCCGTGTTAACGTAAACCGACCGCGCGTGGAAAACGGCGTATTCGGCGCTTTTGGCCGTGACGGAAGCGGTTCTGCTCTCCGCGGCTGCGCTGCTGGGCGGGCGCTCCATGCGTGCGCCATCATTGCCGGATAGCCAGACCTCCGTCTCCCTGTGTCGGGCACGTTTCGCGCAGAAAACGAAGCGACCATGCGAACGGAAGTTGGCCTGAAAGTTGCGGTTGGGGTGGTGTTCGCCATGCTGGGCTCGCCGGCCACGCCGGCGCCTGCGGAGGACGCGGCGGCCGCTGACAGGTTTGTAAGGCCAAGTGTCGAGGAACTGGCGATTCCCCAACAGGACGGCGACAACACGGGCGACAACGGCACCCGCGAGGCGATGTGCCTGATGATCGAATCGGCTGCCAGGGCGCAAGGCCTGCCGCTTGAGTTCTTTGCGCGGGTGATCTGGCAGGAAAGCCGGTTCCAGTCCGACGCGGTCGGACCGGTGACGCGCAGCGGCCGGCGCGCCGAGGGGATTGCGCAATTCATGCCGGGCACTGCCAGCGAACGCCGCCTGCTCGATCCGTTCGATCCGGTGCAGGCGCTGCCGAAGTCGGCCGAGTTCCTGAGCGAGCTGCGCGATCAGTTCGGCAATCTCGGGCTGGCGGCGGCGGCCTATAATGCCGGGCCGCACCGGGTCCAGCAGTGGCTCGCCGGCACCGCGGCGATGCCGCAGGAGACGCGCAATTACGTGGTCGCCACTACCGGCAGCACGATCGAGCAATGGGCGACCGCCGGCAAAGCCGGCAAGCTGCCCGATCGCGCCCCGACCGGCAGCTGCCTCGAGCTGATGGCGCTGCTCAGGCGCGCACCCAATCCCTTCGTCACCCAGCTCGAGCAACATGTGAAGCTCGCGGCGGCCAAGCTGTGGGGCGTCCAGCTCGCCGCCGGCTTCGACCGCAACAAGGCGCTGGCGATGTATGCGCGGGCGATGAAACGGCTCGCCGCGGTGATCGGCGATCAGGACCCCAGCCTGTTGAGTTCGGTGATGCGCAGCCGCGGCACCCGCGCCTTCTACCAGGTGCGCATCGGTGCCGACACGCGGCCCGCCGCCAACGATCTGTGCAACCGTATCCGCCGCGCCGGCGGGGCCTGTTTCGTACTGCGAAACCAGAATCTGCGGGGCTGACGGGGCGGCTGCGTAACTGCCCTGAATCGCCCTCGCTTTGCGGTCTTCGTTGCGGCGCGGCGGTCGGCTTTCGCCGGCGTGGTCGGCGGCGAATGGCCGGTGCTTGCTGGCAAAGGGTGGCTCGGGTAATGAAATCCGGGTTTGACGGCGAGGCGCCGATGGTTCGAGAGAATGAAATCCGCGAAGGCGAACGCGCCGTCGATGCGCCCTCGGCGCGCGATGCCGGCCTTGTCTTCATCGGCCGTATCCGTACCCCCTGGACCTCGCGCCTGGCGACGCCGCGGCAGGGGCGTCACGACGGCCCGGTGTGTCGGCTCGAGATTTTCGAGCCCTGGGTGCCGGCCTTGAAGGGGGTCGATTTCTACTCCAACCTCGAGGTGATCTATTGGCTGCATCGGTCGCGCCGCGATCTGGTGCTGCAGAGCCCGAAGAACAACAAATCGACCCGCGGTACATTTTCGCTACGCTCGCCAGTGCGGCCGAACCCGATCGGCACCTCGATCGTCAAGCTGGTCAGCGTCGAAGGCAGCACCGTCTTTGTGCGCGGGCTGGATTGCCTCGACGAAACGCCGCTGCTCGACCTCAAGCCCGACCGTTGCGAGTTCACCCCCTTGGCACCCCCGCAGGACGGTGACTTCGAGACGGAGTGAGGGATTTCCGTCGGCGTCAAGGCTTGACTAAATTTAGTCGTCGTCATTCCGGGGCGATGCAAGGCATCGAACCCGGAATCTCGAGATTCCCCGATGCGCAATTGCGCATCTGAGGCCTGGTGCTGGCGCACCATCCCGGAATGACGATCGGCCTCACCCGGCCTTCAGCGCCGCGATCAGCCTGGCGGCATGGTCTTCCAGCACCTTGGCGTCTTCCTTCCGGCTTGCCGGCGGCAGCAGCCCGACGCCGTCGTGGCGAGGCATCACATGCATGTGCAGGTGATACACCACCTGTCCGGACGCCGGCTCGCTGAATTGCTGGATGGCGATGCCGTCGGCCTTGAACGCCGTCATCGCGGCGCGGGCGATGCGATGGGTGCCGCGCGCGACATCGGCGAAATCCTCTGCGGTGATATCGAGGATGTTGCGGGCCGGCGCTTTCGGGATCACCAGCGTATGCCCGGGAGACCGCGGCATGATGTCGAGGAAGGCGAGAACATGATCGTTCTCGTACACCTTGTAGCAGGGGAATTCGCCACGCAGGATCTTGGCGAAGATGTTGTTGGGGTCATAAGCGGTCATGGTCCCTCCCAAAATCCGGTTTCATCAAGACGGATCGTCAGCGGCTTTGCGAAACGGCCCGGCCTCGGCGAGTTCGCGCCCGGCTTCCGCCACATAGGCGCGTTCGCGCTTGAGATAGTCCGCGATCGCCCGGCGCAGGCCGGGATCGGCGATATAATGCGCCGAATAGGTGGTCTGCGGCAGATATCCGCGCGCGATCTTGTGCTCGCCTTGCGCGCCGGCCTCGACCACCTGAAGTCCGCGCCGGATCGCAAAATCGATCGCCTGATAATAGCAGACCTCGAAGTGCAGGAACGGATGATGCTCGATCGCACCCCAATTGCGTCCGAACAAGGTATCGGAGCCGATGAAATTGATGGCGCCGGCGATCCAGCGGCCGTTGCGCCTCGCCATCACCAGGAGCACGTCCTCGGGCATGGTCTCGCCGATCAGCGAGAAGAAGGCGCGGGTCAGATAGGGCCGGCCCCATTTGCGCGATCCGGTGTCCATGTAGAACGCAAAGAAGGCGTCCCAGGCGTCTTCGGTGATCTCGCGGCCGGTGAGGGCTTCGATGGTGATGCCGGGGGCAAGCGCCTCGCGCCGTTCGCGCCGGATCGCCTTGCGGTGACGCGAGTTGAGGGTGGCGAGAAAATCCTCAAACTCGCCGTAACCCTGATTGTGCCAGTGAAACTGCTGGTCGTTGCGCTGCAGGAAACCGTATTCGGCCAGCAATTTCTGCTCGGTCTCGCGGGCAAAGGTGACGTGAACCGAGGAGGCCTGCACGGCCTCGCACAGCGCCACCAGTCCGCCGGCGAGGGCGGCACCGATGCGCTCGCGATCGACGCCGTTCCGGATCAGCAGGCGCGGCCCGGCGGCCGGCGTGAATGGAACCGAGGCCTGCAGCTTCGGATAATAGCGTCCGCCGGCACGCTCATAGGCCTCGGCCCAGCCGCGGTCGAACACGTATTCGCCTTGCGAGTGCGATTTCAGATAGCACGGCACGATTCCGGCGATGGCGCCGTCCAGCCGCGCCAAAAGGTGGCGCGGTCCCCACCCGGTGCGCGCGGTGGCCGACCCGGAAGCTTCGGCCGCCGAGAAAAAAGCATGTGAAACAAACGGGTTATAGCCGGGTCCTGGGTTGGCGCAGGAATCCGCTGCAGGATCGGGTGAAGCCAGTATGTCGAGGCCGTTGCGGCTGCCGGGAGCGCGCCGCGGGTTGGCGCAGGCATCCCAATCCGCAGCCGGGATCTGGCTGACGGAGGAGACGGCTTCGAGGGTTATTTCGGATGGCGCCATCGACGATTGGGAACGGTCTCATGTCACGATCGGCCATCGCACATGGTGACCAACCCACCCAAGATCGTGCATTGCGGCCGTGACTTCAAGGGTGCGCCATGGCTCAGGTTCCCGGCCGGAAACCTTCAAAGATCATCTGGTCGGCATAGCGCGCGGCGCGTTCGCGCTGCTCCGGGGTACGCACGGTCCAGGCCAGCAAGGGAAGGCCGAACACATGGCGTGCGGTCAATGGCGCCGGGGCCGGCAACTGGTTGACCGAGAAGGTGACGAAATGCGGCCGGGTGCGGAAGGCGTGGCGCAGATGCAGCATGCTGTCGCGCTGGGCCGGGGTGAGCTTCTTCCAGTAATCGTCGTCGTAGCTGTGCTGGGCGATGATACCGCGGGGCAGCTCCGGCATCTGCTCGCGCAGCGCCAGCAGCTGGTCCGGGTCGAACGACATGCCGACCGCCGGCCCGCGATAGGTGGCGAGAAGCTGGGCCATCCGTGCCACCAGTTTGCGGTCGCCGTCGAAATGGCTCTTGACCTCGATCAGCAGCGGCGCGCGGCCGCGGACCAGCGCGCACAGGTCGCCGAGCGACATCATCCGCTCGGCGGTATCCTTGAACCGGACGGCCCTCAGTTCGGCGGCGGTCATGTCGAGCAGCGCGCCCGAGCCTTCGGTGAGACGGCCAAGCTCGTCGTCATGGTGCACCATCGCCTCGCCATCGGCGCTGAGCTGCAGGTCGACTTCGATAGCGAAATTTCCGTCGATCGCCGCCTCGACCGCGCCCGGCATGTTTTCCACGATGCCACGCGCGCGGTCGTGCAGGCCGCGATGGGCTACCGGCCGCGCCGTCAGCCAGTCCGGTGCGCGCATCCGGCCGCTCCGCTTACGAGACCTCGAAGATGCCTTCGACTTCCACCGCCGCATCCGACGGCAGCGAAGCGACGCCGACGGTGGTGCGGGCGTGACGGCCCTTGTCGCCGAACGCCGCCACCATCAGGTCGGAGGCGCCATTGAGCACCTTCGGCCCGTCGAGGAAATCCGGCGCTGAATTGACAAATCCGCCGAGCCGGACCACGCGGACGACCTTGTCGAGATCGCCAAGCGCGGCCTTGATCTGTGCCAGCAGATTGATTGCACAGCCGCGCGCCGCGGCGTTGCCCTGCTCGACCGTGACGCCGGCGCCCAGCTTGCCCTTGGCGATCAGCTTTCCCTCGGGGTTGACGCATACCTGGCCGGACACGAACAGCAGATTCCCGGTACGCACGAAGCCGACATAATTCGCTACCGGACTGGCGGGCTCGTGCAAGACGACACCCTGCGCCGCAAGTTTCTGCTCGATCGTACCCGCCATGTTTCGTCCCCGTTTGATGCTCCAGCACCCGATTCCGGCGATCGGGTCGCTTTGTTTCGCGCATCGCGCCGCCACTTGCAAGCGACCGCCGGCCGCCGGCGAACGCCGGCGCGGCAACAGGGCAAAAAACACCGTCGCTCGGCCGGGAATTCCGGCCTTTTTCGCGGCGCGGCCCTAGTTGTGGCGTAATACGTCGGTCATTAATGCGACAAATCACTGTCGAGGAAAAGACATGGCTCGCTTGCTGCGGATTGCGCCCCGAGACGTTACTGCCCTGGCGCTGACGGTTGCCGCCATCGCGGTCGCATCGGGCCTTGCCGGCGGCCGGGCCGAAGCCGCGGCCAGCATCCCGTTTCTGCCGCATCAGGCGCTTTACGATCTCAGCCTGGTGAAGTCGCGCGGCTCGAATGCGATCAACAGCGCGCGCGGGCGCATTCTCTATAATTTCTCCGGCAGTGCCTGCGAAGGCTACACCTCGGAATTCAGGCAGGTGTCGGAGCTGGAAAGCGGCGAGGACAAGGTGACATTGAGCGATTTGCGCTCGACTTCCTGGGAGGACGGCTCGGGCAAGAGCTATCGCTTCAAGATCGAGACCCGAATGAACGACAGCGACGCCAGTCCGGTGGATGGCGTTGCCGAGCGGGTCGGCGACCATGTCACGGTCAAATTGAAACAGCCTCAGGTCAAGACCTTTACGCTCGACGGCAACACGGTGTTTCCGACCCAGCAGATCCAGCGCATCATCGAAGCGGCGCGGGCGGGAAAATCGGTTCTCGAGCTCACGGTCTATGACGGTTCCGACAACGGCGAGAAGGTCTACAACACGCTTTCGGTGATCGGTCAGCCGATCCCCGGCGACCGCACCACCGCGTCGCCCGATCCTTCCACCGAAAGCAATGCGATGAAATCGCTGACGCGCTGGCCGGTCACCGTCAGCTATTACGACCGCGGCGCCAAGGCCACCGAGGGCGAACAGACCCCGGTCTATTCGATGTCGTTCGAGCTGTTCGAGAACGGCGTGTCGCGGGCGCTGGTGCTCGACTACAATGATTTTGTCGTCTCCGGCGCGCTGGGTAAATTCGACATCAAGGATTCCAAGCCCTGTAACTGACGGGCGTCATTCCGGGCGAGCCGCTTGGCGCAGGTCTCTCCTCCGTCATTGCTCCGCCTTTTCCGGTCCGTCATAGGCGATGCCGCGGATGACGGCTGTATTGCCGAATTTCCGGCGCAGATCGTCGATCGCGCGCTCGGCATGGGCCGAGCGGCGGTCGAGCATGTCGGTGTCGTCGGCCTGTGAACCCGCGCGCAGCGCGCTGACGCCGGTGCCCATCAGCCGGAACGCGGTGCCGTCGATCTCCTTCGCCAGCATTTCACGGGAAACCGCGAAGATTTTCGCCGCGAGCTGCGTCGGCGCGTGGATCGACTGCGAGCGGGTACGCTGCCGGAAGTCGGCCGTCTTCAGCTTCAGCGTGATGGTGCAGCCGGCGAGATCGCCGCCCTTGAGCCGCGCCGACACCTTCTCCGACAGCCGCCACAGCATTTTCTCCAGCGTGGCAAAATCGCGGATGTCGGTCTCGAACGTGGTCTCGCTGGAGATGGTCTTGGCGCCGCGATCGGGCACCACGCGACGGTCGTCGATGCCGCGGGCGAGCCGCCACAATCTGCGGCCCTCGGTTGCGAATTGCTTCATCAGTTCGACCTCGTCGGCGCGCTGCAGGTCGGCGATGGTGCGGAAGCCGCGCTGCGACAGCCGCTCCTGGGTGGCGGGGCCGACGCCGAAAATGAACCCGACCGGTTTGTCCGCCAGCATGGCGCGGGCTTCGTCCTGGTCGAGCGCCGCAAACCCGCGCGGCTTGTCGAGATCGGAGGCAATCTTGGCCAGGAACTTGTTGCAGGACAGGCCGACCGAAACGGTAATTCCGATATCGCGCTCGACCTCGCGGGCAAAGCGCGCCAGCACCTTGGCCGGGATCATGCCGTGGACGCGCTGGGTGCCGCTGAGGTCGAGAAACGCCTCGTCGATCGAAAGCGGTTCGACCAGCGGCGTCAGCGCCTGCATGGCATGGCGGACCTCGCGACCGACCCTGACATATTTCGCCATGTCGGGCCGGATCACGATCGCGGACGGGCACAGCGCCAGGGCCTTGAACATCGGCATCGCGGAACGCACGCCGAAGGTCCGGGAAATGTAGCAGGCCGCCGACACCACGCCGCGCTTGCCGCCGCCGATGATGACCGGCTTGTCGGCGATTTCGGGGTTGTCGCGCTTTTCCACCGTCGCGTAGAACGCGTCGCAATCGATGTGCGCCAGGGTGAGGGAAGGCAGCGCGCGGTGGCGGACCAGGCGAGGCGAACCGCATTCGCTGCAGCGGCGCGCCGCGAACTCGAACTCGCCGAGGCAATCCCGGCAAAAGCAGGTCGGGCCGGTGAGTTCGGGCGCGGCGACGGTCACGGCACGTCGCGCTCCCATGTCGGATCGGTCAGCGCCTGGTGGGCGGCGGCGATGTTGGTGGGATGGAGCTGCGAGGCGGCCGCGAACGCCTTCACGGTTGCGTCATCGCGTAGGACAAAATCGAGCACATGCAGCAGGAATTGTGGGTCAGACGCAGCCGTGCGCAGCGTCTCCGGACCGATCCCGGTTTCGGCCAGGAACAGGCCCAGCCGCCCGGCGTCGCCGGCGATGAAGGAAAGCGCCTGAACGGCAACTATTTCAGCTACTTCCCGAGGGTTGTGAACAGGCTTCTTCAACGGAGGTATTTGCCTTTCCGTAACTTATGGTCTCTAATTTTGGAACCATCATGCCCGAGTCTGCGGAATGTGTTCAAGCAAACGGCAAGCATTTTGCAGGCGCTTTGCAAAAGAAAGCGCTGGGGCTTAACGGGTTAGAGCGAATCTGGCGCTAGTTTGATCTCACATTTCGACACGGCCGGCGACCGCGCACGCTGGAATCATCCAACGGGGATTGGGAGGACGGGATGGCAAAAACCGTCCTGATCGTGGAGGACAACGAGCTCAATATGAAGCTCTTTCGCGATCTGCTGGAGGCGCATGGCTATCGGACCTCCGGCACCAGCAACGGTTTCGAGGCGCTCGACCTGGTTCGCAAGCTTCGTCCCGACCTCGTGTTGATGGATATCCAGCTTCCCCAGGTGTCCGGGCTCGAAGTGACAAAATGGATCAAGGACGATCCGGAACTGCGCGCCATTCCGGTGGTCGCGGTGACGGCATTTGCGATGAAGGGCGACGAAGAGCGGATTCGCGAGGGCGGCTGCGAGGCCTATCTGTCCAAGCCGATCTCGGTCGGCAAATTTATAGAAACCGTCCGAAGGTTCATCGGGTAACGGTTCATCGGGTAGGAGTGAGTTAGATGTCCGCGCGTATCCTGGTCGTCGACGACGTCCCCGCCAACGTCAAGCTGCTGGAAGCAAGACTGTCCGCCGAGTATTTCGACGTGCTGACCGCGTCTAACGGCGCCGAGGCGCTGGCGGTCTGCGCGCGGGCCGAATGCGACATCATCCTGCTTGACGTGATGATGCCCGATCTCGACGGTTTCGAGGTGTGCCGCCGGCTCAAATCCAGCCCGGCCACCCATTTCATTCCGGTGGTCATGATCACGGCGCTGGACAGCCCCGCCGACCGCGTGCGCGGCCTCGAGGCCGGCGCCGACGATTTCCTGACCAAGCCGGTGTCCGACGTCGTGCTGATCGCGCGGGTCCGGTCGCTGACCCGGCTCAAGATGATGACCGATGAGTTGCGCATGCGTGCCGTCACCTCGCTGGAGATCGGCATGCAGGCGCCGGAGCGCAGCGCGGTGGCCGACACCGGCAAAGGCGGCCGCATCCTGCTGGTCGACGACCGACCGTCGTCCTATGAGCGGCTGGCCCCGGTGTTGCGGGTTGAACATACCGTCGATGTCGAAATCAACCCCGCGGAAGCGTTGTTTCGTGCCGCCGAAGGCAATTACGATCTGCTCATCGTCTCGCTTGGCCTTGCCAATTACGACGGCCTGCGGCTGTGCAGCCAGGCGCGCTCGCTGGAGCGGACCCGGCAGGTACCGATTCTCGCCATCTCCGACGCCGACAACAATGCGCGGCTGCTGCGAGGCCTCGAGATCGGCGTCAACGATTATCTGCTGCGCCCGGTCGACAAGAACGAGTTGCTGGCGCGCGCGCGCACCCAGATTCGCAAGCGGCGCTATAGCGACCATTTGCGCGACAACGTGCAGAACTCCATCGAAATGTCGATCACCGACGCGCTGACCGGCTTGCACAACCGCCGCTACATGGAAAGCCATCTGGGAACGCTGGCCGAACAGGCCGCAAGCCGCGGCAAGCCGCTGGCGCTGATGATGCTCGACATCGATTTTTTCAAGTCCATCAACGACAATTACGGCCACGATGCCGGCGATGACGTGCTGCGCGAATTCGCGGTCCGGATCCGCAAATCGATCCGCGGCATCGATCTCGCCTGCCGCTATGGCGGCGAGGAATTCGTGATCGTGATGCCGGAGACCGACCTGCACGTCGCCGGCATGGTGGCGGAACGGCTGCGGCGTTCGATCGCCGGCGAGCCGTTCGCGGTCAACAAGGGCGCCAAGCGCATCGAGGTCACGATCTCGATCGGGCTGTCGACCCTGGAAGTCAAGGGCGAAGCCGTCGCCGACGTGCTCAAGCGCGCCGACACCGCGCTCTACCGCGCCAAGCACGACGGCCGCAACCGCGTCGTCTCCGCGGCGGCGGCATAGCGGCAATAGCTTTCGTCATTCCGGGGCAGCGCGCGGCGATGAGACCGGAATCCATTTCGCTGCGATGGCGGTGGCGCGATGGATTCCGGGTTCGCGCGGAGCCTGTCATCGGGACGCGCCGTTTGGCGCGGACCCGGTGGCGCGCCCCGGAATGACGAGGGACGTTTGCCGCAAACCGCCCTAGCTGTTGACGAACAGGGTCGTCGCGTTGCCCATGCTCATATCGAGCGTCAATTGAAATTGCAGCATTGGCTGCAGCGGCACGCCGGCGCGAAACCCCAGGCTTTTCGGGATATCAAGGCTCGCATAGCGGTCGACGGTGATGGTTGCCGGCGGCAGCGGTTTGGGCGGGTGGAGATTCGAAAGCGTGAACGGCGTTCTGATCACGGCCTGGTAGCAGGCGTCGGTCAGGTTCGACGGGTCACGAAATTGCTTGAGCTGCACCGTCGAAACGGCATCCGGCGCGAACGTCAGCAGTTCCTGCAGCAGTTCATCGAGCAGCGGATCGGCAATGCTTGCCTCAAGTCCAATCCACGGCCATAGGCCGCCGGGAGCCGCCGGCGCGGCGGCGCCGGTGGGGTTGATCGTCAGCAGCCGATGCCAGTCGAGCCTGGTCGACGGCGTGTGATGTTTCAGGGCGAGGACCGCTGCGCTGATCTGGAAGGGATTGGCATTCAGGACCGGCGTCGGGGAGAACCTCGCCATCACCTTTGGAAACCCGATCACGTTGCGGCCGCTTATCATCGACCACGAGTTGTCGACGAAAATGAACGGAATGAACCATTCGGGCACCGGATCCGGAAACAGCAGGCCGCCGATCGACCAGAATTTCCAGACATAGATGCGAAAATACAGTTCCTGCTGACTGGCAAAGCCCCAGTTGGCGTAGGGCGCCTCGGCGAACAGCATTTTGGGATAGGTCACGATCTCCATGTCGACGAAATCGAGAAAGGCGCGGTACTCGAAGCCGCGCTGCTGCAGCGATCCGATGTTGAGTTGCTGGTCGCACAGCTTCTGCAGGTCTGCGACCTTGGCCGGCAGCCGGAAGCTCATGATGGTGACGCCGGGAAAATCGTAGGGCGGCGGGATATCCGGATCATCGGGTCGCGAAATATAGTCAACCATGACGATTGTCCTCTCGGGCGCGAGGCAGAAAAACGGCGGTGTCGAAATCAGAGGAGGTCGGATCTGCTAAACCATACCATCGGAGTGCATGGGCGGAAACAACCCGTCAAGTTGCACGCGCCGAACCCCTTTGAACGCGAGCACGAAATCGGCCCCATAGACCTTGGCGGGGGTCTGGAAGCCGGGCAGAAAATCGCCACGCGCAACGCGTTGGGCAATGGCCATGGCCGTTTCGGCCGTGAAGCTGTAGCCATCGGGCGTTTCAAGACGGGCGCTGCTGCAACGTCGCCAGCTGTCCTCCGCCTCGGCCACGATGACGCATTTCTCCATCCGCCGCCGTCGCAGCGAAGGGCCTTCGGGCCACGAGCGGGTGGCGACGTCGAGCCAGCGCTGAACCGCCGGCAGCCGCATCGTATCGGCGATGCCCGCGCCGAGCTGATACAGCGTGCGCGAGGTGAAATCGGCCTCGAAATAGGCTTCGATATTGCGAATGCCGGTTGAATGATAGGCGGTAAAGACGTCGGCCCAGCTCACCGCGACGCTTTCCCGCTTGCCGTGGCCATAGTCGAAGGCGCGCTGCAGGCGGCCAACCGGCACGGAAATCAGCCGCCCATTTTGACGAATCGTCACCCGCGAATTGCTCAGGCCAAGCGCCGAACGAAAGCTGCCGCGCGAAAACGAATCCGGCCGCAGCAAGGCGATCCGCAGATATTTCGCATCGGGAACCCGGGCGGCCACATGCATGGCCAGACAGTCCGACGCCACGACGCCCAGTCCGACGCCCGGCATGATCATGATGCCGCGTTTGCGGGCCGCCGCGTCACGGCGGAAGGCGTCGCGAAACACCGGCAGTTCGCCGGTAATGTCGAGGTAGTGGGTTCGGGTGCGCAGGCAGGATTCCATCAGGGCAGGGGCGCTTTGCGCAAACGGGCCTGCCGCGTTGATCAGAACGCCGACATCGCCGAGCGCCTGATCGAGTGCTTGCGGCCGATCGAGCGCCATCACGCGCCCGGGCACGGCGAGTTCGGCCGCCAGCGCCTGCACGCGATCGGCGCTGCGGCCTGCGACAATCGGAGAGCGCCGCAGATTTCGGGCGTGCTCGGCAATCAGCCGGCCGGTATAGCCGGTCGCGCCATAGATCAGGATTCGACGGCGCACCGATCCCTCCTCCATGGATCCGGCGGGATCGCCGGATGTGGGTGTTCAGCGCGTGAAGATCCAGCTCGCCAGACCATGGATGAATGCCTTGTCTCTGGACGGCGGAAGATTTCCGTAAATCGAATCGAATTCGTGCAAGGCGGCGCCGGCAAGCGCATGGGCAAATTGGCGCACGTAATCGACCGAGCCGTGTGCCGCCATCAGCGACAGCACCCAGGCGACGTCCTTGTCGCTGCGTTTCTCGCGCGGTCGACTGAACAGCCGGGTCAGTCTGGCGCGCTCGGCGGGTGAGCCGTGACGGTAGGCGTGGATCAGCAGCAGGCTGCGCTTGCCTTCGAGCAAATCGCCGTTCAACTCCTTGCCGTAATTGCGGTCGGGAGCCACGTTCAGAACATCGTCCTGAATCTGGAACGCGGCGCCGAGATAGAAGCCAAAGCGAATGAACGGCTCAAGATCGATCGCGCCCCGGCTGCCGATCAGTGCGCCGATCCGCGAGGGATGAATGGTCGCGAGCCAGCAGGTCTTCTTCAGAACCATGTTCAGATAGTCGGCATCGTCGAGTTCAAGCAGGTTTTCCCGGATCCAGCCGAGCTCGATCGCCTGACCCTCCAGCGAATGCCAGGCGACGGTTTCCATTTCGCGCACGATGCGCAGGCCGACGGCGTTGCCGAACAGGCCGACATTGTCGAGCAGCGGCCGCAGGCTGAGCAGGAACAGGGCGTCGCCGGCGTTGATTGCAAGCGGGACGCCATGCAGCGCATGCAGCGTCGGCGCCCCGCGACGCATGGCGCTGCCGTCCTGGATGTCGTCGTGCACCAGCATCGCATTGTGCAGCAATTCGATCGCGACCGCCGAGCGGACCGCGTCGGTTGCGCTGGCGCCGAAGGCGCGCGCGGTCGCGATGCAGATGCCCGGCCGCATCATCTTGCCGGCGCGCAGGGGATAGTCGGCCAGCACCTCGTAGAGATATCGCGCCGGATAACCGCTCGGCAGATAGCCGAGCAGGGCATCGCGGGTCATCGCGCCGTATTCTTCAAGGGTGTCGGCGACCAGCGAAGACATCGCGGCGCCGTTCGCAGCAGAGGACGGCCGGGATTTGCGGACCCTAGCTGCCGATGGTGACACTTACGGTGCCTCCGGGATGGTTGGTGCTGCTGTCGACGATGACGCCGGTGTAGGTGCCGGCAGCCTGGCCGCGCGGAACATTGACCGCCAGGACAAGCCTTTTCTGCGCGCTGAGCCTGAATTTCACGGCGGAGAGGCGGTGTTTTTGACCGCTCGCCAGAAGCTCGCGCACGATCGGCACAAAGCGCGGCGCGTGCGGCCGCAGATCGAGCACGACCTTCTGCACGCCTTTGCCGGTCACGACGATCTCGGGAGGCACCGCCGAAATCGCCGGATCGGCGGCGGTGATATTGCTGATCGTCGCGGCGCCGCCCGAGGTGCCGGTCTGGCTTATCGTTCTCGGCTGCGAGCTGCCGCTGCCCGCCGGACCGCCGGGCGTTGTCGGACCTGACGGTTGCGCGTTGATCGAACGCGCCATGATCGACAGCAAATCAAGCCATGTGGCGCCGACGTCCTTGGTGGTGGCGACCAGATTGTCGATCACCAGGTTGACATCGGTGTTGAGCTGCCTGGAATTGGCGATGCCGTCGCGCATGCGGGCCGCGGCGGCTTGACCCGCCCGGATCTGCTCCTCGATCACGGTGGAGCTCAGCTGGACCATATTGGTGATCGCCTGCTGAACGGTCTTGGAAACCAGCGCCGGCCCATCACCGTTGCGGTCCATATGCTCGAATGCGCCTCGGCGGGGGCCGTTGCGATCCGGGTTCTTGCGACGCGACCGCTTTTTGGTGGGTGGTCTTTTCGCCATGGCCTGTGCCCTCCGGGCGTTGCATGGGGCTAACTGCTAGGGATGATCATAGCCGATAATATCTTCAAGCGCGGGCGATCCGCAAATCGCATGTGCCGCCAGCCTTCCCGACATCATGGCGGCTTCGACACATCCTACGTTAAGGCTGCAATCCGTCCAATCGCCGGCGATCGTCAGGTTGTCATAGGTGTTGTCGAGCGGCGAAATTCGATGCTCGCAACTGCCGGGCAAAGAGAGAACGTAGCGGTCGGACGGGTTGACGTTCGCCGTCCAGTATTGGGTATCGAAGCGCGAGCGCCGCGCAGTCGGCTTTTTCCGATTGTCCGGTGCGTTCGGGTCGACCAGCAGCTCCCAGCGAAACTCGCCGGAGCGCCGCTTGGCTTTGGGCCATAGATGCTGGATGTCGCGGTTGAGAAACCGGATCGCGTTGGCGCGCACCTCTTCGCCACGGCGCTTCGGATAGCCAATGTCGGAAGTGTCGGGTGGATGGGGCGGGTCGGCGAGGACATTGCAGAAATAGGCCGCCGTCCGCGGTGGATGGTCGCGCCAGTCCTCGGCGGGAACGACGTGCCCCATGTCGGCCCAGGTGTCGAATGGCTTGACGAAACTGGTGAGCGTGCCCGGCGGGATGTCCCAGCCCAGTTCCTGCAGATCGGCGCCGAGCCAGATCTGGAACGCCTGGGTGGCAACGGTCTGGACCTCGTCAACCATCCTGCGCCAGCGCGGATTGCTGGCGATGATCTCGCTGCAGACGCCAGGCAGCGCGCCGACGCCGACGCCCAGCACGACGAAATCGAAATCGCGCATCACCCGGAGTTCCAGCGACGCGGCCTTGCGGTTGTCCCAGTGCGATTCGAAATCGCGCTGATCCCGCCGCATCCGCGCTCCGCCCTTTAACTGCCGGTAGTCGGGCGCGGCGGGCCAACATGACATGCCGCGAATCTCGACCAGGGGCCGATAGTCGCGCCCGCCCAGCGTCTCGGCCTGAACGTCGAACTCGAGCGCCTCGACATATTGCTTCTCGCCCGGCGCCAGTTTTGCGGCATCGGCAAGCCTGACATTGCGAAGCCGGTGAAAGAACTTGAAGCTGACGCCGCGTCGGCGCAGCGCCTGGTAAAACGGCGCGAAAACCACGTCGCCCATGCCGGCGCGCATCTTCCACAGCGGCGCGCCGCGATAGCAGAAGAAGAACCGCAGCGTGCCGCGCAAGGCGACGCCGGCCGCCATGGCGGGGCGATCCGCATCGCCATCCACATAGGCCAGCGCCATGTCGTAGAGAATGCGGGTGAACGGGGAATCGATGGCGCGCTCGGACGCGCCGTTCAGCCGAAGCCACTCCCGGTGGTCGAAATGATTGATGGCATCGAGCCCGCGCGGGTCGGTCAGCAGCTTGAAGCGGATGGCCCCGACCAGGTTGGCCAGGATCAGATCGACAATCTCCCATTGATATCGGATGTGATCGTCGGTCGCGACCAGCTGCTCGAATTGCTTGCGGACGGCGGCGGCAATGGCTTCCATCAACTTCAGCACGGTGTTTTCCGGAACCGCCGCCATCGACTTCAGCGCCGCTTCCACCAGCGCGAGCGCCTCGACGGCGACCGCGGCCGACGCCAGCGCGCCGATACGCAGCAGGCTCGCCACCCTGGCGACGATGGCATCCGATTGGTCCTGCGCATGATCCGGCTCCGGCTCCGCAGATGACGCTGTCGCGCCGGAGGCCCGGAACGTCTCCAGGCCGAGCAGCAGCGTCCGCAGCAGCGCCACACCGCGCGCGAAGTAATGCTTGAGCGTGAATGGATTGTTTGTATCGAGGGGATCGCCGGGAAGTCCCGGGGCGGGCGGGAAATGCGCGGCCCAGTTGACCCAGCCGCCGTTCGCCGAATTGCCCGCCACAGCAATGTGCGAGTCCGGCAGGAACAGCTCATCCCAGTTGCGGCCGCGTCCCTTGTTGTTCGTTTTCAGTTCTTCGTAACATTGGCGCAGCAACAGGAACGCGTTGTCGTAGCAACCGAGCCAGACGTGGAGCCCGTGCTCCTCGATGCGACCGGCGGCGCCGCGGCCGGAAGAACCCTTGCCTCCGAGCCGCCAGCCGAGCTGATAAATGGTTACGTGGTAAGCGCCCTTGTGCTGCGGCCGGGTCAATTCGAAGGCCGCCGCGATCGACGCGCAGCCGCCCCCGATCACCGCGATCTCGATTGGCTTTCGGTCGCCCAACTGCCGCTTCCCCTTCGCCGGGCGCACCGGATTGCGCCGCGCCCGTCACTTGGTCCGATGTTACATGCTTTTGCATGATAAAGAAAAGTCCCTCGGCGCGGCGGCGGTCGATCCGCGGCAGGTGTGGTGCCGCCAATGTTTCGCGCCTATACTGTCGGCTGCTGCTGATCGAAGCTACGCTACAGGAGCGAGGTGAGATGCCCGGCCCTCCCAAGACTGCTTTGCTGCAAGGGAGTCACCAAGGCGAGCACCGCCAGATAACCGTCCTGATGACCGACCTCGTCGACTTCACCGCGTTCGTCGAGCGAGCGGGCGAGGAGGCCGCCTTCGCGCTGGTAAGTCACGTTTCCGAGCTGACCACGGCGGCGATCCATCAGCACCGCGGCACCGTGAAGAACTTCACCGGCGATGGCATCCTGGCCCTGTTCGGCACGCCGACGGCGCTCGAGGACGGGCCGTTGCGGGCCTGCCGTGCCGCGCTCGAGATTCAGGAGCGGCTCAGCGCCGCCAGCGACGGCATCGAGGCCGAACTCGGCGTGCGCCCGGAGTTGCGGATCGGGCTGACGACCGGGCCGGTGGTGCTCGGCGCCGTCGACAGCGGCGAGAGCACCAGCGTCACCGCCCATGGCGACATCGTCAATCTTGCGGCGCGGCTGCAGAACGAAGCCGCGCCCGGCACCGTGGTGATGAGCGAGGCGCTGCTTCGGCAGGTCGAGGGCATGGTCGAGACCGAGTCGACCGGGCTGTTTCGCTTCAAGGGCAAGAGCGCGCCGCAGCCGGTCTATCGCCTCGTCGCAGTTCGGGATCGCGCCACGCGATTCGATGCCGCGATCGCCCGCGGGCTGACCTCCTATATCGGGCGCAACAGCGAGCTTGCGGTTCTGGAAAGCCAATTGCAGCGCCACGATTTCGTTCGCGTCGTCGACGTGGTCGGAGATCCCGGCATCGGAAAGTCGCGCCTGCTCTATGAGTTCGCGCTGCGTCACAGCGGCGAGCCGATTCTGGTGTTGCGCGGCAACTGTTCCGCCGACGGGCAGCAAACCCCGTTCCTACCGTTCATCGAAGTGGTGCGGCAGGGGTTCTCGGTGAGCTCCGGCGAATCCGATCACGCCATTGCCGGCAAGATCGACGAGGGACTGAAGCGCCTGAGTTGCTGGTCGCCGCAGAATCGCGGGCTCTTGCTCAATCTGCTCGGTCTTGAGATCCCCGACGATGCGCTGGCCGAACTGGACGGCACGCTGGTGGGCGCACGAACCAGGGATCTGCTGTTGCGACTGGTTGTGGAGCAGAGCCGATTCTCGACGGTGATGCTGCTGCTCGAGGATCTGCACTGGATCGACAGCGCCTCGGAAGATCTGCTGCTGCGGATTGTCGGGCACGAGCCGGCGCTGCCGCTGGTCATCTTGCATACGCGACGACCGGAATACCATCCGCCCTGGGCGGCCCGGCCCGGCGTCGCCGAACTGCGGCTCGCCCCGCTGTCCTCGTCGGAGGCGCTGCGGATCGCGCAAATTCGTTTCGGCGTCGACAAGCTGCCTGAGACCCTGGCGCGACTGATCGTCGACAAGGCCGAAGGCAACGCGCTGTTCGTCGAGGAGATCGCACGCTATCTGATCGAGCGCGGCACGGTGCGCCATACCCAAGCGGGGCTCGCCTACGATCCCGGCACGGTCGCCGCCGCGTTGCCGGCCAGCGTCCAGCTGTTGTTAACGGCACGCGTCGATCGGCTGTTCCCAGAAGATCGCAAGCTGCTCCAGATCGCCGCGATCATCGGGCGGCGCTTCGATCCGCGGCTGCTCGCCGAAATCGACACCGGCTTGAGCCAAGTCGAAGACCGGTTGACGGCGATGGAAAGCCTCGATCTGGTGCAGAGAGACGCCAAGTCCGGCGATTTCGAGTTCAAGCACGTTCTGGTGCGCGACGCGCTCCACGACAGCCTGCTGAGTTCACTGCGTTCCGAACTTCATCTCAAGGTGGCCAACGCGATCGAGCTTCGTGGCGCCAGCCGCATCAGTGAGGTCGCCGAGACGCTCGCCTACCATTTCTCGCTGTCGGCGCGGCATGACAAGGCGTTTCGCTATTGCACGCTGGCGGGACGCAAATGCCTCGACATCTATTCCCTGGAGGAGTCGGAGCGCTACTTCCGGAAAGCGCTGAGCCTGCTCGGAATGGCGGCGAAATGCGCCGACGACCAGGCGATGGCCACCGTCGTCGCGAACCTGCTCGAGGTGCTTTATCTGAGGGGCGATCTGCTCGGACTTCGAGAAATCGCCGACAGCTATATTCCGCGACTTCAAGTGCTTGGCGACACGCCGCAGCTGGTATTCGCGCTTTATTTCCACTGCATGCTGCTGGAACATCATTGCGACTTCAGCGCCGCGGAGGTCCGCGCCAAATTGGCGCTCTCCATTGCGCAACGGCTCAACGACATTCGCGCGCAGGCCTACGCCCAGTCGGCGTTGCTGTTCTGCTCGACGATTCTTGGTCGTCACACCCTCGAGGCGGCCGAACTCGAGGGCAGCCGGGTGCTCGAGATCTGCATCCGGTCCGGCGACAATTATATCCTCAACTGGGCTTACTGGTCGATTGCCTGGGACTATGTTTGTCGCGGGCTGACCAGGGAAGCGCGTGTCTGGGCGCTGAAGCTGATCGATTCCGGCCGGCAGCGCCAGGACGATCGTGCGCTGGGCATGGCCTACTGGACCCTGGCCTGGATCGACATCCAGGACCACCGCTTTGCCGATGCCATCGCCAACGCGCAGCGATGCCGGAAAACCGCAGCCACCACGTTTGATCGCAATGCCGGGATGATGGCGAGCGCCACCGGCCTGCTGCTGGAGGGGCGGTTCGAGGAGGGCCTGGCGCAATTGCTGGCGCTGAAGAAATGGGCGCTCGCCGACGGCTGGCTGTATTCGGCGAGCGGCGTCGATTTCGCGGCCGGCCCGGCGCTGGCCGCGACCGGCCACATCGCCGAAGGCATTCGGATGCTGAAGGCCGGCATCGCCGCCTGCGAAGCAACCGGCAGCCGGGCGATGGCGGCGTTCAATCGCATGTCCCTTGCCCAGCTTTATCTGCAGATGCTCTCGGCCCAGAAGCGGCCGTCAATCAGGTTCATCGTGTCGAATTTGGGTGCCATTCTCTGGGTATCGATGTTCGGCAACCGCCGGGCGCAGGAACTGCTCGGCGAGGTCGCGCAGAACGATCAGATCCACGAACTCAGCACGGTGCGGGGCTGGCTCGAAATCGATCTGGCCAAGCTGTGCATCCTGAAAAAGCAGCCGGATCTGGCCCGGCAGCATCTGGGCAGGGCGCATCTTGCCGCCACCGCGCAAAACTCCGCGCCGATGCTGAACGAGATCGCCGCGATCGAGGGATCGCTGTCCTGACAGGTGGTTCTTAATCCGCCCGGTCTCGGTCGAGCCTGACGCCCGCGTTCGCCAGCAGCACCCGCGCGGCTTCCTTGGCGGCGCGTGCCATGGCGGGATCATCCCGCACCAGATCCTGCGCGATCGAGCCGTCGACCAGCAGGGTGAGCTGGGTGGCGAGCCCCTCGGCGTCGGCGACATCGAGTTGCAGCAGCAGGTCGCGGAACCAGAGCCGCCGGCTTTCCTTGAAGGCGACCGCGATTTTCTTCACCGCGCGGTCTTCACGGCCCAATTCGGCGACCGCGTTGACGAACGGACAACCGCGAAAATCCCTCGCGGCGAAACGCCGTTCCAGCGAATCGAAGGTGCCGAGAATCTGTTCGACCGGCGATTTGTCCGAGGCCCGTGGCTGCACGAAGCGGCGCGCCAGATAGGCCGCGATCAGGGCGTGCTTGGACGGATAGTGATTGTACAGCGTGCGCTTGCTGATGCCGATCTCGGCGGCGATGGTATCGACCCCGACCGCACGGATGCCCTGCAAATAGAACAGCCGGTCGGCGGTTTCGAGAATCCGGTCTTTCATGGCCGGTTTTTCCGAACGAGACATCTTTACACAGACCTGTGTTGCTCCGCGCTTGACAGCGCAGCCCGTGCCCATATTAATTACACAGATCGGTGTAATCAAGCCGATACCGCGGCTGCCCGCGGTTTTCCACGCGGCCGGAACGGAGAACAAGAACAATGCCCCTGCTGCGCCTGCTCCGGCCCACCTTGCCAATTCTGATCGGCGCCTCCCTGATGCTGACGCTGAGCATGGGCTGCGCCAGAGCCTCGGCATCTTCCTGCAGCCATTGACCCACGACGTCGGAATCTCGGTCTCGGATTTCACGCTGGCGATTGCCGTGCAAAACCTCGCCTGGGGCTTCCTGCAGCCGCTGGCGGGCGCGATGACGGTGCGCTACGGCTTTCGCGCGATCATGGTCGCGGGTGCGCTCCTCTATATTGCCGGGCTCGTGCTGATGGCCGGTGCCCATGGTTTCGTCAGCATCATGATCGGTGCCGGCGTGCTGATCGGCACGTCGCTGGCCTGCACCGCGGCGGCGATCGCGATGTCGGTGGCGACGCGCGCGGTGCCGGCGACGGTGCGCAGCACGGTGCTCGGCATCGTGTCGGCGGCGGGATCGCTCGGCGCGCTGTTGTCGGCGCCGATCGGGCAGCTGTTGAATGAAGGCTATGGCTGGCGAGCCGGGCTGGCCGGTTTTGTCATTCTGTCGCTGGAGCTCGTTCCCGCGGCCTGGTACGCCGGCGGGGTCGACCGGATTCCGCTGCCGAGACCGGCTTCGGACGAGATCGGCAACGCCTCGGCGGGCGCGGCGATCAAGACCGCGTTCGGCAACGCGTCGTTTGTGGTGATGACCTGCGCCTATTTTGTCTGCGGCATGCAGCTCGTCTTCATCACCACCCATCTGCCGTCCTATCTGGCGATCTGCGGCATGGATCCGATGCTGAGCGCGCAGACGCTTGGCGTCATCGGCGGCTTCAACGTGCTGGGCAGCCTGTTCTTTGGCTGGGCCGGCCAGCGCTGGAACAAGCTGGCGCTGCTCGGCGCCATCTACATCACGCACTCGCTGGTGCTGGCCTGGTACTTCATGCTGCCGCCGTCGCCGGCCACCACGCTGCTGTTTGGCGCGATGATGGGATTTCTTTGGCTCGGCGTCGGGCCGCTGGTGGCCGGCGCGGTCGCCGAGATGTTCGGGCTGCAATGGCAGGCGATGATCCAGGGGCTGGCATTCATGAGCCACCAGCTCGGCAGTTTCCTCGGCGCCTATGGCGGAGGTCTGATCTATGACGCGCTCGGCTCCTATGATCTGGCCTGGCGGATCGGTGTCGCGGTGGGCCTGGCCGCCGGGATCGTCCAGGTGGCGTTCGCGCTGGTGCGGCCGTCGCAGCCGCCATTGTTGCGCACCGCGTAGATCGTCGGCCGGCGACGGCTGCCAAACGAAAACGGGACCGCAAGGCGCCGTTCAAATCCATCCGCAGCTTGCGCAGAACCTACTTGATCTTGGACTCGCGGAATTCGACGTGCTTGCGCGCGACTGGATCATACTTCTTCTTGACCAGCTTGTCGGTCATGGTGCGCGAGTTCTTCTTGGCGACGTAGTAGAAGCCGGTATCCGCCGAGGAGACGAGCTTGACCTTGATGGTGACCGCTTTGGCCATGTTCAGGACCTCAAATAGTGGGAAATCGGGCGCCGGCGAAACCGGCCTGCAGTTGCGCGCAACCTAGCCCCGATCCGCCCAAAGTCAAGGTTTTGGCCGCCGAAACCGGCGCGATTTCGGGCGATTAGCCCGTCTTATTCGCCAGAGGGCGCCTGAGAGGCTGGCGAGCGTGGAGTAAAGCGCTGA
>Ga0182024_10006533_pt1 | contig 25545 bp, 23 predicted proteins | sample P32metaG_FD_120480 | JGI IMG/M metagenome (GOLD analysis project Ga0182024, IMG submission 120480) | Permafrost microbial communities from Stordalen Mire, Sweden - P3-2 metaG (Illumina Assembly) | ecosystem: Environmental > Terrestrial > Soil > Wetlands > Permafrost | place: Sweden: Stordalen...
GCAACCGCCTTCCCCCGCAGCCGAGGGATGGCCGACCACTCCGTGGCTCACGCCCTGGCACCCCTCGACCACTCCGAGTTGATGATTCAGCATCTCGGGACCCCGGCCGCGTCTCGGGACCCGCCGACCCGTTGTAATGTGCCAAGCCGTGCGACGACTCCTTCTCGGTTCGGCCCTGCTGTCGGTCTTCTTGCTGGCGGCCTGTGGGAACAGCTCACCGACGACGACCGCCACCTCATCGACGACATCGACGACATCGACTCCGTCGGGAGGATCCTCGGGCACCTCGAGTGCGTCAGTACCCGCGGTCACCAACGCCACCAACTTGAGCGTCGAACCCGTGATCAGTGCCGGCACACCGCCGCCGCCGACCCAACTCGCGACCAAAGACCTGCTCGTCGGTACCGGCACGACGGCGACGGCGACGGATACCGTCGTCGTCCAGTACGTGGGGGCGAACTATGCCGACGGGAAGACTTTCGACTCCAGTTGGCAGCGGGGCCAGCCCGCGACATTTCCGCTCAACGGCGTTGTGCCCGGGTTCTCCAAGGGAATCGTCGGCATGAAAGTGGGCGGCCGACGCGAGATCGTCATCCCGCCGCCCCTCGGGTACGGCGCGAGCGGCCAACCTCCTGCGGTCGCGCCAAATGAGACGCTCGTCTTCGTGGTCGACCTGAAGTCAGTGCAGTAGCAGAGCCGATTACCCACTCCGACGCCGAGCTCCGCCGCCCACATGCGGAGGACGGTGGAGGTCCGGTTGCTCTGTGTGACAGGTCCTGACGGACCGCCATCACCTCGGCAGAAAGACGGGACGGCCGGAGGATGCGGGGTCAGGTCATGTGGCTGCGACGGTCCCGGTACTTACCGACGAGTTGGTGATTCCGGCCAGGTCGTAGACGGTGACACCACCCACGGTGCTGGCCGGGTAGTGGTTCTCAACCCATGTGGTGATCCCCGAGGCCGCCGAGTTCGTCCCGCCGCCCGCCCCGCCGCTCGAGCGCCGCAACTTGAGTGCGCACCAGCTCAGAGACCTCACCTAGCGCCGCCCGGTCGGTGACGACGACCGAAATGGTGGTCGTCACCCCGGCGGTCGGGACACCAGCCGAGGGGGTAGCCGACGAGGCCAGCACGGCCAGGGCCGATATTCCCGCCGCCGCAGTGAGCCGGCGGACCCGGGAACGGGCCCGGTCCCGGCGGGTGATCGCCGCTCGCGCTGACGAGCGTTTGTCGTGGTTGTCGTTCATGGACCTCACTTTGGAAGCGCCGAGTGGGAGCCCACTGGGGCATCCTGTGCGGCTCCTGTGACACGGTGTGTCGACCCCGCCGGCGGCCGACGGCGTCGCCCACCACAGGATTGCCGCGGGCGGCGGGTTGGTTACAACGGCGCTGGCGATCCGCTCGGGTCCTCCGACGTGTCGTAACGCTCCTCGGCCAACGACGGCAGCACGACGGTAAAGACCGCACCTCTGGGCGTCCCGGCGCTGACCGACACCGTTCCGCCGTGTGCCGCCACGATCGCCTCGACGATCGACAGGCCGAGTCCGGCGCCACCGCTGTTGCGAGACCGTGAGGGGTCGGCCCGGTAAAAACGCTCAAAGAGGTGGGCCGATTCCTCCACGGACAGTCCCGGCCCGTTGTCCAGCACCTCGAGAGTGGCGTGATCGCTGTTGCCGATGATCCGGACGACGGTCGTTGTGCCCCGGGGCGTGTGGGCCCGAACGTTCGCCAGCAGGTTGTCGAGCACCTGGCGCAGCCGCTCGGGATCCGCGGAAACCTCGACGGGGTGATCTGCTTCCAAAGCGACGGGCCACTCAGGCCCAACCACCATGGCCGCGTGGATTGCGTCCGCGCTCAATGCGACCAGCTCGACGGGCTCGCAGTGAAGCGGCCGGCCCTCGTCGAGTCGGGCCAAGAGGAGGAGGTCTTCGACCAAACCCTTCATCCGGGCGCTCTCGCCCTGGATCCCCTGCATCACCCGGGCCAGATCCTCGGGATGCTCGGAGGCCCCCTGGGAGTACAACTCGGCATATGCCGAGACGGCGGCGAGCGGCGTGCGAAGCTCATGGGAGGCGTCGGAGATGAATCGGCGCAGCCGCTCCTCAGAAGACCGGAGCTGGGCCTCGGTAGCATCGCGCTCCTGGAAGGCGCGCTGGATCCTCGCCAGCATCACGTTGAGCACGCGAGCCAGGCGTCCTACTTCGGTACGCTTCTCCTCGCCCGGCACCCGCCGTTCGAGTTCGCCGTTGGCGATGGCCTCAGCGGTGGCCTCGACCTGCCGGAGTGGCCGGAGCCCGACCCGGACCAACCAGACCCCGATCAGCACCGCGGCGATCAGCGCCGCCCCGGTCACGGCCAGCTCGATCAGCAACAGGTCGTGCAGCGTGGCCTCCGTGGCGTCGAGCGGTTGACCGAGGATGAGCTGGTCGCCGCTCGGGTAGGTGACCACCAGTACGCGGAACTCGGGTCCGCCCGCCGGAGTCGACGGGGTCGTGAGGAAGGTCGATGTGGCAACGGTGCTCTTCGTGTTGGTCCCGAGCACGCCGGCGGAGATCGCCGGCGAATAGAACTTTCCCTCGACATAGGCCGGCACAGAGGCGCCCGTACCGTCCGCTTGGCGTTGTTCGGCAAAAACGTCGGCGAACTTATTGCTCGGCGGCAATGGGCCCCCGAAGTCGAACCCGCAGCGAGTGGAGTCCGCGGCGACGGATGCACCCCCTCCGTCGTGCGGGCCGGGACGAGGGGGGCCGCAGGCGGTGGCCGTGAGAGTTTGGTCGATCCGGTTGGAGAGGAACGACTGCAAGGCTTTGTAGGTGGCGATGTCGGCCGCCGCGAGAGCGAGCAGGGCGACCAAGCCGACGGCAAGCACGAGGCGCGTGCGCAGTGACACCTAGTGCTGCCCGGTCTCGGGGTTCCGGAGTGCGTAGCCAACCAGTCGGGTGGTATGGATCAATGGCGGCCCGTGACGCTCGAGCTTCTTTCGCAGATAGCTCACATAGGTCTCGACCACGTTGGAGTCGCCACCGAAGTCGTAGTGCCAGACGTGGTCGAGAATCTGGGCCTTGGAGAGCACCTGTCGGGGATTCATCATGAAGAACCGGAGCAGGCTGAACTCGGTCGCCGTCAAAGTGATCGATTGGTCGGCCCGGCGGACCTCGTGTGCGCCCTCGTCCATCTCGAGGTCGGCAAAACGCAGGATCCCGTCGTCCTCGCTGTCGGGATGCGCTCGGCGCAGGATCACCCGGACCCGGGCGATGATCTCGGCCAGCGCGAACGGCTTGGTGACGTAGTCGTCACCGCCAACGGTGAGACCGGCCAGCTTGTCTTCGAGCGCGTCGCGTGCGGTGAGAAAGAGGACCGGTACAAAGATGCCGTCGGCCCGCAGCCGACGGGTCACTTCAAGCCCGTCGAGGTCGGGCAGCATCACATCGAGGACGATCAGGTCGGGAGGGCGCTCTTGGGCCGACGCCAGGGCGGCGCGCCCGGTGTCGGCCACTTCGACGTCAAATCCCTCGTAGCGCAGCGACGTCGAGACGGCGTCGGTAATCGATGGTTCATCGTCGACTACCAGGATTCGGTGCATGTTCAGATCGGTCATGGTCGCTACCTCCACCCATAGGGTTCCACCTGGCACTGCCCGCTGTCTGAGTGCCCGCTGTGAGCCCGCTGTGAATCTCGACGCGACCACCGGGGCCCGCCGCAGCGGGCCCCCGGTGACCTGAGGTTGGCGAACCTCTCGGCCGGGAGGGGATCCGGCCGCTCTCGCAGTCTTCGGTCCATGCTCGAAATGGCTACCTCCTGGGTCGGGTCTCGCTCTTGTCTTTCTCCATCAGACCAAGCGCACCTAGGAGTCACCCGCGGACCCGATGAGGGGGCGCTGTGAATCGACCCGGCAGCCGGGTCGGCGGCCTCAGCCGGTGACGTCGTCGGCAACGACCCGAAGGGCGGCCAACTGCTCGACGTAGTGTTCTCGAGTGTGGTGGACGACCCGCACGGCGAGGCCGGTCGCGCCAATCCCCGCGTAGGCCTGCAGCGTCCGCTCGGCCCCGGTGCGATCGGCCAGAGGGTCAAGGGGCGGCTCGGGCGCGAGCACCACGTCGAACCCGTCCCCCCGATCGGCCACGGCGTCGGCCATCGGTCCGGTCAGCATCACCGCGAGTTCGTCGAGGCCCATCCCAAAAGGTATCCAGCCGTCGCCCAACTCGACGGCCCGCCGCAAGGAGCGGCTCCGCCCGCCCACCCAGATCGGGACGTGCGCCTGGACGCCACAAGGCTCGACGATCCACCCCGAGATCGTGAAGTGGCTTCCCTGGTACTGCGGCTCCCTACGACCGAAGGAGGCCCGGATGGCTCCGATGGCACCGTCGGCGAGAGCACCCCGGCCGTCGAACTCCGCCCCGAGGAGGTCGAATTCGGCCTCGAGCGAACCCACCCCCACTCCGAGGACGACCCGTCCTCCACTGGCTTCGTCCAAAGTCCCGTAGCGCTTCACCAGGGCGAAAGGGTGCTGGTAGCCGAGGACGGCGACGTGGGAGAGCAGGCCGATGGTGTCGGTTCGGGCGGCCACAAAGCTCAAGGTGGCGACCGGGTCCTAGTAGCGCCCACCCCGGGTGGCGGCCACCGCTGTCGGAATGGCCACGTGCTCGGGGCAACCCACCCAGTCATAGCCCAGTCGCTCGGCCGCTTGTGCCACGGCCACGATGTCGTCGATACCGCTGGCCAACTCGCAAGGCGGGGGGTCAAAACGCGGGTTGAGATTCACCAAGGGCGTCACGATCCCCAGGCGCATCTTCTCTTTCCTCCAAAGCATCCCTCGCCGTGCCGGTGCGGCCCGCTTCCGCAATGATGGCCCGATGGGGAAGGTCTCGGTCGGTTTCTTCTCATTCACCGAGATCACCGACTCCTCCGAACACCGCTCCTACAACGAGTGGCACCAGCTCGACCACATGCCCGAGCAATACCCCCTGGCGGGCATCGTCGCCGGGCAACGTTGGGTGTCGACGCCGGCCTGCCGCGCCCGACGGGCCGTCAGCGAGGGGCTGCTCGATCCCATCCACTACATGACCCTCTATCTCATGGGCGAGCCGCTCGAGACCACATTGGCCGGCTTCAAAGACCTCGCAGCGCGCCTGCGGGTGGACGGCCGATTTCACTCACAACGGCGGTCCCGGTTGTCCGGACCCTTCGACCGAGAATCGATCGCTGTCGCCGGTCGGGTCCGCATCTCGGCTGAGGCGGTGCCCTACCGGCCCAATCGCGGGGTCTACGTGGTGGTCGAGGGCCGCTCGGGGCCCCGGCATCCCGAGCACCCTGACCGCCTTGTCCCCCTGACCGAGGTGGACGGGGTGGTCGGGGCCTGGGCCTTCAGCGCCGGGGCCCACGCCGAGAGCCGCGAGTGGCTGACCGGCGAGCACCGGATCACGGTGTGCTGGCTCGACGACGATCCGTTGGCCGTGGCCGGCCGGCTCGAGCCGGTCTTGGCCCGGCAGTGGGCCGAGGACGCGGTGACGCCGGTCTTGGCCGGCCCCTTCGAGTCGATCACGCCCTGGGCGTGGGACTGGTTCGACGACACCGCAGGCGCCTAGCCTCATCGAGCGCGCCGCGGGCACTGGCCCGGCCGGGCCGGCGCGGGGGAGGGGAGACCCACTTGTTGTTCATCCACGAGGTGCATCAGGTCGCCGGGGCGAAAGAGGACGCCTTCGAGGCGGCCTTTCGTGAGGGCTGGATGCAGAAGTTGGGGAAAACCGACGACGCCCGGCTGTTGTGGTACCTGCACCTCGCACACGGCAGCGGCGCCGCGTACACCGTGGTGACGGTGACCGGCGTGACCGACGCCGCCGCCTGGGGGGCCCTGGCCGAACGGGTGCGCACCGGCGACCTGTCGTCTTGGGCGACCGAGGTCGACGCCATGCGCCATCGGTCTACCGCCAAAGTGCTGGTCCCGGTCCCTTGGTCGCCGCTCCAGCAGATCGATCTCTCCTCGGTCCCCGTCACTGGCGACGAACACGAGCTCACCATCTACATGGAGGACACCGCCTGGCCCTTCGCCGGCGGCCTGCCGGCCTATCTGAAGGCCGCCGGCACCCTCTACACCGAGACGTTGGTTCGCTCGAAGAAGGCCGGGCGGAACATCCTCGAGATGGAGGCGGCGTTTCAACCCCTCTTCGGCACCGCGCACCCGACCGAGGTGGTCCTGTGGCAAAAGGTGGCCAATCACGAGGCGTTGTTGCGTCTGCTCAGCACCGAGACCGACCCGGCCCACAAGGTACCGGGCACCTGGATGCACGACGCGCTGGAAGTGCGGGACCAATGGGAGAGCCGCCTGCTGCGCACGGCCAGCTGGTCCCCCCGGTACTAGTGGCGACAGACCCCAAGAGCCGCGGGCTGATCACCCTGCTCGACGGCCCGGCGTCGAGCGACCCCGAGCGCACGGCGCTCATCTTCGGCGACGAACGAGTGAGTTACGCCGGGTTGGCTGCGGCGACCCGAAGCTGCGCGGCCGGACTTCGACGGGCCGGTGCAGCGCCGGGCTGGCGGATCCCGGTGGCCGACGACGCCAGCCTCCTCTCGGTGGCCGCCGTCCTCGGTGCGCCGAGGATGGGCGCGGTAGCCGCACTCATGAACCCCCGGCTCACCCCCGGCGAACTCGCCGACTTGATCCACACCGCACAGACCGCCCCGCTCGGTGTGGCCGGGCCGCGCTACGCCGACGCGCTGGCCCGGGCCATGGACCGCCCCGTCTTCGGTCCCGAGTTGACGTCCACAGCGGCCGACGACCTCACGACGATCCGAGAGCCCGAGCCTGACACCGAGGCGGTCGTGCTGTTCACGAGCGGCACCACGGGGAGCCCGAAGGCGGTGCCAATCACCCACGGCGTGCTGGCACCCCGGATCGCCGCGTTCGCTCCCGCCTTCGATCCGGCCATCCCGCCGTCGATCTCTTTGATGTGCGTGCCCCTGGTCCACATCGGGGGCACGCTCGGGCTGTTCGTCTCGTTGGCCCGGGCCAACACAACGGTCGCCCTCACCCGTTTCGACGCCGGGGAGTGGCTGGCCCTGGTGGCCCGTCACCGGGTCAACACGTCCTTCCTCGTGCCGACAATGCTGCACCGGATTCTCGAGCACCCCGACTTCGCCACGAGCGACCTCAGCTCGCTCACCGAGATCACCTACGGTGCCGCGCCCGCATCCCCTGACCTCATCCGCGCCGCAATGACGGCGCTGCCGACGGTTGCCTTCTCCAATGTCTTCGGGCAGACCGAGACCCTGGGCTCAATCACCGCCCTCAGCCCCGCCGACCACGCGGCCGGGAAGTTGGCGTCGGTGGGCCGGCCCCTTCCCGGCGTCGAGGTGCGGGTGGTGGACCCGGTCACCGGTGAGGATCTGGCCACGAGCACGGTCGGCGAGCTGTGGGTGAAGACCGCCGCCAGTGTGGCCGCCCCGCCCGAGACCGCAGGACCGCGCGTAGATCCGGGGTGGCTGCGCACCGGGGACATGGTCTCGGTGGACGGCGATGGCTACATCTATCCGGCCGGGCGGCTGTCCGACACCATCAACCGGGGTGGCGAGAAGTTCGCGCCGGCCGAGGTGGAAGCGGCGCTGGCCACGCACCCGAGAGTGCGCGATGTGGCGGTGGGCGGGTACCCCGACCCCGAGATGGGTCAACGAGTCGGCGCGGCCGTCGTGGCTCCGGACCCGGTGAGCGCCGAGGAGTTGCGCGACCATTGCCGTGGCCGGGTGGCCGACTTCAAGTTGCCCGAGCGGATCGTGTTCGTCGAGGAAATTCCCTACAACGACTTCGGGAAGGTAGCCCGAAAGGCCCTGGCCAACGTGCTGGCCGGGGAAACAGGTCGCTGACACCGAGCACCAAGGTGGATCTCGGCGCGGTCTGCTTGGCCCGCATGTCGCGAGGACCGCAGTCGGCGGCGCACGAGGCGTGCGGCATCACCTGCGCCGGGCCAACACTTCCCGCGTCGCCTTCCCGGCCCGGCTGCCGGCTTCGGCCGCGGGGAGCGCATGGAGCTCGTCGGAGAAGACCTCCACGCCGATTGGAGCCTGGGCTCCGATGCGCGCTAGCCCCTCGAGCAGTGCACCGAGGTCCAGTTCGCCGTGGCCCGGCATGAGGCGGTCGTGGAGTGACGCCGTGAGAAGGTCGGCCTCGGGGGCGGCCGGTGCGTCGTCGAGCTGGATCCCGAGCACCTTGGCGCCCGGGACGTCGTCAAGCACACCGGGATCGGGATTGCCCCGGAAATAGTGCCAGGCGTCGACGGTAATGCCACCGTTCGGTCGGTCGGCCTGGCCCACCACCTGCCAGGCGGCGGCCAGGTCGGGTATGCGCGACCACGGCAGGAACTCGAGGTGCACCAAAAGCCCGTGTTCGCCGGCGCGATCGCACAGATCAGCGAAGGCGCCGGCCGCCTGATCGAGGGACCACGGGCCGCCGAAGACGTCCACGGCGTTGACCGACCGGGCACCGAGCGCGTCGGCGACGGCGAATAGCTCGATCTCACCGAACCCGAACACGTTTTGTGTATCGAGCTCGTGCGGGACGACCACCTCGGCCGCCCCCGGGGGCCACCACCACACCGGATCGATTTCGGCGACCGACAGTCCGTTGTCCGCCAACACGGCCCGCAGGTCGGCATCGCTCCACCCCTCCGACCGGGCCCGCTCGTAGTCGCGGCCCCACAGTGAAATGCCGGCGAACCCACCGGCGACGGCCGCCGTCACCCGGTCGCCGAACGTCACATCACGCGAAAGGCTGCCCGAGCAGAGCACGAGGTCACCCGGTCCGAGCGCCACGTTCACTCATTCTCAGTAGCCCGCATCGACATCGACGACGCCGCGGAGTACTTCCCCGGCGCGGTAGCGGCGGAAATTGTCGGCGAAGAGCTCGAGCGTCCGGCGTCCCGTCTCGGGCGAGCTCCAGCTCACGTGGGCGCTCAGGTGCACCCGAGAGTGGGCGTAGAGGGGGTGGCCGGCCGGCAGAGGCTCGGGGTCGACGACGTCGAGCGAGGCCATGGCCACCCGCCCGTCGTCGAGAGCAGCGATCAGCGCCTCCTGATCCACCAGTGACCCCCGGGATACGTTGACCAGGTGGGCGCCGGGTTTGACCGCGTCGAAGGCTCGCCGGTCGAGCAGGTGGCGGGTGGCGGGGGTCGCGGGAGCCGCGACCACCACGTGATCGGAACCGGCCAGCAAGGTGGGAAGGTCGCGGGTGATCGTCACACCGGCGACGGGGGACGGGGCGCCGGTCCGCCGCACCGCGCTGACCGCCATATCGAAGGCGAGGGCCCGCCGGGCCGTTTCCGTCCCGATCGCGCCCAGCCCGACCAGTCCGAGGGTCCGGCCCGCCAGGCCCCCGAGCCGGGCGAAGTTCCACCGGGCCGGGGGCTCGTGCAACCACTGCGCGGGCAGGTCCTTTTCAAACGACAGCATGGCGGCCAGCACGAACTCGGCGATGGCGCCCGCGCTCGCCCCCCGAGAACAGGTGAGGGTGCACTCCCCCACCAGATCGAACGGGAATCCGTCCACCCCGGCCGCGAGCGCGTGGACCCAGCGGATGCCAGGCGACAGCGTCCGGGTGAGCGACGCCCGGTCGGTCGGCATGGTCACGAGCACCTCGGCCTCTGGGGGCGCCGCGGCGTCCCGGTCGAGAGTGATCACGTCGGCCCCGAGCGGGCCGACCAGGGCGGCGATCCCAGCCGACGCCGCCGCACCGAAGTCGCCCGGGTCGACCGCCACCACTGAAGGTGCTCTCACTTGCCGGGCCCCTGCGTTGTCGGGGCCGGTGTGTCCTTCAGCACGCCGGTGACGTGGACACTGGCCAGATTGTCCTCCAGATAGTCGGGGGCCTTCTCGGTCTCGATGAACCAACCGGTCGGGCACATCGTAAGGATCTCGACAAACGAGAAGCCGGCGCCGTCCAGCTGGGTCTCGAACGCCCGCCGCAGCATCCCCTTCGTCCGGGCCACGTTCCCGGCGTTGTTCACCGCCCCCCGGGCGACGCAGGGCGCGCCATCCAGCTGGGCGACCAGGTTGGAAAGCAAGATGGGATACCCGTAATCGGCCGAGTTGCGTCCGGCCAGCCTGGTCTTGGTCCGCTGCCCGAGGACGGTGGTCGCGGCCATATGGCCGCCGCTCTCCCCGAACACCCCGTTGCCTCGGAGGGGAATGGGAAGAGCGAGACCGGGCGGAGTGCTCTGTTTCACTAAGATCGGTGATCTTAGCTTCGAGCGGGCCGGAGGTGCAGTGGAGCGCGACCGGTGAGCGAGGTGGCGAGATTCGTCTTCACGAACGCGAACCTGCTCGACGGCGACGGCCCGGCCCGGCCCGGTTCGACCGTCACCGTGGCGGGCGACCGGATCGTCTCGGTCCACGCGGCGCCGGCCGAGCCCGATCCCGGGGATCGGATGCTCGACCTCGGCGGCCGCACGCTGATGCCGGGCATGGTCAGTTGCCATTTCCATGCCACCTACCACCAACTCGGGGCGAAGCCGGCACCCTTCGGACTGGAGGAGCCGCCGGCCCTCCAGGCGGTGCGGGCGGTCCGCAACCTCGAGGGTGTGCTGCGGGCCGGCTTCACCTCGGCCGTCAGCGCCGGTGCGCCCTTCGCCATCGACCCTGCCATGCGTCGGGCCATCGCCGAGGGGGCGGTCGCGGGGCCCCGGTTCGTGCCCGGCAGCCGTGACGTGAGCACGACCGGCCACGTGAACGACAGTGCGCCGTGGTACTGGGAACTCGGGGCACGAGGTGCCCTCCGGATCTGCGACGGCCCCGACGAGTTCCGGCGGGGCGTGCGGGCCGAGATCCGCGAAGGTGCCCGCATCATCAAGATGTTCGTGACCGGCGGGCACGGCACAGTTGGTCCGCCCGAGCGGACCGAGATGTCCCGGGCCGAGATGAGCGCCGCGATCGAGGCCGCACACGAACGGGGCGCCATGGTGCGTGGGCACATCGCCAACCGTGAAGCCATCGCGATGGCTCTCGATTGTGGCATCGACGTCATCGACCATGGCGACGGGATGGACGACGAGTGCATCGCCCGCATCGTCGAGGCGCGAACTGCGGTTGCGCCGTCCATGTTCTTTCCCTACCGGCTCTGGCAGTCGCTCGGTGGTGGTGGACTCGGATTTACCGAATCGCTCAAGGCCGATCTCGATGCCGCCCTTGCCTGGCTGCCCCGGGCGAACGAGGCCGGCATGCGCCTGGTGGTCGGTGACGACTACGGGGCCGTCGGGTTCCCGCACGGGATCTACGGCGAGGAGCTCGCGTTCTATGTCAACGTCGTCGGGATTCCGCCCCTCGACGTCCTGCGTTGGGCCACCCGGCACGGCGCGGAACTGATGGGCCGGGGCGACGAGCTCGGCACGGTGGCGCCGGGCAAGCTGGCCGATCTCCTCGTCGTCGACGGGGACCCTTCGGTCGACATCGAGGTCCTGGCCGATCCGGCGCGCCTGGTTGCGGTGATGAAAGGGGGGCGCTTCGAAACGGGTCCGTGGAGCGGCGCTGACTGAGCACCGGGTCGGGCCCGAGCGCCGTGGTCACCGGCACGATCCTCCCGGGGCCGGTCCGCAGCCTTCACTCACCGGCCGTGCGACCACTCAGGTGATCAACATCGCCCGTGTCTGCCCAGGGCGCCGGGTTGTACGGTTCCGCACAGGGTTCCGCGTGGTGCGGACAGTCTGAGAGGCGGACATGGGGCCAGGGGGGAATGGCCGGGGGCGCTACGCCACCGGGCTCTTGGTGGTCGCCGCGGCGGTGGGCCTCGGGTTGGCCGTCCCGACATCGACCGCCCGAGCGGCGACGGTCATGCAGGCCCCGGCTATCACCGGTCGGGCCGGCTTCACCGGACACGGCTCGATCGGCGAGGCGTACGAGCTGGGGGCCCGGCCGGGACAGAAACTCATGGTGGCCAACGCCAACGGGGCCCGGGTCGGCTCGGGGGTGACCGACCGTTTCGGCAGCCTGATCGTCGCCAACCTGGCACCGGGTCCGGGGTACACCTTCCGGGCGGTCGTCGGGCGCAGCGTGCTCGGCACCGCGCCATTCGGGGTGCTCGGCGTGCACAACACCCCACCGGAAAGCTTCTATGCCGACCAGCACCTGCACGCCGGCCTCAACTACATCACCATGCGCGACGGCATCTCGCTGGCCGCCACCGTGCGCTTGCCACCGGGCAAGACCCTGGCCGATGGCCCCTTCCCGACGGTCGTCGAATACTCGGGGTACGCCATTGCCGCACCCCACAGCCTCATCAACGCACTCATCTCCCCGTCGCCGGGAGGGACGTCGGACCCGCTCTTACCCGACAGCGCGACGGCCGTGGGCTCGGTGGTGGCCCCACTCCTCGGTTTCGCCACGGTCAGCCTGCAGATGAGGGGGACGGGTTGTTCGGGTGGCGCGTTCGACCTCTTCGGTCTCCCGACCACCTACGACGGGTACGACGCGGTGCAGATCGCCGCGGCGCAACCCTGGGTCAAGGGTCACAAGGTGGGGATGGTCGGGATCTCGTTCTCGGGAATCTCCCAACTCTTCGTGGCCGGCACCCGACCGCCGGGGCTGGCCGCCATCGCACCGATGAGCGTGACCAACGATCTCTACGCCACCGGGTATCCGGGGGGCATCTTCAACAGCGGGTTCGCCGGGAGCTGGGTGGCCCAGCGCCTCGCCGACGCCCAGCCTGCCCCGGCCGGCGGACAGGCCTACGCCAAGGCGCTGATCGAACAGGGTGACCACCAGTGCCTGATCAACCAGCGACTGCGCCTACAGACCGAGAACATCTCCAAACTCGAGACCGAAGATCGGCACCGCACCGCCGCGCTGTTCGACGTGCGGTCGCCCGAGGCCTGGGCCGCTCACATCACCGTCCCCGTCTTCCTCGTCGGCGCACTTGAGGACGAACAGACCGGCCCCCAATGGCCGGCGATCATCCCGGCCCTCGCCCGCGACCCCGATGTCTGGGTCACCATGGTGAACGGCACCCACGCCGATTCTCTCGGGCCCGGCACGCTCACCCGGTGGATCGAGTTCTTGGACCTCTTCGTGGCCAACGAAATCCCCCGCGCGCCCTCCTACATGACCTCGCTGTCGAGCGCCCTCTATCACCAGATCACCGGGGCCCCGTCGGCGGCGCTTCCGCCGCTCCGCTTCACCCACGCAAAGAACACGGCGATGGCTCGGGCCCAGTTCAAGTCCGCCGACCCCCGGGTGCGAGTCCTGTTCGACAACGGCGGCGCAGCCGCCAACCCCGGGGCTCTCGATCCCCTCTGGGAGGCCGACTTCTCGAGCTGGCCACCGCCGACGGCCGTCCCCACCACCCTCTCGCTCGGACCGGGGGGGAGCCTGACGGCGGGGCGGCCGACCCGCTCGTCTGCGTCATGGCGCCCTGATCCTGCGGCCCGGCCGGCGACCGACCTGAGCGCCAGCGCCAACGCGTGGGCCGCCCTTCCCCCCTACGACTGGACGCCGGTCACCGGCAGCGAGGGGGTGGGGTTCATCTCGGCCCCGCTCTCACACCCCGTCGTGGTGGTCGGACCGGCCAGCGTGAATCTCTGGTTGCGCTCGAGCGCGCCGGACACCGATATTCAGGTCACCGTCTCTGACGTGCGAGCCGATGGCCAGGAGATGTACGTCCAATCCGGATTCCTGCGGGCGAGCGACCGGGCGCTCGACCCGACACACTCGAGCGCGCTCGCCCCGGACCCGACCTACCGGGCGGCCACGGCCCGGCCCCTACCGGCGGGCCGTTTCAGCGAGGTCCGAGTCCCCATCGACCCGATCGGGTACGCCTTCCGCACCGGCTCGCGCATCCGGATCACAATCAGCGCTCCGGGGGGTGACCGCCCCGAGTGGGCGTTCGCCACCTACCCAACGAGGGGCAAGGTCACCGACACCATCGAGTTGGGCGACCCTCACCCCTCGACGCTCGTGCTCCCGGTCGTCCCGGGCGTCCGACCGGGCGATGCCCAGCCACCATGCCCGTCCTCGCGCGGCGAGCCCTGCCGGGCCTACGTGCCTGCGGGCAATGGCGGTTGAGGGGAACCGTCGCCGCTCGTATTCTGCGGTCATGATGACGGGATCGGACAAGCGAGGGAGGCGCCATGTCGCTCGAGACGATCGACGTCGACCAGCACCTCTTTGAGACCCCGACGGCGTGGGCCGACCACATCGACCCGAAGAGTCGTCCCGACGCCTTGAGCATCGAGAATGACGAGCGCGGGTGGGCCTGGCTCACGTGGCGGGGCGCACCTCTCTACGTGGCCGAGATCCAGCGGCCCCACCATCCCGAAGAGGTCGGGGAGAACCGGCTCAAGATGGGTCGGGGTGAGACGGCTCCGGGATGCTACGAAGACCTCCTGCCTGCGTCCTACGGCGGGGGGACGGCTCGCGTTGACGCACTCGATCGCTTCGGCCTCGACGCCACGGTCCTCTTCCCGAATTTCGGCCTGATCTGGGAGGGACTGTTGGCCGGTGACCCGGTCGCCCGACGGGCCAACATGCGGGCCTACAACCGTTGGATGGTGGAGGTCACCACGCCGGGGTCGGGCCGGCTCTTCGGGGTGGCCCACGTCGGCCTTGACGACCCGGGGTGGCTCAGCGAAGAGCTGGCCCGGCTGAGCGGCGACGGTATCCGTCTGGCCATGGTCGCCCCGGCACCGGTCGACGGCAAGCCACTCTCACACCCCGATTTCGATCCGGCCTGGGCCGCCTTTTGCGATCACGGCATCGCTCCGGTGTTCCACGTGGCCGGTTACGAGAGCCCGATCAACCCGGCCTGGCATGCGGGCGACCCCGAGCCCGGTGACCGGCTACTCGACTCGGTCTTTTTGTGGATGGCCCCGGCAATCGCACTCGCGAACATGATCGTCCACGGGACTCTCGAGAAGTTCCCCGAACTGCGAGTCGGTGTGGTCGAGCTCACCGCGGGGTGGGTGCCGGGTTTCCTGCTCAACCTCGATGGCGCCTTCGACTTCTACGCCTCGCGCCATGGCGGAGCGTTCCATCCTCTCGGGCTACGGCCCTCGGAATACTTCTACCGCCAGGTCCGAGTGGCCGCCTTGCCCTATGAGGCGCCTTCGTATCTGGTCTCGAAGGTGGGCGAGGACACCTTCATGATCGGCAGCGACTGGCCGCACGCTGAAGGCGTCGCCGACCCGAGCGCCGACCGGGCCCGGTCGGTCGACAGACTCGGCGGACGAGCCCGCGTCCAGGCCCTCGGGGGCAACGCCGCCTGGCTGCTCGGCCTGTAACCGAGTCTGCGGGTGGCCCGCCGGGTCACACCAGTCGGCACACGAGCCTCAAGCCGGTCGACGCGGCCTCAAGATAGGTGTGTCGATCCGCCGGGTGGGTGCGACGGGATTACAGACCGAGGTGGTCGTCCCCCCACAGCTTGATGCCACCGAGGATGCCGGCGGAATTGTCGACGATCGTCGTGCGCTTCAGCATCTGGCCGAGGTCGTCACGGTTGACCCGGCGAGCATTGCCCCCACCGATGAAGAGGTGGTCGAAGAAGAACATGGTGTCGAGGATGTCTATGGCCTTTTGCACCCGGTTGTTCCATCGGTGGTCCCCGATCTCCTTGCGTGTCCGCTCACCCAACTGATCGTTGTAGGTGTCACCCTTGCGGAACGGCTGGTGGGCGATCTCGAGGTGCGGGAGCAGTCGGCCGTCGAGAAAGATCGCCGTGCCGAAACCGGTGCCGAGGGTGATCACGAACTCAAACCCCTTGCCCGACATCACGGCCAATCCCTGTACATCGGCGTCGTTGGCCACCCGGGTCGGCTTGCCGAGTGCCTTCTCGAGCTCGCCGGCCAGGTCGAAGGCGTCCCAGGCCTTCTCCAGTTCGAGGTCGACCGGTGAGCCCGGCCCGGACTCAGTGACGAAGTGCGGGGCGCTGAGTATGTGGCCTTTCCGGACCATCCCGGGAAATCCGGCCGACACCCGGTCGGCGATCGGCAGCGGCTGGACCAACGTGGTCAGCAAGCCGACCATCCCCGTCTGCCCGGTCGGAGCCATCGGATAGGTCGTGGGGACCCGCACCCGCTCGGCCACCATCGCCCCGTCGCGGTCGAGGACCGAGGCCTTGAGGCCGTGCCGCCGATGTCGACGGACAAGGTGAATGGGTGCTCGGGGGGTGGGGCATTCCCCGCCGGACCCGAGGACGAACCCACGATGGCCTTCTCGTCGGACGACTCATTGTCAGGCACGGACGCCTCCTTCGAATTGGTGCTCAGCCATCGCCGTCGCATCCTCGGTGACACCGGGTCCCGGCCCGCACTGTATCGGTCCGGATCTGGGTCATCGGTCCGGATCTGCGTCGGTCCAGCGGCTTCGGGCGGGGCGGCCGGCGGCGGGGCGATCGGGGCCCACCGCACAGGGGCGCGCCCGCAGGTAGCCTCAGCGGCGGTGACCGATCAACCCTGGCCCGGGGATGCCTGCTCCCTCGTCGACGCCTACCGCGCCGGATCCATCACGCCCCCCGAGGCGCTGGAACTCACTCTCGCCGCCCTCGACCGCTCCGAGCTCAACGCCGTGGGTTTTGTCGACGAGGCCGGGGCCCGGGCCGCCGCCGAAGCGGCCGATGTGTCGTTGCCTTTTGGCGGCGTGCCCACGGGGTTCAAAGAGCTCGACCCGGTCGAGGGGTGGCCCCAGACCGAAGCGTCGGTCGTCTTGAAAGACGAGATCAGCGACTACACCGCCACGTACCTGGTGCGGGCCAAGGCGGCCGGCGTCGTGCCGGTCGGCCAGACCAACGCCAGCGAGTTCGGTGGGATCAACCTCACCTACACGCGTCTGCACGGCGCCACCCACAACCCCTGGCAGCACGGTCGCACGCCGGGTGGCTCCTCGGGCGGCTCGGCCGCCGCGGTAGCCGGGGGTCTGCTCCCCCTCGCGACCGGCGGGGACGGTGGGGGATCGATACGCATCCCGGCCGGCTTCACCGGGATGTTCGGCCTCAAGGCCACGTTCGGTCGCATCCCCAAGGGCCCCCACACCGAAATCGAACCCTTGACCGCGGTGCTCGGATGTGTGACCCGTTCGGTGCGCGACACGGCACGATTTTTCGACGTGTGCAACGGCTCGTCCGAATACGACCCATTCAGCCTGCCCCGTGTGCAGGGTTGGGAAGACGGTCTCGACAGCTTCGATCTGGCGGGCAAGAAGGTGGTCGTCTCAGCCAACCTCGGCTCGGCCTTCATCGCCCAGGCCGTCGGCGACCGGATCGAGGGGGCGGCCACCTCCCTCATCGCCGACGCCGGTCTTGTCCGCGTCGATGTGCCGGTCTCCATCCCCCGCGGGGGCCTCGAATGGGCCATGGCCGGGACGGCCAGCCTGCTGGCCGGCCTCGGGGACCGCTATCCGGCCTGCGAACAGGATCTGACCCCCGAGATCATGTTCGCCTGCAACGTGGCCACGCGGCACTTCGATCTCGGCACCGCAAAGGCCGTCGAGCTCTACCGCCGCCGATGCATCGTGGCCATGGCCACGATCTTCGACGAGGTGGACTTCATCATCAGCGCCACCAACCCTGACGTCGCGTTCGGAGCCGAGGGACCGCTGCCGACGGCGATCGACGGCGTGGACCTGGCCAAAGAGCACGGCTTCGATATCGCTCTGGGCAACAACGGTGCGCTGACCATTCCTGCGAACACCACGGGCAACCCGGCCGTGGCCATCCCGGCGGGCGCGGTCGGCGGTCTCCCCGTCAGCATGCAGATCATCGGGCGCCACCACGCCGAACAGCTCTTGTTGGACTTGGCCCGGATCGTCGAGCGCGAGCGCCCGTGGCCGCTCGTCGCCCCGGGAGCTCCTCGTTGAACGACCCGGTCAGGCGGGGGCGAGGTGCACCGGGAGCGCAGCCAGGCCGCGCAAGATGACGTTGTCACGATAAACCAGCCGGTCCGTCGTCAGCTCGATCGAACCGGCCCGGCGCGCGAGCTCGGAGACCGCCACCTGTGCCTCGAGTCGGGCGAGTGCCGCTCCGAGACAGTGGTGGACGCCGAAGCCCAAGCCCAGATGTTTGTTGTCGACCCGGGAAATGTCGAAGCGGTCAGGTTCGTCGAACGCCGCGGCATCCCGGTTGGCCGAGCCGATCAGCACGACGACGAATTCGCCCTTTGCGAGCACGACCTCGCCGATCGGGAATTCGTCGAGCAGGGTGCGACCGGTGAACTGCACCGGGGAGACGAATCGCAGCATCTCCTCGACCCCGCTGCGAGCCAGGCTCGGCTCGGTCCTGAGCCGCGCCATCTGGTCAGGATGTTCGAGCAGGGCCAGGATTCCGCCGCTGATGAGGTTGACCGTCGTTTCGTGGCCGGCCACCAACAAGAGAATGGCCGTCGACAGCATCTCGCCCTCGCTGAGCGTGTCGCCCTCCTCCTCGGTCGCCGCCAGCCGGCTCAACAGATCGGGGCCCGGGGAGCGGCGCCGGTCGGCCAGCAGCTCGAAGAAGTACTCGGCGAAGGCCACCACGGCGTCAAAGCGCTCCTTGCGGACCGCCTCAGTGAGCATGAACTCGGGGTCGAGACCGCGGGCCAGCGCCGCGGACCATGCGTGGAATCGGCTCTGGTCCTCCACCGGCACGCCGAGCATGTCGCAGATGATGCGCACCGGGAGTGGGTAGGCGAAGTCGCTGACCGCATCGATCTCCCCACGCTCGAGTGCGGTATCGAGCAGTTCGGCCACGACGTGTTCGGTCCGGGGCCGTAGTCCCTCGACCATGCGCGGGGTAAACGCCTTCGAGACGAGCCGGCGCAGTCTCGTGTGGTCGGGCGGGTCACGAAAAAGGAACGGGCGGGTGTCCTCGGTTCCCTGGGCCACCAGGGCGTCACCCGGGCGCGGGGCGCCGGGAGAGTCGGCGAAGCCCTCGGGGGTCCGCTCCGGGTCGAGGTTGGTGGCGTCGGACGAGGCCCGCCGGTCCCGGAGCAACCGCAGGCAGTCGGCGTGAGTCGCCAACACCCAGAATCCGCGGGGGCTGTGATGGATCGGCGCTGTTGCCCGCAGCTCGGCGTATCCGGGCCACGGATCGCTCAACCAGCGGGGATCGGCCGGATCGTAGAACGCCACGACACAGCGTAGCGGTGGACCGCCCGCCCCTTCGTGGCCTGTCGGACCCGCGAACCGGGATCACGGATCGGCTGGGCCCGGTAGCCCGGGCGTCGCCGGGCGCCCGCTGCGGGTGGCCGCCCGGGATGCCAGTACCGGATCGGCCCACCACGGTCGCAGCGCCACATGGACCGGCGGAAGGGCTCCATAGACCAGTACTCCGGTGCCCGCAGGGAGGCGGCGCAGCGCGTCGGGAGCGAGCAGCCGGCGTTGGACCTGCGCCGAGGTCGTGGAGGGTCCACCGGGGCCCCGGGTGACCGACGGCACGAGTACTTCTTCGTCGCCGACCAGGTGACTCGCCTGGTCAAGGGTTCCGGCGTCGGCCGTGCCCGACAGGAACATCTTCGCCCGATGGTTGTTGAGGACCGTCGAGGCTCGGGGCCCGTAACGGGCGGTGACCTGGGCCAGGTCCTGGAAGACCGTGACCAGCTGGATGCCGTGGCTCGCGCTGGTCGCCGCCAGTCCGTCGAGCTCGTCGGGCGACGCGATGTTGGCCGCCTCGTCGAGGACCACCAGCAGCCCGGGCCGCAGCGGGGCCCCGGCGCGCGCCGAGCGGGTGAAGGCGGCGTCGAGTACCTGTTTGACCACCGCGGTAAATAGGCCCCGCAGTCGACGTTGGTCATGGGCCGGGGCACACAGGTACAGCGTGTTGGCTCCGGTGAGTAGCCCTTCGCAGTCGATGTCGCACTGGTCGGGCCCGGCGTCGGGGGGTGGCTCGCAGAACGGTTCGAGCACGGTCTCGGCCGTCGTGTAGACCGAGCTGCGTTGGCGTTCGTCGCGTTGCCACGATGCCCGGGCGGCCTGCAGGGCCTCGGGGACCCCGGCCCCCTCGAGGATGTCGGCCACCTCGGCCACTTCTTGGGTGTCGACCCAACGCACCACGTCGGCGATCGAGCAACCTCCCGTCGCCGCTGCGAAGAACAGTGGGGCGAGCAACTTGGCCGCGGTGGCGTACCAGAACTCCCCGTCGGCCGTGGTCCCCGCGCCCCGGGCCACCTCGACGAGGTCGTTGGCCACCCGGCGCGCTCCGGGCCAGGTGCGGGCCGCCGGAATCGGCGACCAACGGGCCGAGCAAAGACCGGTGACCCGGGCCGGGTCGAAGCACCACACGGTGCCGCAGCGCCGCCGCCAGGCCAGCGTGTCGCGCACCAAGTCGGTCTTGACACTCGCCGCCACCACCGGACCGGACCACCCGAGAATCGCCGGCACGGCCAGGGCGGTCGTCTTGCCGCTCTGGGTCGGGCCGACGACGGCCAGGGACTGGAGGGGCTCGGCCGCGAGCACCCGTCGGGTCGGCCGGCCCCCGCGGGCGGCGAGCGTCCCGAGCACGAGGCGGCCGGGCTCTTCGCCTCTGGTGACCAACGAATGGAGTTCGGCGGCCCGGGCCCAACGGGCACCGGCGGCCGCGGGACGAGAGGTCGGCATGCGGCGGGGCACCGGACCGCTCCCACCGCTCGGAGCCCCCGACGCCCGGACCCGCGTCGCCGGGGACTTGTGCTCGGATCGCCCGGCAACGGCGATCGCGGCGACGAGGAGGGCGCCCACTACGAGGGCCGGAACGCTCGGCCAGTGCACCGGCAGGGTCACCGCTCGGGCCCCATGGCGCCATCGGTGTCCACCAACCCTCGCTCGCTCGGACCGACCAGGTGCTGGACCAAAAAGGCCCGGTGCCCGACCTTCCACAGTGCCACCCCTCGGCGCAACTGGGAAAGCAGCTCGGCCTCGGTCGCCGACAGCGAGAGCAGTTCGCTCGCCCGGGCCACCTCGCCGGGCGGCTGCGCGTAGACAACTCGGGTTTCTGAATCCGAGAGCAGCCCTTCGGCCAGACCGACCTGTTCGGATCCCGCGGCGCCCACGGCGTGGAGGTCCGAGAGCCGGTGGAGGACGGCGACGTTGGCCACCCCGTAGGCGCGCGAAAGCTTCCAAGAAGCCTGGAGCCAGCGAGCCACCCCGAGGTTGGCCAGAATGGCCCAGGCCTCGTCGACCACGACCAGGACGTGACCGCCGTGGCCCTCGTGGGCTTGGCGGGCCAGCGCCGCCTGCAGCCACGCGGTCGCACAGGCCATGAGCACGCCGAGGGCCGTCGAGTTGTAGAGGGCCGAGAGATCGAGAACCACGAGCGGGCCGGAAAGGTCGAGCCCGGGCGTGGTGGGCCCGTCGAACATTCCGCGCAAGTCACCGTGTACCAACCGCCGCAACTCCAACGCCACGTCCCGGCCGTCCTCGAGCAGGGTGGCCCGGTCGGTGCGGATCCGCCTCGCCGCGTCGGTGCTCGGCTCGAGGAGCGCGTCGACGACCGCCGGGAGGGTCGGCACGACGGCGGTACTGCCGACCGCGCTCAGCGCCAGGTCGAGGGCGACTCGCTCGCGCGGGGCCAGGTTCCGGCCCAAGCAGGCACAGGCCAACGACGCCAGGAGCTCGACCTGTCGCCGGTCGGCGTCGGCCGTGCCCGTCGCCGCCGCCAGTGGGGTGGGCCCCGGGTCGAGGGGATTCAGGCGGACCGCCCCGCCCGGTCGGAGTGCGACCGGGCGGACCCCCCAGGCGCGGGCCAAGGCCGCGTACTCCCCTTTGGGGTCCACCACCCAGGCCCGGCGCCCGAATACCGATTGACGCCAAAGGTAGGTCTTGACGAATGCGCTCTTCCCCCGGCCGATCTGGCCGAACACGATCATGTTCGGGTTGGACACGACTCCTTGGGCGTAGAGCTCGAACGGGTCGTAGACGAACGACCCGCCGAGCAGGTCATGACCGATGAGCACCCCGCGGTGGCCGAGACCGGCCTCGGCCATGAGGGGGTAGGCCGCGCCGAGGTTGCGCGTGGTGACCTGATGGGCCGGCACCCGGGGTCCCGCTCCCATGCCACCCCTCATGGCAGGTGGACCGCCGGCGACGCGTGCGGGCACCGGTGCGCCCGACCGCGCCGTCGTTGTCGGGATATGAGATCCACGCGAACACAGAACGGTCCGATCGTCGTTCCGATCGGCGCACCGGCCGTCACGCCAATCCCCGACACAGCGGCAGAGTGCACGCGAAGCCCCGTTCCTGGTCGCCGAAGAGACGTCGGAGCTCGAGGCGGGCCTGGCCGGCCGCCTGTTCGGTCGTCTCGCAGATCTCGGCCAGCTGCTCGGGGGTAGGCGCGGTGACCGTCACGTAGCCAGAGAAGCGGAACGACGCGTGACCATCGGCCAGCTCGGCCTCCCGCCGCTCCACCAGCTCGGCCTCGCGGGCCCGGCGGGCCGTCGGGAGGAAGCCGCCTCGGCGCCGCAGCTCGCTGTCGGCCACGTCGGCCGTGCGCGCTTGTTCGACCTGGCGGGTGGCTCGGCTCGGGCTGAGCGGCTCCATCACCACGCTCACCGTGCGGCGCACCGGCCCAAGGAGCAACGGCGCCAGGAACTCCGGGCCCACCTCGACCCGCGGCCACTCGGCGATCCAGTACGTGGCCTGCCAGGTCGCGTCGGTACGCAGGCAGTCCCACCGGACGCTGGTCGCAATCGGCCAGGGCCACGCCTCGCTTGTTCCGACGCGATCGCTCAGCGGCTCTGACTCCCCGCTTCGGCGTATCAGCGCGGCGAGCGCGCCGGGACTCATTGGATCGGCCACGGCCACATCGGCGTCGACCAGTTGCCGGCGCAACGCGGCCACCTCTCGCAAAAGCACCGCGCAGGCCCCGCGTTTTCCTCCACCGGCGGCTCGCAGGGCCCGGGCCACCGCCCGGCCCGGTTGGATCTGGACCGCCAGGTGCACGTCGTGACGACAGGTGTCGCCACCGACCACGCCCAGAAGCTCGCCGTAGGACGCTCGGGCCCCGGAGTCTTCGGGGAGGGCGGCCCGCTCGGCCAGATGCCCGCGGACCGCCCGCCCATCGTCGGGCAGCGCCGAGGCGAGCCACTGAAGGCGGTGGACCACCGAGTGTTCCCGGGCGAGCGAGGCGAGCACCGCGGACCAGCCGGCAACCCGGTGGTCCTTCTCGTCGGACCCGAGGAGGGCGAAGCCGTGGCCCCGGAGGGAGAGCACCGCGGTGTAGGTGCCGGCGCGCCCGTCGAAGATCACGCCGGCCCCCTCATCACTGCTTGGCGTACCCGGGGCCCGGGCAGCGAACAGGCGCAGGCCTCCAAAAGAGCCGTCCCGGCCCGCCGAGGCCCCGTCGAGCTCGATCTGTCCGCCGCCAGCGCGCCGATGCCCGCGCCACGGCACGGCGGGACGGCGGACACCACCTTGAGCCGCCCTCACCCCCCAATGAGCCACCGTCGGCAACCACTCCTCGCCGGTCCGGCCCGCAATCGGCCAGCAGGCCAGCATCACCGATCCGCCGACGGCGACCAACGCGACGAGCACACCGGGCACGTCGGGGCGTCGGAGAGCCAGCACGGCGAGGATCAGCCCCCCGGCAACCGACGCGATCTGCCCTCCTCGCCAGCCGGCGATCAGTCCCCGGCGCTCAAGGGGGCCGAATCGGTACCGAGACTCACCCACCGAGACCGTTCTCCGTTCGATGGCCAAGGGGGGACGGATGCTCGGAGGATCGGCGCCCCGGGACGTGCAGGACCGGACCGAGGTCGTCGCGCCCGATCACATAATCGCGCCGGAGATCATGGCTGGGCGACGAACCCACCGCGGGGCGCTCTGGAGGGCCGTCGTCGATGCCACCGCCGGGTGCGTTGTCGGGCGCGTCGCCACGCCACAGCGGCATAGGACCACGGCCCTCGGACTGCTCGTCGGACCCGCTCGAATGGGAGGCGGCCATGCTCAGGGCGAACGCCTCGTTGGACGCGGGCTCCCCGCGCCACATCGGGACACCCGGGGTGACGTCCTCGAGACCCTCCGCGTTCGTGCCTCCCCCGCTCGCCCGGCCCCGAGCGGTGGCCGCACCCACCGCGGCCGAGCTCGTTGTCCGGCCCGCCGGGGCCCCCTGGTCATTGCTGCGGGGCAGCGCGCTGGCGCCGGGCCCATCTGGACCGGGTGCTTCGAACTCGGTACCGGACCCGGTGCCCGGCTCGCCGGCCACGAGCGACGAGGAACGGGCCGACTTGAGGGCGAACGCGGCGGCACTGCGCGGCGCGTTTCCGAACGCCTGACTCACCCGGTGTCGGGCCCCTTCGAGCTGCTGGACCGCCCCCGATTCGACGGCGGGAATGAGGCGCAACAGCGTGAACGGGGTGAACGCGGCGAGCACCAAGAGGGCGCCGCCACCGAGCACCCCGGCGAAGCCGTCCTGGGTGCCCGAGCCGAGTGCCCCGACGGCCAAGCTCAAGATGGCCACGATGACGAACTTGGACAGGACCAGGGCCACCAGGGTGTCCACGAGGCGCCGGCACCAGTGCGAGACCGCCGGCCAGACCAGGCTGGCCAGGGCCAAGGGGAGGAACAACACGGCCACGTACACCGCGGCGGCCCGGACGAGCAGTTCGACCCAGAGAAGAAACGCACCGAAGGCGACCAACAGGCCACCGAGCAACACCACGAAGGCCGGGACCTGTTGGCCCGCCGCCGTCTGGTTGACGAGGGTGGCGGCCAATCCAGACATGGCCGCGCCGATATTGGCCCCCGCCCCCGCCGCGACGGTCGACCCCATGGCGTCGGTGGCGGCCAGACAGAGTTGGACCAGTTGGATCGCCGCGCCGGTGAGCAACAGGGCCAGCGGGAGTTGGACCAGGACCGAGCGCAACAAGACGGCCGCGCTTTGGCGGTAGATCGACTGGACCACGGCGCAGAGCAGCATCGGGAGCACCACCACCCCGGCCAGGCCGGCCATCACCTGGTAATGGGTGCCGAACCACGCGGCGCCGATGTCCACCGACGTGGTCGATCCGAGGGCGCTCCCTACCTGTCCCAAGAGCCACCCCGCACCGTTGACGACCCAGGTCGACACGGCGCTCAACACGTCGCCGGCGCCGCTGCCGAGCAACCCCGAACCCACACTCGCGGCGGCGCCGCATAGCGGGTCCACCGAACCGCCGGGGCAGCTCGGGATGGGTAGTGGGACCGAAAGGGCGGGGGCGGCGAACACGGAGGATCAGATGAGGCGCCGGCAGACCACGGTCTGCGTAGAGCCGGCGGAGCGGGTCAATGGAGCGAGGTACCGGTGTGGAAGAAGAAGTTGATGAGGGTCGGCGCACCACCGATGATCAGCGCGGCCAGACCCGAGATGAGGACCGTCCGGCGGCCGACGAACGACTGCTGGTAGTTCTGCGAATGAGAACCGAGCGCCCAGGCGGCGGCGCCGACGAGCAGCCCAACAAGGGCGGCCACCAGTGCCCATCCACCCAATCCGTTGGTCAGCTGTTGGAGCGTTCCCCCGCCGGGCAACTGGCTGGGGTCCGGGTTGAGGACGACATCGGCGAGCCGGGCCGGCACAAGGGCGGCGACCGAGTCGATGAGCACAGGCATGGGCGGCCTCTCCTCGTCCCTTCTGACATGGCCCGCCCGGGCGGGCGTGGTCAC
>Ga0182024_10006534_pt1 | contig 25544 bp, 34 predicted proteins | sample P32metaG_FD_120480 | JGI IMG/M metagenome (GOLD analysis project Ga0182024, IMG submission 120480) | Permafrost microbial communities from Stordalen Mire, Sweden - P3-2 metaG (Illumina Assembly) | ecosystem: Environmental > Terrestrial > Soil > Wetlands > Permafrost | place: Sweden: Stordalen...
ACGAGGCTGGCACCGACGAGGCTGGCACCGACGAGGCTGGCACCGTCGAGGCGGGCACCGTCGAGGCTGGCACCGTCGAGGCTGGCACCGTCGAGGCTGGCACCGTCGAGGCTGGCACCGTCGAGGCGGGCACCGGTTGCGTATGCCCATTTTACCGACAGTCCGAGCTTGATGCTGTACGCTGCATTTTCGGTGCAATCGATCTCAGCCGTAAACTGCACAGCGCCAGAAAATCGGTCCAGAACATCGAATTTAATCATGACTTTCCCTCCGTTGCCTTCTGCATTTGTTCGCGCCCAAGAGCCTTACAGCAGGCACGATACCCAGCCCGCCATGCGATCGCCTCTCCGGTGCCGTGCACGTAAGGGCAATCGCGGTAGGATCTTCCGCGGTCTGCGTCCGTCCATCCTCGCTCGAATGCGGTCATTTCGCATTTTTCCTACAGCCAGCCAGCGGCGATGGCGGCCCAAAAGACGACCGTCGCAAGGAAAAGCCCAATTGTGACATGCTTATCCGGTTTAGACACACAGCCACTACCCCTTGTGTTTGGCGCGGTTGATGGATTTTCGCGCATGACCACTAACCCTTGATCTTGGCGAGAGCGGCGAGAGCGGCGAATGCATCGAAGCCGAACCCGTGTTCCCGAACGATCCGAGGTGGCGCGTTTCGACCTCAGCCGAGACGACGTGCGCCGGATTTATCAACTTGCCGTCGATTTCGATCATGGGGTTCTCCATTCCGGGAAGGGCCGTTCAATAGCGCGGTCCCACCATCGCTTGCGGAGCCCACGGAAGCCTGGGATAGGTTCGTCGATGGTGCAGGCTACCGCGCCGCCCTTGCGAACGATTGCGCCGCCCCACATGCCCGTGACGGGCGACCAGCCGCGAAGCTTCCCATGGGCCACGACGTAAAACCGCTCGCCGGGCTTAATCAGCGACCGATAGCTGTGCTCGGTAAACCAACCCCATTCCTCGCCGCTTTCGGGCGCGCCGGCCGGATCGCCTTCGGCAATCCACTCTTCCCAAAAGCCCTTCGGGCAAGTGCCTACAAGGTCAACCATCGTCAATCCCTAGCGTTTTGCGCGGACACAAGCGGTAGCGGGTCGCGGGCATCTGTGTGTGTCAACCGGATAAGCATGAATTGTGAGGATGGCGGAAACCTCGTGGATGGCGACGACCAGCACGTCGCCGATCGCCCGTAGCTGCTCGGTCATGGTTTCGCCCCTAAAGTTGCATTGTGCACGTCGCATACTGCGGCACAAACCTCGCTATCCTCAGCATCGAGGATGCGATGACCTCCGCAACAGACGAAAAAAACGCGGTTCTTCTCGTCGAAATCAAAACCCCATGCACCGGCATACTGCTTCGGGATAAGCGCCCATGGGTTTAGCTCTTCCGTGGCCGACGCCAATGCATTGACCGCCCGCACGATCAACCGCGCATCCTCCGCGGAAGCCGCCACGGCGACCTGCCGGCGCGCGCCCTTGCGCGTTTCGGTATAGACCGGCCATCCGGCCGCCGTTCGGCCCGGCGCGCTCCACGGGCGATTAAGGGCTTCGGTCATGACGCAGCTTCTTTCTCGGCTTCGCGGATGGCATAAGCGAGCGAAGCGCGGTAATTGAATTTGCGGCCGATCATTACCAGGCCGATTGACCGACCGCCGCCAATTTCGACCCATAAGAGAACTTGACGCCATCCGCGGCGCTGAAGGGCGGCGCGGAACTGTGCGCGGGTCATGTCGCGCGGCCGTTTCATGGCTCCCTCCGCTCGATCTCGGCGAAACATTCGGCGTGCAGCCAGCTTGCTGGCCCGGATGATGGCGGCCTGGAACTCATGGCCGATTGTCCGTGATGGCGATTTGGTCGCAGTGACAGCCGCCGCGATAGGAACCGGCTTCGTCTGTCAATTTGACTAGATACCAGCCCGGCATGTCGGCGGCGTAAGGGCGCACGATCTTGCCGGGGACGACCTTACCGCCAGCGTAGGTGTAAATAATTTGGGTTCCGCGCTTTAGGGTTTTTGTCATCGGACTATCCCTCGATGGTGGCGGGCCGGCGGCCCCAAAAGCTAACGATGATGGTTAGACGCTATTGGCGTGCTGGTGTCAAGCGTCTATTTTGGACCTACCGATCGGGCGGGAAAATCGACATTAGTTTTCGGACGATTTAATTCGGGCCGTATTGGCGGCCGCGCGCGCCAGCATGTCCCGCAACGCCTGCTTGCTGTCCATCGGCGCCGGCGGCTGGTTCGGACTTAGGAGATCGATCCCTCGCTGGTCCGGCGGCAATGCCGATGGATACCATGGCGGTCCAAACCTGCCAGAGCCACGCGGACCGGGTTTAGGGCTGGCTAGGGTACGTTTGACCGTGACGGGCGGTGATCGGTAAGGGATTGGCACCGCCGCAGCACGGGCGGGTGCCTTAGTAGGCCGTCGAAGCGCGGCCGTCGTCGATCGCTTGAAATTCCGGGCGCGAGCCATATCAGCCCTCAGATATAACGCGGGAGGCCGGACGTTGCGCTCTTGCCCGGCCGCCCTGGGGAAAACGAAAGGGACGTCAAACTTAGAACGGAATTTCATCGTCCATGTCCGCCGATGACTTGCGGGCTACTGGAGCGGCAGCAGCAGCCGGACTTGGCTCCTCGGACTCGCCGCTAGGTTGGGCGGCATCCTTCCAAGACAGCTTCGTGATCCGGCCACCAAAGGACTTTACCACGACCTCCGTCGAATATCGGTCCGCCCCAGACTGGTCTTTCCACTTTCGCGTCTGCAATTGGCCTTCGACGTAAACCTGGTCGCCCTTTTTACAGTACTGCTCGACGAACGTGACCAGATTGTCGTTGAAAATCACAACCTTATGCCACTCCGTCTTCTCCTTTTTCTCGCCACTCCCCTTGTCGCGCCAGTTCTCCGATGTCGCCACCGAAAAATAGGCCATCGTGCGCCCGTCAGGCAAATGCTTGACCTCCGCATTACCTCCAAGCCGACCCACCAAAATCACCCTGTTCACCGACATGCAGTCCTCCTGCTCGCCAAGTTTTGATTTGACAACGCCGGACATTTTTCGCTAGATTAGTAACGAAGTCAATACGTAAGTAAGTATCGTATTGTCTGTACTACTAGTATATAGATTTGATTAGTAAACCCATTCCAAAAAGTAGTATTCGTCCCAAAATTGTTACATTTAACTGCCCGGCCTTAGAGCCGGGCTTTAATCACCATCATCGATAGACAAGTCGGACAAACTGGTAAAACCAAGGCAATCCTCTTGTCTCTTGTCGATTATCCGCTTAAAATAAGGGTTGCTACCGGATTGTCCGATTTGTCCGGCTGCATGAACGGAGGCAGTAATGCCAGCACGTCCACCGATTATGATCCGCGATCCGGAAACGGGCGAAATGCGGCCTCGTGGCGAGATACCAAAGCCGCCGCCAGCCGTTTCCGACGCCCCGCCGACGTACCCTCTCGATCAAGTGCTCGACCGTGCCCGCCTTGACGACTACCTGATTGACGCGCTCGAAGCTGGTGGGCCGGATGGCTTCGCGAGAGCTCTTGCCTACCTCCACCGCCAGATCACGGAATCGATCTTGTGTGTACTGGTCGATGGCGAAGACCTCGGCGCCGATGGGCTGGATGACACGATCTACAACCACGGGTGACTAGCGATGGCTCGCCCGGCGGTTTCAGGACGATTCGACGCCGCCCTGCCAGGGGTAGCGGCTCGTATCTTTTGAAAATCTCTGAAAAACAAATTATTATCGCTCTATGCCAAAGCAAAAAGGCGGAGCGCGCCCCGGAGCCGGACGGCGAGCAGGCGGAAAGAACAGAGCGACGATCGAGCGCGAGTTGCTCGCGAAGCAGGCCATCGCCGACGCCAAGGCATCGCGCAAGCCGCTCGCGAAGGAAGTGCTTGCGGACTACATGCACGGCTTTACGGCCGATGCCGCACGCTGCAAGAAGCGCGGCGACCTGAAAAGATTTCGGGAATGGGCTGCGCTCGCAGTCGAGTGCGCGAGGGCATTGGCACCGTTCGAGAGCCCGCGCTTCTCAGCCGTGGTTATCGGGGCTACCGTCGTGACGAAGGTCGTGGTCGAGGGGGGAATGCCGGACGATTTTGCCGCGGCACCGATACCGCTGGAACCTGGGACTGTGGTTAGGGCGGATGAGGCAACGCCGGTCGCCGGCCCTGAGCCCGAGGTTTTGCCGCTGGCGCTGCCCAAGGTAATAAATGCCCGCTGAAGTCTTCGCCGACATGCCCATGCCGGACGCCACTTTGGCGCGGGTGAGGCTGCCCATCTTCCACGCCGCGCAAATCAAGCTGCGCTGGATTATGCGATACAACCGCTATGTGGCGGGCCGCTGCGGGCGTCGGTGGGGCAAGAATGTTCTCGGGGAGGCGACCGCAGCGGATGACGCATCGCACGGCCGGCTGGTCGGATGGTTCGCCCCGGAGAACAAGCGGCTTTCAGAATCCTACAACGTGATCCGGGACCTGCTCGAGCCGATCATCAAAAGCTCCGACAAGACCCACGGGATTATCCGGACGATTACGGGCGGGGCTGTCGAGTTTTGGTCGCTCGAAGATGAGAATGCCGGCCGGTCGCGGAAATATCACCGGGTTATTTTAGACGAGATTGCGTTCTGCAAGCCCAAGGCGATCGACATTTGGACGCGCTCGATTAAACCGACGCTGCTCGATTACAGCGGCCGCGCGTTGATGATGAGCAACACCAACGGCATCGACGCGGATAATTTCCTCTACGACATTTGCCACAATCCCGCGCACGGCTTTGTGCAGTTTCACGCGCCGACGAGCTCCAATCCGTTCCTGCCCCGTGAGGAAATAGCCAAGCTGCAGCGGGACAATCAGCCGTTGGTCTATCAGCAAGAGTATCTTGCGGAATTTGTGGATTGGTCGGGATCAGCTTTCTTCTCTCGCGAGAGCCTGCTCGAGAACGGCCAGCCCGCAGAGATGCCGGTGCGGTGCGAGGCCGTGTTCGCGGTCATCGACACGGCCACGAAGACCGGCAAGAAAAACGACGGAACCGCTGTTGTCTATTTCGCCTTGATCCGCAATGCCGTGCAGTTGGTAGGCCCTGCCGGCCAGGTAGGTGCGCGCTACCGGCTGGTCATCCTCGATTGGGATCTCGCGCAAATCGAAGGCGCGCTGCTCGAGACGTGGCTTCCCAACGTGTTCGATATGCTAAAGGACTTTGCGGTCACTTGCCGGGCGAACCGCGGATCGATCGGGGCCATGATCGAAGACAAGTCCTCTGGCATGGTGCTTTTGCAGCAGGCGGTGCGCCGCGGATGGCCGGCCTATCCGATCGAATCCCCGCTGACTAAGGTGGGGAAGGATGAGCGCTGTATTTCTGTATCGGGATATGTCCATCGTGGAATGGTCAAAATCTGCCGCCACGCCTACGACAAGGTGACTAACTACAAGGGTACGACGCGAAATCATCTCCTCGGGCAAATGGTTGGCTTTCGGGTTGGCGATAAGGATGCCACGCGGGAAGATGACGCTTTGGATGCCGCAGTGTATGGTATCGCCATAGCGCTTGGAAATGAGGAAGGCTTCTAAACAGGGAGAACGGAAATGACGGAACAACTTAACGATCAGTCGGCGGAGAAACTCAATGGCGCGGCGTCCGCCACGCAAGCCCAAAAGATTGAAGCGCTGTTAGCGGCCGGTATTCGGCAAGTTGTAGGCACGATGTTTCGCGGGATCATGGTATCGGCGCCCGGCGTGCCGCCGCATGTGGTGATGAACCTGATCGCCAAGGAATCGGGTAAGATCATGGCGGAGGCTGTGAATGGGGAACTGGCCGCGGTGCTGCAATTGCGCACCGGCTTCAAAAAGATGTTCGAGAATGGCGTCAATTCCGTTCCATCCATACGACCGCTGCCGGGCGCGCAAATGAGCGTGATGCCGCCAGCGCAGGGATGAGAACGAAGTGGCCCGGATCGATATTAACGAATCAACGCTAGGCAACTCCCTTACGGAGTTGCTTTGCGCTGACGAAATCGTCCCGGGCGATACGCCGTCCTACGAATTATGCAAAATCATTTACGCCTATCACACACTTGGCGGGAAGATCGCCGAGTCGCCTATCGCCATGGCGCAATCGCAGGACCGGGAAATAAGCGTCCCTGACAGCCCGGGCGAAATGGTGCGCGATGAATTTGTCCGCGTGTGGAAGGAAATGCAGACGGACGAATACATCTTCAACACAGCTACGCTGGCCCGCGTTTATGGGATCGCGTCTCTGGCGTCGAAGAGCCCGGGCATCTCTCCTAGCGTGCCCATAGAGCCGAAGAAAATCGCGGACCTGCCGATCACGTTCTCCGTCTTTGATCCGCTCAATACGGCCGGCAGCTTGGTTCTGAACCAAGACCCCAACGCCATCGACTTCATGAAGCCGACGACCATTTCCGTTTCTGGTGAGTTCTACCACCGCTCCCGTGCCGTCACGATCATGCACGGCAGGCCGATTTACATCCTCTACACGTCATCGGCCTTTGGATTCGTTGGACGCAGCGCCTACCAGCGTGCGCTGTTCCCGCTGAAGTCTTTCGTCCAGACGATGATCACGGACGACCTGATCACGAAGAAGGCCGGCGTGTTCATCGCCATGCTCTCCGTGGCCGGCGCTATCGTCGACAGGATCATGCAGGTAAGTGCCGGCCTAAAGCGCCTGTTCGTACAGCAATCCACCACGGGCAACGTCATCTCGATCGGGAAGGATGAGAAGATCGAGACGTTGAACATGCAAAACATCGACGGCGCCTACGGCATGGCGCGGAAGAATATTCTTGAGAACATTGCCGTCTCCGACGACATGCCGGCGCAATTGCTGAATTCCGAGACGTTCGCGGAGGGCTTTGGCGAAGGCAGCGAGGACGCCAAGTCCGTGGCGCGCTACGTCGACCGCGTGCGCCTGTGGATGGGTCCGCTGTATGACTTCATGACGCCTATCGTACAGCGCAAGGCGTGGACGCCGGACTTCCTCAAGCGGGTGCAGACCAAATATCCGGACTATCAGATCAGCTTTGAAAAGGCCTATTTCCAATGGGCGAATTCCTTCACTGCGGTCTGGCCGTCGCTGTTGACCGAACCGGATTCGGAGAAGGTCAAGACCGATGACGTGAAGCTCAAAGCGATCATTGCCACCATCGAGGTCTTTGGCCCGATGATGGACCCGGAGAACAAATCGACCTTGCTGGCGTGGGCGCAGGACAATCTGAACGAAAACAAGATCATGTTCCAGACGCCGCTATCTCTCGACTTCGAGGCGCTGGCGGAATACGTGCCGCCGCAGCCCGCCACGGGCGACGCTGGTGCCGAACCCAAAGAGCCTAAGCCGTTCGCAGCGCAGGATTCGGCCGGCGCGCGCCAACGCCGCATGATGCGCAAACTGACGGAGGGGGAGCTTGCGGACTTGGTGACGATGATGGAGCAGAGCCCGCTTAACTTGCCCAAGGCCAATGGGCACATAAACGGAAGCGCACACCGATGATCAGCCCCCGCTATCGACAGATGAAGCGCAACTTGACAGACGGCATGGTATTTCAGCTTTCGCCCGCTCTGTGCGCTCCCATGACCGGACCCTTCGCGCCGGTTAATCCAGCCGATTATAAGGCGCGCGCCAAGCTCTGCACCGATCACGTGGCGAACCCGCGTATCAGCCCGGAAGCGCGGGCGGCCTTTACGGCCCTACTGGATGAGTTTCATAGGGGGTGGAAATGAGCGTGGTATTCTTTCGCGACTATGAGCACCGTGGCCGCAGCGCAGATGTCGGGCGTGACCCGGTCGGATCGGCGCTGATCATCATTCTGCCCACGGTCAGGGTGGAGCGGTATCTGGCACCTCCGAAGGTAGGTCCGCTGATCCGGGTAGAACCGCCGGCAGACTGCGCCCGCTACTAATGCTTGACCGCCTGCGCTCATTTCAGGACGTGCTTGCCGCCGCAATAGCCGACATGGCGGAGCACGGATTTGATTCGATCGAAAGAATTGCGAAGTGGACCCGCGAGCTGCGGATGGCCGCGGAACGGTCCATGATATCGCCGCAATCTCTCGAAGATCAGATGCGGCAAGGCCTCGCCGCCATTTACCGCCGCATGGTCGATCAGGGCGGGATCTTCAAATACAACCCAGGCGTCGAGCGGTTCACGCTGGAAAACATCAAGCCGACGCTGCGCAGCGAACTGGACCGCCGGATAATAGCGAGCGCCAACCTGATAAAGCTAAACCGCGCGGAGGCGATTGAGAAAACCCTACGTCGCTTTCAGGGCTGGTCGACGTCCATCCCGCCTGGCGGGGTTTCCGCTGAGACGCGTGCGGAGGTCAAGGCCAACGTGCGCAAGTCGCTGGCCTCGCTGAATTGGGAAGAACGTCGCGTTTTGATTGACCAAGGGCATAAACTTACGGCGTCCCTATCGGAGATCCTCGCAACGGACGGCGGGGCGATAGCAGCCGAATGGCGTTCGAATTTCAGGCAGCCGGGGTATGATGCGCGGCCGGATCATGTTGAGCGCGATGGGAAATTTTATCTCGTTCGGGATTCGTGGGCGCACCAAGTTGGCTTCGTGAAGAAAGGCCCCAACGGCTACTACGATGAGCATGAAGCGGTCGGCCAGCTCCCCTTCTGCAGGTGCTATGCCATCTGGAAATTTTCACTTCGCGACCTCCCAACCGACATGCTGACCGCCAAGGGCAAAGCGGCGCTGGCCGGTGCGCGCGAGCAAGCGGCACGAGCGGATGCAACATCAGAGGGTGTTTATGCAACCAAAGCCAAAAATATGCACAGTAATGCCACCAAAGGACATTTGGCGTCTGGTGGCGGCGTCTCGGAAGGCGTGGCGGGTGCGCAAGCGCATAAAGGCCGCGCGCGAGCTGACAGCGCTGACTTCCCGCACGGCGGCTCTTCAATTCCCGTTCCGGTAGATCGTGACCATGACGTCGCTTGGATGTTCGTCGTCTCGCGCAATTGCGAGCGGTTGTACGCTGATCGCACGCTGCCGCGATCGATCACGATCAAGGGCAAGACGTTCGACCCTGCGCAGTTAGGATGGGCGCATGAGCGCGCCGAATGGCTGCACATGATGCGGATGGTGGCCGCCTTCCTCGATCTGTACGGCCGGCACCCCGGCGATCAGGAGCGCGTGGAGATTTACCTCGTGTCCCACCAGTTCGGCATTGCGGCCGAGCATGAGGAGGCGGATCGCATGGGCGTGGATTGGGATGCTTGGGAGGCGTGGTCGCGCGGGGAGCTTGCCCGGCTTGAGCACAGGGCTATTCGGCGGCCGCCTATTGATCCGCACGTCAAGCCCGCGCCGCATGACCGGCGCGAGCCGATGGAGAACGTGGCCGCCTAACGGTGCAGGAGAGTGCCGATGTTGGCGAAGCTCAGCAGGCAGGCGATCGCCTCGAAGCAGATGAGGATAACGATGATCGCAATTAGTGCCCCGAGCAGGATGCGAAAGACCGAAACGACGATCCCCCATCCGGTGCCGAGAGCAACGCCCATTTTCGAGATGGCGTAAGGGATCACAAGCTGAAGGATCAGAATGACCGCACCGACGACGACGCAGAGGATCAGGACGTTTTTCAGCCAGTCGAATGAGAAGCACATTTTAGGAATCCCTTTTCGGAAAGGATAACGTGTTGCCTGGTTCTAGAGTTCCTAACGCAAAACCCGCACCCGTGCTATAGAAGCACCTCGGCAAAAACCTTTTCGGGGCTGACGATGAAAGAACTGAAGCTGACCGATGGCGAGCTTCAAGCCCTCATTGCGCCGGTGCTCTGTAAGAAACTCAGGGCCGCTGGGTTCAAGATGGGGACCGCGAGCGACGAGGAATCGTCCTCGTTTTTCTTCCCGATTAATTTCAATCTGACCGGAAATTGCTATGTCTTTCGGGACGCAGACGGCATTTGGACGATCGGGCAGGAGGATGCCGTGATACACGACCGCGTGTCATCCGCCATGCGTTTGCACATCGCGGCTATCAATGACGCCGCCGCCAAACACGGGACCTAGCAGCCCATGCCATTGCTTAGCGGTTCCGGCAAAGAAACGATCAGCGCCAATATCGCGACCGAAGTCAGGGCCGGCAAAGACCCTAAGCAGGCGGCTGCCATTGCCTATAGCAAGGCGCGCGGTGACATGCTGGATGGCATAGGCCGGGCGATAAACGCTGCGGCGGACAGCGTGCGGATTCTGGATTGCCGCGCGGACGCATGGTTTTCCAAGGGCACAGAGATAGCCGAGGATGCCGGCCGGATGACGCGCCGGGCCCAAGACGGGGCTGTGCTGGCGCAACGGCTGATCGATCGCGCCAAGGACGTGCGCGTCGGGCTGGCAAAGGCTGCGCGCGCCGCACGCGCTAAGGGCATGGCGTTTGAAGGCCTGCCGGAAAGCTCGCTAGCGGACGCGGAGAAGCGTGCCAGCCACGCATCCACAGACTACAGGCTGGCGCTTCAGAGCATCTCTCAGGGCAGCGCCGATGAAGTGCGCCGCTGGCTGGCGGAGGGTGCCGGCGATCTTCGCACTGCGGAAAGCCGGATTTCAGAGGTTGAACGCCAGGCATGGTCGGCTATAGCCAAGGTCGGCCCGCAGAAGCGGGGCCTTGATCTGCTGATTAGCAATGACGATGCGGATGAGGATACCCCGATTCCGTCACCGTCTGGCACGCCAGAGCAGCGCAACGCCATCGCGCTTTACCACAAGAAGGTCCAACGTGGAGAGATTAAGAACACCAAGGAAAACTGGACTAAGTACGCCAAAGAACACGGCTTGAACGACGATGCGGAGATGGACGCCATGCCTGAGACGGGGATCAAAGCCTTAGCGGACTGCATAGGCGCGGCCGCTGATGCGATCGCCGGGCTGAGCAAGCGGGTTGACGCCTATGCCGCGCGCCGAGCGGATGACCATCGCGTGATCGGCGGGGTAGGATTTCAGGCAGTAGATGCGTTGTGCGATCTTCGGTGTGATGAATGGTCGGAGGAGGCGCGGGAAGCTGCCTTAAAGGCACGCCAAGCCAATACGCCGGCAAAAGCTGACCCATCGAAACAGACGAAGATCTCTCGCGGTGAGTTGGATAAAAAACTAGGAGGCATGTCCACCGAAAAGCTCAACGGTGCACTGAACTCTGGTGGACTTGATAAAGGCGTCAAGAAAGCCATCGAGGAGGAGCTCGACAAACGAACCAAGAAAAATATTGAGGAATGGCGCAGCAAGTGACCAAGGCGGCCGGGCTACTTTTTATCTCTCCGAAGGGAAACGCACTTTTCCTGCGCCGCACCGCGACTGCAAACGATTGCCCCTCATGCTGGGATTTTCCCGGCGGCGGGCAAGAAGGCACCGAATCCGCAGAGCAAACCGCCGTTCGAGAAGCGAAAGAGGAAATAGGCTTTCTCCCGGATGGCGTCCGCAAGCTTCACACCAGAACCAAGAGCTCCACGACCACATTGGGCGTGGCGGACCCCGGCGCGCCGGCTGTTTCATTCCCTGTTTCGGCTGGCGCGCCGGCGGCTTCTCCCGTGGCCCCGTCGCTGCAACCGCAGCCAGCCATGCCACCGGACATCGACTTTTCCACTTTTCGCCAGTACGTCGACGAAGAATTCACCCCTACGTTGAATGATGAGCATGACGGCTTCGCGTGGGCACCTATCCCCACGCCGCCGCAGCCGTTGCACCCCGGATGCCGGATCGCGCTCGAGCGCATCGGCATGAACGAACTGGACGTGGCGCGCGCCATCGCGGACGGACGGCTTACGTCTCCACAGCAGTACGAGAACATTTGGCTGTTCGCGATTCGCATTACCGGAACGAGTGCGTCCTATCGGCCCAAGCTCGATGAATTCGTGCATCGCAGCCCGGAAAATTACCTGAATGAGGAATTCTTGGCGCGGTGCAACGGCCTGCCAATTATCCTGCGCCATCCTGATACGGCGATCCTGAATTCGGAGGAATTTCAGAAGCGTATTGTCGGCACAGTCTTTTTACCGTACATTGCCGGAGACGAGGTGTGGGCCGTTACCAAAATCTACGTCGACGGCGCCGCCCAAATAATGCAGGAGCAGGACCTTTCGACATCCCCCGGCGTCAATTTCGCGGACTTCACGGTTAATGCGCGGCTTACGCTTGAGGACGGGAAAAAGGTTCTAATCGAGGGCGACCCTAGTCTTATCGACCACGTAGCGATCTGCGAGTTGGGTGTGTGGGACAAGGGCGGCGACCCTTCAGGCATTCGATCCGAAGCTAGAGAGGATTCAGCGATGACGGCGGAAGAGCAGGCGGCAGCCGACAAGGCCAAAAAGGACGCTGCGGAGGCCGAAGAGAAGGCCAAGAAGGACGCCGCTGAAGCGGAGGAAAAGAAAGCCAAGGCGGACGCCGCCGAAAAGGAGCGCACCGACGCCGATGCTGGTTCGGCACTGGACAAGACGCTTTCGCACATCGCCGACAGCGTTAAGGCCATGACCGACGCCGTCGGCAATCTCGGCAAGCGCATGGACGCCATCGAGGGCACGGGGAAGGAAAAAGCTCCCCCGTTCAAGGCCGATGACGCCGAGAAGGAAAAGGAAGAAAAAGAAAAGGCCGAAGAGAAGACCAAGGCGGACAAGGCCAAGAAGGACGCCGACGACAAGGAGAAAGAAAAGGAAAAGGCCATGGCCGATTCCGTCGACATCACCAAGCGCATTGCCGAAGTCGAGAAGGCCGTGAAAGAGCATGGCTCTCGGATCGTGCAAATCTCCGACGATGACCATCAGCTACTCGCCGACGCCTGGTCGCGCGCTGATTCCATCTTCAGCGCATTGGGCAAGCAGACGCCCCGCGCCATGCCCGGCGAAACGGCATCCGGCTATGAGCGCAGGACCGCGCGCCTGCTTAAAGAACACAGCCCGACGTGGCAAAAGGCGGACGTGAACAAGGCCTTCGCGGATGACGCCTCATTCGGCATCGTGCGCGATCAGATCTTCAGCGAGGCTATGCAGACTGCCCGCAATCCGGTGAACGTGCCGGCGGGCCAACTGCGCATGATCGAGCGCAAGCAGGACGGTCACACCATTCGGGAATTCGTCGGCGATCCGCGTTCGTGGATGAATCCCATGGCCGGCCCGGTGCAATTGCGTGGTGAGGGCAATTGGCTGCACGCCAATCTCGGCAAGAGCAACTGATCCGCGGGACTACGCCTTAAACAGGGAACAGTTTTAGGCAAGAGCTACTCAGGAGAGCACCGCAATGGTTGCGACGATTGGCTACAATCCATATCCGCAGATCGCCGGGAACAACGGTCTGTTCAACGCGACCTCCACGGGCCTTCGACAGGGCACCGCCTATGCCGATCCATCGACGCGCTATCGCCTGCGCGCTGGCATCCTCTCACAGAATGAAACGCTGCCCATGTGGGGCGGTGTTGGCCTTTACGCCTTCGTGCCGGGCGGCAGTCTGGGCACTGTGGGTTCACCCGGAAACCCGAGCTACAGCCTTGGCCCGATCGTCGGTCGCGCCGCAGCGCTGACCAGCACTTACGCGCTGGCGGGCTTCTCCGTCTTCGATGAGGCCTACGGCATGGTGACGACGCCGCAGAGCCCGGTCCCGCTGGCCGCATCCGGAATGCAGGTCAATTGGTATCCGCTTGGCTCGCTGGCTCGTATCGTGGTGGCTTGTGACCCGACTCTCGTCGACCTGCGCGGCGCGGTGATCAAGCCGCTGGTGTCGTGGGACTTCACGAACCAACTGCTCATCCCGTATCTGGCCGGCATCACCATCACCACGGGCAGCACCTACAATAACACGACCGGCGTCATTACGCTGATCCTGCCGACAACCGGTTTCGATCCCGGCGACTCCGTCACCCTTGCCAGCCTTACCGGCACTGGTGCCTATGCCAGCCTCGACGGTATCTGGACGGCGTTGACAGTCACCGGCACGACGGGGGCAACCCTGCAAGGGCCGATAGGCGTTGGCGCTTCGACCATCACTGGCGGCACGCTGACGGTGGGCGGCGCCGCATCGGCGGCCCTTCCGGTCACGGTGCTGGATATCCAGACATCGAACTGCGAAACCGTGGAATACAACGCGGCGACCAATTCTGCATCGTACAACTACAACGGTGCGGCGGCCGTCATTCAGCTCTAATCGCTCTAATCGGGTTCACGAGGAAACAAGGCAATGTCGATTCAGGCCCACGCTTTCGTCACTTTGAGCCCGTCATTCGTTGAACCGGAGTTTTTGCTGCAATACAGCCAAGCCTCCGGCTTCATCGATTTGCTGGCGGAAGGGCAGTTGCGGGTCCGCATGGCTGAGGATGACCTGCTCGTTTACATGAAGCAGATGAATGTCCGCACCAAGATGGCGGCCAGTCAGGCGGGATCTCAGGAATTGCCGAGCGTCGATATTCAGACCTCGATGATTTCGGCGCCCAGCTACCTGCTGCAGGTGCGCAACGAGTACAATCACCACGACGTCGCCGCCGGTAGCCGGTGGGGCTTTGCGGTCCCGGAAGCGTACCGCTTGGGCGGTAGGCAGGCGAACTTCCAGCTTTGCCGGGACGCCAATCTGTTCGGCATGAACCCGCAGAACGGCGAGGGCATCATCAACGCGCCGAACGCCACAGCGATCAATCTGCCGGCGGACTCGAACGGCAACACGACGGTCATCACTTACGACAACGGCCAGATGGCGTTCTTCCTCGCGCAGCAAGTGCTGAACATCAAGACCGGCACCTATCAGCTCGGCATCGGCAAAAAGTTCACCATCATCGGACCGCAGCGCACGCTTGGTCTATTCGAGTACAACGTGGTCCAGCTTGTGCAGTTTCAGCGGCCGGGCGCGGGCACTACGTCGACCGCCGGCACCGTCAAGGAAATCTTGATGAGCAACGGCGATACGCTGATCTGGGCCTATGACGACACGCTGATCGGCGCCGGGGCCGGAGGTGCCGATCTGGTCATCGTCATCATGCCGGAAGTCGACAAGCCTAAGGGCGACCAGCCGGTCAATACCAACATCTTCGCCAGCCTGCTTCCGGGTTCCAAGGTGTGCGCCACACAGTATTGCGACATGGCGGCTCCGCGCGAGATTATCTCCCCGCTCGCCGGCGGCGCCACGGACTTCCTTCAGGAATGGCGCATCACGTCCGGATGGGTGCCGCGGCCGCAATGCCTGCGGCTCATAAGCATGAGCTATCAGTGACGCGTGTGGCCGCCTAGCGCCGCTTCCGCCTAAACAGGGAACCGACCATTGATCATGCAACACAATCAGCAGGAAGGCGGCCTTCACCGCCTGTTCATCGCCAACGTAAGCAAGCAGGTGCAGGTCGTTTGCTATCGGCTGGATTACAGCAAAGACGGCGAATTGAAGGACGCCAATCGGCGCTACGTGGGCCACAAGCAGCAGGACATTCCGGCCGGGCAGCAGCGCATGATCGGCGGCCAGTTCCACATCATGCAGATCACCGAGATTGTCGACCAGCTTTCACCCTACGGCCTCGTCGGCGTCGTCGACGTGCCGCGCCTGCCGAACAAGGTCGTGCCGTATGTCTACAGCATAGACAAGCCGGTCCCGGCGGCGATCATGGAGAAGTTGAAGGCCTTCAACATGGGCATCCAGATCGAAGACGGCCGGGTGCGCAGGCAGAAGGCCGCCATCGTCACGAACGAGATGGTGCAATCCACCGTGGCACAGCAATTCCTTGAGGTCGGCATTCCGGATGCGCCCTCCGACAAAATGTCCGTCGCTTTCGAGCAGGAAGAGCAGACGGAGGCGGGTGAGAAGCTCATCGAGGAAGGCTACAGGGTGGATGCTTCCGCCGCTGCGCCGGCGGCGCCCAGAAAACGCGGGCGTCCGCGCAAGACCTGATACTGGCCGGGAGGCGCGATGACTATTCCGCAGCCGACCCTCGCGGGTTTTCAGAATTTCATCACTACAATCATGCTGGTGCCGGTATCGGCTTTGCCGCCCTCGTCGCCGTTCATCGCCTATGCCTTCGCGAACGCGCTGGCGATCGTTAACCCGGCGCTTCGGGCCGTTTGGATACCGCAATGGGACGCCGCGGGCGTGGCGCTTAATTCCGGTGGCTGGACGATATACGCGGAGGCTGTCTATAATCTTGCGGCGCACAATTTGATTGCATACGCGCCGGACCAGCCAGGCTTTACTTACTTCGCCAAGCTGCGCAAGAAGTTCAACATGCACGGATTTGTGTCCGGCGTGGTGCAGTCGTCCGGCGATGAGGGTACGTCCGTCAGTCTTGTCGTGCAGGAAGCGGCGAAGGAATTCACGCTCATGAATTTACAGCAGCTTAAAACGCCTTACGGACGGACTTATCTCGGAATTGCGCAGTCATACGGGCCGAGTACATTCGGAATGAACTGATCCCCGTGGAGATTTTTAATGGCAAACCAGAACAACGTCCTGTTCGGCCCTTTCGGAGGCACGCCCAACGTCTCGGATGGCGCGCTGTTCGACAACCTCACGACCTCGGCTAATTTTCAGGTCAAATCCAGTAGCGGCGTATTCCAAGGTCTAGGCGTCAACACCGCAGGGACGAGTTCCGCAGTCACGTTGTATGACGGGCTTAGCGCCGCGGTGACGATCACTCTCGCCAGCCCAGGCGTATTCACGTGGGCCAAACACGGGCTCGCCGCCGGTGCTGCGGTCAAGTTCACCACGACCAGCGCGCTCCCGACCGGGCTTACCGCGAACACGACCTACTATGTTGCCGCCGACACAAACCTGACGATCAACACGTTCGCCGTCTCGGACACCAAGGCGCACGCGCTGGCCGGCACCAACCAGGTCAACACTTCCGTCTCGCAGGCCGGCGTTCAAACTGGCTGGAACGTCTCGACACCGATCGGGACCTATTCGACCACGGCGCAGAATTTCCTCCGGGTAGGTGCCGCGTTCTTCCTTGGCCTCATCGCAATCGCGACGGATAGCGGGGGAGCGGCGAACCAGACCGTCCTGTATAACTGATGCCGACATTACACCTCGGCGTCCTCGACGTTCCCTACCAAAACGCTCCGTCCAAGCGGCAGCGCAAGGTGCGCGCAAATACGGTGACGACGGGCGACGTCGCGGGTTGGCTGGAAAACCGCTACCACATCCTCGAGAATTTCTACGAGATCCACAAAGAGGATATTGCGGGCGATCTTGAGGGTTCCCTATCCGGCGCGCTCGAGACTTTCCTGTTAGGCGGCCCACTGACGGTTGATGCGTTCGGCACGGCGACGTCCAAGATCGAGGACCGCATGAAGCAGTTTCTCGCGCAGGGCGAGATGGAGAAGATCGGCTATCCGGGCGTGCCGACGCAGGCGGCGCTGGAAGGCATAAATCATCGCTTCAAGAAATCCAAAACCGGGCGACGCCGCCCAAGTTTTGTGGACACCGGATTATATAGCGCAAGTCTGAAATCATGGATCGATTGAATTACGTCTACATTGTTTTCCGGCCGGATGGCTCTCTGCTCTATGTGGGCAAGGGCACCGGGGAACGGTGGAAGCGCCACAAGTCTAGAGCGTCAAGCAATGCGCATTATGCCAACGTGCTTAAACAGGCCGGCGGCACGCTGCCGGTGTCTATTATCGCCAGCGGGTTAAGTGAACCGGAATCATTTGCTCTTGAGGGCATACTTACTGAAAGCATAGGCATAGAATCGGAAGGCGGCCCGCTGGTAAATTGTGGGCATGGTGGGCGTGGTGGCCCGGTAGGCGTAAAGCGCTCATCTGAATGGCGCGCACACAGGCGGCTTAAGGCAATAGAGCTATGGTGTGATGAAAGCTACCGGGCGAAAATGCTGCGCGCTGATCGTGGCCGATCCGGTGGCAGGGCGCCACGCAATCCCGCCTTCAAGGCTGCTATGTCGGCAAGGCTTCAGGGCAATACTCATACGTTAGGCTATAAGCACACGGATGAGACACGGGCTAAGATGAGCCGCGCCAGAAAGGGCGTGCCCAAGAAGCCTGAACACGTTGTAAATATGAGTGAAGCCGCAAAGAGAGGCTGGATCAAAAGACGGCTTGGTTCCATTGTTTCTGAAGAAACACGTGCAAAAATCCGAATCGCCATGTGCGGGCGAATTGTCTCGGAAGAGACTCGCGCCAAATTATCAGCAGCCAAAAAGGGATGGAAGCCGCCGCCTCTATCTCCCGAGCATCAGGCTAAACTCACATTCGCCAGTCATCGACATACTGCTGAGGCGAAGGAAAAAGTAGCCGCTTCTAAGCGAGGCAAGCCGCTGTCGCCTGCGCATCGTGCGGCTATATCTGCCGCTAAGATAGGCAAGCCAGGGCATTCCCATACGGCGGAGAGCCGGGCAAAAATAGCGGCAGCAGCCTTAGCCCGCCACGCTCGACGTTTGGGACAGAGAGAAGCAAGATGACCGCCTCACCGCTCGTCGACCGCGCCACCGCATACAAGAAGCTCACCCAGCATCAGTTCATCCCCGGCATGGGCTACTTGGCGCATTCCGGGCCGCCAGAACTTCCTGCGGTCGCTAAAGGTACGAAGAACTGCATACCCCCGGCCGGAACGAAGGACGGCTCAGCGCACGTCCTAAAGCCGCCGGGAGGCGCTCCGCCGATGCGGATGCTTTGGATCGAAGCAGAGCGCGCTTGGGCGTCGCCGAAGCCCGCCACGGGAAACCGGTTAGCCTGGACAACCGATCACCTCACAAAGGCCGGTTGGGAATACATAAAGGCCGCCTGAGTTTCGGCGCTTGCTCCAACGGGCTTTTCGCTGTAAATCTCTCTTTCGCTTTCGTCGTTTGCTGAAAACAGGGAACCCACTATGACCATGCAACAAGGGGATTCCCTATGGCTAACTACGAAGCGCCGCTGCTTCAGGGTACGCTCTCCACGACCTTCAAGACCGCTGGTGCCCTGTGGTCGACCGGTACCCGCCGCATCCAGCTTTATGAAGCGGAGTTCGGCCAAACTGGTGCGCTGTCGAGCACGGACTGCCAGGTCCAGTGGGATCTCTCGCGCTTCGGCGCCACCGCCATCCTCACCGCAAGCGCCATCGTCCCCAATCTCATCGATACCGCCGACTCCTCGCCGCTCGCGCAGTTCGCTAATGCGGCCACCGCAGAGCTGACCTATACGACGGCCGGATTCGGTTTGTCATTGAAGAGCTGGGCAATCAACCAAAGGGGAAGTTATCGTTTTCGTTGCCTCGACGACGGAGACAACATCCTTATTCCGGCAACCGCCGTGACTGGCATCGGCCTCCGTGCGCTGAGTTCGAACTTTACCGCCACGGGCCTAGGCAACATCAGTTTTCTTGAAAGATAAGACACTTCAACGTCTTACAATGAGAAAGGCCCCTTTCCCTGGGGCCTTTTTTGTGCTTATAAAAACGAAGGCCCGGACCGTTTGCGCGGTCTCGGACCTTCTGAGCATCAAACCTGTGGAGCAGGATCAATGCCTTTCGAGATTATAAGCCGCGCCGATGCGCTGGCAAAAGGCCTCAAACAATATTTTACCGGCAAGCCGTGTAAGCACGGCCATATCGCGATACGATTGATTGGTGGTCCGTGCATTGAATGCCATCGAATACATACAGCGAGCTACCGAAAAGCAAATCGCGAAAAGCACAATTCGTGGGGCAAGGAAAATCCGGAACGTAGACGGATTTCTCAGCAAAGATATTTAGAATCCCACCCAGAGCGTCGCCGGAAATCACAGTTAGATTGGGTTGACCGCAATAGAGAGCAATTCCGTGAATATCAGCGCGGTCTTAGAAAGCGCCTTCGCCGGGATGATCCGGATTGGCGGCTCCGTCAAAATTTGCGGGGTCGGCTTCGAAAGGCCCTGGTCCGCGCCAGCGCTGCTAAATCCGGAAAAACCTTCGATCTAGTCGGTTGTACCGTTCCAGAATTGAAGGCTCATCTTAAACGCCAGTTTTCCGTCGGCATGACGGAGGAAAACTACGGTCATGGTCCTAACAAATGGAATGTCGATCATAGGATTCCGTGTGCCGCCTTTGATTTGACCGATCCTGAACAGCAGCGATTATGCTTCCACTTTTCAAACCTTCAGCCAATGTGGCATTATCTCAATGTAGCTAAAGGAGCGCGGGTCAATGCCTAGCCTTAATCGCTTCAAGCCCGGCTCGATTGGGCAATATTTTGAAGGTCCGCAATGGGACGGAAAATGCGTTGAGGTTTATAGTTCCGTCTGCGCGCACTGCCAGCATCCGACCGAATTTCTCAGCATGAAGAAAATGCGAGATTACGTCGATATTTGTCGGGGCTGTATGAGGTTGATCTGTGAGAAATGTGCGGCCGGACCGTGCAGGCCTTTCGAGCAGGAAGCGGAGCGCCAGGAGCGTGAAGCCCGGCTTCAAGCGCGGGTGGAGGCGCAGGGCTGGCGCTGCTACTAGGCCGTCGGCTATCTTGGAATTGAAACGGGGGAGCTTCACGATGCCATGCAATTCGTGCGCGCACTGGATCAGGGCGCGAAAGACGATCTACGAAAGCGGCGATGAGGTCTTCAACTTCCAGGCGCCGGAGGGGAAGGGGCATTGCGACGCGATCGACCTCGACACAGATCCCGAGTTCGGCTGCACGAAGTTCGATGCCGAGAAGCCATATCTCGGCGTGGACGATCAACCGCACGTCATCGTTGCCCACAAGAGCGGCGCGCCTTGGCACTACAGCGTTTCAGGCCCGTGCCCGGATTGCGCCGGCAAGGGCAACGCTGGCGATACTGGATGCCACCGCTGCGCCGGGACGGGCAAGGTCCGATATTACGACGACGGCTATATCGGCGAGGAACGCACGCGGCTGCATCCGAAGGAACGGGAGCAGGCGGGCAAGCCCAAATGCGCGGATTGCGGCCGTGAGGTAGAGCGGGCCTGGAAGGTCTGCCCGGCGTGCGGTCACAAGTTGGATGCCGAATCGCCCATTGAGGTCATCAAGGACGCCGACGCGGGGCTTCCTATCTAGGTTTTTGTCACACGAAAACAGGGAAATGAGCGATGAGAAGCGAGACCTTCTGGAAGTGGTTTGAGGAAGAGGCGCGTCCGAAACTGGCCGGGCGCGCTGGCACATTCGCCAAAATGTTCGAGCATCTCGACAAGCTCGACCGGCCGGTGACGATAGTGGAGACGGGCTGCGCGCGCCGCGATCCGGCGATTGAGGAATCTTGGAAGCTGGACGGGTGCAGCACGTTTTTGTTCGACCGCTATGTCGGTTGCGCCGCTCCCGAATCGCGGGTTTTCTCCGTTGACCTTGATCGCGAGGCGGTAAGGGCGTGTTGCGGTCGTGTGAGCTTGAGCTTCCAGACGACGGTGACGGCGCAGGACAGCGTTGATTATCTCAAGGCTCTAGCGGTGCCGCACTGGTTCAAGGCTGATCTGCTCTACCTCGACTCCTTCGACTACGTCGCATGGAATCCGCTGCCCAGCGCAATGCACCATCACGCGGAGCTTATGGCGGCGATGCCCATGATCCGGCCGGACACGCTGGTCGTGGTCGACGATTCGCCGGCCATGGTGGACGACCAGAACCGGCTTGAGGTAGGCGGCAAGGGCACCATCGTCGCCAAGCACATGCTGCTCTGCGCCGCTGACATGGAATTCTGCGAGTATCAAACCGGTTGGACCAACGTAGGGCCAGCGCGCCATCGAAGCGACGAGGATTTAGACCATCTGGTAGCGCGTGCGCGCGGACACGTCGAAGGCAACCGGCTTGTGGCCGCAGAGGGCATTTACCGGCTGATCCTCGGAATCACGACGCCGCCGGTAAAGCCGCATTCGCGGGTGGCGCATGGGGAGGCGTGCGACTTTTACGCCCGGCTGGCGGTGCAGCGCATGAAGTTCGGCACGGCCGCGGATTGGTGGCGCGAGGCGCTCTCCGCTGACCCTATGGCGACGGACTACCGGCTGGATCTGATCGTGAATGCCCTTATGCCCATGGGCAACGTGAAGCTGGCACGGGTGGAGGGCGAGCGGGCTACCAAGATAGCGCCGGATTATTGGCGAACGTGGCACGTCTTCGGCGGAGTGCTGCACATGCTCAACGAGAGCGAGGAGGCGACGGCGGCCTATGATCGGGAGATAGCGGCGGCGCCGGAAGAGCCGGACGGGGCGCTCGACCGCATCAGCATAGCGATCGAGGTTGGCGACTATGACAAGGCGCGGGATTTTATCCCGGGCGTCATGGCGACGGATCGCCGCGGCGACGCTCTACATTGCCTCGCGATGATCGCCCACCGTGAGCATAAGCACGAGGAAGCGATCGTATTGTTTGACGAAGCGATAGCGTGGCAGTGCAGCGACATTCCGATGGCGCACTGGAACAAGTCGCTCTCGCTGCACGCCATAGGGCGCTACCGGGAGGGCTGGGAAGAGCACACTTGGCGGGCCAAGGCTTTCAAGACGCCCATGCTCTCCCTGCCGCCGCGGCGCTTTACGGTGCCGATGTGGGACGGCACGCAGCCGGTGACGAAGGAAGACGGCACGCGCGCCGTGGTGCATGTCCACGCTGAGGCGGGGTACGGCGACAACATCGCCATGCTGCGCTTCCTGCCGCTGATCGAGGAAATGGGCTACGCGGTGCATTATGAGGCGTCGCCGGGCATGGCGGAGATGGCGGCCTACAGCTTTCCCACCGTCACCGTAATGCCCAAGGCGCCGGACTATCCGGGCGCGCTCGGGCTCAAGCCGTTCGATTATCACATTCCGATCGGGGAGCTTCCGCACGTCTTCAAGATCGAGGTCGATTCGGTCCCGTGGCGCGGGCCGTACATCAAGGCGGACCCGATCTTGATCGATAAATGGCACGCACGGACTTGGCCGCGGCGCTGGCATAGGAATACGCGCCTGATCGGCTTGTGCTGGTCGGCCGGCATCCGCGAGGGAATCCATCTTCGCGAATACGGAATGAGCAAGTCGGTTCGGTTCGAGGACTTCCGCCCTCTTTTTGGCTGGCCTCATACGCAAATACTAAGCAGTCTAGCCCAACAGCCGGATATTTTCGTTTCGCTTCAGGTCGGCCCAGAACGAACCGAACGCGCCGAACCGGTCATTGATATCCTCCCCGACCGTCCGTCATGGGCAGAGACGGCGGCGCTGGTTGCGAACCTAGACCTCGTGATTACGGTCGACACGGCGGTTGCTCACCTCGCCGGCGCGATGGGCAAGCCGGTGTGGGTCATCAGCCGTAAGGACGGCATGTCGTGGCACTTCATGTGCGAACGGCCGGGCGCGCCTTGGAACGAGCGCAGTCCGTGGTATCCTTCCGCCAGAGTTTTTCGCCAGCGCGAATTTGATACCCCACACTTTTGGGATGACGTTATATCTGATATAGGCATGGAATTGCGGTCAATGTCGGCCGCAGCATGAAAGAAAAATTATATGTTTTCATGCGAGCCGTTGTTGACCCAGTACATTGCACCGCCGCCGTTATGGCTACCGCAGATCGGCGGGACGGTACCATCGCTGTTCGCGGACTTCACCACCGAAGGCGGTAACGATTACTACTGGTACAACGGCGCGCAATATGCAGGCTACGCTGCATGGCTCTTTGCCCTGTCGGGGACATTCTCTAGGTCATCCGCAGCCTATTACACCAACGCATCAGGACTTCTTGCATCGGCAGGGAATAACGTCCTGCGGTTTGATTACAATCCGTCAACGCTGGTCTCGAATGGCGTCTTGCTAGAGGGGACGAGTACTAACCATTCTCTCAATTCCGGAAATGCACTGTCGTGGACGACACTCGATGGCGCGACGAGAGCTGGTGGCGTCAGCGATCCAACTGGCGGAACTGCTGGCGTAACTATTACCTCAGCAGCAGGGACGGGGTTGCACGACATAAGAGTTGGTAGCATAGGCTCCCAAACGAGCGGAAACACCGTCACGCATAGCTTTTTCGTAGCACGGGGAACGGCTCCCTACGTGTATGTTGGGGACTACGCCCAGGCGAACTTTCCTGGGATTACTTTGAGGTGGTCAGACCTTTCCATTTCAACAAACGGCATACAGAGCGCAACCGGAGCGGTATCGCCCACGGCGTGGGCCGGGTGGTATCGACTGAGCATTACTTTTGTATTGGACACGGCTAGCTCAAGCCCAGTTGTAGGGCCTGCGGTCGCATCTGCGGCTTCCATCGGAAATAATAGTAACGCCTATACGGCGGCGGGCACCGAGACGGTGAACGTCTGGGGCGCGCAAGGCGCAGAAACCCTCCCCTTCGCCTCCTCCTACATCCAGACGACATCGAGCACGGCAAGCCGGAGCGCGGATGGTCTGTATGTTCCGTGGACCGCCGCCACATTTGCGGCGCTGCTCAAGTCGATCAATCAGGGAACCATTACAAACGCACGCCTGCTCGATACCGGCACCAACGGATTGCTTTATCAGACCGCCGGGCCAGATGTGACCACCAACAACGGCTCGCAGACGCTGGCGGCCGGCGTCAACGCATGGGGGTCTGCCAATAAGCTTGTCGTCGGAGGTTCCCCCGGCGGTCGCGTGCTATCGGCCAACGGCAATGTGGCGCAGACCGATGCCAATGCGCTGGTCGCCTCGGCCGGGACCAATATGTACCTCGGTGCGTCCTCCGATGGCAGCAAGCCATCCTACGGGGATGTAGAGACGTTCGGTCTGTGGTCGATCGCGCCGACAGCCGGTCAGGCGGCAACCTTGAGCACACTGCCATGACTCACCAGATCGACATCCTTCTGGTCTATGCCAATGAAGCAGCCGCGCAGGCCGACCCGGCGCTTGCGCCCTATGTCTCCAATGGCAATTGGGACCTCAGTCACGTCTTTCCTGGCATCCAGATATGGTCCACGGCCAACGACACGACCTCTACGGAGACGGTCAACGGCCAGCCGGTCACTGTCGTCACCCATCAATACCAGCCGGGATATGCGCTGATCCTGTCGCTGCCGGGTGACCCAACGACGATTGCGGCGGCATGGCAGGGTGATGCGGCGACCGTGCTGATTGCCGACCGGGATGCGGCCTTGGCAGGGCAGTCGTTCATTCTCTATTCGACGCTGACTGATGCGCAATTGGAACCTATGATGATCCAACCAACGCCGGCCGGCTCGAATTATCCGTTCGGCTCTCCCTAATACCGGAAGAAGGATGGCTAACAGATGCCCGTGATTTTTCTAACGGGGGCGGGCAACTTTACCGTTCCGGACGACTGGAATTCTAACGCGAACACGATCGAGAGCCTGTCTGGCGCTGGATCTGGTGCGGCAATGGGCGGAGCCGGCGGCGGCGCGGCTTACGCCAAGGCCGTGAACATCGCTCTGACGCCCGGCGCTTTGATAGCTTTCAGCGCCGGAGCTGCGGCTAATGACACTTGGTTCAATGGATCGGCCGTCATCGGCTCAACTTGCGGCGCGCCTGCCGGCATCAGCGGATCGACCACTGTAGGCGGCCTCGGCGGCGCGGCATCAGGTTGCTATGGGGGCATTGGCGGGGGAACCGCCAACCCTGGTGTGCCCTATGCTTATTCGGGCGGCCTTGGGGGCAGTCTTTCAACAGACGGGGGCGGCGGGGGCGGCGGGGGCGG
>Ga0182024_10006535_pt1 | contig 25544 bp, 27 predicted proteins | sample P32metaG_FD_120480 | JGI IMG/M metagenome (GOLD analysis project Ga0182024, IMG submission 120480) | Permafrost microbial communities from Stordalen Mire, Sweden - P3-2 metaG (Illumina Assembly) | ecosystem: Environmental > Terrestrial > Soil > Wetlands > Permafrost | place: Sweden: Stordalen...
AGACCTCCTTGTGACCGCACGGTACCGCGATTTATCAGATGCCACTCACGGCGATCAACGCCGATGAATCTGCACGCGTAAGCGTCTGCCGCTTCGGCTTCGTTCAAGCCGTGATATCGGCAGCAAACCGCAGGGTTGCAGTGAGCGCTTCTACGGTTAGCTGTTGCGGCATTCAATCACCCCCGTAGTATCCAGAAACCAGATCTGCATGAAACAGGGGGTCAAACTGCCGGAGGATCTCGTCGGGGACAGGGTCGTCGCGGTAATGCTCAGTATTGGTTGTCGACTACTTTGAGTGGGCTGGATATAGCGTGGCCTGTTCGTATGGCTACAGCGTGCAGTTCCTCCGCCTCGTCCCGCGTGATAGGAGTGAGCCTGCAACCGTTCAGAAAGTGCCGTACATTCGTGTAAGGGCCTGACGCGGGTCGAAGAATGGCACCAGTATCCGCGTCCCGAACGGTCAACCAGAGATTTCCATCTGGTGATCTTTCAACTGAAATCCGAATCAGAGTGGTTTTTTCATTTCTATATTCCTGCGGCACCAATCGTTTCCTCCAGATTGACAACAAATGTGCGGCTGACCCGTTTCTGAAGCCAGTCCGTTATTTCTTGCCTCCTTCTCCATTGGAGCGTGAGCGGGAAGTAAAAATCGATGTCTCCGGTACTCCAGTACTACGCTCAGACGAATCAGTACCGGCAGTTAATAGGGGACTCACCAGTGTGTTGCTTAGTCCGATGCCCTGCCTGGGGCAAATCCGGTCACCCATCTGGGCGGATTGGATCAATCCGGCGCGTTCGCCGTAAAGGAACCCGTCAGGCCGGGCGAGCACACCCTCTAAGCCTTTGAGGGAGTGTATTTGGCTGCGATCAGCCGCCCAGCGTTTACCGATCGCCAGAAACGTGGGCGTTAACAACGAATATCGGTATCTAACTTTCAGCAGGTTGGCTCTGTAAATCGGACCCAAGCCGCGCAGTCAAATTTGTCTCCAACCCCACCCGCCGCCCCTGGGCGTCGTCAAAGTGTGGGCAGTTTCTTTGCCTCACAGGTGCGACCTCCTCGTGCAGTCGACCGCCGAAAACCGGATCGATTCGATTCGGGCGAGAGGTGTTGGACTGGGTGGCTCGATATGCCGTGTTACCGGCAGGAATTCTGTGGGTCAGGCGCGACCGCGCCGAGCGTCGATTGAGCTTCAGCGAACGCCGATGGTAACTTCGTTGCTCGGACGGGCGAGGTAGGTCAGCCGCACGGGGATGGTGGCTCCTGGTGTCACATCGTTCGGCAAGGCGAAGTTCACCTGGTTGTAGCCTGGATAGCTGGAGGCACCGAAATACAAAACCTCTGCGAGCCGGCCGCCGACTGCAATTTGCGGAGGAATCACACCGCCCTCAGCCAGGCTGGTGGTGTACATTGACAACGCTTCTCCGGCGATGGCTGGGCTGCTGGACGATGCGATTACACCAGTGGTGGCGTGCCAGATTGCGCCTTGGCCTTGCCCATCGCCTGAGAGAGAGAACAGCGCTGGCGCGGAAACCAATACTACCGGACGGTAAATCTCGGCATTAGAGGTGGCAGCAGGGTAAGGCGCGAAGCCTCCTGTGACTAAGACCTGACCGTCATTCAGCAAGGTTGCCTGGTACCCGTCGCCCCTCGCTACAATCATCCGGCCCGTCGGAGTGAAGGCACCCGTCGTAGGGCTATAAAGCTCGGCATTGGCCAGAGCACCGGGGAACAAAAAGCCACCGGCAAGCAAGACCGTGCCGTCGGGTAGCAGGGTAGCTTTGCCTAAAGCGTGGCTCGTGATCATATTTCCAGTGAGAATGAAGGTTCCGGCCGCGGAATCGTACAATGCCGCGCTGGTACTAGCCGGGTCCCCATCGTTCGCGCCACCGGCAACCAAGATCCTGCCATTCATGAGCAAAGCTGAAATCGGTAAGCCATCATTAAATGATTGAACGAGCGGTTTACCCGTCGCAGTAAACGAGCCGGCATCAGGATCGTATATCTCGGCGGCGTCTTCCTCCCAAACGATCAAGACTCGTCCATCCGCGAGCAGTGTCGAAACTGCCCCCTGGCAAGTGTTATAGCCAGAAACGTCGCTCGCGTACGTTCCAGCGGGTGCGAATGTGCCGGTGGCGGGGTTATAGAGCTCACCATCGGGAACTTGTCCGTTAGCGCCGCTGCCGCCAATTATTAAAACTTTGCCATTGCCGAGCAGGGTGGCCTGTTGGCAAACGTGCCCCGAAATCATATTGGCCGCAGCGGCGAAGGTTCCGGCGGATGGATCGTAAACTTCCGCACTCCTCGAAGGAATAGAGGCTTGGGCATCGATGCTACCACCCGCGATCAAAACTTTGCCGTCCGGGAGAAGTGTGGCCGTGTGCCCGGCGCGCGCGGCCGTCAAGTCTCCCGTACGCTTGAATGTCCCGCTAACCGGATCGTAGAGCTCAGCGGCCGTCAGTAGATCTGAACCCGCCGCGCCCCCTGTGATCAAGATCTTGCCATTCGTCAGCAAGGTAGCCGTGTGGCCGGAGCGGGGGGTGGTCATGTTGCCAGTTGCCGTGAAAGTGCCCGCCGATTGCGCGATGACGAAGGTTCCCGAAAAGAGCACCGGAAACACAAAAGCGGCTCTGAAGAGGGTTCTCATATCCCGTCCTGTACTACCTTGCTCCGATGGTGACCTCGTTGCTGGATCGGCCCAGATAGCTCAACCGCACGGGAACAGCAGATCCGGGCGCAACGCCGTTCGGCACGCGGAAGTTCACCTGGTTGTAGCCTGGATAGCTGGAGGCACCGAAATACAAAACCTCTGCGAGCCGGCCTCCGACTGCAATTTGCGGAGGAATCACACCGCCCTCAGCCAGGCTGGTGGTGTACATTGACAACGCTTCTCCAGCGATGGCTGGGCTGCGGGACGATGCAATCACACCAGTGGTGGCGTGCCAGATTGCGCCTTGGCCTTGCCCATCGCCTGAGAGAGAGAACAATGTCGGCGCGGGCACCAGTGCGCGCGGGCTGTAGAGTTGGGCGCCGCCATTCTCTCCTCCCACGACCAGGACTTTACCGTTGTTCAGCAGGGTAGCGGTGGGAAACTGGCTGGCGCTAGTCATCATCCCGGTGGCGGAAAAAGTGCCGGAGGTGGGATCGTAAATTTCAGCTCCGGGGACGGGACCAATGCCGTCCCAGAGGTTGCCAACGATCAGGACGCTGCCGTCCGCAAGCGTCGCCGAGGTCTGCTGACAATGGGGGTAGACCATCTCGGAGGCAGCACTAAACGTTATTGTCGACGCGTCAAATAAATTCGCGAGGCGGATGGAGTAATCGCACTCCGCCAACTGCAAAGACATAAGTGCATTGCCATTCGTCAGAATGTTTTCAGTCGCTGCACTGTAGCCTTGCGTACCCGCGAAGGGGACAGAGCTGAACGTGCCAGCGTCCGGGTTGTAGAGTTCAGCGGTCCCAAAGTCATTGGCATCGCTACCCGGCACGATCAGAACGCTGCCATTCGCGAGCAGGCCAGCCCTATGCGAGCGCCGGTACCTAGTCATCGTACCGATCGCGCTGAAGATTCCCGTTGCGGGATCGTAGAGTTCTGCGCTCGTATCTCCGACAGTATAGGAGCTGTCAAAAGATCCGTCCAGGTTGCCGCCAGCTATCAGGACCTTGCCATTACTGAGCAGTGTCGCGGTGTGCCACTGCCGGCTCGTGATCATGTTCCCGGCGGAAGTGAAGCTTCCGGTTGCCGAATCGTAGATCTCCGCGTTCATTCCGGGATAACCTCCGGTAATCAGGACCCTCCCGTCGGGCAACCGGGTTGCTGAATGCGCGAAGCGTGCGTTGGCCATGTTGCCGGTAACGCTGAACTTTCCTGTCGCGGGATCGTAAAGCTCCGCCGTGTTCAGGACGGTAACGGGATTTGCGTCCTGAACGAATCCCCCGGCAATGAGGACTTTGCCATCCGGCAACAAGGTTGCCGTGTGAGAGGCTCGCGATATGGTCATGCTCTCTGTAGCGACGAAGGTGTCAGGCGATTGGGCTATCAACGCGGAACTGGGATAGATGGCTACGCTCAGAAACAGGAGGGGAAGGACGCGAACAGTATTGGGTGTCCTAAGAGTTTTCAAAGAAGCCCCCGGTTCTAGCCGGTCGCGAAGTCCCGGATACCCTTCTCATACTTCGACATATTAATATAATAGGCGCAAATAGAATTGTAATATGTTTTAGGCCCTGCCCGAGAATTTGGAGAAACTAGCAATTGGCGGAGACTTGGGCATTTTGCCCTTCCCGAGGTTGAATACTTGTGGCTGGCCGAAAACCCTCTTCGCTTTTGCTGTTGCGGGTACCCGTTTGGCGGCCATTTCAGATCCTTCTTGCGGCCTTTCATGATCTTCTCGGCGCTGGCCAGCATGGAAATCCTGTCGCCGGCTTTCAGCGCTTTGGTGAAATCGTACAGGCCAGTGTCCCGGTTCAGACTGATGGCACAAAGCGGAACGCCCATGGCGCTACTGTACCGCCCGCCTCACAATGACGCCAAGACCGCAATAGTGACAGGTGTACGCCTCCATCGAATCGAAACCGGGAAACGTGTTCAGTTCTCCGCAGTGCGGACAGGTCTCACTGCAAACGCCACCGGATAGCGCCATGCGAAGGAGGGTCGGTCCGGCATCCGCGGCCGAGACTGTCGCGATCACGGCACCGCATTCATTGCAGATGAGATCGGCTTGCTATCCGCGCTGAACAGACATAACGATTCCGCAGCATTCCGGATCGCCAAAGTCTGCATGCGACACAATGAGGAGCGTGTGCGATGCGTCGTCGAAGGGCACGGCTTCATTGTCGCTGGTTCGCGTAGCGACAGGTCACGGGAGTCGTCGCCGTGATGATACTGCTCGGCGGCGCCCTGGCGACCGAATGCTTCGGCGGCGAGTTTGGCCTCGTCACTCCTCAATGGGTGGGCTGCGGCAAGTTTACCATCTGTTTCGTGTGCTATCCACGGGCTATGAATCTTCCGACGTCTTTGAAAACGTCTGCGAGAACGAGAAAGACGTGGGCTATTCGGCGGTGGTCGGGTCGATCACCGACCGAATTTGCGAGATCCGGTTGGCTGGGAAACCGCCTTGTTGGGCATGCTTCCTTACAGCGTCTTCATCAGGGGCCACGTAGACACAGTAAATCTTGTCGTCCGTGACGTAGCTCTGAACCCATTGAATCTGAGGGCCCATGTCTCGCAGTACGCCGCATGACTTCTGGGATATCGCCTGCAGTTGCTGTGGTGACATCTTTCCCGCTTCCGGAATGTCTCTCTCAATGACGAACTTTGGCATGTGTGATGCCTCGCTTTCTGGCCTCGGGGGCGTGAGCGGCGTTTTGTGGCGGTCGAAAAGTAGACCACCACACTTCGAGGATATTGTACTCTCAATCCCGCAGCCATACGCCGCACGCGGCCCGATTCACGATATACAGCGAGATCAGCGCATCCATGACATCGCCAATGCCGGGAATGAGCCCGATAAACCCGGCGAGCCCAAAGCGAAAGCCGCCGGGAAGGACGAAGGCGTAGTCCATCCACCGCGCAAGAGCTTCGACATCGGCAAGGCGTGGTCGATTAGCTCGCCCGTTGTCGATCCCGCACCGGACTCGACCGGCTATGTGCGGTTATTTCTTGGCTGGCTTCACTGTTGAATCATGGTACCCGGAATTGACCGCGTCACCCTCACTCATGTATGCGCCTCTGTCGGTTTTACCGTACAAGCGGTGGCCTTGACGATAGTAGGTTTTCGTCGATGCGTCCACCCACACCATGCCGGGTCCTGGATTCCCGCGAGGTAAATCGCCCGCTTTGGAGGCCTGCTCGGAATTGTCGGCCTTCTTCTCCTGGCCTGATGCAATCGGAACAATTCCGATCGCAGTAAGAATCGCGATTAATACAATTCTGTTCATGCATTCGTCCTTTGGATCACGCGAGAAGCATTGCAGCTCGAGTGCCACTCCCCGGCTCACGGACGGATTCTTCGGCCAGATGTGCATTGGCATCGCGGCTCAAGGGCAGGCCGCCGGTTTTTTGCATATTGGCTATTCGAGTGCTAATGGTTATTGGCGGGGGTTAATAATGCTCGGATACGGGATCGTCGGAACGATAGTCATCATTTGCCTGATCGTGTTTATCGTGAAGAGAATTTGATTCATACACCCCGGCGCCGTGAAGGATCTGCTCATTTGTTTCCTGCGCTACCTGGGAGCGTGAAATAGAAGGTCGTCCCCTGTCCCAACTTCGACTCGACCCAGATGCGGCCACCATAGCGCTCGACCACGCGCTGACAGATCGCAAGACCAATGCCAGTACCCGGAATCGCGCTCCCATGAAGCCTCTGGAACACCCCGAAAATCTTAAGATGATACTCCGGTTCGATTCCAATGCCGTTGTCGGCCACCGCGAAACGCCATTCGCCGTCTCGATCCTCGACGGAGACATGAATGCGGGGCGCCTGCGTTCCGCGGTACTTGATTGCATTGCCGATCAGATTCTGGAAAAGCTGGACAAAACGCGCATCGTGGCCGTGGACCGTGGGCAAGTCATCGCTCGTAACGACGGCCCCGCTCTCCTCGATTGCGAGCTTCAGCGTCTGTTTCACCTTCTCGAAAATCGCATTGAGATCGATGAATTCGTTTGACCCCCAGCTGTCCGCGCCGGCTTCGGTAAAGGTGAGCAGATTCGCCAGCAAGTTCCGCATCTGCTTCGCGCCGTTGGTAATGAAATCCACACAGATCTGTGCCTCGGCGTCAAGCTGACCCCGATGGCCTTTGATCAGGAGTTGCGAATAATTCGTGATCATTCGTAATGGCTCCTGGAGATCGTGGCTCGCCGCAAAAGCGAATTGCTTCAGATCCTCGTTGGCCCGGTGCAGCAAGTCGTTCAGCGCTTCTGCCTGTTCCGTGAGTTCATGCTGGCGCACCGAACCGATGAGCAGAGCCTGGTTCATGCCAGCCGCCTGCCGATGAAAAGATGTCGCCTCGGTCACCTGAATCATCGAGCCCACCACGCGGCCATCCGCGGCCAGGACCGGCCACATGGCATAAGACCAGTAAAATCCATGGGGGCCGGAGTCGTCCTGCCCGATGTGGATCTCCGGTTGTCCGGTCTGGTAAAGCCGGTCAAGAACCGGCAAACATTCATCCCCTGCCGGCACAGCGTCCGAGAAAGGGTTTCCGATCAATTCTTCGCCGGTTTTGCCGGTAAGGCGGCAAAAGGCGGGGTTGAGGTAGCGGACAATGTGGCCAGCGCCCTCCACCGCAGCCATCGGCATCGGCGACGACTCGACGATGGGGCGACAAAGACTCGGCATGTCGATCTCGTGATTCGAGTCGCCTGTTACTGTCGCATCCATCCGCTTCTGATTCTCATGTTGTATGGGCGGCGCGGGACATCGTCCGTTGCGCTCTATTTCTTCGGTGCGGACTGACCCACCCGCGTGGGAATTCCGGTAATCAGGTGATCGTAGCCCGTGAGGCGTTCGCCGATGACAACTCCCTTGGATGCGATCTCGTATTCACGGATGTCTTTGCTGTGAGCCCCACCGCGCATCTTGAGGACCATCATGACCTTGCGAAGCTGGCCCTCAATCTCCACATAGCGAAGCCGGATAATGTCGTCGGTAAGAAACGAGATGGAGAATTTGCTGAAGAGTAACTCCGTAAAAGATTCCTCCATTTCGAGCGTACTTAAAATGGTGATGCCGATTCCGGTCAGGGCGAAGATCATGCGGTAAAGCGACTCTCGAAAGTCGCTGCGGAAGCCGGGGGACAACGCCATCTCAAAACCCGCCAGCGAATCGATCACCAGCCGGGTGGCGCCTGTCTTTTTGATCGCGTCAAGTATCTCCTGCATGGCTTCGTCCACTGAGAGATCCAGTGGACGGATGTAGATCACCTTAAGGCTTCCGTCTTTGAGCGGCGTTTCCAGATTGAGGCCAAAGCTGCTGGCCCGAGCGGCGTACTCTTCAGGGCGTTCTTCAAAGACGGCCACAATTCCCGGTTCTCCCTGACGCAGGCCCGCGGCAATGAATTGGGTCGCCAGAAGCGATTTTCCGGTTCCCGAAGAACCTGCGATCAACAGACTGTCGCCTTCGGGGATGCCACCGCCGAGCATGTCATCCAACTCGGGAACGCCGATGGAAAGGCGCTTCCGGGCGGGGATCTTCCTGTGTCGTGCGGCCAGCCCGAGCGTTCGCGAGAACGCCTGCATCCCGGCATCCGTAATGCGGAAAGTATGCATCCCCGACACGGACGCCTGTCCGCGCAGTTTCATGATATGCAGCTTGCGCACAACGGAATTCTGCTCCACAACCTGGTAAAGCCAGAAGAGGCCGTCGGCGACGGTAAAGACGGGATTATCGGGCTGCTCCGATTCGGCATACTCGCCGATCAGAAAGGTAGTCGCCTCCCAACTGGTCAGAAGCAGGCCAAGCTGCTGCACGAAAACCTGCATCTCCATTTCGTTCCCGCTGGCCTTCCGCATCACCGTGCGGAAGGAGTCCACTACCACAATGCCGGGGTTGACCGCTTCGACCTCTTTGGCGATCTCTTCCAGTATCCCCTCCAGTCCCCGGTCCAACAGAACCTGGCTCAGATTGATGAAGCGGACCGAGGTATTCAACCTGGAAAGATCGAAAAAACCATATTGCTGCTGGTAGCGCAGCATTTTTAAGGCGGGTTCGCCGAGGACGGTGAAATAGAGCGCGGGGCGCTCGGGAGTGGCGTTGGCAAAGACGAATTGATGGGCCATCGTGGTCTTGCCGCACCCCGGCGAGCCCGCGATGATGTTAAAGGAAAATTCCGGGAGACCGCCGCCCAGAATCTCATCGAGGCCCGGAACCCCAGTCGGCAGTTTGTTGATCTTCACTTTATCTTGCTGGTTCACGATTCGCTTTTCCTCCAGGGTTCCGTATCGAAGGCCGGAAAATCCGGCCACACATCGAGCACCAGGCTGCGCGTAAAGGCTTCTCCGACGAACGCTGCAAGCAGGCCGAGCAGTTCGGCGATCAGCGTGACGCCCGCCCCCGCAGCTTCGGTCCGATTACCAAGATCGCTGAAACCCTCGAGCGAGCCGTCCGGCTTTACCTGCACAGGGCTGAGGCTAACCACTTGCTCCTTTGCCAGCATGAGCGCGCGGACGAGGAGCATCCGGAAACCATTAACTCCCGCGAGTCTGCTCAGAGGGTGGCGCAGTTTTTCGGCAACGCGGACCTCAGCCGGCAAGTCTGCCCCGCCAGGAACGTCCCCGGCGGCTTCGTAAGCCACTAACCGTTGGGCAAACTCCCGGATCTCCAGACTGGCGGTCGTTCGGCTCCTCATTTCCATCGAGTAGTTCCGGTCAATGGCGCAATGGTGCCACGGCAGGAATGTCGCGTAAGCGGACCGGAATGGCAACTACTTCCTGTGCTTTTTTAGAATACGCTAACCGGCATTTTCCGGCCGGGTACGACCCAAGTGTTAGAGTGCACCGGAAAGTCCGTTTGGATCGGGCGCAGTTCGCCCGGCGGAGCAGCAGTTGGCAGAGAAGGTGTTGCTCACTGAGGTGCGGCCTACCGCGCGCAAATGAAGTTCCGGGTGGTGAATGGACAATGTCAATCCGCCATTCGAGTATTTGGGAACGATGTGGGATCTCAGCCTCGACAAATGGATTGATCACCTCGCAATATCCAATAACCGGATCGCGGCTTCATCACACGGCCCGATCATAATAATTGAGCGGGCAGCGTTGCGACCCGAAAATAGCGTCTGTTAGTCTTGCTGGACATATCACGGAATCGGTTGGCGCTGTTCCAGGGGCGGCATTTTGGGGCCGGGATGATCATTTGGTGCGTCTGCCGGTATCTCCATCTTGGGCTCAGCTTCCGGGACTTGGAAGAGATGCTGGCCGAGCGGAACCTGAATATGGATCACGAGGGCGCTGGGTACTGCGGTACGCGCCGGAACTGAATCGGCGTTGCGTCCCGAACTTCGGCCGACGAAATGAGATCATGATCGTAGCACATGGAACACTCGACGCAAGAGGTGAGATGCAACAGGAAACGGTTCGGTCTTTATCAATGACGCGTGATTGGGCTCGGAGTCTCGTCGCCTGCGAGGCAGTGCAAGACGCAACCGCTGGGCAACCTGAGCCCGTAAGTGCGCTTGTCTATGAGCACCTCCGCCATCGTCTATGCTCATTTGCAGGCGTTAACGCCTTTCAGACGCTGGCCTTTCGGGCCCTGACCTTGGCCAGATCAAAATCACCCGGACTCAGTGCAGTTCAGGTCACCGCCCTTGGATGCTTGCGTGGTCTGAGCGAAGTTGAATCTCACCCCGATAAGGGCCAAGATGGCGAATGTGGCGTCCTTCTGATCGCACAGTTACTCGAGTTGGTCGTTACCTTCCTCGGCGAGGCAACCACCTTCCGCCTGATAGAGGATCTATGGCTTCGAGTCGACATCAGGATGGAATCAAGCACAGCCGGTACTACGCCCGCCGCCGCCGACGCGGAATTAGCCAACGCATTCGAGGATCTGATGCGGGAAACTGACAGGCTGAGGAAAGTGAGCCAGAGTCTCGAAACCATGGCAGACAAGCATTCCGGTATGGAAGAGGGCCTCCTGAGCATCGCGGGGAATATTCGCAACATTGCGACGATGCTGGATATTTTCACGCTCCTTCGAAGCAAATTTGACCCGCGCAAGGAGGAGGAAAGCCCGGAAACATCAACGTGTTATGTAATGTGACTTGATGACGACGCTCTTCCCCAGCCACGTGATTTCTTCGCCATTGCCTTCAGCAAAACGTCCTGTATTTTCATCATCCGCTCATTCTCGGCCGCGGAGTACACCTGAATGATCCTCACCATCCACAATTCGCATTCCCCAGCGACAGAAGCGGTTCCGGTTGAATCAGTAGCATTGACGCTGAACGAAAGCGTCAGAGCTTTTATGACGACTTCGAGGAGGTCGCACCTGTGGGGCAAGGAAACTGCCCACACTTTGCCGACGCCCAGGGGCGGCGGGTGAGAATGCCCTGGGCGAGGAGCATCAGGATACCGTCCGAACTCTTTACGCGCTCGCGGCTTTGGTCCACCGTCGTGGCTTCGCTGCCCAAGCGGAATCTCTCTACGAACGCGCGCTGATCGCAGGAGAGAAATGCCTCGATGCGGCCTTTCCCTCGCCCGGCAGTTCCGCCCCTCGGCCATTTCACTGGATATTTTCCTGCCCGACATGCTGGGCTGGACGGTGCAACGGGGCCGCAGGTTGGGTTGGCGTCGTATTCGATACGGCAATGACCATTTTGGAGTCTCCCTGATTATGAATATCGTCGAATCGGAGAGCCTATTAGAACATTTATTTTCATATGGTCCAATCGGAACCCAACCACCGTGCCGGCTCGCTTTACCTTCCAGCTCAGGCCACTGCTATATACTACTTACGCAACCACAACGCAGACCGTATGACCAGATACTTACTGACCGCACTTTCGGTTGTCTTCGCAGGCAGCTTTGCTGCGCCCAACTTCGGGCACGCGCAGACGTTCAAGGTTGAAAAATTTGATATCAAGGCCGACGGAGGCACGGACTACGTAGCCGTCGAAGCCGCCACAGGGCGCGTATTCGTTTCGCGTGCCACCCATATGATGGTGGTCGAAGGCCCGACCGGCAAAGTACTCGGTGACATTCCGAATACGCCGGGCGTGCATGGCGCAGGCATCGCCACGAAGGCCGGTCACGGCTTTACCACTAATGGCGGCGACGAGACTGTCACCATGTTCGATTTGAAGACGCTGGCGGTGATCAAACAGATCAAGGTCGGCCCCGGTCTCGATGGCATCATGTTCGATGAGCCCGACGACAAGATCATTTTGACGAATCACAGCCGCCCGATCGGCACCCTTACCGCGATCGATCCCACGAGCGGTGATATTGTCGCCACGGTCGAACTTGAAGACAACGCGCCCGAAGGGGCCGCCGCCGATGGCAAAGGACACATCTTCGTCAACAACGAAGGGAAGAACACGATCCAGGTGATCGACGTCAAAACCTGGAAGGCGACCGCATCATGGCCGCTCGATCCGTGCAAGGGGCCGACGGGTATCGCTTACGACAAACCGTCGAACCGCATTTTCTCGGGTTGCAACGGCACCTCCGTCGTGGTCGATGCGGACAACGGCAAAATCGTCGCGATCATCAAGAACGGCACCCGCGTGGATGCACTGGGATGGGATCCCTCGAAAAAGCTGATTTACATTCCCAACGGGGGCGAGGGAAATGTGACAGTCGTCCACCAGGATTCACCGGACAAGTACACGACGGTCGCCACAGTCGATACGTTCGCCGGCGCGAAGACGATCGCAGTCGATCGGGTGACACACAACGCGTACCTCTTCCAGCCTGAGCGCGGGCCAGCTCCGGTGCCGCCCGCTGACGCGCCACCACCGGCGAGAGGCGGACGTGGCCGCGGTCCACAGGGCCCGATCGTCGCTGCATGGTTTATCGTGATCAAGCAGTAGCGATTGCGGTTGCTCTCAGCAACCGCAAGTATCGGGAGCTAACAGGACATTAGCTCTGGTGGCGACGGACATCAACCCAAATAGGTGACGAGCCGCCTGAATCTTAGCGTCGCCTGGCCCGTGCTACGAAAAATTGAAAACACAGTCATCGTCCCAGATCTGCCGCCGATGTTACATCGTTTCACGTCCGGTCTAAATTACTGATTCGAATACCTCAAGAGCTTTTGACTACCGGACAGCTTGGATGCCAGGATAAATCGCTCGATTTGGTGTAAACTGACTCGGAAGGGAATCTCCCACTGCGTCGTCAGGTAACTCGCGCCTGCTGGCCGGTGCTGGCCTTGCTGGCTGTGGATTGCCAGAGACCGGCCGCGGTTCTTATACGGCAGACCGATAAATCGGGCGCTCGGCTTTCTTCCACTGTCTATACCGGTGATCCCAACGCGGCGCCACAACTGGTCAACGGGTTTTTCGAAATCGAAGAATACTCCTGGCGCTGGACGGCACAACGTTTCTCTGTAGTGTTGCGCCCGCCTGGCGGCGCAACGGGAGAGAGCGCCACACTGACAGCGGCACTGGCTGTCTCCGATGCCGAGATCGCCAAACTCGGGAGCGTTACTCTTATCGCTGCGATCGGCCTCACGTCGCTTTCGCCCGAGACTTACACGAAACCAGGATCTTACACTTACACGCGCGAGGTCCCGGCCAGCCTGCTGACAAAGGAAGAAGTGCGGGTTGATTTCCGGGTGGATAAGGCCATGAAACCGGGCGGGCAGGATATACGCGAGCTGGGAGTGATAGTAACAAGCATTGGCCTGGAGCCTCGGTGACGGACGCCGCCGGAGAGTTACCCGCAAACTCGCAATCGCCCGCGAGTCTATTGCGACTGTGGGCGGAAATCCGGTCGCGAGTGTTTGCCATCGCCGCCTGCGGGCTGTTTTTTTTTGCAGGTCTGCCTTTCGTTCCCCGTCTCGGGATTCAGAACGATGAGGCCCTGTTTGCCTATGGCGTCTTCCCACCGCGCTCCGGCGCATACATCCTGCACGCCGCGCATTTCGATCTCCCAATCATGCTGATGAGCTACGTGGGCGCCCTGAAGTCTTGGATTTATATGCCTCTGTTCGGTGCGTTTGGCGCCAGCGTCTGGACCACCCGGGTTCCCATGCTGGCGGCGGGCGCAGCGAGCATCTGGCTGTTCTATTTGTTCCTGCATGGTGTCGCGGGGAAACGCGCGGCTGTTGCGGGATGTCTGTTGCTTGCGGCGGATCCTATATATCTGCTCACAACCTGTTTCGATTGGGGACCGGTCGCGCTGCAGCATCTGCTCGTCATGGGAGGCCTCGTTCTGATTCTGAGATTCTGGCGGCGACGCCTTGAACTGGCGCTTGCGGGTGGGTTCCTCCTACTCGGCCTGATGATGTGGGACAAAGCATTAGCAATCTGGAGCCTGGCTGGTTTCGCGCTGGCAAGCATGCTCACTCAGGGGCGCATGATCGGCGCGGCGATTACACCGCGCAGGCTGGCCGTGACTTTGTCCGCATTTGTTTTGGGTGCGATTCCTCTGATCGCGTACAACCTGCAGATGAGAGCTGCGACGATTGACCAGACGGTCGCCTACGATATCCGCCATATCCCTCAAAAGCTGCGCGTTCTTGAATCGACTGCCGATGGATCGGGGCTGTTCGGGTGGCTTAACGGTGAAGACGGCCAGGCCCGCCACGCGGCGCCGTCTCACGGCGTGCTGCAACGCGCATCGGCGGCAATCGCATCGTTAACGGGAAACCCGCGGCGAAGCTGGATGCTTTACGCATTTTGTGCTGCCCTCCTGCTGACGCCGCTGTCCCGCGGTTCGGAACGGCGCGCGATCGTGTTCGCTATGCTGGCGATGGCGGGCGCGTGGGCGCTGATGGCCGTTACGGCCAACGCCGGCGGCGGCCTGCATCACACCATCCTCCTGTGGCCTCTGCCGCAGATGGTGATGGGCGTGTCCTTCGCCGCAGCGTCAAGGCGCCTCGGCCGCAGCGGACGGCCCGCGCTGGCGGCAGCGCTCATACTCCTGATCGGCTCGAACCTCGCTGTCCTCAACACTTACTACGCAACAACGGTTCGCAACGGTGGTGCGATTAACTGGACCGACGCTATCTTCGCGCTGTCCCGATCCCTGAAAACGCATCCGGCCCGCGAGTTCTATTGCGTGGACTGGGGCATCATGGGAAGTCTCCACCTTCTCAATCGCGGCCGCCTCCCGCTGCTTGTGGGATCGGACGAACTCTCCCGCCCGGAATGGACATCGGAAGACCGCGACCATCTGGCGGCCATGGTGTCTCGTCCCGATCACGTCTTCCTCACGCACTCGCCGGAGTTCGAATTCTTCCCCGGACTGACCGCCCGGCTGGTAAAATTCGCCGACACTCTCGGCTATCGGCGCGAAACGCTTTCAATCGTACGCGACACTCACGACCGCCCCACCTTCGAGATCTACCACTTCGTCTCAGCAGACCGCCCCGTTTCGGGGCCGTCCATGCTCCCGTGACGATTAATGTCCGCTGACGGTTCCCCGAGCGGCTGCGATTCCCCCTTGCCCCATGTCGACGGAGAAAGTCACGGTGCCGCCGATAAGCGGGTCTCCCAGCAGATCCTCCGAACAGATCGCTGAGAGGTTGGCGGCGTTGACTGCGCACGCCAGCCATTCGTTCGTGACCGTGGTCGGTACGGTCAGCCAGGCCGCAACGGATCCGGCCGGAAGACCTGTCGGCGAGGCCGTCGCGTGCATGCGCCGCCCCAGCACACTCATCTGCACTGTCCCCGTTGCCGCCGATGCTGCCACTCCGGTCAGCGTCGCCTGCGCCTGGGTTACAGGCGACTGGGCCGGAGCCGTGGTGTCCCGGAAGACCAGAACGCCATTTACTCCCGTAGAGCCGCTGTTGGGATCGGCCGGATACTGCGAAACCGGAACATACACGTCGTTGGTAATGGGGTCGACCCCGACGATATGACCTCCGCCGATACAGGCGACACCGTCAAGTTTGCCGGTGACGCCATCCGCGATTCCCATGACAGGTGTGAACGGGCCAGTGCCCTTTGGGCAGCCGCTGGTTGTTGCGGTGCCGAGCGCCCCGGAAATATAAAAGCGCCGCAGGTTGGGACTATAGACGACCGCATCCGTTCCTCCCACGTCCGTCAGGGAGGGCAGGGGAGCGCCGGTGGTGAGATTCACCACTACATCTCCGATGTCATTGGTCCCTCCAAAACAGCCCATCACCGCGATATTGGAAATCGGATCGATATCGATGCCATGGCCCGGGCACGGTGGACCTATTTTGGTAACCAATTTAACGCTGCCGGACGAGCCACTCGCCGGATCGTAGGCGTAAACTCCCGCTGCGGCATTGCTGTCGGTTCCGTCGCCGTCCTCTGCCGCGATGTAAACCTTCCCGTCGATGGAATTCCATGTGATGAGATCGGAGCTGACAGGAAGAGGAATCTGAGCGACGACTTTCTTGTAGGCTAAATTAATCCCGATCAGATATTCGGGCGGGTTGTCCGTCACAACGTATACCGTCTGATTGACCGGGTCGTAAGCGATGCCGTCCGTATCGGTGCCCAAGGTGACCGGAAAGGTATAGACATCCGGTTGTGCCTGCGGAGCCCGCAAGTCCCATACATAGACCGATTGCAATCCGTCGGTTATAACCAACTGCTGCAGGTTCACTGCAACCAGCACGCCATTGGGGCCGGTCGGCGGGGCCGTGTAAACCGACGCCGGCGGTATTGGGACCTGACCGACCACGACATTGGTGTGCGTGTCGATGACGTCGATCTTAGAGTTCTTCTTGTCCGCCAGATACATCATGCGGGTTACCGGGTTGTATCCCATCAGGTCGACATTAGCGTTGCCAGCTGACCCGGTCGCGCCCCATCCTGGAATCGTGATATTTTGCGAGAACGTGACGCCCCCGTTCGGAAGCTGTCCCCACGCCAACGCGCCTAAGAGCAGGAACATTCCCGCCAAGGGCGTTACTCTGCGAAATCTGATTCGGTCCAATGTGCTATCCCCTTTTCTTGATTGTTGAAAGCCGTTCAATCCAAGCGTGATGAATACCGACGAATAAGATGAATAGGCAGCGGAATCATATGTCATTCAAAAACCGAGTGCAAGGGAACAAAGGTACTATTTGAGACGAAAGAGACGGAAGCGTCCGGCATATCCCGCGGGTACGAAACCCCAAGCCGCCGTCTGGTCAGTGATCGCATTGCCGATCGGCGCGTATCCGCCGCCGCCCGTCGGAACCAGGAGATAGCGGTAACCCGCGCCGCGCATGGCGAGACCGGCTTCGAGGCGCAGATATTCCATCGGCAGAGGAACACCCTTAGCGATCCCCAGTCTGTGCGGATGCGTGCTCTCACTCCATCCGGAAAACTCAATGGCGCCCGGCCGGAATGCATGTGAAAACAGCACCGCGGCTGAGATCCTCCGGGGCTGATCGAACTGAATCTGCAGGTACATTCCTGCATCCACCGGTCGCCGCGACTGCCAGCGCGTCAGCAGGTTGCCATCCAATGCCAGGGGCGCTTCCCACTGGTTCGGCCACGCGCGAATTCTCCAGCCTTCGTGGTCTGGAAGAACCGGGTCCGTACCCGAAAAAAGCCTGAGATCCGCGATGTCAAACTCGGCCGCGGACGCCGCGGGCACCGAGACTCTCATGGTACCGACAGATTCCGGCGGCCATTCCGCTTTCCAGACAAACAATCCGCCTTCGCTGGCGAACGCCGCGGCGCGCAGAGAGTCCGCAAGCCGGTCCGCCTCCGCCGACTGCCACCAGATCCGAACATCGCGCGTTGAGTACGCATTGGCCACGTCCGTCAGCGCAAGAATCTTCGCGCCGGGTGGCGTTTCCCGCTCGATCAGTTGGGCCAGGGAATAGCCGTCCACTCGCGGCGCGACATAGTCGGACTCGGGAATGATCCGCAGCGCCGCGGCTATCGGGAATTCATTAAGCCGCCAGGTTTGGCTGTGGCGCCCTTCGCGCCAGTCCATCACGGTGGGCCAGCAGAGCACCGCTTGAAGGGCGATGGCAGCCCAGGCTGCGGGACGGGGAAGCGCGATTCCCAGAGAAAGCGCCGCGCAGGCGACCGCCGGCATGAGAAAACGCGCACCGGTGTCGAAATACCAGGGCAGTGCCAGAAGGACCGCCGCGGCCCAAGTGAGCCTTCCCGCCGGTCGTCGCAGTGCCCAAAGGCCGATGGGGAGCGCCAGCAGCAGCGGACCGAATGTCCCGTGCAGGTGGTCTCCGAACGCCAGTTGCCATGGAACCTGAAGCGGCTTAATGGAACCGAGCGATCCCAGCGTGGCGGAGAGTTGCCGGTCGGTTTCCACATGGAACCAGGGATTCGAAAACAATCCGTTCAGGAACGGCGCCACGGGATTATGCGCAACAAAGGCATCACGCGCCATCCAGGGTGCGATCGCCAGAGCGGAGCCGGCGGCGACCAAAGCTGCGGCCCGCATTCTGGAGCGAAGCGCACAAACCGGCTGGCGGCGGACCAACACGAACAATATCGCGGCCGCGACGGTAAACACGCCGGACAATTTGATCGCGCAGCAGAATCCCGCCAGCAGGCCCGCGGGCAGTAAATACCGCGAATCTCCCGTGTCGCGCCACACGATCAGCACGTATAGCGCCGCCAGGGCAAAGAAGACCTCGGCTGCGTCGTTGTGGGAAGATGATCCGGTAAGACCAGCGACCGGTGCGCAAAAGTAAAACACTGCTGTAGTCAGCGCCGCCAAATCGCTCATCCCAAGCCGTCGCCCAATTCGGAAAACTAAAGGCAGAGTCGCGATAAAAAATCCGAACTCGACCAGCTTGGCGGCCGAGTGGCGGCCGAAAGCGAAGGCTGCCGTGTAAAGCATCTCCATCCCCTGTGGAAACATGTCATAGAACGTGATGCGGCTGGGGAAGCCTCGAAGGCGGACATAGGTGGACGGCAGGCCGAGGTGGTAGGTCACGCCGTCTCCCAGGACCTCGGGAGCAAGCGCGTTGACGAAATACCACACGCCGTAGGCTCCAAAAACGGCGACGGCGACGATCCGGATCCCTCGCGGCAGGTTCATCCGATCCAATACTGCGCGATGCCGGACCCATCTCGACAAGACAAGGGCTAGCGCGCCCATGATCAGGAAAAGGCTCCAATGGGTGCGGTGAGTCAATAACAGAAGGAAGATGATCGTGCTCTCGAGGACCGCTCCCACGGCAAGCGCGATCTCGGCAGGCACCGGTGTGTTGCACAGTACGAGAAGACCCAGCGCATAGGCGGTGGCCAAGGTGAAGATTCCGCCAAACAGTACCGAAGCGAGAATAAGCGGGGAACCCAAGGTGGAACGCGCTTCACCAAATGCGTTTACAGATACGGAGGGACCACCGGCGTCCCTACATCTTATGTCCAGGGGGTATTGTATACACAAAATGCCGGTCCAGTGCGGCGCTACATCTTCGAAACCAACCTGCCGCGTTCGGTGAGTTCCAAGAGCAGGGCAAGTCATCGAGCTTCCACGGCGACATCGGAAGTTCGCTGTCTGTCTCAAGACGCAAAGGGATTCCAACAGAAAACCGTTTGATGTTGGCTGTACAAATGGGCCTCCATACCTCAGAATTTGGGCGTTTCCGGACTACAGTGTCGCCGCCCCTGGAGCCGTACCCGCGAACGCCAAAGACCGCCCGTTAACCGCTAATATCGGTAGCTATTTCGGTTCGTTCAATCTCCGTCTCCAATCGTCGGAGCTACAGAGCATCATTCAGAATCCGGCTTGAACCATTTGATCGCGGCGGCCATCGCAGGAAGTGTCAAGCCGGGTACTGGTCCGGGCAACTTCTTCGAACCCCGCAGCTCGGGAGCAATGGGGAAACGCTGAAGAACGCATTGCCGCATTGGGCGCTAGACTTGAGGAGGACTCATGCGCCCTTACCGTAGTCTCTGCCTGGCCGCGATCTGTTTATCGGTGGCCTCCGGACAACAGCGTCCGATCCTGTTTGAAGGCGCCCGCCTGATCGCGGGCGACGGCGGCGTAGTCGACAACTCCGCGTTCCTCATCGAGAACGGAAAGTTCACTAAGGTCGGCAGGAAAGGGAATCTGCAACTTCCCGCCGGGGCGGTTCGTATTAACCTGACCGGAAAGACCGTAATGCCGGCGCTCATCGACGCGCACACGCACTATGGATGGCAAGTCGTCAAGACCGGCCGCATGGGAGCCGACACCTACACCGAAGAGAACCTCACCGATCACCTGAGGCGCGCCGCATATTACGGGATCGCGGCGGTTCAGAGCATGGGAATCGACAAAGGGGAAATTCCTTACGAAGTACGCGCCAACCCGCCGCCGAACGCAGCCTTGTTTCGAATAGCGGGCCGCGGTATGGCCATGCCGAATGCAGGCCCGGGCCGGGAATACTGGCGACCGGTGGCTTACGGCGTAGCAACCGAGGCTGAGGCGAGAGCGGATGTCCGGGAACTGGCGGCCAGGAAGGTGGATCTCGTCAAGATCTGGGTTGACGACAGGGCCGGCACGGTGCCGAAGCTGACGCCACCGTTGTATCGCGCGATTATCGACGAAGCGCACAAGAACCAACTTCGCGTCGCGGCGCACATCTTCTATTTGTCGGATGCCAAGGAACTATTGCGGTCCGGTATCGACATTCTGGCTCACCTGGTACGCGACCGCGACGTCGACGACGAAGTCATGACGCTTTTCCAACAGCATCCCAACGTGTACGTCATGACGACCCTGCCGGATCGTGAGACTACAGAAGCGGACCTCGCGTTCGCCGGCGAAACCGTTCCCCCGGCCCGGATCAAAGAGATGCGCGAAGCTCTGGCGTCGATCACGCCGGCGGCCGCCAAAACGGCGCGTGAGGCTTATGGAGTGCAGGCCCGTAATCTTGCCAGGCTCAACGCAGCAGGCGTAAAGATCGTCTTCGGGACCGACGCCAGCACGGATGTTGGCTGGAACGCCCACCAGGAGCTGACCGACATGGTTGCCGCGGGAATGACTCCCGCGCAGGTCATCATGGCGGGGACGAAGACCGCGGCCGAGATGGTCAGGCTGGATCAACTGGGGACGGTAGCGGCGGGCAAGAGCGCCGATTTCATGGTGCTGGACGCCAATCCTCTGGAGAACATCAACAATACGCGACGGATCGCCGACGTATATCTGCGAGGCGCGAAGCTCGACCGCGCGGCGATGCGGGCGAGTTTCACCGGACAATAAGGTCTATTCGGCGCAGACGCGTTTCACGAATCCAGCCACATTCGTCTTCGGGCCCGGTAGAGAATAAACAGGGAGACGGTCTCTCTCTCGGAAAATACTGAAGATACAGAGGATACCGTGAACCTGAAACTCACCGATAAAGTTGCGCTGGTAACCGGATCGACGGCAGGGATCGGATTTGCGATCGCCCGGTCGCTTGCCGGCGAAGGTGCGCATGTCTACGTCAACGGGCGCACGCAGCAGCGCGTGGACGCGGCTGTGGCGGCGATCCGGTCGCATGCAGGCCCGGGCAGAGTGGATGGCATTGTGGCGGATTTTTCGAGTGCCGCCGGAGCGGATGCGGTGATCGCGAGACTGCCTGCCGTGGATGTGCTCGTAAACAATGTGGGCATCTTCGAGCCAAAGCCGTTCGCGGAGATTTCCGATGCAGACTGGTATCGTTTTTTCGAAATCAACGTTATGAGCGGCGTGCGGCTCGCGCGCCACTATCTCGCGGGAATGCTGAAGAAGAACTGGGGCCGCATTCTCTTCATCTCGAGCGAATCGGCAGTGCAGATTCCGCCTGAAATGGTCCACTATGGCATGACCAAGACGGCGCAGATTGCCGTGGCGCGCGGGATTGCGGAGTCGGTCGCCGGCACCGGCGTCACAGTGAACAGTATTCTTGCCGGACCGACCGAGTCGGAAGGCGTGGGCGCCTTTGTCGAGGCCATGGCGAAACAGCAGAACAAGTCGACGCGGGCGATTGAGAAAGAGTTCTTCGAGCATGTGCGGCCCTCGTCCCTGCTGAAGCGTTTTGCCACCGTGGATGAAGTTGCGGCCATGGTGACATACGTGGCAAGCGAGCTCTCTTCTGCTACCAACGGCTCGGCGCTGCGGGTGGATGGCGGCGTGGTGAAGGCGATTCTCTAATCTGTTGCGCGAACGAGTTCTTCCCTCTCTTCGCTGAACGAGCGTTGTCACAGAGATCGCCATCGGCGACATCGTGCTCCGCGCCATTCGGAACGGGATAAACCAGACGCACCAGCGGATCGCAAGGGGTTTGCAGTATAGTAGTGAATGTCACTACATTGTGAGGACCACCATGAACAAACCGGTCTCGGCCGCGGACGCCAATCGTCGCTTCTCCGAACTCCTGCGAACCGTGAAGAAGGGCCGAAGCGTCGTCGTAACGAGTCACGGCAAGCCGGTGGCAAAAATCTCGCCCGTCGTTGAGGACAATCGGGCCGCGGAAGGCGCGCGCTCCGCCCTTTTCTCCCGGCTACGTCGAGAACGGGCCGTGAACGCCGGCCGCTGGACGCGTGACGAGTTGTACGACGACGCCCGATGAGGATCGCGCTCGACACTAACGTTTTAGCCTGCGCCGAAGGCGCGAACGGAGCGATCATGCGGGATCAGACACTGAAACTGATCCAGCGATTGCCACCGGAGGCTGTCGTGCTGCCGGCTCAGGCGCTAGGCGAACTGTTCAACGTACTTGTTCGAAAAGCCAAGCGGCGCCCCGCTCGTGCGCGGGAAGCCGTGCTGAGCTGGCGCGACGCATATGCAGTGGTCGACACGTCAGCAGCCGTGATAGTCAACGCAACGGATCTGGCGTCCGATCACGGCCTCACGATTTGGGACTCGGTCGTGCTGGCAGCTTCGGCGGAGGCCGAGTGTCGTTTGCTTCTGTCGGAAGATTTCCAGGAGGGGTTTACGTGGCGGGGTGTTACCGTGACCAACCCGTTTGCGGCCACGCTTCATCCCCTGTTGACCGCCCTGCTTATGCCGCTGGACAAGTAGATCAAGATACCCATACATGCCTTGACCAGCCCCAATACGCAGCCAGTCGCCTCAACGCCCAAGCCGACGCGACCTCGTGGCCCAATCGATGCCGACCTCCGGAAGTAATCTACCGGAACCCCGTATCTCGGGAGTTGGCAAGGTGGGGTAGCGTCCTGCAACGCCGCGAGAGCCTTCACCCACAACGTCCACTTTTTCATCGGCGATACCTCAACGTGGATCGTCGCGATACCAAAGCGTCCTCCAGCCCGGCTGGTCGAATGACCATTCGCCAATTCGGCCGCGCGAGGGAATCAATCGTTTTGCGCCGATCGCATTCCGCACTGATGACGCGCGATCTGCGCACGCCATACTTGCGGGCCGGAAGTCCGGTTCGCAGAGACCATCTTCGTGGCGGGCGAGGCGTCCTCGTAGCGCGGCACGTCATCGAGTTGCCGACGAACCGTTAAAGCGGATTGACGAAGCAGAGCGCGTTTCCCGTTACTAATCCGCGCGTCCACCTCAAATGGAATTCCGGTTTCGATCCCTCGTTCGGCGTTTTGAGGCGTTTTCAATTCAAGGCTGGCGATCATTCGAACTCTGTCCGACGGACGAGACTTGACGCAACTCGGTCCGGAGCTCCTGAGTTTCTAACGTTTCAACTCCACCAAACCGATCAATCGCCACAGCCTTCATTGCCTTACTGAGTGTTTGAGTCATCGAAACCCTCCTTATCCAATAATAGGACCGATTCAAAAGACAAACAGGACTTGAAGCGCAAGTCGATATGCATTTTAGCCATCCAACAGATCCTCCTCGTTGGGTCTTTCAACCGGTGGGCCACTATCCCTCAAACAACCGGAATGCTTAGGTCGGCCGTCGCGACAGCGACTTCGTTCAAGTCGGCTTGAGGTGATCTTTTTTCGTTCCAGCTACAATGCCAGAGTCACCCGCAAAGCGGCATTGACTTCGCCGAGATCCGGAAGCGCCCCGAGTACCCGGTCGATTTCATTGTCGTGAACGGTAGCAAGGTTATCCGTCATGATTACCGAGTCCATCAAGAGTCCCGACTGCCTGCCGCTCCCGCCGGCGACCCGTACCAGCACTCTACTGCCGTAGCCGGCACGCGCGGTGTTGCTGGTGATCATTGCCACGATTGTCTGAGGCAGTCCCAAACCCAGCTGGTCCGCTTGGACTACCAGTGCGGGACGGCGTTTCGAAGTACGCAGGTTCGAGTCGGGGAACAAAACAAGGACGACGTCACCGCGGCGGCAGTTCATCGCCGTCATCAAACTTCATCGTAGACAGCCATGTCGGGACGATCCCATTCCTCGGCAAAAACGGACAATCGGCGGCGCAGATCGGCGGCCTGAGATTCGTCGATTCCTCTTTCCCGGAGGTCGACTAGCCGGGCAGGGCCAACCCAAGTAACAATCACGCGGGACCCTTCAGCCTCGTCCAGCGGCTCGACCAGATCTACCTTCCCATTTCGGTAGACGCCTTCGACCGATTTCACCATACGATCATTATCTCGCAGAACCGGAATGTGGATATAGGCAAACGGCCCGAAACCCGTTCACGCCTCGCCAAAATATATATTCCCGCGCTAACCTCAATCCCTGTACCATCCGAGCCCCCTCCTCACCCGCCCCCGACCACGATTCGCCCGCCCGCCATGTTACTTCTGTATCGGGCAACAAGCCACCAGGAACACAAAATGATCTCCGAAAAACAACTGGAAGCGAATCGCAACAACGCACTCCTTTCAACCGGTCCCAAGACCGACGCAGGCAAAAAACGCTCCAGCCTCAACGCGCGCCGTCATGGACTCACCGGTCAGATCACCACTATGACCGACGAAGACCGCACCGCTCATGACGCCTTCTCTAAAGCTCTGATCCAAAACCTCGCGCCCGATGGAGCCATGGAGGTCCAACTCGCCCAGCGCATCGCCACCGACAGCTGGCGTCTCAATAGACTGAGTGCCATCGAGGACAACCTCTTCGCCCTTGGGCTCCACGAAAGCGGCGGCGCGCTCTGCCCCGATCACGCACAGATCGACGATGCCCTGACCACCGCCCGCGTCTTCGCGAAGGAGTCGAAGCAACTGCAGCTACTCTCGCTTTACGAGCAGCGGTTGAACCGCGCCGTGCAGAAAAACCTCGCCCTATTGCAATCCCTCCAGGCCACCCGCAAAGCCCAGCGCGAATCCGACCTGAAGGAAGCCGCCAGCCTCTTGCAGCTCAGCGAAATGAAGGGTTTGGAATACACTCCTGTCAAGGACGGGTTTGTATTTTCGAATGACCAAATCCGTATTGCCATCGACCGCGACCGCCGCCTCCAACGCGCCTCCGCAACCGATTTCACCAAACACAAATCCCGAACATTCCGTGCCGCAGCCTGAATCGGCGTTCATCCGCGTTCATCGGCGGCTAAACTTAATCTTGGAGACTCTAAATTGAAACTCGTTCCCCTGCTCGTCCCGCTGGCGTTCGCCTTTTCCCTCCCCGCGCAGAATCTCCAGGAATTCGCCAAACACGTCACGGAGTTCAACCTGCCCAACGGCATGCACTTCATCGTGCTCGAACGTCATGAAGCTCCGGTCGTCTCGTTCCACACCTACGTGAACACCGGTTCTGTTGACGACCCCAAAGGCCGCACCGGACTCGCGCACATGTTCGAGCACATGGCCTTTAAAGGCACCGAAGCCATCGGCAGCACCAACTGGCCCGCCGAGAAATTGGCCCTCGCCAACATCGAGCGCATCTACGATCAGCTCGAAGCGGAGCGCAACAAGCTCGCCAAATCCGATCCCGTGAAAGTACAGGCCCTCGAAGAGCAGCTCCAGGCCGCTATTGAAAAGGCCGATTCCTACGTCGAATCCAACCTCTACCCCCGCATCATCGAGGAAAATGGCGGCGTCGGCATGAACGCCTCCACCGGCGAGGATTCCACCGACTACTTCTACAACTTCCCCGCCAACCGCGTCGAGCT
>Ga0182024_10006536_pt1 | contig 25543 bp, 20 predicted proteins | sample P32metaG_FD_120480 | JGI IMG/M metagenome (GOLD analysis project Ga0182024, IMG submission 120480) | Permafrost microbial communities from Stordalen Mire, Sweden - P3-2 metaG (Illumina Assembly) | ecosystem: Environmental > Terrestrial > Soil > Wetlands > Permafrost | place: Sweden: Stordalen...
GTGATTGGCGCGCCGAGCACCAGGCCCGCGAGGAAGCCGACCGCCGAGGAGCCCGCCACGTTGGCGATTTTCGGCAGCGGCTGTCTGTCGAACGTGAACGACCCGTCGGGATGCCGAACGACGACCGCGAGGTCCAAGAGGATCAGATGCTTGCCGGCCTGACCGGCGCCCCATCCGAGGGTGGAGATCGCCTTACGGGCTTGTTCAGCGAGCCCGACGTCGTCGTAGCCGATGGCCCATAGATGGGCAGTCGTGGTCATGGCGGGTTCTCTGTTTTGCCGTCGAGACGTTGTCCAGATGGCGGGTCCGTTTTGGCGTCGTTGACCGCGGCAGCCAGAGCGGCCTGAATCAACTTTGCCCGCTCCAGATCGACGCTGGTCTTCAGCACTGTCCCACCCAAGCCCCGAATCTCTTGCAGAATCGCCTCCATATCGCCTGCCTGATCCAAAACGAACAGGGCCGAAGTGCCGGGCTTAATCTGCCCCTCGACTTCGTTCACGAAATCCCCACTGATGCCGACCGCCGCCGCGTGGGTGCTTCTCTCGAGAGCGCCCACCGCCGCACTGGTCAGCGGCGGCGCGATCAATGCCAGACCCGCCAGAAAGCTCACAACGTTATGGCCTTGGGGATTGCTGGCGACCACGAAAGACTCTCCATCGAGCGTAAGCGATCCATCGAGAAAGCGCACCGCGACGGCCGAGTCGAGGAGGATGAGATCCTTTTTATCGCTTAACTCGATGATCCGCTGGCGGACCTGATCGGCTCGCCCTGTTTCGTTGAACCCGACCGCCCACAAATGCGCGTCGTTAGTCTGGGCCATTGTCCGTCCTCAATTAAGAATAACGAAATGCCTGCCCTGGAACAGCAGTGTTGGTCGAGCGCCCTTGATTCAAGCGGGTTTTGGCGGCGTGCTCCGAGCCAATAGGACGGTGACCAAAAGACCAAGGCCGCCCACGATCAGGCTCAAGAAGCGCAGCCCGCTTTGGATGCCATGGGCCACGGCCTCCTCCTTGGCAAATCCCCCTAACACGGTTGAGGTCATCGCGGACAAGTCGGAGGAGCCGACGCCGTGCTGTTGGTAGTAGTCGGCTATCCGAGCGGAGGATTCCTCTACCTCTGGCCGGTTCTGGCGCAGATTCAGACGCTGTGATTCCAATGCCCGATCGCTCCAGGCCGAAACGACCGTGCTGGTCATGGTCGGGATGATCACGATCGGGACGGCGATGGCGACGATCGCGAGCGCCCCGGCATACAAAGAATCCCGGCGGTCCAGTCCCTCGATTTCGTCTTGCAAGAATACGGGCGGGAACAGTCCGACGAAGAGTCCCCAGCAGCCAATGATCAGAGCAACCTCTCCTTTGCTCGTGAAGTTATCCACCGACGACATCCACCACAGGCAGGCGGCGCAGCCAACCACGCCAACCAGCAGCCAGCAGTGTCGCAACGCCCGGCGGTGAAACCAGGTGGTCAGAATCGTCGAGATCGCCATCGTGAACGTCGCCGGCGCCAGAATCCAACCGGTCACCTCCCGTGGGTAATCGCGCAGCTCGATGCAATAATTCGCCATCACGGTCAACACTGCCAGCAACTGTACGAGCATGAGCATGCGCGTGCTCATGGCCAGTACGTAGCCACGAACCCGGAACATCCGGTTGAAGTGCTCGCTCACGGCCATGCCCGCGCCGACCCAGGCGACCAAGGCAAAGGGCAAAACCATGGCGAGCAAGGCAGTCGCGGCGAAAGCGTTCGAGGTCCAGCCGCCCCACTTGCGGTACCAGCCAAACGTAAAAGTCACGCTCACGATCCAGGTGGCAAACAGGGTGACGCCGACCCAGTCGATCCGCAGCGGCAGCGGCTGGGCTGGCCGGTCGCGCTTGAGGAAACGCAGCACCAGCGGAAACGCCAAGAGGCCTGCCGGAACATTCACCCAAAAGATCCAGCGCCACGACAGCGCATCATTGATCAGCGCCGTCAACAGCGGTGTCGTCGGCCGGGTCGCGTACGCCACCACGCCATAGAAGCCGATGGCCACGATCACCGCCCGGTCGAACTGCCGATAGAGAAACGAGCGGCAGAGGACAATCACCATCCCCTTGCCGATTCCCTCCACCAGCTTTGCCACCGCCAGGGTTGTGACGTCGGTCGCCGCTCCGCAGAGCAGGTTACCCACGGCGAACCAGCCGAGTCCAACGAGTAGCGTATCGCGAGCACCGAAGCGGACCATGGCCCAGATCGCCGCAAACACCCCGTAGATGGTTGCGATCCCCCAACACACATTCGTCCAGATCATGGCGTAGTGTTCGGCCTCGATCCCCTTGCGGATCGCGTCGTCCGTCACGTCGGTCAATACCAGCGTTTGATAGACCGTGGCCAGGATCGGCACGACGGCAATGGCCGCCCGCCAGGGTAACTTCTCTTTGGCCGCCGGCGGCGGCGCTGGAGACGGTGGAGCCGCCGTTGTGCCCTGCGGCATACGATCACTCCTTCGCGCGATTGAAAGGCATCTCGACGTCTACCATTTCCCGCGCCGCCTGCTCGGCCGCGTGCGGATCGCCGGGACCGTGGTTGATGACGGCGCGAACCGAGAGACCTGCTCGAAGCAGCGGCCAGCGCTCGTCCCGCTCGATCGCGATACGCACCGGCACGCGCTGCACGACTTTGGTGAACTCGCCGGCGACGACATTTCGCGGCATCAGAGCGAACTGTGCCCCGGTCGATTTGTCGATCCAGACAACCCGGCCGCGGAATGGATCGGCGAAAGCGTCCAGGTGCAATTCAACCCGGTTGCCAGGGGCCACGCCGCGCAACCGAGTCTCTTCCAGATTCGCGGTCACGTAGAGCAGCTCGGGATTGTACATGCTCAGGATCGGGACGCCCGCCGACGCGAAATCGCCGAGATGGCGATAGAGTTTGACCACCACGCCCGGGAAGGGGGCGAGAATCCGCGTGTACTTGAGCTGGTCCTCGGCCGAGGTGAGCGCCCTTTGGGCTTCGTCCACCCCCGACTTCTTGACCACGGTCAGCAGCTCGACCTCGCGGATTTGGGCGTTGCCGGTCTCGGCCAGATCGACCGACTTGGTCGCCTTCTGGGTCGTTTGCTGGGACGCTTCCCAAGTCCGCTTGGCAACCTCGATCCGCAATCGGTCGGCTTCGGCCTGCGCGAGCTTCGTCGCGGCCAATTTCCGTTGCGCCTCGGCCGCGTCCCGGCTGCGCGTCACTTCCTGAGCGCGCTTCAAGGGAACCGCCTGCTCCTTTTCCAGGACGGTGTATCGCGTGTATTCCTGCTGCGCCAGTAGCAGATCGGCCTTGGCCGCGTCGAGCGCGGCCTGAGCCCCCTCGACCCCATGACCGACCTCGTCTTCGGTCAGCTTCAGAGCCTGAAGTGCTCGCGCTTCGTCAACCATCGCGGCCGCGTGGCTGCGCTTGGCGATCTCGATTTGAATCGGGACCTCGAGCCTGAGCCGGTCGAGGGCGGACTCCTGCCGCCGCAGTTCCGCCTCAGCCCCCTCAACCTTGCTGCGGGCCAGTTCCACCTGGTCGCGGTACGTCACCGGATCGATTTCCGCCAGCACCTGGCCTTGCTCGACATGATCATTCTCTTCGACGAGGAAACGGACCAAGTGTCCGGAGACCGACTGGGGGGCGATGTTGACAATGTGGGCCTCGACAAACGCGTCCTCGGTGATCGAATGGTTCCGGCGGTAAGACCACCAAAAGCAAACCACCAGCAGTGCGAGCACGGCCAACCCCAACGGCCCGCCAATCCGCACGAGACGGGAGTACTGCGTCTTGTGCGGCACCACGGGCTGGGCCGCGGCGGGCGGCGTTGCAGTGGGCGGCTGCTGTGGAGGCGATGCCGCTGAGGCGACGGAGGGCGAAGTGGTCACGTGTGCGCTCCGGAGCGGAAGTTGCAATCCCGCGTTGGTTCAAAAAATTTGTCGGTCGCTGGCCCCGGGGGCCTCGGCAAGCAACCCCGTACCAGAGAAAGCCCATACCAATGAAAAGGAGTGGGGCAACGCCCCTAGACTATAAGAATCCAAACCCCACCTGAAGGCAAGTTTCGGCTTGCCAGTGGATCGGGGGAGGCTCGCCGGTTGGGGAGGCCCGCCGAGAGGCGCCATCTTCCGGTCTCTCAGGAACGCGGCCTGGCGATCGGCGAGATCGACCACCGCGGTGCGCCGGTGGTTTTGGCCCGCAGCCTGGCACAAGGTCGGGGTTACGATGATCCGCCGAGAATCTTACGGCCGTCGGGAGCGAAGCCCCCGAGCGAAAAACGCCACACCGCTTGTCTGGCAAGGGACTTGGCGTTGATTGGCATGCTATGACTCAAGTGGACAGGGGCGGGATCGAACCGCCGACACACGGATTTTCAGTCCGTTGCTCTACCAACTGAGCTACCTGTCCGGTTTTTTCGCAGCACGTTTGACCGAAAACGCGTGCGACCGCTTGCTTTCACGTCCGCGGCCTCGGCAGCGGCCAATCCAGCCGCCACGCCCGATGCACAAGAGTTCGGCAGTCTAACCCAAACTTTTTCACGCGCGAAGGGGGAACGACGAACCCCAAGCCAACCCGCGCGTAACCACGACCTCCGCCCAAAGCGGGCGGCCCGATTCGACAGGCGCAACGTTTGGCCCACACCAGGCGCGACGCGTGCGGGCCCCGACTGGGCGTTCGTGCTAGCCGGCATGAAATCGGCCGCCCCGGGCGAGCTATCCCCGGATCAACAAGCGCCCTCGCTGTGCCCAGAGCGCTAAGCCAGCTGCGCCGCAAGCCAGGAGCACAAGGCCAGAAGGCTCGGGAGTGGGAATCACCACGAAGCCGGCCGGATGCTGCAAGTTAGGAATTAGGTTGGCGTTGATTGTGGCACCCGTCACCGCGTTGTACTCACCGATCGGAAGACTGGAGCCGGCGCCCTGCGAGACAAAGAGGTCTCCATTCGACACAGCCATATCAAATAACACTCCTGGGCCCACCCCTGTAATAAATGAAGCGTTCAACAGCGTGCCTGCTGTCGTGTACTCGAGGATAGTTCCGGTGTTTGAATTGGTGACATACATATCACTTCCCGATATTGTGAGTCCGATCGCGTTAATCAATCCCGTGACGAGTGACGCATTGATAGCGGCGCCCGTGGTGGCGTCGTATTCGCCGATTTTGGAGTACTGGTATTGACCTATTAGGTAGGCGCTGAGGACAAACAAGTCGTTTCCCTCCACTTGCACGTTCGAGGCTACCTGGAGTCCCGTAACCAGCGAGCCGTTGATTAGCGTGCCCGAGGTGGTGTACTCCCTGACTGTGGTGTTGTACGAGACAAACATATGGTCCCCGGAAATCGTGATTCCCTCGGCGCCTCCGGTGACTAACGCGGCGTTAACCTTCACTCCCGAAGTGGTGTATTCGCTGACAATTCCATCGTCGTAATCCGTGATGAACAAGTCATTTCCCGAAGCTGCCATGAAGATTGGGTGAGTCAATCCGGTGATAATTGCGGCGTTCACAACAGCTCCAGTGGTGGTGTACTCACCGACCGTCCCGTGTCCGGCGCCAATATTTCCGACATTGGACTCAAAAATGACGTCACCACGGCCAATCCCGGGAAGAACTAAGATTGCCGCCACCGCGACTAGAATCGCGACCGGACTGGTAAAAACGGAGTCGAACTGCATTAGCGGCCCCTGTTTGAAAAATTGTGGAGAGACTTAATCTGCGGGCGGGAAAGGGAAAACCCGAAACGTGCAACCGCCGTTGCCCGCGTCGTGCTGTTCATCTTTAAGCGGGCCATCAACGCAGGTGTGGTGCACGGGGACATTGTAGCGATGCGGTCGCAGACTTTCGAGGACGATCTCAGCCCCCGCGTCGCGGAGCGAAGGCCGGGGCGCGTTGGGGGCGATTTTCAACTGCAAGAATCTTGCAGTTCCCATAACGGGGCGATCTATCGGCGTCCGAGGTGTCATCCGATGACACCTGACCGCCTTATCGCGTTAGCGGCCCATAAACGCATTGCTGCGGCCGACGACCAAAGACACGCTGAAAGGCGTTTGAACGCAGGAGCGTTGATCCTGCGAGGCCGATTTTCAGCAGGGCAACTTGCGCCGCGTTCGTAAGCCGCAGGCGAGCAATGCCGCCCCGCCGTTCGCCAGCATGAGCCAGGTTGACGGTTCGGGGGTCGCGACGACGACGATCCCTTCAGGCACGCCCAGCCCTGAGATCAACGCCGCGTTGACGGTGGCACCGGTGGTCGCATTGTATTCGCCAACGGCGCCGATGGTGCCAAAGGGCGTGTTGGTTGTGAAAAGGTTCCCACCGAAATACGCCACGCCAGTAAATCCGCCGCCGCCGGGAGGGGAAACGAGATCTGCATTAATCGCCGCACCGGTCGTGGCGTTGTACTCGCCGAGCGTAAGACCGGCGACAAAGAGGTCGTTGCCTGACACGGCAAGGCCCTCAGGATAGTAAACCGGCGACACGAGATCTGCATTAATCACCGCGCCGGTGGTGGCATTGTATTCCCCGATATAACCGCCGCCGCCATTCCTGTCGTCAGCGACATACAAATTATTACCTGAGATCGCGATGGCGGTCGGCAGGTTCAAACCGGTAATGAATGATTTATTAATCACCGCGCCGGTAGTGGCATTATATTCCCCGATGACGTTGTCTGCGGTGTCCACGAGAAAGAGGTTCCCACCGGACACGGCCACACCCTCCGCGACGCCCGGCGAAAGCGTCACGAGCGAGGATTTGATCGCGGCCCCCGTCGTGGCGTTGTACTCGCCAACCCGATTGGGGGACCCTTCGTTCGACAGATAAAGGCTGTTTCCCGAAATCGCGGCGTAGTTTAGGTCCTGGATGCCCGTGACCAGCGAGGCGTTGACCGGCGAGCCCGAGGTGGTGTATTCGCCGACGGTTGAGGTCCAGTAATTCAGCACGTAGATGTCGCCGGCGGGCTGGGCCATCGCGGGCGGGGCTGCGAGGGCGAGCAGTGGCCCGAGTAAGAGAAGAATCGTGATTGCCTTAAACTTCATTAGCTACCCCTTTGCCTGGGTTCGGCCGATGCGCGAGAATAATAAGAAGGAGCGCGAGCGTTTAGACTTTACTTGCGAAGCACGTCCCGCACAAGCGGCAAACGGGTGTCACTGACACCCATGAGCGTACTTTCGTAAACCTACGTACACCCTAAGGCCGAGAGAGCAAAACCGCCGAATTACTCGGGAAATATGCGGTTTTCTCGGGTGTTAGTGGCGAGAGGCGCCAGAAGCTCGTTTAGGATTTTCAGTCCGTTGCTCTACCAACTGAGCTACCTGTCCCTGTTTCGCCAGGCGTTTGATAAAATCCGCCTGCCGTCACGCGATTTTCTTGCCCGCCAGCGGCGGATCGGCTGGCCCGACTCGCCACGCCCGACGTGCAAGAGTTTCGCAGTCTAACCCAAACATTTTCGCATGCAAAGGGGGAACGCCCAGCCCGGTGAACGCCCAGCCCCGGGCCAACCGGCGGATAACGCCGCTCTTTAAACCGGGCGTGCATCGTCCCGCCGGACATGCCGCTAGAGATCGGCGCAATTGGCCGACGGCGCCGGGCCGCGTTCTGCAATCGAGGCGTGGGACGGTGACATGAGTTGTCAGCCCCTGCCCGTCGAGCGCAGGCCGAGGCGCGTCGGGGACGGTTTCAACCGCGACCGCGCTTCGACGTCAGAAAGATAACGGCGGCTGCCAGCAGCGCGACCACGAGCGTGTATGAGTTCGGGGAGGCAACGGAGACAGACGGCAGGCATTTCAATTCCTGCCCTGTGCGCATCCAAGGACCGGATGGGGGCGATGCTAGCCGTGCTTTTCCTGTTCGGCCAGATAGACCGAAAGGGTGGCACCAATGGCCACAAGGATCGACACGGTAATCGGAAGGCCAATCAGAAATGCGGTCATAGATCGACTCCTGCCCGGAGGAAACTTCGAGACCAACTGAACACTAGCTCGAAAACGGGCATTGTCAAACGAGCCGCTGAAAGCCAGCCGGGCGGGGGCGAGTTTCAACCGCGGCCGAGCTTCGACGTCAGAAAGACGACGGCCAGCGCCAGCAGCGCAACCGTGAGCGTGTACGAGTTCGGGATCAGGCAACGGAGACAGACGGCAAGCATTCTTCAGCTCCTGCCCGGGTCGGGGCGCGTCTTAGCAGCGCGCGTGTTTCGACGATTCGACCAGGAAGACGGTCAAGGTAGCCCCGAGCGCCACCAAGATTGGTAGGGAAGTCGGGATGCCAAAGAGAATCGTAAGCATTTTCAACTCCTGCCTGGACGCATTTAGGGACCAGGGAAGAATAGGTCAAAGACCGCCATTGTCAAACCAACCGCCGCAAGGCCGTCTCACGCACCGGAGCGACCGACGACCAAAGACACGTTGAGAGGCGTTTGAACGCGGCAAGTGCGATCCCGGCGAACCTTTTTCGAGCGTACCCGCGCTCAATGGGTGATACTTGTACACGGCGACCCCCTGCGTGGATCGGTTTCACGTGCGGTCGACGCCCGAGCCAGTCTGGCAACCATGGCCAAACAACGTCGATCGAATCACGCGCCGCCGAAAACAAAGATGTCCGAGGTCGAGCTCTGCGCGGCGTTCATCGCCTGGGTCGAAACCACCAGCGACTGGATCGTCTACGCCGAAAGCGGTGGCTTCGACATGCTCTTGGTGGCCCCCGACGGCGTCCAACTCGGCATCGAGGCCAAACTCGGCTTCACCGCCAAACTGCTCGATCAGGCCCTGCCGAAAAATTGCTTTAGCGGCGCGCCGGGTCCCGATTTCCGAGGCGTTCTGTTGCCGCGGCCTCCCCGTGCCAAATCGAGCGAACTGCTCGAATCGCTGGGGCTGCTGGCGTTCTTCGGTTCGCGGCACGACGACCAGTTTCACGGTGCCTCGTTGACCGATCGCGACGGCTGGTCGCACTGGGCGCCGGAAAAGCGAATCGAGTTGCCGGATTTCCTGCCCGACGTCGCCGCCGGTGCGCCCTCGCCGATTCGCCTGACGAAATCGAAAATTGCCGCCCTGAAACTGATCGCGCTCATCGAGGTGCGTGGCTACGTCGTCCCGCGCGACTTCCGCGATCTCGACATCGACAGTCGTCGCTGGACCAATCCGATGAACGAATTGCTCAGGCTCGACGGTGAGGGCCGCTATTTGCGCGGAGAGAAGCTGATCTTCGACAGCCAGCATCCGCGGGTCTTTGCCGAAATCGTCGCGGCCACAAAATCCGAACTCGCCGACCGCCGGCGTTGACGCGCGTTCGCACTTCGGCCACGGCTTGCCCGCCCTACGCGAATCGCGACTAGGGGGCGACGGTTGCTGGCGTCGCTGGCTTTTCGGGGGCCGCCGGCTTTTCCGGCGCTGGCTTTTCCGTCGCCGGCGGCTCGGGCTTTTCCGTCGCTGCTGCCGTCGCCGGCGGCTCTGGCTTTTCCGGCGCTGCTGGCTTTTCTGGCGTGGCTGCCGTTGCCGGCGGCTCGGCCTCCGCCTCCGGTTCGTCTGCGACAGCCAGGCAGACGCGAAAGCCGAGATCGTCGGCTCGGAACGATGGGACGTTGCCATACCGGGACGCCGACCGGCAACTGAGGGGACTGGTGAACCAACTACCGCCACGGCTGACGTAGTACCCGCCACTGGCCGGCCCCTCGGGATCCGCCAACGGCGACTCGTCATAGTATTTGCCGTCGTACAAATCCGAGCACCGCTCCCAGACGTTGCCGTGCATGTCGAACAGACCAAATGCGTTGGGGCGATAAGAACCGACCTTGGTCGTTCGCTCGAGGTAAGGCCCCTTGGTCTTCGTGCCGTAGGGCTTTTCGCCGTTACAGTTCGCCTGGCGGCCATTGCACGCCGCGCCGAACGAATAGGGACTGCTCGTGCCGGCGCGGCAGGCATACTCCCATTCCGCTTCCGTCGGCAAGCGATAGAGCTTCCCCTCCTTTTCGCTCAAACGCCGGCAGAATTCCAGCGTTTCATCCAACGACACATGCTCGACCGGAAACAAAGAGGTGTTGAGCCCCTTCAATCTGTCCTTCAACGGTCCGATCCCCGAGAACCTGCTCGGGTTCTTTCCCATCAGCAACTGAAATTGCGCCTGCGTCACTTCGTAAACACCCAAATAGAACGGGCGCGTGATCTGCACCCGGTGCTGCTGCTCGATTTGTTCGTGTTCGTTGTTCATGCTCTTCTCGGTCTCGGGCGAACCCATCAAGAATTCGCCAGCCGGCACCAAGACCAGCTTCATTCCAATCGAGTTCATCACCACCTCCCCCGGGGTCTGAGTCGGCTTCTTCTGGTCGGCGGGCGGAGTCGGACGTGCCGGCAGCGCGTCGGGGTCGAGCCGGCAGACCTCGAAACGGCCCTCCATGCTTCCTTCCAGAGCGGGCAACTGGAATGCTTTGAACTTCTTGGCCGCGTATTTCCTCGTTTGCGTGGTGGTATACAAATAAAGGTTCGTCAGCGTTATGTCGCCATCGGCGTGGGCAGCCTTGCCTGCCAACCCATCGAGCAAAAAGTGCATGAAGACGCTGTGGCCCAGGGCAGGATCGTTGAGGGCTTTTTGCCCTTCGCCGCAACTGCTCAGCAGAAACAGGCCCCGAGGGACTTTGTGCAGGGAATTGAAAAACCCGTGCGACATCGTCTTGGCGATCGTGGGATGTGCCGGGTCGTCGCGGCAGACGTCGACCACCAGTAGTTTGAGCGCGGCCCGGCTGCGGTCGATTTGCCGATAAACACGATCCAAGGGGATCATCGTGCCGGGCGGATCGTTTTCGTCGGCGCCGGGGGGGCAAAGATAGCTCTTACCGCGGAGCGAGATGCCGTACCCGCTGTAGCTGACGATCACCAGATCTCCCACACCGACGAGCCCCTTCGTCGGATCGAGCAGCAGTTCCAATTGCCGCTCGATGTTCTCCTTGGTCGGCAAAAGACTTTTCTTGCGGGCGCCGTCGCGCATGACGAACACCCGATTGGCGGCATAGCCGGCTTTGACCAATTGGGCCCCCAGGTCGCGTTCGTCGATGCCACAAATCGGTAAATCGGGGTAATTGACATATTTGTCGATCCCGATGAGCAAGGCCCATTTTTGGGGCAAACGCTCGTCTTCGGCGCCGCACGAATTCGCCGGGCCAACCGCCTGCCCTGCCACGGCGGCCAGCAAAACGTAGCCGACCCACTGCCAGGGAAGTCGAAAGCCGCGCACGGGCCGACTGCAATCCATAACGCCTACCTCGATGGGCCGCTCGAATAAACACTACCCCAACCAAGATCCGGTTGGGTCGACAGGGTTTTCGACAAATCGCTCGATTTCCACGACAAGCTTGAATTATAACGTCGGCAAGCCGCCGTTTCATGAGTCGATCCGCCCAATCGGTCGCTTGCCGAGCCCTGGCGGGTTTCCCCACCGCGATTGGCCGGCAAATCGAATTGGCATTTCTGGCCGGCGATGCCCGACTTGCCGACGCATGGGTACCGGCTGAACTGCCTCACTGCGGCGGCATTTGGCCTTGAGATTCGAGAAGTTTGTCGAGCACCCGGCGGGCAGCCTCATCATCGGGCGCAATCGCGAGTGCGCGGCGGCAATGGACGACGGCCCGGTCGATCTGGCCGCGCTCGCTCAGCGCCACGGCCAAACTGGTTTGGGCAGCCGGCGACGTGGGATCGAGCACGATCGCTTGCTCGAAATGGGAAATGGCCTGGTCGATCTGGCCCTCTTTCAGCAGCAGATTGCCCAGTTTGAAATGTGGCCAGGCGAAGAGTGGATTCAGTTCGATCGCGCGGCGGTAATGGTCGGCGGCTTCATCGAGTCTCCTTTGCAACTCTAGCACCATCCCCAGGTTCGCCTCGGCCTCCGCGAAGTTGGGATCGAGGTCAAGAGCGCGCTGGAGAAAGGCGGCGGCTTCGTCCAACTTTTGCTGTTGGCTCAACACCGTTCCAATCTTATTGAGCAGTTGCGCGTCAACGCGCCAGCTTGCCGCCCGGAGATAGTGCTCGAGCGCTTCATCCAGCAGGCCCAAGTTGCTCAGCGCGAAGCCAATGCCCACTTCGGCGTTGGGGTTGTCGGGAGTGACCGTCAGCGCGTGTTCCCAGAGTGCCAGGTCGTCATGCCAATACGAAGTTTGTCGCACCGCCTGGCTCACCAGCAAACCAATCGCAAGCGCCGCGCAGCCGCCAATGAAGAGCGGCCTTTCGCCCAGACCGGCCGCAGCCCGCGCGGTCCCCCAGGCCAGGGCGATCGCCAGCCCGATGCTGGGCAGATACATGTAACGATCGGCCATTGCGTGATCCGAGACGTGGACCAGCCCGAGTACCGGGACCATCATCCCCAAGAACCAGAGCCAGCCGACCAGCAGATAGGGACGCTTCCGCCGCCAAAACACCGCCGCCACGGTGATCGCGACCAACGCCAGGATCGCCCCCGCGAGTTTCCAGGCCGGATAGCGACCGGCGGGAAACGGATAGAAGGCCGCTAAGTCTGCCGGATAGAAAAACTGAAATACGTAGGTGGCCAAAGAGACGACGGCATTGCCAAACCGATCGGACCAGCTCTGCACGATCGGTGTCGTGTTTCCGACATGGCTCAGCAGGGTCATCGCGCCGTCGCAAACCGCGATCGCCACGAGCGGCAACTTTTCGGCGACGAGCCGCCAAAAACTCTGGCTCGGAAGCACGGGCGCATTTTGCGGCAAGTCGCCCGCGTGGCCAAATCGTCCCAGGGGCCAATAATCCAAAAGCAGGAGCAGCGGCGGCACCGTCACCAGCATCGCCTTGGACATCAAACCCAGGCATAACAGAGCCGCCACCAGCAAGTAGCGGCCTACGTTTCGCCCGTGACGGACATAGCCCAAATAAGCCCCCAGCGTGAGCACAAAAAACAGTCCGCTCAAAACGTCGCGTCGCTCGGCGATCCAGGCCACGCTTTCGACGTGCTGGGGGTGAACGGCCATGACCGTGGCTACAATCGCGCTTGGCCACAGCTCTCCGGTCATGCTGCGCAGCACCAAAAAAAGTCCAACGGTCGTTGCCGCATGCAACAGCACACTGGTCAGGTGATGCCCCCAAGGGCTCAGTCCAAAGATCTGGCAATCGAGCATGTGCGACAGCATCGACAGCGGGTACCATTCGCCCAAGGGGCCATTGGTAAATGCCCAGGCGATGCTACTGCCCGTAAGTCCGGCGCACACCGGCTGGCTGCGGACGACAAACAGCAGGTCGTCGTAGCCGAGAAAATCGAAGCCTAGTGTCTGGCCATAAATGACGGCGATCATCACCAGCAAAAACGCGACCACTCCCCACGGCAAAAACGGGTGGTTTCCCGATGGCGAGCGGTTGGCGGAGGGCATGGGTTAACCGTCTGACAGTGAGCCGCTGGCTTGGTAGTGTCGCCGATCGGCAGAGAGTTGCCGGCCGATCGATCTCATCTTGACCGAGCCTGTCCATCGGTTCAAGCGATCCATTCGCGCTCCCGCTCTGCGGGCCGGCGCCTGGGCCGGACCGTCAGACAGCTTGTCGGCCGCCGCATGATTTGCGCGACCGTTCCCAATCCCGGCGCGATTCGGCGGTTCCGTAGCAACTCTTGAATGGGCTACGTAGTCTCTTCTCGCCAAGTTGACGCGTCGGCGGAAAATGGGGAAAAAATCTTTGCCGAGTCTTTCGGCGCAATTCTGCGGCGAAACAGGGACAAGGCACCGGTCGCGCCGCCTGATTCTGCCGCAGATCGGCGTCGGCAAAATGCGCTGCCGGTCATAAACTGTAGGCATTCCAAGCGGCGCGGGACGCGGGGCCCTGCCCGATCGAGGCGATTTTTCTGTCGAGGGCGGATCCAGTGAATCAGGACATCTATATCTTCTGCAAAGACGGGGTCGTCCAGTACGCGGTCATGAATCGTGAACAGGGGCCCCCGGCGATGGCCCTGCTCGCGGCTCGCGGCGAAGCAAACGCCCGCCTGGTGGCCGACGCAACCCCGGGATTGTCGGCGATGTTGATCGGCTCGGCCAACGGAGAAATGCTCGAAAAACACATTCAACTGGCAATCAAGGATGGCTGCGAGGGGAGCTGGATGCGCGAGGACGCCGGCTGGCGCTGGCACTCGTGGCAAGACAGGCCCAAGCCCGGGCCGACTCACCTCACCGCCGAGCAAATTCAATCGATCGGCACCGATCGCCTATTGACCGAGCAAATCGAGCGTGCCGACGTCATCACCGCCGTCCATGTCGACACCGCCGAAGTGACGGTTCTGTGGAGACGACCGGGCGTGCTCAAACTGGCCCGTACCGCAAGACTGGGATTTTCGAGCAAGCCGGAGCTGCGCAAGCTCAAAGAGGCAATCGACCGGCTCAAACGTGGCGATCGACCACCGACCACTTAGCAGGCTCGCATTGCGACCAGCCGTCGCGGCGGAAGCGAAATGCCAAACGATGGGCCGCGCGCGTCAGGCCGCGCCGCTTGCCCGGCTGGGCGATTCGGGTTTCCAGCGATATTCGCCGTCGACCAACATGTAGAAACCGCGTTGCATGCCGGCCAGTCGGCCATCGAAAAAGAACTTCGGTCCTCGATCGTGAAGCTCGCCGCGTAACGGACCATCGGCGCAGGGATACAGGCAGACAGATTCAGTCGACATGGGGGGGTGTGCTCTCTGGGGTGTTGGGTGTGAACAATTCTTGACAGCAGGGGGCACGGCGGCAATGCTGATCAGACGTTCACTCACCCGCCGGACCGGCACAGCCGGCAAGAGCGGTCGAGCGACCCACTTGCGACCAGTTCAGCCGGCCGCCGACAGGCATCGCCGCGCGCCGCCGATCGCGCGGGCTGCATTGCGGACATTCTCTTCCGCCGCCGGCCGGCGTGGTTGATCGGAGCGCCAGGCGGCTCTTTTCTCTTGACATCGTCCCCACGTACACCACAATGTCGTTCATCTGTACGAGAATTTGGCCGGTCCGTCCCGGGCGGGGGGAATGGCGAAACCAGGAGAGGAAACCCCGGTGATGGCACAGCGTGCCGCGTTGTCCAGGGCGGAACTGGAAGCCGCCCGAATTGTTTGGAGTTTGGGGGACGCCACGGTCCGCCAGGTCCTCGAAGCTCTCCCGCCCGAACGGCAGGTCGAATACAAAACGGTGCAGACCTTTCTCCGCCGCTTGCAGGCCAAGGGATATGTGCGCGCCCGGCGGGAAGGCAAAACCATTCACTACCGTCCGCGCGTGACGGCCGCGCAGGTCGTCCGTGAAACGGTCCGCGATTTTCTCGCCCGGCTGTTCGACGGCGAGGCATTGCCGCTGGTTCAGCATTTGATATCCGACCGCGGCCTGTCGGCGGACGAAATTGCCGAGCTGCGTGCCATGTTGAACCGCCTGGAGGCGGAGCAAAAGGACCGTCCCGCTGGCTGAGCTCGCGGCAATCGCCAGTGCGCAGTTTTGCGAGGTGACGGTTGTCTAGCGTCCGAAGAGACCTCCCGGCGTATGCGCGCTTCCCGATGCCCGCTTGCCTGGCGAGTGCCGCTTCCGTCCTACCGCCACAGCCGCAGCAGCAGGTTGATCACCAACACCGCCGCCGCCAGAATGATCGGCAACAAGACGGCCAGCACGATCGACAGCGGAAAGTCGTGCTCCTCGCGCAACAGCCGGCGGCGTTCAAGACTGTCGGGCATCGTTTCCTGAGCCGACTCCGACAACGCATCGGTCCGCTGCGAAATCTGGCTCAGGCTCCCGCCGCTCGGCTCGTCTCCCAAAAAGCTGAGCGAGTTGTCGGCGATCGGACCTGGCAGCGATTCCATCGGGTCGAAATGCGAGGCACCGTCGGACGGTTCGCCCACCGGGGCCGCCACCGCGTCGGTCGCCCAAGGCTTGAGCCGCTCGACGACTTCGGCCATCGTTTGAATCCGCCCGAGCGGATTCTTGTCCATCATGGCGGCGACCACTTCGACAAACTCGTCGCTCAATTCGGGATTGATGCGCTTAGGATTGAGCGGCGCCTCTTCGCAATGCCGGCGCGCCTTTTCGCGAATCGTCCCTCCCGGAAAGGGAACCTTGCCCGTCACCGCATAGTAGAGCGTGCAGCCCAGGCTATAAACGTCGCACGCCGGCGTAATATCCTTGGGCGTGACGATCTGCTCGGGGGCCAGGTAGTCGGCCGTCCCGACGACTTTGCCCCACCGCGGATCGTCTTCGTCGTCGTCTCCCAAAAAGCCGGCCAGCCCCAGGTCCGAAACTTTTGTCTGCCCGGTCGTCGTCACCAGCAGGTTGCCCGGCTTGACGTCGCGATGGATCAGCCCGCGACTATGGGCGTGACCCAGTCCGGTGGCCGCTTGCGAAACGATCGTGGCCGCCTCGGTCATCGACAGCCGGCCGCGGATGCGGACGAATTTGCGCAGGTCGCTGCCGTTGACGCATTCGGTCACCAGAAAATAGACGTTGCCGTCGTGGCCGGCGTCGAAGGCCCTCACCAGGTTTTCGTGATCCATCTGTGCCTGGGCACGAATCTCGCGCGTAAAGCTGGCGATCGCCACGGGGGTCGATTTGTAGCGCGGCAACACCTTGATGGCGACCGTCCGCCCCATCATCGTGTGTTCGGCCCGAAAAACCTGGCCCATTCCTCCCTGGCCGATCGAGTCGATCACCTGGTAAGGGCCGAGATTGAATTTCGATCGCCCGCGCTTCAGTTGCTCGACTTGCCAGGGATTCAACTGCCCCATCGCCACCAACTGGGCGGCGAGTCGGTCGTCTTCGTCCACGCCGTGGGCGCTGGCCGGATGCGCGGCGGCACTGGCACGCAGCGACTCTTCGGCGTCGAACATCTGGTCGGCGGTGACCAGACCGCTGGCCAACGCGTGACGGCGGAAACTCGAGCGGCTGGGAGAGCTCAAGGCGAGGTGGCTCTTTCTAAGAAACTAAAAAACTGCGAAATATTGCTGACCGCCAATCGGCGGTTTTTTTGCCCCGTTCACCATTAAACACTCGGCCCGGCCCGCTGGTTCCGCTGGAATTCGGCCGCGGTTTCGCGGCAATTTCGCCACGATTCGGGCCCAAAGGAGGCCTGTTTTGCCTCGGTTTCGCCCTGCCCGGCCGCAGCGATAAGAAATGCGGGTGCTGACGGCGCTGGCACGCCTGTCTATTTTATCTTGCTTTTGGTGGCTGTTAATTCACCTTCGGCCAAATCGGGCTGGAATATTGCCCGCCGCCGGCCCGGTTTAGAGCCCATTTGCCCCCGGTGCTAGCCTCACCCGTCCAGGCCCCACCGCTGCCAACTGGCCGGCAGCGGAGCGATGATCTCGATCGGCTCGTGGCGCGTCGGATGATCGATGACCAGCCGCCGGGCGTGCAGCGCAATGCCGGGACTGAAGCGGAGCGCGCTGCCGTACTTCTTGTCTCCCAGAACGGGGTGACCGGCATTCGAAAGTTGCAGCCGGATCTGATGCTTGCGCCCCGTGATCAGGCGCACTTCAACCAGCATCCCGCGCTCGACCGGCCGCAGCAACCGATAGTGCAGCACCGCCTCCTGCGCACCGGCCACCGACCGCGCGACGACGGCCATCCGCTGCTGGCTTTCGTCCTTCGCCACCCAATCGACAAGCTCGCCCGCCTTGCCCGGCACGCCGGCCGTGACGGCCCAATAAGTTTTCTCCACGCTCCGGCCGCGAAATTGTTCCGACAGTCGGGCCGCGGCTTTCGACGTCCGAGCCAGCACCACCACTCCCGACACGACCGCGTCCAAACGACTGACAACTCCCAGATAAACATTGCCCGGCTTGTCGTAGCGTTGCTTCAACGACTCCTTGGCAAGGTGCACCAGGCTCTCGGCGTCGCTCGCCACGCCCTGGGTCGGCAAGCCCGCCGGTTTGTTCACGACCAGCAGATGGTTGTCTTCATAGAGAATGTCGAGGTCGGGCGAAGGCATTGGCAGAAAACGTCATTGGGCTGAGTGAAGATCGGCGCTCCGCGCGCGGCCGGCGGCGGACTGTTATGTTAGCAGAGCGCCTTTGGCGTGGGACCACCTGCAAAAAAGGCGCGGCTGCGAACCTTAGTTCGCCGGTTCGGCCGTTACGGTGCGTGGTCCAAAGCCGTTTCGGGCCGAGCGATCGTCGATCACCGCCAGAGTCGGCCGCGCCTTCGTCAGTGCGGCGACTCCCGCCACCGTGACGTTGGTGTGCATGACCCGCAACATTTTCAAGCGCGGGTTGAGCAAGGCCAGGCCCGCATCGCTGATGGCGGTGTCGTCGAGATTCAACTCCGTGAGTTTCGCCAGTCCGGCGAGCGATTTCAGGCCCGCGTCGGTCACCGCCGTGCCGCTGAGCGTGAGTGTCGACAGCTCGGGCGACAACCGGGCCAGTACCTGACAACCGTCGTCGTTAAACCGCGATCCGGCCACGTCGAACTCTTCGAGCTTCGCGAGCGGCGTGGGGGGATTGCCCAGTTTGCTCTCGTCGGTCAGGCCGCCGTCAAAGCCAGCCCCCGAAAAGTCGCCGCCGCGTAGCGTCAAACTCTTCAGCTCAGGGAGCGAGCGGATGGAACCGATTGCGGCGTCGTTCAAGCCCTCGCCGCGCAAATTGAGATGCACGAGTGCTGGCAGCCGCCCGATCAGGGCAAAGCCCGCCGGCGAAAGTTTTCCGGCCCCTCGCGGCTGTTGCCAAACCAACTGCCTTGGGAAACTGGGTGGCGAGAACGCGGCCGGATTGGGACCCGTGCCCGCGAGATGCAGCCAGCGCAATTCGGACAGCGGAGCGACGCTCCGGAGCGACTGGTCGTCGACCGTGGGCAGTTGCAGATCGATCGCCTGCAAGTGTTTGGCGCCGGCGAGCGCCGCCAGCCCTTGGTTGCTCACTGGCCAGCCAAGGCCTACCGCCCGAAGCGTCGGCAGCCGGCCCACCACGCGGGCCAGGGCGTTGCCGACGGGAATTTGAGCCAGGCCCGCAGCGACGGGCGTTTCGACCTGGAGAGCCTCAAGCGCGGTGAGCTGGGCCAACGGTTCAACGTCGGCCGGCTTGACCGGGCCGATCGCGATTCGCAACTGCTCCAGGCCGACCAGTTTGCCGATCGATTTCAATCCGGCCGCCGACAACGGCTGATTCAACACAAGCCATTTCAAATGTTTCATCTTTGCCGCCGCCATGTCGCCGAGGATGGAGTCGCTGCTCGCGTCGGCAGCGTTTTCGACAAGGACCATTTGCAACCCCAAGGCCTCGACGTCGGGGGCGAGCGCGATCAGCTGGCGGGTTGCCGTGCGATTCAGGCCTTGCCCAACGACCAGCAAACCCCGGCAGGCCGGCAAGCGTTCGACTCGGGCCAGCGGTTCGACGTCGGTTTCGAGGATCACCAGGCCAGCGATCGGCCGGGCGAAGCGAACCCCCGCCAATCCCTTTAATTGTTTGTCGCCGAGCCCCAGCATCAGTTCTTCTGGCCGATCGATGGCTTCCAGCAGTTTCCAATCATCCGCGGTCCCGCTCCACGTGTCGCGAATCCGAATGGACAACCGGGCCCATCGCTGACCGGGCCAGCGGAAAATGTCACCGGGCCACTCGCCAGGCCGGTCCTCGATGGTGAGGATTTCAGCCCCCAGCGCTTGCAGTGTTTTGAGCGCCGCCTGCTGCTTTTCGCTACCCTCGACTGCGGCTCCGCCCTTTTCTTCGGGCGTTGCCGGCGCTTCGGCCGGCGCGGCGTCGACCGGCACGCCTTCCGCCGGCGCCGCCGTAGGGATTGGCGGCGGAAGATAGGCCGCGGTCGGGACGCCGTCGGCCGCCTCGGGCTCTGCGGCCCCGGGCCAAGTATTTTCCGCCAACGCTTCGGCCGCTTCATGCAAGACGAACTGGGCACGATCGGCAATCTTGGCGCTAATGATCTCTGCCGTCATCACGCGGCCATCGACCACCACCGCCAGCCATTTGCCCACGTTCCCTTCGCTCACCTGGGCCATCGTGGCCGCTCCCTCACGCGTGAAGGTAAATTGCAACACCGGTTTGCCGAGATTGTCGGACGCCCGACGTGCCTGGGCGACGTCCTTGGGGGTGAGCACCGGCTCGTGCTGCAAATGGAGCGTGAACACCGGCCCCGGCTTCGACTCGGCCAAATAAATGCCGGTTGCCAATTTCAGTTTCTTCTCGGCGTTTCCATCCGGCGCGTTCGGCGCCGGCTGCGCGGCGCCGTCGGCCGTAATTGCCGGGGGCATTTGTTGTTTGCCGAACGTGCTCCACGTGCCAGGCATCCGTGACCACCCTTTGTCACCATCGTAGGCCACGTCAACGTCGGGTTTCACCGCGTGGAGTGCAGCGACGCCATGTTCGGTCACGGCCGTATCGACCATGTAGAGATGAACGTATTGCGATTTCGCTTCCTTGAAGTGGGCCAGGCCAGCATCGGTGGTTTTGGTCCCTTGCAGGTATAGCACACTCAAGCCGGCCGCCCCGGCCAGCGACTTCAGGCCGGCATCCGAAATCTTGGTCTCGCTCAGGTCGAGCGAGAGACGTTTGGAAGAATCGCTTGCCAGCGCGCGGCAACCGTCGTCATTGAACTGCGAACCCGCCACGTCGAGAGATTCCAGCTTGGCCAAAAACGAAGACGAAGCGGCCCGCCGATCACCATCGGAACTCTCACCGCCGTCTCCCGCGCCGCCGACGAAACCAGTCCCGTTGAATGTGCCGCCGCGCAGCGACAATCGCTTCAACTTCGTCAGCGGCCGCAGGTGTTCGAGCGATTGGTCGGTCAGTCCCGCCCCGGGCAGGGCGAGGTCGCTGAGCCGCCGAAGCTGTTCCACTTTGGCGAAGCCAGCCGGCGTCAGTTTTCCCGCGCCGGCCAGTTGCAGCCGGTGCAACTGGGTCATGCCGGCCAGGGCCGCCAGCGTTCGATCGTCGACCTCGGCCATTTCGATGTCGAGTGCCAGCAAGCTCTTCTTGCGGGCCAGTAGCGCCACTCCCACCCGGCCGACCAGCCTGTGCAGAGTCAGCACGCGCAGCTCCGGCAGCCGAGCCGCCACGCTGCACAGCGCATCGCCAACGGGCACCTCTGCCCCGCGTGCCCCGCGGTCGGGCGAATCTGGAGCGTGCGGCGATGGTCCGATATTGAACGTCTCAAGGTGCGTCAGCCGCGCGAGCGGTTCGACGTCGGCCGAGTCGATCGTCGCCGTCCGGATCGACAAATGCCGCAGGCTGGCCAACTGTGCCACCGAATGCAGTCCCGTCCTCGAAACCGGCCGGTTAAAGTCCAAGCGGACGAGGTGTTTCATCTTGGCGGCGATTTCGGCGACCACGGCGTCGGCAATTTCTTCGTGAAAGCGCCACGACACGGTCAGCTCTTCGACGTCCGGGGCCAAGGCAATCAACTTTCGATAGTCAGCCTGCGCCAGCTTGTCGTCGTCGATTTCCAGCCACCGGCAGGCCGGCATTCGGTCGAGCCTGGCGAGTCTTACCGTCGGCAATTCAGACGCCCGGATTTGGCCGAAGGGCCGGGCCGTTCTGACTTCCTCGAGGCCCGTCAAGTCGGTGGTCTCCAGCCTCAGTGTGACACGCTCCGGTCGGTCGAGCGCTTCGAGCAGTTTCCAATCATCGGCATTTCCGCGCCACGAATCGCCGAAATCGAATTGCAGCTCCGCCGTGTCGTACGCCGGCGAGATCGATGGCCCTCCGGGCGATCGCATAATGTAGAAAACCGAGACCCCCAAGTTTTGCAACGCTAGGAGTGCCGCCTGTTGTTTTTCACTGCCCAATTGCATCAAGCGAAGTTCGTCGTCATCCGCTATGTGATGGTGTGCCTGCTGGGCAATCTGTCCATCGTAGTTCTCCGGCTCAGCATCTGCCGGTCCATTGTCGTCGGCCGCTGCCGCGGGCTCTTCGGCGACGATCTCAGCAGGGTCCGCGGCGGGTTCGTCGGCGTCGTCCTGGCGGGCGGCTGCCGTGGCCCAAATGGTCAATACGAGCATTGTCGAAAGCAAAAGGCCCGAAACAACCAGATTACCGGAGTCGATCGCGTGCGACCCACGCTGACCGGGAAACAGCCGCGCGATGCGGGCCGGCAGCGATCCTCCCCGCGCCCCCAGCGCCAGCGCCGCGGGGTGCGCCTGCAACTCGGCCACGGCCAACAGCGCCCGGCCATATTCCACGCGGTTCTCGACCACGGCCACGGCCAGGTCGTCGCAGCAGTTTTCGCGTTCCTCGCGCACCCGGCGCGACAGCCACCACACGGCCGGATGGTAGAACAGCACCGTCTCGACCAGCGTCTGCCACAGATTCACCAGATAGTCGTGCCGGCAGACGTGGGCCAGCTCGTGCGCGAGAATCGCCTCCAACTGCGCGACGGGCATCTGGCTCACCAGGCTCACCGGCAGCAGAATCAAGGGCCGCAAATGCCCCACCACCAGCGGTACCTTCACGCGGGCCGATTCCAGGATGGCCACCCTGCGGGCCAGGCCCATCCGCCGGGCAAGATCGCCAAGCACCGCCGCGATGTTGTCGGCCACCGGCGAAACCCCCATCCGCCGCAGCCGGCCAATCTCGCGCAGGCCGATCGCCGGCCGCAGCGCGAACAAGCAGACTCCCAAGCACCACAGGCCGACAATCCAATCCAATCGCGGAGCAATCGCCTGCTCGAACCTCGACCATTCCCCGGTGATCGCCTCCCACAGGCGCGGCGGTTTTGTCGTCCCGGGCTCCGGCGCCGGTGGGGCGGCCGGAAGCGCGCGAGATTCGGGAAACCCATGGGCATCGGGAAATGTAAGGGTTGGTCCCACTTGGATTGAGAACGCGGTTCCCTCGGGCGTCACTACCGTGGTCCATCCTCCCGGCGCCAGCACTGCCGGTGCCGGCTGCGGCCACGGCAACGCGAGCAGCGTGGCCAGGGGTGAAAGTGTCATCGCCGCCAGGGCGACCAACAGCATCGCGTACCGCGCCCGGGCGCTTGCCCGCCGCATGACCCTGGCCAGCACCAATGTCACCAGGGCAATCAGGGCCAGTTCCCAGACGGAGTGAACCAGCACCCAGCCCAGTTGTTCGACCAGCCCCTGCGGAAGATGGACGCGGCTCATGGTTTTTTCTCCAGGCGGTCGAGCAATCGCCGCGCCTCGTCGACTTCTTCGGCCGTGGCGGTCATGTTGCCGAGCGCTTGCAGGATCAAGCTCATGGCCGCCCCGTCGTAAACCCGGTCGATCAGATCGCGGAGCATTTGTTTGCCGGCCTTATCGCGGGTCAGCGCGGCGCGATAGACGTGGGGCGACTCGTTTTCGTCGCGGCGGACGATTCCCTTCTCGAGCATGACCGACAGCATTTTGACGGTCGTGGAATAATTGGTCCCCTTGTCGGCGTTCAGCCGGGCGTGGATGTCACGCACCCGGCTGGGGCCGAGCTCCCAGAGGATCCTGAGAATTTGCAGCTCGACCTCGGTCGGCTGCTGCGTCGCGACTTTCCGCATTCCAAAGCTCCTCGGATGATTTGCCGCCCGGCGGCGGCCGAACTAGCGAAAGCTTTCGCCATTCTAGCGAAGGCTTTCGCTACCGCAAGCCAATCGGCGAAAGTTTTCGCTGCTTTTTTGCCGCGGCGCCCGGGCGGCCCAGCGAGGCTTGCTTCGGCATTCCGCAACGGAATTGCGCACAACCCTTTACAAAACAGCACGCAAGTCGTTAGCCTCCAAGGGCGCCGGAGGTTTGCCACAGTGCGGAGTGGGGCGCGGGGGGCTGTCTCCCCGCGCGTTTGATCGTCGCCGCGTTTACACCGGATGTCGTTTGCCGCCATGCTTTCCGAGGCGAAGCTTTCTGAAACGCTGCCGAAGTTGATCCTGGCCAGTTCCTCGCCCCAGCGGCGGCGGCTGCTGACCGAGGCTGGTTACCGGTTCGAAGTGGTCGTGCCGGCCGAGCATGCCGAAGATGGGCCCGACGTGGGGGAGCGGCCGGTCGACTATGCCGCTCGCATGGCATATCAAAAGGCCGCCGACGTCGCCCCGCGCGTCCCCTCGGGCGTGGTGATCGCCTGCGATACGATTGTCGAGTGTGGCGGCGAGATTTTGGGCAAACCGGCCGACGTAGCCGACGCCCGGCGAATGCTCTCGGCGCTGAGCGGCCAGGTGCATCATGTTTATAGCGGCCTGTGCGTTTGGCCGCTCCCCGACGGACAGGCCGTGGTGCGCACCGCCGAGACGCGGCTGCTGATGAATCGGCTTTCCCAGGAAGTGTTGGACGAATATCTGGCCTCGGGCTGTTGGGCCGGCAAGGCCGGCGCGTTTGGCTATCAAGATCGGACCGGCTGGTTGCAAGTGGTCGAAGGAAGCGAGTCGAACGTGATCGGCTTGCCGATGGAGCTGCTCGGCGAGATGCTGGCCCAGTTCGGCCTGCCGCCGCGGTCTGTATGACGTTTCGCTGGAGGTCGCACGCATGCGACACTACCCGGGATTCCACCACGGAGGACACAGAGGATCGCAGAGGGGAGGAGCGAGAAGTCGAGGGATTTGGGAAACGAAAACACTTCTTCGTGGGCCTTTTTTTGATTTCTCTGCGTCCCTCCGTGTCCTCTGCGGTGAAACATTTGTTGTTGGTTCAGGGGTCAAATATTGGTAAGTGGCTCGCGCCGCGTCGCTGCTTGAATCGGGTCTCATGATTCGGCAGCGATCGATTTGCACGGACTGTGTTACCCCAGTGCCCGGCTATTGACTCAAGGAGGAAACCCGACTTTGTCCGAACCCTTCATCACGCTCCGCCGCGACGAAAATCAGGCCCGAGGGCTGGGCCAATACGCGATCGATTTTCTCGCCGGCAAGTTCGCACCTCCCGGCCGCGAGGCGCTGGAGCGGATCGAGCAATTCCACTTGGACAGCCTGGCCTGCGGCGTGTCGGCACTGGCCTGCGGCGCGCGGGCGCCGCGGGTGCTGCGCGCCGAGGCGCTCGACTATCGCACCGGCGGCTCGCAACCCAAAACGTATTGCTTCGGATCGAAAATCGCCGTCAAGCCCGAGAAGGCCGTGCTGGCCAACTCGTCGGCGGTGCGCGAATGGGACGCCAACGGCACCAATTTCGGCTACAACCCGGCCCGCGGCGCCACCCGCGGCGAATTCGGCCACAACGATTTCTATCCCGTCGCCATCGCCGGCTCACAGCTTCGTGGGCATGACGGCTCGACGGCCCTGCGGGCAATGCTGCTGGTCGACGAAATCCGCGGCCGGCTGGCCGAAGTTTTCGCCCTGAAAGACTACAAGATCGATCACGTCGTCCACGGCGCGATCGCCTCGGCCGCCACCTATGGCGCCCTGCTCTCGGCCACGGCCGAGCAGATCGAGTCGGCCATCGGACTGGTCGTGGCCCATTACATTCCCTTTCGAGCGATTCGGGCCGGCAAACAATTGTCCGATTCCAAGGGAGCCTCGGCCGCCTTGAGCGCCGAAATGGCCGTCACCAGCGTTCATCGGGCACTGCGCGGATTTGTCGGCCCGGCCGATATTTTTCGCAATCACGAGGCGTTCTTCTGTCTGTTCGAACCGCCGGCGGAAGAAGGAACGAGCCCCTTCGATCTGACGCTGACGACGTGCGGCAACGACTTCGCCATTTTGGGCATGCACTTCAAGCTCGGGCTTTACGAA
>Ga0182024_10006537_pt1 | contig 25540 bp, 25 predicted proteins | sample P32metaG_FD_120480 | JGI IMG/M metagenome (GOLD analysis project Ga0182024, IMG submission 120480) | Permafrost microbial communities from Stordalen Mire, Sweden - P3-2 metaG (Illumina Assembly) | ecosystem: Environmental > Terrestrial > Soil > Wetlands > Permafrost | place: Sweden: Stordalen...
CTCGCTGCGGCGAGCTCCAGCTGCTGACTGGTGGTCGCGCCCTCGGCCTCGCCACGATCGATCCGGTCCTGCTTCAGCCAGTTATAGATCGTCGCGTCCGACATCTGAAACGTCGCCGCGAGCAGCTTCACACGCGTCCCCGCACGCGCCAGCTCAATCACCTGACGACGGAACTCCGGTGGATAAATATGCGGCATCTGATGATCCCCTCTGCCGAGAGACTCCAGCATGCCGACTCCGTTTTTCCCAGGTCAGATCAGAGCCTCCGCGAAACTCAGGCCAGCTCACCGGGCGTTGAAGGAGATATCCCGGGGAAACTGGTGAGCCAGGCGGTGGGTCAGCATCGCTCCACGCAACGCTATGAACCTCTGCGTGCCGAGGACGATGCCGCGTTGCGCCGGCGGCTGCGGGGGATCTCCAAGGACCGGCCGCGGTGGGGATACCGCCGCGCGCACGCCCTGCTCAGCCGGGAGGGGTGGGAGATCAACCGCAAGCGGGTGCAGCGGTGCTGGCGCGAGGAAGGCCTGCGAGTTCCCGCCCGGCGGCGCAAGCGCCAACGGCTGGGGGACTCCACGGTTGCCGCCAGTCGGCTCGTGGCGCAGCGCGCCAATCACGTGTGGGCGCTGGACTTCCAGTTTGATCAGACCGCCGACGGCCGAGTGCTGAAGATGCTCAACGTCGTGGATGAGTTCACCCGCGAGGCGATGCAGATGCTCGTCGAGCGGCGCATCGACGCTGATGGCACCGTCCGCGTCCTGGCGGGCCTCACCGCGCTGCGGGGCGCGCCGGAGCACATCCGCTGTGACAACGGACCGGAGCTCACCGCCCACGCGCTCAGAGACTGGTGCCGCTTCGCCAAGGCGGGCACGTCGTTCATCGAGCCCGGCTCCCCATGGCAGAACCCCTACGTCGAGAGCTTCAACGGCCGTGTCCGCGACGAGCTGCTCGACGTCGAGGAGTTCTCCTGCCTCGCCGAGGCGAAGGTGCTGATCGAGGACTGGCGCCAGGACTACGGATGTCGCTCCTTATCTGTGCAGGATCCCGGCGTCAAGCGCTGGGGCTGGGTTTGAAGGGTGGACTGCTTGGGGCCGCGGGGGGTGCGTGTGCGCGGTTGGTGGTGTGGGTCGTGTGCGCGCGGGCGCCCAGCCTTATCTCGGTCCGCGGCCCGGGTTGGTTCCGGGTCGGCGACATGATGGTTGATGGGGTGATCCCGCTGGGGGAAGCGTTGCGGCCGCTCGGTCTATGAAGGCCGTCCACGCGGGCGTGGCGGCAGGAGCCTGCAGGGAGCTGGCCGCGGTGCATCTGTGTGAGTGAGGGCAGCGCGCACAAGCTGGTGGTCATGCGGGTTGGAGTGCCTCCTCGCCGAGTTCGCGCAGGGTGTGGTAGCTGCGCTTGAGGAGCTTGCGCGCGACCGATAGGCACGCGCGGTTCCCGCCGAGCCGCTCCGCGGCTTCGAGGTAGTAGGCGTGGTCAGGCGAGGTGCGCCGCCGCGCGCACTGGGCGGCTTCGAACAGCGCCCACCGCAGCGCTGGGGGTCCTTGGCGGGAGAGGCGTCCGGGTGCTCGGCGCTGATCGGATTGGTGGACGGTGATGTCCAGCCCGGCGTAGCGGACCGCTTCGCGGGAGGAGGAGAATCGGTTGGGGTCGCCGAGCTCGGCGAGGATCGTGACCGACGTGATCGGCCCTATTCCGTAGTGCGCGAGCAGCGCCTTGCATCCGGGCTGGCGGCGCGCATACGAGCGCAGCTCCTGATCGAGCGGCGCGATCTGGGTGTCGAGCGCGTCGATCATCGCGAGGGCGATCCTGACCTGGTCGCGAGCGCACGCTGCTAGCGGCTGAGCGTCGAGCCACGCGAGCCCGTCGCGGTTCATCAGATCTCCGCGTTGTGGGCAGCCGTGGTGATAGAGCACCGACTGGATCCGCTGCTGCCACTCGCCGCGCTGCTCAGAGAGGGTGTGCCGCAGCCGGACACGGGCGCGGAGATCGAGGATGTGATCGGGCGGGATCCACGACTCGGGGAGCCTGTCGGCCATCAGCAGCTGCCGCAGATGCCTGGCGTCCGCCCGATCGCTCTTCGCGCGCTTCTTGTTCCCGCGCAGAGCCGAGGTCTCCGCCGGCTCCGCCAAGTGCACCCGCGCGCCGACCGCGTGAAGCTCCTCCACGACAAACCGCCAGCCCGTCGTCGCTTCCAGCGCAACCTCGAGCTCCTCGCCAGCGAACCGGCCAACGAACTGGCGGACACCGGCTCGGTGTCCGGGGGTCACCCGCGCACGCGAGACCTCGCCGGTCGAGGTATCGACCCAGTCGGCGGTGATCTGCGCTCGATGCTGGTCAAGTCCCATTAGGATCGTCATTCGGGGCCTCCTCAAGCTCCACGGTTTGAACGCCTGCGCGGCCCAGCGCCACGCTTGAGCTGAGGAGGTCCTAGCTGCACGCCCGGACGGATCCGGACGGCTGTTGCACATGCCATCTATGTCAATGGCTTGTCGGTGTTTGCGGGAATCCGGCTGCGTGAGTGACTATCTGGTGCAGGGCATGAGGTAGGGCGCGTTGCCGATGATTGGGGCTGGGGTGTTGTTGATGTTGGTGTCGTTGTTCGAGCGAGGGTCTTGACTGGGGGAGGGGGCGCGCAGGAGTTGCCCAGACGCGACGGCGAGGAAGCGTTTGAGGCAGCGCAGCGCTTCTTTGCGTGATTTCCCTTCGGCTTGTTTGCGCGCGAGGTAGGCAGCGGCATCGGGGTCCCATGTGCCCTTGTTGACGGCAAGGCGATGAAGGGCACAGTTGAGCTGGCGGTTGCCGCCGGGGTCGAGACGGTGGCGGTTGGTCTTGCCCGAGGAGGCGGGGATTGGGGCGGCCCCTCCGGTGCGCGCGAGCTTTGAGTCGATGGCGAACCGGTCGGCGCCGGCGATCTCGCCGATCAGCTTTGCTGCGGCCAGCGGCCCACATCCGCGTTCGGCGAGCAGCTGTGGCGCGTAGCTCTCGACGAGCGTGGCGAGCTCTGCCTCGAGCTCGCGGATCCTGACGGTGCGCGCGGTGATCTGACGCACGAGCTCGAGGGCGATCCGCACGCGCGTGGTCTGTTCGGCGCGGGCGAGGCGGCGGGAGATCTTCCCGAGCCACTTGTCGGTGTCCAGCGCCCCCGCGGGGACCTCGAGCTCGGGCCAGAGGTCGTGCAGATGCCAGCGCAGCCGCTGCTGGTCGCTTGCGCGGGCGGCGATCAGATCCTCGCGATGATCGACTTGGCACTAGCCCCGAGTGAGATATGTCCGCCGGAGTCCGTTTCGTCAACTCAATTCGGGACGGACACGCACAAGCGCACGCACGCCGAGGTGTGCGCTGGGGAGGGCCTCGATCCCTTCCTTGAGCGCGGCGCACGTGTCGGCGCCGCGCTCGACATTCGCCTGCTCGTAGGACCACCGGCGTGACCTGATAGGAGCTCGAAGGGACGGCGTACATGATCGTGATCCGGATGTCGTGTCGCCCGTCGCCGCCCGATGGGTCAGACCGCTGGTCGACAGAAAGTCAATGAGTCAGCCCGCCGCCAGCCCGGGAACCAACCGGAGCGGCCGGACGTCACCGCCCAGAGAACTCTCGCAGTAAGAAGTCAAGTCTTGATGGTGGCTTTTTCTGGGTTCGCTCGCTTCCAGTCGGTGACCAGGCGGCGATAGGCGAGCTCGGCCTGGGCCGAGAGTTCGCGTTCGCGATCCCGGTTGGGCTGCTGGTGGTAGCCGCTCTTGTGTTTGAGGCTCCGACTGCCGACGCGCCGCTCGGCGCCGGCGCGCAGCTCTAGGACTAGCAGGCAAGTCTCAGCCGACGTGTTTGGTCCCCGGAGGGCATCCCGTGGACTGCGCTCCTGATGCTGACGGTGGCGACGAGAAGACGCTGGCTACGAGAACGCGTGCGGATAGTCCCGCCGAGCCGCGTCCTCACTGATATAGCCCTCGCTGACGTCTGTCCGCACCGCCGCCGGATCGCGTTCTGCGGGATCACCAAAGCCGCCGCCTCCACCGGTCTCGAGTATCAGCAACGTCCCCGCGGGGAGCTCTTGCACACTCGCCTTGGTGAACTGACGCTCGCTCCCGTCCGGATAGACGATCCGAATTCGACTGCGCCGCCCCGCGTGACCGCCGGCGAGCCCAAACGGCGGACTCTTCGTCCGCTCCCACAGAACCGTCACTGTCAGGTCCCGAAGCACACGATGATGTGTGTCCACGCCCGGGCCGCCCCGGAATCGTCCCGCCCCTCCCGAGTCGGGCGCGAGTTCGTACATCTCCACGAGGAATGGCGTTCGAGCCTCCCACAATTCGCGGCTCGTCACCGTTGTGCCCGAGCAGGTGATGTGCAGCAGGGGACTGCCGCCATCGCCGTACGTTGGCGCCGCTCCCTGCCCGCCGGGGTGCTGCGTCGCATCAGCCCAGAACGTGCCATCCGCACGCGTACCCCAAACATTGATGGCGTTGACACCATCCGAGCCGCCTTGGGCTGGTATCTGAGCAGGGATCACGGCCGAGAGCGCACGATGGATGTGGTCGACGGCGTGCATCGACACCCACGAGAACATGCCCATCGGAGCCGGCGGTAGCGCATGAAAGATTGTGCCCGGTCGGGTCTTGACCTGGATCGGCCCGAAATACCCTTCGTTAGCGGTCTCCGAGTCGCCGATGAGGGACATCAGGGCGCATCTCACACACGCCACAACCGTCGGCGGGCTCGAGTTTATTGGCCCACGGGTCTGTGGCGGCGCGTCGGTGAAGTCGGCAGTCACGTCCTCGTCGCGAACTTCCAATGATACATGGAAGGGGACACTCTCCTTACTTATGCCGTCGTCGTCAGCAATGCCATCCGCCTCGTACTTGCCATTCGGGATAGCTGCGATGACCCGTCTCATGAGGCGCTCTCCGTAGTCGAACATCAGCTCGACAGCGGCGTCGAATTGGTCACGCCCATATCGGGCCACCACACGCTCCATCGCCTCGAGTCCGATGCGACAGGAGCCGATTTGTGCCGCAAGGTCACCCTCCAGGATGTCGGGAGTCCGGCTGTTCGCGACCAGGATTCGCAAGACTTCATCGTTGCGGCGGCCACGCTCGTATAACCGCAGGGGCGTGTAGACCGTCCCCTCTTGCCAGATATCGGTGGTGTGGGTTGCGAAGACCCAGGCGCCTCCGAGGTCCATGTGGTGCGCCTTGCAAACGGCGAAAGACAGTAATTCCCCCTCGTGGAACGTAGGAAGAATGACAACCATGTCGTTTTGATGCGACCCGGTGTAATAGGCATAGTTCAGGAGATAAACATCCCCTTCGTAGACCGCATCGAGTCCACCTATCGTGTCGAGCGTGTGCTGGAGGCAGAACCCAAGCGAACCGGAGAACACCGGGAGTGTCTGGGTCTCGGCAAGCAACCGAATCTGGGTGTCATAGAACGCCGCAGCAAAGTCACGCCCGTCGTAGATGATCGGGGAGAAGGCAGTCCGCTTGAGAGCAACCATCATTTGCTCCGCTGCGGCGTCAAGTCCGTGCCGGATGACCTGGGTCGACAGTGGGTCGACCGCTTCGTCGGTGCGACGCTCCGCGAGATGGGCCCGGTGAACGACGTCGTGGACTTCGTTTGCGATGCTCATTCGAGCTCCGTATTCGTGAGCACCAGGCAGCCGGACGGCTCGACGTCAATCACGAAGCCCTCGTCGACGTAAGTGGTGCTTGTGTCCTCGAGCACTATGCACGGGCCGGCCAGTCGGTCGCCTGGGACAAGGTCCGATCTTCGCAGCTGTCGAAACGGCAATCTCTGCTGACGCTTGAACGAGAATGCGTCCACGTCGGTCTCAACCATATCCTCCAAGCTGGACCCTTCCGCAACAGGGCTTAGCTGCGTCGGTCGGGGCAGTTCCGTGCGCGCCGTGAGACGGACCGCAACGATCTCCACGCGGCCAGGCAACGTGTGGCCATAGACTTGCTCGTACTGGGTTGCGAAGTCGGCCCGTATCCTCTCCGGCGCTCCAGCAATGCGTCTGTTATCAGTTGGGACATCGACGGTGAGCGCATACAGCTGTCCTGCATATCGGAGATCCAATGCAATCTCCCAGACCGCGTCATCTCTGGCCGAGCCAGAGGACCTCTCATGCAACAGCTCCGCGAGACCGTCAACGAGCTCATTGGTGGCTTTCAGACCCTCGTCTGAAAGATTCGTCATGAATGTGCGTGCTACCGAGCGCGTTACATCTTGCACCAACAGCCCCCACGCGGAGAAAGCACCGGGGCAGGTTGGCACCACTACCTTCTTGATGTCGAGCTCGGGAGCCAGCAGCGTTCCCAGCAGCGGACCGGCTCCGCCGAAGGCGATGAGGGTCGCATCGCGAGGATCCTCCCCCACCTCGATCGTGATCGATCGAATTGCATTTGCCATCTGGGCGGTCACGATCGACATCACGCCGTAGGCGGCACGGTCTGGGTCGAGGGAAAGCTCCCTGCCGAGACCAGCGAGCGCGAGCCGAGCCTCCTCGATGTCCAAGCTGATCGCGCCGCCCGCGAGCTCTCCCCGGCCCAACATCCCAAGCGCCGCAGCGGCGTCCGTGACCGTCGGCTCGATGCCGCCACGCCCGTAGGAAATCGGACCAGGCTCCGCGCCAGCGCTGCGGGGCCCCACGTGGAGCAAGCCAGCGTCGACGCGAGCGATCGATCCGCCCCCCGCGCCGATAGAGCGAATGTCGATCCAGGGAGTCTGCAGCGGCATCCCCGCAACCTCGCCCTCGAATCTCGTCCGTGGCCGTCCGTCGACGATCAAGCATGTGTCAAAGCTTGTCCCGCCAACGTCTGCTGCGATTGCCTTGTCCAGTGCGAGTTCCGCGCAGATCTCTGCGCACCCCATCGCACCGGCTGCGGGCCCGGCCATGATCGTCTCCACCGGTCGATCTGATGCCTCGTCGAACGTCAATGCTCCGCCGCCGGACCGGGTGACAAGGCAGTCTCCGTGGAACCCGTCCGCCCGCAGGTCATTCTGTACACGTCCGAGATACTCCGCCATCCGGGGGCGGCAAAACGCGTCGACGACCGTGGTCGTGGTCCGTTCGTACTCTCCAGCTTCCCCGGTTATCTGATGTGAGAGGGAGATCTCTCCCTCGAAGCCGAACGCCCGAAGAGCCCTGGCAGCCGCGAGTTCGTGCGCGGGATTCGCGTAGGAGTTGATAAAGACCACAGCGATGCACTCCACGTGTTCGCGGTCAAATACCTCGAGTGCGTCTCGGACATCTTCCTCTCGGAGCGCAGTCTCGATCATCCCGTCCGCCCGGATCCGTTCAGTCACGCCGAGACGCAACCGGCGTGGAATCAGTGGCTTCGGCGCCTTCCAGTCGAGTCCGTACAGCACGTCCCTGGCCCCACGGCGGATCTCCAATACATCGCGAAAGCCTCTCGTGGTCAGCAGTCCTATCCGCGCGCCTCGGCGCTGCAGCAGGGCATTGAGACCGATCGTCGTTCCATGCAGGAAAAGGTCGCAGCTGGGCAGCATGTCGTCGTCGATGAGTTCCCGCACGGCCTCACGCACGCCGATGGCTACGGATGGATACGTCGTCAGGACCTTCGCGGTCGTGGTGGCACGGTCTCCCTCGCTGTAGAGCACGATGTCGGTGAACGTCCCTCCGACATCGACGCCGATTACACCTGGCAATCCGTTCCCCTATCCGACTCGGAGCTTAGCGGCGTCACGGTAAGCGGATTCGCTAATCGCACGCCACATGCTGAGGCGCCCGCCTGATGAATCGTCCCTGGCCCGCTCGGCCGACGAACTCGCCGTCATCGACAATCACTTTGCCTCGAAGCAGTACCTTCTCCGGCGCGCCACGTGTCTGCCAGCCCTCGTAGGGGTTGTAGTCGCTACGCGTCCACTGCTGCGCCGCCGTGTAAGTCACACGTCGGTCCGGATCAAAGATCATCAGATCGGCATCCGAGCCTGGCTGGATTTCACCCTTGATCGGGTACATGCCAAAGAGCTTCGCCGGATTCGTCGCGACCAGTTGCACGAACCGCATCGGCGACATCTTTCCCTGGTGTACACCAAAGTCGTACAGCAACGTGTTCCGCCATTCGATCCCTGGTACCCCATTCGGAATCTGACGAAAGTCATCCCGGCCCCGTTGCTTTTGATCGCCAAACCTGAAGGCCGTGTGGTCCGTGGACACCACTTGGAGGTCCTTGGCGATGAGGGCATTCCATAATCCCTGGCGATTCGCCTCGCTTCGCAGCGGCGGGCACATGACGTATTTTGCACCGTCGAAGTCATCCCCTTTCAGCTTGTCTTCCGTGAGGAGCAAGTACTGAGGACACGTCTCCCCGTAGGCTGGTAGGCCGCGCTCGCGCGCACGCCGCACGTGCTCGACGGCTTCGACGGCTGACATGTGCACGATGTATACGGGTGCGTTCGCCAGCTCAGCGACGGCGAGCCCGCGTGCCGTGGCCTCCGCTTCCGTAAGCGGAGGCCGCGTGAGGGCGTTGCAGTAAGGCGTGCTTTCAGTCGTACGCAGCAGCTCACGCTCGAGCTCGTCGATGACCAGTCCATTCTCGCAATGCAACAAGACCATTGCCCCCGTCCTGGCGGCCTCGCGCATGGCCCGAAACAGAGTTCGATCATCGACCATCCGATTGCCCGGGTAGGCAAGAAACAGCTTCAAGCTCGTCACTCCCTCTGCCACAAGTGCGTCGACCGCAGGCACGAACTCGTCCGAGAGATCCGTGATGATCTGATGGAGTCCCCAATCGATCACGGCTGACTCTCCGGCACGTCGCCACTCCTCGTGCGAAACGCGCGGGTCCTCGCCGGGGGCTTGCAATGGGAAGTCGATTATGGTCGTGGTACCGCCTACGGCCGCCGCAATAGTGCCGCTCTCAAAATCATCAACCGTTCGCGTCCCCTTGAGCGGCGTTGAAAAATGCGTGTGCGGGTCGACACCGCCTGGCATAACCAGTCGATCGGTTGCGTCGATGACGTCGTCCACAGCTCCCTTGTCGACGCTCCCGACAGCCGCGATCTTCTCGCCCTCGATGAGGACGTCCGAGTAGAAGTCGCCCGAGCCTGTGACGACTCTCCCACCGACGATTGCAGTCCTCACGCCGCTGCGCCCCTCTTCGCTCGCCTATGACAGACGGGGTGTTGCCGCTGCGCTGGCGTGAACCGCCGGGAGCCAACTCCTATCGAGCTTGCAGGCACGTGGAACCACAGCTGGAAAGTAGCAGGTGTGACGATCACTTGGCTTTCGCCTCGGCCGGCACCTGCAATCCATTAGGTCGCGGACTTTCGGCGCCGAAGCCATCGGCCACGTGCGACAGCTCCAGCAGGCCCTTTTGCTGGGCGCCATCGACCAGGACGTGGGCGCCGTTGACATAGCTCGCCCGCGGTGAAGCGAGGAACACCACCACATTGGCGACTTCGGAGGCTTCACAGATTCTCCGGAACGGCAGGCTCCCGAGCGCGATCTCATGTGCGTCCGCCTGGGAGATCCCCTTGTCACGTGCGAGCGCCTTCTCCAAGCCATCCCAACGCTCGGTGGCAACGGGTCCGGGGTTTACTGTATTGATATGGACGCCGTACCTCCCGTATTGTTCCGCGAGAGCGCTGGCCAGGTTGATGTCGGCAGCATTCGCTACTCCTGCCGTAATCTCCCAGCTCGTTGGCTTCGGGCCGTCGTTGCCCACGACGAGGACGATACTGCCGCTCCCTTGCTGTCGCATCTGGGGAAGAACAGCGCGACAAGCCCGCAAGTGGCCCATGAACTTCAGGTTCAGGCTGCTCATCCAGTGCTCCTCAGTCAGCGTCTCAAGCTGACCGCCGGGCGACCTGCCGGCACAAGCCACCATGATGTCGATGCCGCCGAGCTCGCTGACAGCAGCATCAAACGCGCGTTCAGCCTGGTCCCCTTGGCTCATGTCAGCGGCGATCGGGATAACTACCTGTCCCGTCGCGCTCGCGATCTCACGCGCAGTCGACTCCAAGAGGTCTTGAGTCCGGGCAATAATGACCACGTCGCACAACTCTTGCGCAAGCAACTCCGCGGTTGCTCTGCCGATTCCTTTCGAGCCGCCTGTGACGATGGCTTTCGCTCCTGCGAGTCCGAGATCCATGGTTCTCCTTCGGTTGTAGATGACCTCTGGGTCGGGTCGACCCCCACTTATTGCTCGCGACCTCCGACAGACTCGGCTCGGCCACCGAGTCTGCGGCTGATCCTCGTCGCATCGTCATGCGGTGTTGGAGTCCGCGCGTGATGATTTGCTCTGCTCCACCGAAAGCGGTCGGGCAGAAGCGCCGTAGTGTCATACGTTGGGCGCCTACCCTCCAGTAGATCCGCCACGATACGTGCCGTGACAGGAGCTAGGTGTAAGCCTTTCATCGCATGTCCTGTGGCAAAAACAACGTTGTCGACCGCGCGAGATGGGCCGATCATGGGAAGGCCATCGGGCGTGCAGGGTCGTATGCCCCGCCAAGTTGTCCTCACTCGTTCCTGATTGATACCGGTAAGCGTGCGAGTGCCCGCCTCGAACACCGCTCGCACGCGCGACGCGGCTACGCTCATGTCAAGCCCGCTCAATTGGAGAGTGCCGGCCAGTCGCAATGCATTCTGCATCGGCGTGGCGATGACACGCGCTTCTTGCATGTAAATCGGTAATCCAGGGTCCGAGCCGCGACGCTCGAGGTCGACGTGGTAGCCTTTGCCGCCCTGGATCGGAACCCTCACGGGTAAACTGTGCGCGAGACGGGGAGTCCACGCCCCGGCAGCAATGATGACCGTGCCAGGCTGGATGCGGTCTCGACTTGTCTCTATAAGCGTTACCCGTCGCCGGTCTAGGCGAAGGTCTTTGACGTCAACCCCCGTTTCGATCTTTGCTCCGGCCTCGCGCGCTGCGTCGGCTATCGCTCGTAGATAGAGAGCCGGGTCACAGTGTCCATCACCGGGATAGTGAATTGCCCCTGCAATAGCCGACGATAGTGCCGGCTGGAGGTCGCGTGCGTCGAGCGACTCCAGGATCGACGAGTCAAGCCCAGCACGTCTGTGATCGACCGCTTCGCGCTTTCCTAGCTCGAACCCGTGCTCAGTTTCGTAGACGTCGAGAACTCCGGATCGGTGGAATCCTGTATCCAACCCCTCCTCGAAGAGAGCCGCATGCATCTCGAGGCTCGCCGTGCTCAATTGCTGGGTCAGTTCAATCCCACGACGAACCTGTGCCGGTCTGCACGCGACGATAAAGCGAGCGATCCACGGGACGAGCTCGGCACGTGGAGTCATCGCGAACGGGGTATCCGATCGAAACATGTAGCGAACGCCCTCCTGGAGCGCACTCGGCGTCGCAAGTGGTGTGCTGTGGGCCGCGGAAAGCAAGCCAGCACTACCCGCAGAACATCCAGAGACCAGATCGCTGGACCGTTCGAGGACCAGTGGACTGTGGCCCCTGCGCGCCAACTCGAGCGCCAAAGTCAGCCCCACCGCTCCCCCTCCAAGTATCACGGTCTCAGCGGCGCTCAATGAAGCCTCGCGCTAGGGAACGGGACCGTCGAACTGGTAGCCATCTGTCCGGCGTGGCCGGGCGCATCCGAGGCCCCGAGTGACATCGGGCCTGTTCGCTGTCAACCCGTGGTTTAGTTGCCCTGTCTCCTGTCGAGAGTAGGCAAACCGAGCGTGCTCCTAGTGTAGCTGGCACTCAGGTACATGATATACCATCCACCAAGCAACCCGCTCTAACCCTTGACAAACGCTGAGACCCCTCTTGCCGTAGTCGCTCGGGCAATCCCGAGAAGCAGAGCCATGTAGGACCCGGCAGGCAACAGAACGCGATGGCGACCCACGAGCTGAAGGCGAACCTTCTGGTACCAGTCCACGAGGATGCTGATCACTGCCACACACGCTGGCACCCAGACATTCCGCCGGCGCTCACGTGCAACCCTGGTGACGAGGTTCTCTTAACCACGCGCGACGCTGTCGACGGACAGTTCTCGCTCGCGTCGACGCACGAGGATGTCTCTCGAAGCGACCGGTCGCTCGTTTGTCCGCTCACCGGCCCGATCGCCATCACCGACGCGCGGCCCGGAGACCTGCTGGCCGTCGACATCCTCGACGTAACACCCGGAACATTCGGCTACACGGCCATCATCCCGGGGTTCGGATTCCTGCGCGATGAGTTTACGGAGCCATTTCTGGCGCGGTGGAAGATCGTCGACGGCTGGGCCACGTCAGACGATCTGCCCGGGATTCGCATCCCAGGGGCTCCCTTCATGGGCACCATCGGAGTTGCTCCATCGCACGATCTTTTGGAGCGGATCTCACTGCGAGAGCGATCGCTTGGCGCCGCGGGCGAGGACGTCGCGCTGCCCGACCCCCGCGGTGCTGTGCCCGCGGACAACGCGATCGCTCGGACCGGTTTACGGACAAGGCCGCCGCGCGAGCATGGAGGGAACGTCGACGTGAAGCAGCTCACAGCAGGTTCGCGCGTCTTGTTTCCCGTCTGGACCGAGGGCGCGCTCTTCTCAGCCGGAGACGCGCATTTCGCCCAGGGGGATGGCGAGTCATGCGGCACGGCAATCGAGACGTCCGCGGTCCTTCGGGTCCGGTTCGAGTTGCTCGAGGGCGCGGCAGCCGCTGCAGGCATCCGCGACATCCGCTTCTCCGGCATGCGAGCAACGACGATGCCGGGGCCTTACGTTGCGACCACTGGGCTTTCCGTGTACGCCGATGGCCCGAACCACCCGGAAGACCTGAACAGCGCCGCACGATGTGCGCTAACAAACATGATCGATCTGCTCGTCGGCGAGTACGGCTACACGCGCCAACAGGCGTATGCGATCTGTAGCGTCGCGGTTGACCTGCGTATCGCCCAGGTGGTTGACTTGCCGAGCTTCATCGTCACGGCGGAGCTGCCACTGTCGGTCCTCACCGAGCCGTAAGGCGGCTGTCACCAGCGATCCCGGTAAAGAATCATGAATCCACCTTCGGGAAGTGACGAACTTCGTCCTCGTCGACGTTCCGGGGGAGCGGAGGTGGCTTGGGCTCGACATCGGGCGGCCGGGTTGTTCTCCCTAGCTGTAGAAGCTGTCGAGCCCAGCGCGGACTTTGTTCCGAACGCGCGCCTCGCATATATGATATACCACCTGCCCTCGGAGCTTGTCAACCAGCCTCCCGAGGCAACGCTCATTCGAGCAATGTGATGTCCGACCCAGTCCGAAAAGGGGGCCACCATGGATGACTCGCCGCGTTCAGAGCCGGAACCCGGCGGGATCTTCCAGGCTTGGCTTCTGACGCCGACACCGCCGGGTGGGGATCAGATGCGGCGAGACTTGAGTTCCGCTGAGATCCAGGTTCGTGTTGTGGGCTGCCGGCGACGATCGGCTCGGCGAGGATTGCTTGGAGGCGCTGTAAGGCGCAGGCGAGCGGGGGCCGCCCAGAGTCATGTTCGCTGCAGGGGTTGGAAGCAAGAACCCAGGTCCGCTTTCGCGGAGCGAGCGGTGTGGTAGGCGGGAGCGGTACTGTCCTCGTAGCAGCCATCGGCTTCGGTGTTGTTTCGGCTGCAGTGATTGCCCTCGCGGCAATCGGCTTCACACTCCAGGTTGGCATCAGTAATATCTGGAACTTTGCGTACGGCGACATTATGATCGCGTGTTCCTACGCAGGCTACGCGGCTAACCACGCGGGCGCGAGCATCCCCTTATGTGTCGTGGTGGGAGCAGTTGTGGGCTCCATCCTGTCGATTGCCACCAACCGACTCATCTTTATGCGGTTCCTTGCACGTGGCGTGAGCAGCTTCGGAATGCTGATCGTGTCTCTTTGGTGCGGAGTCGTGCTCCAGAACATTCTCTTGGCGGTATTCGGAGATCACTTCTTCACCTATAAGCTTAACGTAAGCCGTCCCAACGCGGCTCTTAAGGACCTGGGCTTCTTGCTTAACAGCACGCAGTTGAGCATCATCGGTCTCGCCGTCGTCCTCATCTTCCTCCTTTACCTCTTCCTGGAGTACACACAGCTTGGGCAAGCGATGCGGGCGACCTCGAGCAACAGTTCGCTTGCTCGCGTCAGCGGCATCAACACTGCACGCGTAATCGACATCACTTGGGGTATCTCTGGTGCCCTATGCGGCGTTGCGGGAGTAGTGTTCGCGATCACGGTGGGAGCTTTCGAGAGTACGAGCGGCGAGGGCTTTCTCGTTATCGTGTTCGCCGCCGCGATGATCGGCGGATTAGGCAAGCCACTAGGAGCGGCGCTCGGGGGGTTGGTTCTTGGTGTCGCCATGGAGGTACTCGCGGTCTACATCCAGTCCGACCTAAAGGAAATCGCCGCCTTGGGAATTCTGGTGGCTCTCCTGATCTTCCGGCCGCAAGGGCTGTTTCGCGGAGTGTCGTCAGCGAAAGGCGCTGCTCCGGCGTGACGTACTACGTAACAACGATTCTAGTTTACTTCGGCGTCGATGCCCTGGCGATCTGGGGGCTGAACGTTCAGTATGGGCTATGCGGCCTGTACAACTTCGCGTTCATACTGTTTCAATCCCTCGGGGCGTACACGGCGGCTGTACTGACGCTCGGCCCGGCTTCTGGAAATGGTGGCTATCAGCACTATGTGCTTGGGGCCAGCCTACCGTTTCCGCTGCCGCTGATCGCCGCGGGTCTCGCCGGCGCGGGACTTGGGATCGTTCTCGGCCTGCTGACGCGGCGGGTCGGAGCTGACCTCATGGCGGTCCTAACTTTCGTCGTCTCTGTAATGGCGGTACTCGTGGTTTCGGCGGTCATACCGCTATTCAACGGCCCCGCAGGGCTGTCCTCGGTCCCAGCGCCGCTGCAATCCACCTTCCACATCAGTTACAGCTCGTATCCGTGGTTCTTTGTCGGGGTGGTCGCCGTGGTGTGCGCGATCGCCCTGATCAGTGTGCGCGCCTTGACTAATTCCCCGCTGGGCCGGGCGATGCGCGCAATACGAGAGAACGAGAAGGCTTGCTCGGCGCTTGGGAAGAACGTCGCTGGACTGAAGCTCTTCGCGTTCGCGTACGGTGGCGCGCTCATTGGGGTCAGCGGTGCCCTGCTCGTGATGTTCATCGGCGCCTGGTCTCCGGGCTCGTGGGAGGTCATCGAGACGCTCAGCGCCTTCGCAGCGATCATCATCGGTGGCACAGGCAACAACTACGGCGTGGTCGCAGGTGTGTTCGTGACCCAGATCTTCCTCACCGAACTGACGCGGTTCCTGCCCCAGTTCAGCGCCACCAATCTCATCGGCTCGATGCAGTGGATCGTTATCGGCGTTCTCACGTTGGCTTTCATGTGGTTTCGCCCCCGAGGCATCTTCCCCGAGCGCAAGCGAGTGATCGAGTTAGATCGGCTTGACCCCAGCGAGTCGCGCTCTCATGACCTTGGTTCCTCAACCGCGGGCCGGTCACAAGAAGCCCAGAAGTCACAATGACCAGTCGCACGTTCGCGAACAACACCTCAACCGATTCGCGGAAGGCACAGCGCCGCCTCCTCGTCGACGGCGTGAGGAGAACGTTTGGGGGCGTGGTGGCGATCGATAGCGTTCGCTTCGAGGTCAACCGGGGCGAGATCGTCGGACTCGTCGGCCCCAACGGCGCTGGGAAGTCAACCCTGATGGCGATGATCGCCGGCGCAATTCCCGCCTCGTCTGGGCGGATCGTGTTCGACGGAGCTGACGTGACGCGCTGGCCCGAGTACAAGATCGCCCGCCATGGTCTCGTGCGAGCCCATCAGCTGTCAACCGAGTTTCGGAAGCTTACAGTGATGGAGAATCTTCTGGTCGCAGCCGCACGGCAGCGCGGCGAGCGCTTTCGCTCCGCGGTCACACCTGCCAAGCTGTGGCGCGCTCAGGAGCGCGCGCTCATCAAGGAAGCTACCACCGTCCTCGAGCAATTCGGGCTACGCGGCAAAGCCAATGATTATGCCGGCACCCTGAGTGGAGGTCAGAAGCGGCTCCTCGAGCTCATGCGCGTTCTGATGCTGGAGCCGAAGTTGGTCTTGCTCGATGAGCCGATGTCCGGGGTGAACCCCGGATTTATCGCGACCGTCGAAGAGCGCTTACTGGACTTTAGAGCACGCGGCGTCGATCTCGTCATTGCCGAACATGAGCTCGACGTAGTCGAGCGTCTCTGCGATCGCGTGATCGTTGTCGCCCAGGGTCGCGTCCTTGCGCAGGGCAACATGGACGAGCTTCGGGCCAACCCGGCGGTAGTCGAGGCCTATCTGGTCGGGTGATCGTCTGATGGCGGAACACGCTCCAGCACGCCCAGTCGATGTAGCGCTTCGTGTCGAACGGCTTTCTGCCGGCTACGCCGGATCGCTGGTGATCGCTGAAGTGTCAGCAACCGTTGGCCACGGGGAGGTCGTCGTCGTTATCGGGCCCAACGGGGCGGGCAAGAGCACGCTCCTTAAGGCGCTCGCCGGAATCATCCCTGTCCAAGCAGGCCACGTTCTCCTCGACGATAGAGATGTCACACACTCCCCTACGGATCGGCTCGCCCGACAAGGAATCGGTTACGTGCCACAGACCGAGGACGTCTTTGAGGATCTTACGGTGCGAGAGAATCTCGCGATGGGTGGCTATCTCCTGCACAAAGCCGAGCGCAGTACGCGCATCGACGAGCTCATTGCGACGTATCCGCTGTTGTCGGATCTGACGAGCAGGCGAGCGTACAAGCTCAGCGGCGGCGAACGGAAACTCGTGGCGATAGCACGAGCGCTGATGAATCGACCACGTGTCCTGCTGCTAGACGAACCGAGCGCTGGCTTGGCTCCCCAATTATCCAAGAAGGTACTGACGGAGGTTGTCGGACAGCTGGCGCATACGGGCGTGGCCGTGCTTCTCGTCGAGCAGAAGGCGATCGCCGCACTCGAGGTCGGCGATTGGAGCTATGTGCTGAGCGCCGGCCGGTGCGTCTTGTCCTGTCCTGCACGCGAGCTTCTGGTCAGAGAGGACATCGGCGAAGTCTTTCTAGGGAACACCGGCGACGACAAACAATATGAAGTTGGCCGACCGAGGCCGTGAGAGAGGAGTGTCATATGCTTACTTCAAACATTAATCTTAACCGTATGCTTGTGCGATGCCCGGCTCGCCGCGCCTTTGGCACACGAACCTCCAGAGGGATTGTGTCGGCCCTAGCCGCAGCTATTTCACTCTCCTTCTTATTGACCGCCTGCGGCGGGGGTGCGGCTAGCCCGCACGGCAAGTTGACCTTTGCCGTGTTCATGCCGTTCAGTGGGTCGAATGCTAGCTACGGCCCGGCCGCCGATGCGGGGACCATTCCAGCAATACGTGCAATCAACGCAGCAGGAGGGGTACTTGGCCACACCTTCACGTACAAGAACGTCGATACCCGAGGCGACCCAGCTGACGCGGTCCCAGCGGCCAACCAGCTCATCGCAAATACGAGCGGCTTGGTTGGCATTAACGGACCAACATCCGATGAGGCAAGCGCCACGGTCCCGCTCTTCAACCGTGCTCGGGTGCCCACGAACCCCTCCACCGGCCAAGCCTCGTTCGACAGGAGCACGTACCCGTACTTTTGGCGGAACACGCCGCCGGACGCGGGCGATGGCGCCGCGATCGCTTATGATGCGCGTGTCATCGAGCACTACTCGACCGCGGCGGCCGTATTTGGCAATGACATCGCCTCCCAGGGTGCGGAGCCCTCCGCGATTTCCGTCTTCAAGGGGCTTGGCGGGCGCATCGTCGCCACTGAGAACATTGCTCTTGACGGTACGTCGTACGAAACCGAGATCGCGAAAGTGATCGCCGCGCATCCGCAGGTCATTTTTACGGAAGCCGACCCACAGACGAGCGCCACGTTCTTTCGCGAGCTCCGCGACGCCGGCGGCCTGCGGCCATTCATCGGGACTGACGGAACCAACACGAAGTCGTGGGCGAACCCAGTAAGCCAGGCGGTCGGGGCGACCAATTTCAAACGCCTCTACACCATCGTGCAATTCGGGGCTCCGGCGTCTGCTGGCGCAGCGCAGTACAACAATACCCTTCTGAAATACCCGTCCGGCATTCAGAAGCCGCTGAGTCAGTGGCTCAACTATCCATACGCGCTCGCCGAATGGGACTTCGCGATATCAGAGGCACTAGCAATGCTCGAGGCGCATAGCGTGGACCCCCGTGTGTTCAACCCAGACATCGCTCGCGTCACTGCGCCCGGTCCCGGCGCTGTTGTGGTCCACAGCTTCGCTGCCGGCAAGACAGCGCTCCAACAGGGCAAGCGGATCCAGTTCATTGGCGGGATGGGACCAACAATCTATGATCGATACCACGACTCTGCTGGAACATTTCTCGTCCAGGCCTCCGACCAGACTACGATCGTGCACGTCATACCCGGTTCAGCAGTCTCCAACTTGCTGTTGCGCTTTCCGGGGTGAACTGCCGGCCTCGCGGGGCGCCATATGGCATTGAACCGAAGCGCCCGCGCCCGCCGCGGCGTGCTCTTGCGGCTGTTGCATGCGAGATGGCAGTGGCGGCGGTGTGCGCAGCCTGGTTAGGCCGAAGTTCCCCCTGTAGTCAGCCTGGTTAGAGGCCGGGATCCCTGTAGTTGTGGGGTTTTCGGCCTTTTTGTTATGTTCTTGTGTACCCACTACTAATTGTCCGGCTGATGCGATATGGTCCATGCATGGGCCGTCCTGCCAGGCAAACGGGTGCGATGCATGTGAGCACGACTACGCGCCGGTCGGGGGATCGTGAGTACACAGCGACCCTGTTGCGGCGCTCCTACCGTCAGGACGGGAAGGTCAAGAAGGAGACGCTCGCGAACCTCTCGCATCTCCCCGGGGAGGCGATCGACGCGATCCGGCGGGTGTTGGCCGGCGAGACGCTCGTGAACGCGCACGACGCGTTTGAGATCGAGCGGTCCCTCCCGGCCGGGCACGTGAACGCGGCGTTGGCGATGGCCCGCCGGCTTGAGCTCGCGAAGCTGCTGGACCGTTCACCTTCCAGGCAGCGGGATCTGTGCCTGGCGATGATCCTCGGCCGGGTGATCTGCCCGGGATCGAAGCTCGGGACGGTCCGCACCCTCGGCCAGTCGACGCTCGCCAGTGAACTGGGTGTGGAGAGCGCGGATGAGGATGACTTGTACCTCGCGATGGACTGGCTGGGTGAGCGTCAGCAGCGGATCGAGGATCGTCTCGCTGCCCGTCACCTGGTGGACGGGGAGATGGTGCTCTATGACGTGTCCTCCAGCTACTTCGAGGGACGCACCTGTCCGCTGGGGAAGCTGGGGTACTCGCGCGATGGGAAGCTCGGGCTCCCGCAGATCATCTACGGACTGTTGTGCGATCAGGATGGGCGGCCGGTCGCGGTCGAGGTGTTCACCGGCGAGCTACACGACGACGCGACCCTCCCGTCGCAGATCCGCAAGCTCAAGGACCGCTTCGGTCTCTCCCGGGTCGTGGTCGTCGCGGATCGCGGGATGGTCACCAGGGCGAACATCGAGCTGCTCTCCCAGACCGACGGGGTGGACTGGATCACCGCGCTGAAAGCCCCCACGATCAAGAAGCTCGCCCGATCCGGTGTGTTCCAGCCCTCATTGTTTGATCAGCAGAACCTCGGGGAGATCACCGACCCAGGCGAGTTTCCCGGTGAGCGGTTGATCGTGTGCCGCAACCCGCTCATCGGCGCCCAGCGCGCCCGCAAACGCTCAGAGCTCTTGGCCGCGACCGAGACCGATCTCGCGCTGATCAAGGCTCGCGTGGACCGCGGGACGCTGCTCGGCGCCGCCCAGATCGGCCTGGCGGTCGGACCCGCCTTGAAGCGCTACCGGATGCGCAAGCACTTCCAGATCGAGATCACCGACACCGACTTCACCTACACCCGCGACACCACCGGGATCGCCGGCGAGGCGGCACTGGACGGGTTCTACATCCTGCGCACCAGCCTCACCGACCTTCACGCCGGCGATGTCGTGCGCGCCTACAAAAACCTCGAACAAGCCGAAAGAGCGTTCGGGTCACTCAAAGGCCCCGAGTTGCAGATCCGACCGATCCACCACCACCTCGAAACCCGGGTCCGCGCGCACGTGCTGATCTGCATGCTCGCCTACTACCTCACCTGGCATCTGAAAGCCGCCTGGAAACCCTTGCTGTTCACCGACGAGGACCGCCCCACCAGCCCCGACCCCGTCGCGAAAGCCGTCCGCTCCCCCGCCGCGCAGCAGAAAGCACAGACGAAACGGACCGCCACCGGTGAGCCCGCGCACAGCTACCGCACACTCCTCGCGGAGCTCGGCACGCAGACCCGGAACACCACCCGCCTCACGGGCCACACCAGCACCTTCGAGAAGCTCACCCAGCCAACCGCCCTCCAGGCCGAAGCGCTCGAACTCGCCGCGAACGCGCCCGTCCTCGACATTAGGTAGACACGACCCGAACACCCCAAACAACCCCGAAAGCCCACGCCGCGCTCGAGGCGTTCGACGAGAAGTGGGGCGAGCGGTTCCCCGTCATCACGCAAGCGTGGCTGAACGCATGGGAGCACGTGATCCCGTTCCTCGCGTTCCCTGAGGAGGTCCGCCGCGTGATCTACACGACGGATGAAAGTGTCAAGCCTTGGGTCGGTTGCGAGCGATCGTGTGTCGGGGCTAGGCTTCGGTCAGGGCGTGGTCGACCCCCGAGCGAAGCGCAGGTTCTGGGACTCATGCCTGCCGCCGCTTGCCCCACAGAGGGCCTTTTCAGTCGCGTCCCGTTGGCGGCGACCACGCCCGCTCTCGCCGGACCGGCGGCTTGCCAGTCGGCGACCTGTTGGCGATAGGCTCGCTCGGCCTGCTCGGAGAGCTCGAGCTCGCGCCGGCGGACCTCTTTGAGCGAGTATGCAGCGGCGGTTCCCTTCTTTCCTCGGCGCGACGGCATCCCGGCGCGCAGCTCGAGCGCGCGGAGCTTCTTGTCGGTGAGCGTCGGTCGCGCGAACGCGTAGTCCTCGCCTCGTTCGATCATCGTCCAGCACAGGCACACCAGTTTGCGAGCGGTCGCGACGACCGCGATCTGCATCCCGCGGCGGGACCGGATCCGCTCGAAGAACGCGCGCAGTGGACCTGGTGTCCGAGCGGCGATGAACGCCGCCTCGACGAGCATCGCGCGCGCGTGCGCGCGACCCTGCTTGGTGATCCGCCCATGGGAGGCGGGCTGATTGCCCGACTGGCGCACTCGCGGATTCAGTCCGAGATACGACACCAACTGCTCGGGCCTGCGGAACCGTCGGAAATCACCGACCGCTGCCACGATCGACAACGCGACTGTCGCGTCGATCCCGGGCATCGTCATCAACCGCTTGACCTCGTCTCGCTCGAGCGCGATTCGGCCGAGCGCGGCATCGATGATCCGCAGCTCCTGGCCGTGGAAGTCGAGCTGGCGCAGCAAACCCTCGACCGCGAACTCCCCATCCGGCGGCAGATCCTGGTTCGCCAGCCAGCAGCGGCCCTTGATCCCGAACAGGTCCGCTGCCGGGCAGGGCGGGATCAGGTTGCGCTGCAGGATCGCCTGCACCTGGTTCTTGCGCCGGGTGCGCTGCCGGACACCATTCGCGCGCCGGGCGACCTGCCGGCGCAGCGCCTGCGTGGCCTCGTCAGCGACCCACACCGACGGGAGATAGTCGGCCGCGAGCAGCTCGCACAGCACCCGGGCGTCGACCTTGTCGGTTTTGACCTTCGCTTCCGCGATCGCTCTCGTCTTCATCGGGTTTGACACCACCACCCGGGCGACGCGCGGCTCGATCAACCGCACGATCGCGTGCGTGTTGCACGTCGCTTCGATAGCTACCTCATCCTCCGGTCCGAGACTGTCCGCGAACCCGCGCAACGCCTCCGCGGTCATCGCGATCTGCCCGGCCTGACGAACCCGACCGTTCTCTCACACCGCGATCTGCGCAAACTCCCGATGCACATCCAGTCCAATGCACCTGCGTCCCACGACACACCTCCCACGACTCGGTTGACGGTTGGGAGCCCAGGTGGGCAAACGACCTACGGATTCGCGCTCGAAGCGCATCCGGTCAAGTCGCGGGGGCGGCCAAGTACTAACACGCGCTCGCCGCGCAACGTATATGAACGGCCTGCCCAGCCTGCGTTTGCTCCCGGATGCCCCGCATCCCGGACGGTCGCACCGTACCCACCAGCCCAGACGCCACAGCAGCCCTGGCCGGTCGTGGAAACGCGGCTGCATCTGCCGCCTTTCATACCGGATACGAACGCGATCGAGGCGCTCAGCCGCCAGTTGCGCAAGGCGATCAAGACCAAGGGCAGCTTCCCGACCGAGGACGACGCCCGCGGGCTCGTTTACCTCGCGCTGCAGAACGCCGTCCCGCAATGGACCCGAACCAGGAACTGGACGACGGCGCTGCTCGCGTTCAAGATCCACTTCGGTGACCGCGTCCCCGATACTGCAAACTGACTGTCACTCGTTGACACTCACGGCGTCACTGTTACCATTAACCAAGAACCCGCCTACACAGTTAACCGGACGCCCTCCGCAGGACTGAACGGCTACCGACCTTGCGCGACCGTGCCGCGTCAGGGAGATACGGAAGGGCGCCGAGGATGTGCTCGCGCATGCGCTGAGCAGCCCGTTGCGCGTCGTGGTCTCGCAGACACTCCATCAGTTCGGCGTGCTGCTTGACGGACTGACTGCGTGGCCGGGTGGTCTGTGGTCCGTACGGGAATGCTTGCCAGAGAAGGCGGAGCAGAGACATGGCCAGAGCCGACCGGGCCGCCTCGTAGATGCGGAAATGAAACTGCGTGTTGAGATGCGAGTAATCGGGATCGCTCTTGCGCGCTCGGGCGAAGCGGTCCGCCAGCGAGGAGATCTCGGCGAGATCATCGTCGGAGGCTCGTTCTGCCGCCATCGCCGTAATCTCCCCTTCCAGCGCAGCGCGGATCCGGTAGTTCTCCTTGGTGGGACCGAAGTCCGCTTCTACGACGGTGGAACCCTTGTGCGGATCAGTGACCACCAGACCCTGGGCCTCGAGGCGCCGTAGCGCCTCCCGAACCGGCGTCGCGCTGACGGCAAATCGCTCGGCGATGTCCCGTTGAGGCAGCCGCGACCCCGCCGGAAGCGCTCCGGTGACAATCAGCTCTCGCAACGTAGCCGAAACCATCTCGCTCTTACTCAGGTATGACGGCGCGAGCGTTGAGAACGGATCGTGGTTGTTACTGGCCATTAGCGGAGGGAGGGACGAGAGCGCGGATTTGTCCGATCCCTCACTACCATAACGCGTTGCTCCAACAACCTCATCGAGTCGCTCGGGCACCCGGATCGGTCGGACATTATGGCGTGAGCGCGCCAGCTGAAAAATCAGCTCTCCTCCGCCTCGGGCAGGTCGCCGCAGCCCGGGCAGTAGAGCCGGCGCAGCTGGCACTCGATCAGGCACCGCAAGCCGCCGAGATCGAGATGCCGCCAGCGCTTGACGCGATGATCCTTGACCTTCAGGCCGCACGCTCCGCAGCCCGAACAGATCGGCCGCTTGCGACGCAGCGCGACCGTCACGATCACCGCCCGCTCGCCGAACTCCACGTCCCTCACCCAGGCCCGGCACCGGCAAACACACATCTCGATCGCGCTGGGGATCCGCGCCTGCCTCGCCGGTCACCGCGTTCGGTTCGCGACCGCCACCCAATGGGTCGCCCGGCTCGCAGAGCACAAGCGCCAAGGCAGCCTCGAGACCGAGCTGCGCCGCCTCGGGTTCATCCCCCCGATCGTGGTCGACCTGTGCCGATCCCGCGACTATGCCGACATCGTCGCGACGGTTGTTGAGCGCCGCTGGATTTGGGCACGGTCGCGCTGTTGTTGGTGGTGATCGGTGGGGCTGACGCTGGAACGTTGAAACGTTCAAAGGGTCGGGTGGGTTGCGGGTAGCTTCGCTTCGCGGTTGCTGTCAAGGGCGCCGCTTCGCGGCTCGCTCTCGGGTACCGGGGCGGTTACCCGCCCCGGCTCCCACAGAACCGTACGTACGCTGTTCGTATACGGCTCTTCGGGACGGCGGGTTATGACCCCCGCCGTCGGCCGGTTTGCGACCTCGAAGTCATCCCCATAGCGCCAGTTGTGGCGATTCGGGGGCGCTGATGTGCTGGTGCGCGCGGCGGTGCATCTCGACCACGGTCACGAGCCCGCGTTCTCGAAAGAACGCTCGATTGAGCCCGTGGTCCACGGCCGGGATGTGACTCAGCGCCCACCAGGACCGGCGGCCCTGATAGACCTGCCGCCACGCCGACCGCCGGGGAACGCCCAGCTTGACAAGGTTGCGTGCGATCGTTCGTTTGCGTTTCCAGTGGCGCAGCAGGATCGCGCGCAACCGACGCCGCAGATGGGCGTCGATTTTGCGCATCATCTGCATCTCCTCGACCGAGGCGATCCCGGAGAACCCGTGCCAGCTGCGCAGCCACGCGTTGATCCGGGCGACGCACGACACCAGCGTGCCTCCCCAGGTCCTTGGCGTGAGCTGCCGGACGCGCTCCATCGCGTTGCGCTTGGTGCGCTCTGACAACAGCACCTCCACAACCCCAGACTGCGGATCTACTCGCAGCCGGAAGACGAGGAAGTGGCGATCCTCGGGACGGGCGACGGCCGATTTGGCCTGGTTCACCTTCAGGCGCAGGCGCCCTTCGATGAACCCGGTCAGGCTGGCCATCACCCGCTGCCCCGCCCGGTCGCTGCGGACGTACACCTTCGCATCATCCGCGTAGCGAGCGAACCGGTGACCACGCCGAGCGAGCTCTTGGTCGAGCTCGTCCAGCACGATGTTGGAGAGCAACGGCGAGAGCGGCGAGCCTTGCGGAACGCCCTGCTCGCTGTCAATCACCACACCGTCGGGCCAGCACCACCTTGGCCTTCAGCATCCGTCCGATCAGCACGAGCAGCCGCCGATCGCTGACTCGCTGCGCGAGCCTGGCGGTCAGCCGCTGGTGGCAGACGAGATCGAAGAACTTCTCCAGATCAAGATCTACGCACCACTCACAGCGGTCCTCCAGATGCTGTTTGGCTTCGGCAACTGCCGTATGGCAGCTTCGGCCGGGTCTGAACCCGTGGCTTGAGGGGTGGAACGTCGGCTCCGACAGCGGTTCGAGCGCCTGCCGCACGGCCTCACAGACCACCCGGTCGACCACGTCGGGAATCCCCAACCCGCGCTGCCCGCCCCCTGCTTTGGGGATGAACACCCGGCGGATCTCGCCGGGCCGATACACGCCTGCCAGTAGGTCGGCTTGCAGCCTGGACAACACGACCGGCCACTGCTCAAGCAGCGCCTCGATCGTCTGCCCGTCCGGACCGGGGGCGCCTCCGAGATGCTCGGGAAGTCCACGCGGCTGATGCTCGACGCGCTGCTCGTCGGGCAGATGCTCGCCCAGATCGACTTCCTGGACGAAACGATCGCGACCCTGTCGGCGCGTGTCGAGGAGCTGACGCGCCCTTTCTCCCGTGAGGATCGCGCTCCTCCAGCGCGGTCAGCAGCACGTCGCCGGACTGCCGAGAGGCCGAGGCGCGGCCGCCGCGCTTCTTGGCGTACATCCGCTGGTCCGCCAGGCGTAGGGCCCCAGGGATGTTC
>Ga0182024_10006538_pt1 | contig 25540 bp, 31 predicted proteins | sample P32metaG_FD_120480 | JGI IMG/M metagenome (GOLD analysis project Ga0182024, IMG submission 120480) | Permafrost microbial communities from Stordalen Mire, Sweden - P3-2 metaG (Illumina Assembly) | ecosystem: Environmental > Terrestrial > Soil > Wetlands > Permafrost | place: Sweden: Stordalen...
CTTGCCACGGTACTTCGAGATGCGGCAGAGCCGGAGGACTCGTGCAATGAATGCCATCGCGGCCCTGCGAAAAGTCAGCTACGTAGACCGGAACGCGGACCCGGGCTCCGGGCGGCACGACTACCAAAATTCGGCGCTCAGCGAGCTTCGTGGTAAAGCCTTCGTACCAATCGCTTGCCTATGTTCGTCCTCAAGTTCATCTAGCTCCAGGTCCGAGAACAGCGACGAGCGGAATTTGATTGTGACCATGTTGCATTCATAACTGCGCTCGCAGTCGTGTTTTCTACTCCCTTCCTTTGGGGGGACAGCTACATACGAACTCCACAACGAATAGAGATGATGGACGCCGGTCGCGAGCGTCAAAATAGTCGCACTCAATCGCCGCGCACCCTCTGATAAGCCGAAGTCGCACCCTGTCTCACGCGGCGTAGAAGTCGACGGGCCCAGAGGAACTCGGTCGCCAGAATCGCGAGGCCGAGCGGAATGACGACGAATGCGCGGGCGGGCAATACGCTCAGCGCGATGCCAAACGCGAGAACGCTCGCTCCGATCACTGCCACCGCGACCTTGCGCGCGAAACGGAGGGGGAAGTACCGCCAGATGGTTCCAAGCGCGATCCACTTATTCAGAGATCCGTCATCAATGAGTGCCGCGCTGACAGCCTCACCGCACGATAGCCGCATCAAGTAAGAGGCCCGAGGGGCCCTTTTGTTGCCCGGCTATCGATGGGTGGCCCTTGGACGCTGACGGTGCGAATTCGGTGAACAGCCGCCAGATGAAGGCGTCGGAGTTCTCGATCGTTCCCTCAACGGCTCCGGCTTTCGCCGGCACGGCGACGACCACGGTTCCCTGTGCCCAGGCGGTAGTTGAGACTAGCAAGGCAGCAATCAGGGTAGAGATGATGCCAAGACCGGATTTCGTCATCGCGTCAAAAGCTGACTACGAGCGCTTTTCAGCCCAGAATGCATCACAATCGTGGAACTGCCGCCAGTTCGCGGCGGCTTCGTCTTCGAAACTGCTCGCGCTGTGGGTATACCAACCCGTGACGATGCCGACTGCGATCGATAGACGGTTAGAAACGCTCTGATCTTGGCGTGCTACGCGCAAACGCTCGAGAAGGTGGTCTGCTACTACGATGTCATTCAAGTGGCCCAGACTGTTCTGCAGTTGAGCCAGCGCGTGAAAATAGGCCTCTTCTCGCTTCTTTCGGTAAAGCGAGCGAAAGAACTCAGCAGTGTACCGCAGTTTCTTGAGGCTGATCCGCACTTGGTGACGCTCCTCGGCTGAAAGTCTCTTAAAGTCGCGGCCAAGCTTGAGTACCGCCTTGTGCCTCTTGGCCAATACGCGGGCGGCTAGCTTGCGAGTGGGTTCTTCGAGTGATTTCCGGCCATGGTTGCGACCTTGACGATGGCGCTTGGCCGATAGCCATTGGCGCATCCGCGCCAGCAGCGCTGAATAGCGCGGTGACCGAATCGCCCTCGTCGCCCGCGCGTATCCCTTCTCCCTTTCTGCCTCGGCTGCGGCTCGCAATTCGGCCAGCCCGGCGTCTCCAGGTCGCGCGGCTTCAACGGGCGCGAGCAACTCGGAGAGAAAGACATCCCAGTCTCGGGCCGTGCCGAGACTCGTCATGAGCCACTTAGTCTCCCGCTTCAGCCATGCGACCTGGACAGCCGTAATAACTTCCCGGAAGTCCGACACCGCCGATCGCAGGCGCCGCAACGCAACGCGCATTTCGTGAACCCCCTCGGAATCCACACCACTGAGCGCCACCTCTTCGTTCGCTGTTAAATGCTTTAGACACGATGCGAAGACGACAACAACGGTATCGTCAACGCTTGCATTCTTCGCGAGTTCCAACCGCTCCGTCTTCTTGGCTGAGGGCGACTCTTTGGCAACTTCTGACAAATTTTCCCAATTCCCGCCACTAGTTCGCATGATTGTCGCAGCCGCCGCGAGATGGAAGTATAGCTGCCGCCTTCGACGAGTGGCCGGACCGAGCCCTATCGCCGGCCTGATAAACGCAGCCTACCCGCACTATCTGGTTTCTTGTTGTGCATCAGGCGTGCCGTATTTGGGATGCCGTTACCTGGCACAAAGGTCCTGCGTCTCGTGCGATTGTTATGGTCGGTTTTGGTCGTCTTGCCTGATACTGCTCTGTCAAAACGAATGGTTCGCGAAGGACTGCTCTAACTGGGGATACTCCCCGCGCCAATTGGCGTTGTAGAGCAGCTCCGGATTCCGTGCGAGTTCTTGCGCGATGTTCTGACGATGTGCAGCAACCAACAAAAGCTTTGGTCTACCTGATACTGTGGGACGTCGTTGAACCATGGATAGTTCGAGAAGCTAGGCACCTGCGGCGCCCCGATCTAGATCGTGACCTGCACCGAGTCAGAAGAAGCGAGCGCAAGCGCGAACAGTGCCGCGCTCAACCACACAATCGATTTCATCTGAATTGTTCTTGAGCGCGACCTTTGTTTCTCCTCTGCCTGCCATTTGAGAGCTATCGGAGGTCGAAGGCACGCTTAGTGGGCAGAGGCCGCGATTCTGACTGCTCAATTTAGCAATTTCACTCGTGATGAGAGTCTTCTCTTCCGCGATCTTCCTATGCGCTTCCTGAGCAACGGTAAAGTTGGCGGTTGCTTCATCCAATTTCTTTTGAAAGCTACTGACAGTCTCGCGCGCTGAAAGCGTATCCAGAACAGCTTGCGTCCTCGCATTGTAGAGGCTGAGCAATCGCTCCCGCATCGTTGCCGAACGATCGTCTGGACGAGTATTCAGACAGCTTTGCCAGTCGATGTATGCCTGGCGCGCTACGGCTTCATCAAGGATACCTCGGTCCAGGTGCTCCTGAGCGGCGTGAACGTTATCCGTTGCTCCTTCAAGCTGCGTCCGGCACTCGTCCGTACGCTTCTCGCTTGCCGACAGTTGTTCCGTCGCAAGCCTTAGCATTTCGTTAAAGGTCAAGAGACGTGTATCGCAAGGCATGGGAATTATTTGCCTCCATTCATCGGATGACTGCTCTATTTTTGCGCGGCAACGGTCGCTTTGTTCGCTGGTTGCCACGTCGCATCCGGATCGTACGACACCATCGCGCTGGCTATCTGGTCGGTGTTGGGACCCAGATCCTTTTGATAGACCTGACCGTCCTGATCGACGACGAAGGTCATCACTCCTGACGCGCGATAGCTAACAGGATAGGCAACCAGCGCGAAGCCTCCCGTCATCTTGCCATTGACGATATAGTTTCGGGCGCCACCCGGCGCGTTGACTCCTTGACTGGTTAGTATCCGGTAAACGTAGCCGTGAAAGGGATGCGGTTGGCCGTTGGTGTGGTGTTGATAGCCTTCATAAGCCGCTTCAGCGACCAAGGGACCCAGCGGACTTTCCGGCTGCGCGCCTGCTTTGACCTCCCAGTATAGGCCGTCCTGCGTTCCTGCCGTGCTATGGAACTTCTGAGCGTATTGATGCGCCGACGCACCGTCGTGCAGCGTGGAATAATAGTCGCGCTGAGCGTCGGCAATTGCGCCGCAGACTTTGATCACGTCCAGCTCATTGGAGCCGATCCGCCGATATAAGATTTCCTGCTTACCGTAGTCCGTGTCGAAGTACCACTGAGATCCATTTTGCCGCAGAGGTATCGGAGTTGGCCAATTCTCGCTGCCTATGTAGAGGAAGGTTCGTTTGTCGCCGGCAACAGCAAACTGATGCGACGCATGATACTGGGCGGCATAGGAATCCTGTTTGTTCTTGTCGGCAATCGGATCGCCAGACAAAATCAGATCCTGGCCGGACGCACCCAGAATCGCCAGCATCGCCGCCTCATCGTGATTTTGCACGGCTGCGTCGAAAGCGTCGGCCGCCTTCGTAGCCGAACTGAAGGTCTTCTGGCCCGGCTGTTGTGCCAGGACCGCGTGGGCGCTGCCAAGCCCAAGTACGAGGCAGACAGACAAGACTCGGATAGGTTGCCAACCCGTAGTGATTTTTCGACTAGCAACTATTAAGTGAAGCATTGCTTTTTCCCGACGTCGACGATTAGTGGCCATGACCGCTATCTCCCTCATGTCCTGCGCTGCCTCCGGTGCCACCGTGTCCGCTGCTCTCGCCGCCGTGTCCAGTGCTCCTGGCGCCGCCATGTTCACCGCTTTCGCCACCACCGTGTCTTCCGCCTCCGACGCCATAGCTAGTCCTGCCTCGGCCGCTGTCGTCCCAAGCCTCGTGAGCGGGAGCGTAGCCGCCGAATAGACCGGACTGCGGATAACTGCCGTAGCCTCGGTAAACGTTTTTCGAGTAGTAGGTATTCCCTCCGTAGGCCGGACTTGCGTAATAGCCCGACTTTCCGTAGTAGCCCGGACTTCCGTAATAGCCTGAACTCCCATAGTAGCCCGGACTTCCGCCTCCCCAGCCTGACTCATAACAACCCGTCAGAAGGGTTGCGAAGAGCAACACTCCAAGGATCCTCATGTTCCGACTGCCGATGGATCCTTTTTTAATTTTGGCAAGGATGTTCATTTTACCCTCTGATTTCAGCTCGCCTACTAGCCACGGAACAAAGCGGATCTAACCGCCAGACCTCTGGTAGAGTCCTGCACCGATAAGAGCTACACCCAGTGCAAGCGTTCCGGCGCTTAATGCCTGGGGAATCACGTGCGTAGATTGCTCAGTGTTCTGGATTTTCAGATCGCCCAGTTTTACCACGTCCTTGGTCTGTGAGGTCGTGAATACCGGACTCGCGAGTCCCACAATCCCTAACAACGCGAGCAGTGCACCAAACCATGTGATCGATTTCATCAGTGTTACTCCGTAGTGAAGGTTCCGATGCTGTTTGCCGTGCATCGCGTTGCTGACTCTGCTGCTCTAGTTACCGTGGTAACTGGCGAAGTGCGCTATTTTTTCGCGCGCCTCTTTACAACGTTCTTTGCCTTGTCGATCCCGCGCTCCACCACCTCTTTAATCTTGCCGGTAGCTTGGTCCAGCTTTCCCTCGTTCTTCAGACGCCGGTCGTCCGCCAAAACGCCAACTGCTTCTTTCACACGGCCTTTGATTTTGTCGCTTGTTCCACTCATTGCACTGTTCTCCTGGTGGTCAAAACTATTGCTCGAGTTTAATACCCTGCCGTCTGGAGGCGCAGATCGTCTTCGACTGCGCGGACGCCCGGAACCGAATGCGCTATCACCGCGGCCTCCAGGTTCCGCGCCCCGTTTGGGATGGTCCCAGTCAGCCGCACGACCCCGTTCCTAACCTCCAGGCCGATGTCTCTGAAACCGCGCTCGTCGAGAGCCTTTCTGACCTCGCGCTGGATCTCGTCGTCGCTCGCATTCACAGCTTGCTGCTTCGCGCTCGGCACCACTTGAAGTTCGTTCGCCACGCGCTTTACTCCGCTGACCTTGAGGGCGTCGGCCTCCGCGGCGGCCTTCGCGTCCTGGGAGGACACGATCCCGAACAGCGTCACCACCCCGTCCCATGAGTCGAGATCGATTTCGAGTCCAGGAACGTTGCCATCGGCTATCAAGCTCATCCTCACGGCCGACGTGATCCAGATATCGCTGGCCGTGTCCCAAACTCCGTAGCCCTGCCGGGGCTGCTGCGGTGTGTGCGCACGCCAGATCTCCTCATCGGCCAGGGTGTCGGGACTCTGGATCTCACTGGCGACGCGGCTGACACCCGGCACAGCGGCCGCATCCTCGACGGCGCGCAGGTGAGCGCTCAAGGTCTTTGCGGTTCCGCTTAGTAGCACCACGCCGTGGTTCACTGACTGCACATCGATATTGCTGCTCTTAAGTGAAGGATCGGCCTGTAACGCCTGTTCGACCCGTTGCTTGAGGTCGTCATCAGACACTTGCATCGCCTTCTCATGCTGTGGGGCGACGACCTGCAGCAGGTTGCGCACCTTTTGAACGCCGTCGACTTTCCGAGCGATGTCCTCGGCCTTCGCCTTCTCTTCAGCGGAGTGCACCTTGCCATACAGGGTGACTTGGCCGAGGACGGTGTCCACCTTAATGGCGGTCCCGCTCACCCCGTCCGTGGTCAACAGGGCCAGCTTGATTTTAGTGGTGATCCAAGCGTCCGGGGTCGCTGCTCCCACCGGCGCGGCCAGCGCGGCGCCCAACACCAGCGCCAGGACACTGTACCTAATCCAAATCCACGACGGTCGGTGCATGATTCTTCTCCTTGATCGAAGGACACTTACCGCATCATTCCGCCACCCATCAGCCCGCCGCCCATCACCAGCCAGACCACCAGGACGATAAGCACGATGGTCAGCAGGCTCATTCCGCCGCCGCCATAATAGCCATTGCGATATCCGTACTAGCCTCCGCCTCCGCCGAACAGGAGGATCAGCAGGATTATCAAAAGCAACATAGGGCACCTCCCAAATCAGTTATTGTGTCCTGGTGCCTTCAAGAGGCTGCAGCTGAGAGCGAACGTGGACTATAGAGCTGGGCTACTTTTGGAAATTGCGGCGCACCAGCTCTTGCCAACGAGTCATTCGACTTATGCGATGGGGCACTAATCGAACTCTCGAGCTTATCCAAGCGCACAATCATCTGCCGACCTTGACGAATAAGCAGACGCTCGCGCTCGAACTCGGCTATATGTTCGCTGACTCTTGGCCGTGAAGCACCCACCAGGCCAGCCAAATCCTTGTGGCTGAGGAAGACTCGCAAGAGCGTACCGCGGGAGTCTTTGACTCCGAAGATCGAACACAATTGAAGAAGCGTAAACAAAAGGCGCTCGCGAAGGTCGAGGCTCCCTCCGAAGAACCGATACCACTGCATCAGATTGTTTTCGTGAAATTTTCTTAAATCAGACCTGGGCGCGTCCTTGGTGATGTCGTCGAATTGGTCCCAGCTCACACTGCCGACCCTGCAATCGCTATGAGCCTGGCATCGAAAATGCCACCGGCTGACTGGGAGAGAAACGAACTGCGGGATTGGACCTGGCGCAAGTAAAGCTATGGTTACACGCTCGCCAGACGCGTTCAGGCAAGTGATCTTCGCGACGCCCCTCAGCAGGATATGGACACCTGCCGCGAGCTCCTCTTCAGGAAGGACAACCTCGCGCCTACTGAAGTTTGCCGAATTGATGGCGATCGCAAGCTTGTGCAATGCGACGGGTGACAGAAACGACAAGGATTTCAACTGATTCAAAAAATCGAAGTCGGTGGGAGCCGCGTTTTTCTGTCTCTCCATTTTGCTTTCCTTTTCCTGCGACCAAAATGCCTATCGGGTGTAACGCAAGGACCATACCAATCGTCTGCGCTTGCAGAGTGACCCTTCGCGAAGTTTGAGCGCCCGAATTGCGGATGAAATCGGTAAGCGGCTTCTTGCGCCTCAAAAAATGTATTCGATGGAACCAGTCTGAGTTCTTTTGGATACAGAGGATCGGGCGCGAGAGAAGCAGGAATCTCTCTTGGATCGAAGACCGACGACCATCGAGCGAGACGGATCTGAGTGCGTCGGAAGAGCGGAACGGCCGCCGCCCTTCTCGTCCGATCTCGCTGTCCGATTATTCGGTTTCCGACTGCGATTTGAGTTGTTGGATCTGCTGGCGCTGATTTTCGATTTCCTGCTGTTGCGACTGTACCTGTGCCTGGGTCTGCGCGTTGGCGTTTTCCTGGTTTTGCATCGAATTGCCAACTACGTAGCCTGTACCGCCGCCCACAACACCGCCGATCGCGGCGCCCGCGAGAGGATGGCCTACGGCAGCACCTACGATTGCCCCGGTACCTGCGCCCAAGGCAGTGCCGCCGAGGGTGCCTTCTTCACGAGTCGAGAGCGGCTGGCCCGAGCATCCTGCAAGAACGAGCGTTCCCGCCAGCGCCAAACTCATGATTGCTGCTAAACCTTTGCGCATGATGAGATCCTCCTCCATCTTTCAGAGACTACACCCCTATATAACCGTGCATTTTCTATGCCTCACATACGTGAGTACATGCCAGCAGGATCATCAGGCGAAATAGCTTAGACAAGGTATGGTCTGCGAGGGAAAACTATTTGCGTCTCAAAAAATGTATTCGATGGAACCAGCCTGAGTTCTTTTGGAGATATATTTTCCGGGGGCCGAAAGGGCCTGCCTTTGCATGTCGTTGTTGATTTCAGGCGCGACGGTAGATTCCGAAGAGCGCCTTCTGGATCGTTGGGAAGAGCCTGCGCTCCTCATCGTCGATCGCATCGTCCAGGGTGACGGCGAGTCCGCTCAGCGCCCGTCCTATCTCGCGCGCCTGTGCTTCAGTGAGACGGTCCGCGGCGGCGTTGGCGATCGCGCCAATGAGCGTTCGCAGTCGGTCGTGGTATGCGCGGATCTTGCGGCCCGCATCCGGCGCGCGAGTGCCTTGCTGCTCCAGCCACGGCAGTAACTCTTTGTCTTCGGCGTCGAGGTGGTGAGAAAGGATTGGTTCGATCGACACCCATAATTTGGCGGCATCACGCCTGAGCTCGAGTGACTCCGGATTGCGCTCAAGACGCAACCCTGCGAGCGCCATGTCGAGCAGTCGTGAACTCAGTTGCGAATCTTCGCGATTGAGTTCCTCCGAGAGACTACGGATTTCCATGTCGATGCGAACCGGATTCTTAACACTAGATTCTTCCGCGGTCAGCATGGACTTCGCCTCCGCTGGATTCGTGGTTGGTCCGTCGACTTGCTGCGCCTGCAAAAACGATCGCAGCACCTGTCCGAATCGTTCGACCGACAATGGCTTCGAAACGTAGTACTGAGCGCCATTTGTGCGCGCCCGTTTCTCGTTGGCGTCGCTTTGCCTGCCGGCGATGTAGAGCAAAGGGATACCGGAGAAGTGTTTACGAATCTGCGTGAGCATCCAGCCACGTTCATTTTCTTCGACCGCCTGATCATCGAGTATCGCTAGTCGCACATTTGGCTGGGTAAATACCTTGTGACTCATGTAGTCGTCGGCGCCCACCCGAACCAGCCTCCATGGCCGCTTGACGATTCCGCGTACGAGATCTGCCAACCCTTCGTCATCAGAGAGGAGCAGCAAAGCCGGCGTCAGGCGTGTTTCTTCCAAATCAGTGTTCACTTCAATTGATTGCCGTGTTGGCCGCATCTGTGGTGGTGCTTAAAGCGTGCCAGCTCAATTGCTCCGGCAAAACGCCGCTCGAATTCGTACAATTTTGATTTTCCGGGGACAAATGCTAAAGAAAATTTGTCCGCGCCGAGTGTGGTTTTGAACCCGCGTGGTGCCTTTCGAGTCGGTCCCAACGAATGAAAACGAACCCGAACACCAACTCACCGCCAACGGTTTCTCTGCCCGACGGGGGGCCACGCTATTTTCACTTGCTATGGGAGACGGAACTCGACGAGTTACGTCCGGTCCTGGAGTCCGTCCAGAAGCATCGCAACCGCGTGCTGGAACACTGGTACCAGCTCTACGTGCTGCACTTTGCCGACCGCCGCGCGCTGACGAAGACGGAATTCATCGAGATCTTCGGCAGCGAACTCGATGCCACGCTCAAAGATCTACTCCACAAAGACATGGACCATTTCGCCGCCGATATCACGCGAATCGGGGAACAGCTAGCCGAACGCGGCGTGCCATTCTCGGAGCTGATCGTCTCGATGCACCTGTTCGAGGAGAGCGCTGCCACCGTGTTTCCGTCGGTTCCCCCACTAACGCCGCGGACATACCAGTCGTTCGACAAGCTAAGTCACATCCGAATGATCGTGCTCGCGGATACCTACTTCCGATCGAAGACCGCCGTCTCCGGAGCGCGAATCTCGGCGCTCGAACGCGAGGCAGGAGTGATTCCAAATCATTCTCGTAGCTCGTTTCACGGGATGGTCGGAGCCAGTGCGGCGATGCGGCAGCTGTACGACAAAGTGGATGCGGCCGGCGTCACGCGCGGCACGATTCTAATCGTCGGCGAGAGCGGCACCGGCAAGGAGCTGGTAGCACGCGCCATACATGAGTGCGGCCCCCAGCCGACTGCGGAGTTTGTCGCGCTCAACTGTGCGGCCATACCCAAGGACCTGATTGAAAGCGAGCTCTTCGGATACAAGCGCGGCGCGTTCAGCGGGGCGAACGCCGAATACCTGGGGCTGTTCCGCGCGGCCGACCGGGGAACTCTGTTCTTGGACGAAGTCACGGAAATGAGTGCCGATACGCAGAGCAAGCTGCTGCGCGCTATTCAGGAGCGCAAAGTGCGTCCAGTAGGCTCGACCAGAGAGATTGCAGTGGATGTACGCCTGATCGCTTCGACCAACCGCGATCCTCAGGAGGCGGTGAAGTCGGGGCGGCTTCGAGAAGACCTCTACTACCGTCTTCAGGCGAGCGTCATTCAGGTACCGCCGCTTAGAGAGCGCCTTGAGGATGTTCCGTTCCTGGTCGAGCACTTCATCGAGCTCTTCAACGCCAGGCAAACGCGCGCAGTTCCGGTCACAGGAGCCGGGGACGACGCTATCGAGGCCATGCGACTGTATTCGTGGCCGGGCAACGTGCGAGAACTTGCCAACGCGATCGAGACCGCGTTTACGTTCAGCCGCTCGCAGGTGATCCGGTTGCAGGACCTGCCGGCCTCGATCTCCGGTTCGCGCGCCCCCGAACGCGCACCCGCCCGGAAGAAACCGGTTGGCACGTTCGCCGATGCCGAGCGGGATCTTATCCAAGGCGCGCTCGAGGCGACAGAAGGCAACAAACTGCAGGCTGCCAACCTGCTCAAGATCTCTCGCAAGAAGCTCTACGCGAAGATCGAAAAGTACGGTCTGTAGAGGAAACGTGGATTGTGTCGGATAGTTTCGCGATCGCTTAGTCTTGGTTCCGGACATGGCGCATAATTTTTCGTAGCCAACCGTTGTCGATCGGGCCGGTTTTCGACGGACCTGCGCCGGCTGGCGTCACAAATGCTCAGGGGTGGCGCGGTGGCCGGTAATCTGCACGATGTGAATGCGGTAGAAGCACGGCGCCAGCTGGCGTTCTGTATCGCCGACTATCGTTCTCGCGTAAGCGGGCTCCCACCAGATAGCGTTGCGTTGCAGGAGTTTTTTGCGGGCGTATTCGCGAGCATCGCGCCACTCGGGAAAATCCGGCATTTCCTCAAATTGACCGAAGATGACGACACTTACCCATTGCTGCGGACTTACCACCTCGTCAACTTCGACGCAGACGTTGGGGTTGGCGCGCATCCATTCGATCTTTTGCCCGAAGGTACAGAAGCTATATAGATACTCGTCGTCGTATGCGAAATAGAGCGGCACGATGTATGGCATGGTCTCGTGGGCGCACGCCAATCTACCGAGACGCGAACGCGCCAGCAGGTCCAAGCTCTCCTTCCTGCTTAGTTCTCGGATCACCACGGCTATGACTCTCCTACCTAAGCTATAACTAGCGATTGTCGTGCCATGTCATAACGGAGGTGAAGTGTATCCGATCGCGCCATCTGCCATACCTGGCAGCCCGATTGCTCAGTGAGGTGGTTCGAAGTGACGATCGAGTTGTGTTGAAAGAGGCAACAAAACTTCCAATGGCGGTCTCTGAACCGTTCAGCGGCCTCAGTGGCGACGAGGCCGCGCAGCGCCTGAAGATCTACGGACCGAACCGCCTTGTGCGGGCAGCGCGCGGCGCGGCAATCCTGGCCTTTATCCGAACCGCCGCGGACCCGATGGCCGTAATGCTGGCTGCCGCCGCAACGATCTACTACGCACTTGGCGAACGGACCGACGCCTACGTCCTGTTCGCAGCGATCGTACCTGTCCTTGCCGTCGACGTAGTCCTGGAGGCACGCTCGCGCACCGCCCTCAAGAAGCTTGCTGGCGTCGTCGCGCCTCGCGCACGGGTGATTCGCGGTGGCTTCCAGACCGTGATTCCGACTGCGGACCTTGTGCCCGGGGATCTGCTGGTAATGAAGGAGGGCGACGTCGTTCACGCCGACGCTGTTGTGCGTTCGAGTTCCAATCTCGCGCTCGACGAATCGCAGCTCACTGGCGAAGCAGAACCGGTTTCGAAACGGCCATACGAAATACCTGTCATAGCAGATGCACCGGCGGCCAGCCGCGTATATGCGGGTTCACGCGTGCTCGAAGGCCAGGGGATTGCCGAGGTAACCGCAACGGGGGAACGCACCCGCTACGGCGATCTGGCTCGACTGGTCGCCGACGTCGGCAGGCGTCCGACCCCGCTTGAGCGCAAAATTGCGCGGATAGTGCGCTGGATGGTGGGCGTGGCGGTTGCCGTTTCGGCACTGCTGTTCGTCTTGCGAATGCTCGGCGGCGCGCGAGCGGGAAATGCGTTCCTGTATGCGGTCAGTCTCGCGATGTCTGCCGTTGGCGAAGAGTTTCTGCTGGTGCTGACGATGTTCCTGAGCCTGGGAGCATACCGCCTGAGTCGGCATGGAGTCCTGGTGCGCCGGTTGGCCAGCGTCGAAACGCTCGGCTCAACTACGGTCATCTGCCTCGACAAGACCGGGACTCTGACGGCCGGCGAGTTCGTGCTCGAGGCGCATCTGCCGCTGGGGCCGGAGATTTCGGAGGACGACCTGCTCGAGGCGGCCGCGCTCGCATGCGAGCCTCAGGCCGCCGACACGATGGAGAGAAAAATTCTTGCCCACTGCACTGAACGTGGGATCAACGTCGATGCGCTTCACTCGCGATGGCGCCTGGTTCATGACTATTCGTTCGATCCGATTGGCAAACACATGTCACACGTCTGGAGCCTTGATGAGGGCGGCGGCGTCGCAAAGCGAATCGTCGCTAAGGGCGCGCTCGAGGGAATAATCGAGCATTGTGATCTGGCGCCGGCGGAAATCGCACGCGCAGAGAGTGAGAATGCGGAGATGGCGCGGCGCGGAATGCGAGTGCTCGCCATTGCTGGACGCGATGCGGGAACGGGCGGATTCACGGGCGTGCGCGCGTCGGACGAGCGCGGGTTTCGTCTCTTCGGCCTGCTCGGGTTTCGCGATCCTCTGAGACCTGGGGTCCCGGACGCGGTTGCGCAATGCCAGCGCGCGGGCGTGAAGCTAAAGCTGATTACCGGCGACCACGCGCTCACGGCGCATGCAATCGCCGACGCCGCCGGAATCGCGCACAGCGACGATGGCATCGTCACCGGTGTGCAACTCGACAGTGTGGACAAAGCAGCCTTCGACCGGCTGGTCTGCTGCGGCAGCATCTTCGCGCGGATCCGCCCGGAACAAAAGTATGCGATCGTCGAGGCGCTGCGGCGCTCGGGCGAGGTCGTCGCGATGACTGGCGACGGGATAAACGACGCGCCGGCACTGCGCCGTGCGGATATTGGCGTCGCGATGGGTCAGCGCGGAACGGAGGTCGCACGCGAGGCCGCGGACATCGTGCTGCTCGAGGACGATTTCTCCGCGATGGTCGCGACGATTCGCGAAGGCCGCATTCTGCTCGACAACATTCAGCGCGCATTCCTTTACCTGGTCGGTTTCAAGGTGATGCTGGTGTCGCTCACCTTGTTGGCTCCTATCTTTGGCCTTCCGCTGCTGCTGTTACCGGTGAATCTGGTCTGGCTGGAAATGATCGTACATCCTGTCTCCGCCCTCGCTTTCGAGGGTGAGCCTGCGCTCGATGACGTCATGCGGCGGCCGCCCCGTCCACCGGCTTCACCAATCGTCGAGCGACCGGCTGCCATTCGCGCTGCTCTATGCGGGGCTCTCCTGACAGCTGTGGCACTTGCGCTCTTCGCACTTCGCCTCGGCGAGGGAGTGAACTATGCGCGCAGCGTCGCGATGGTCGTGGCCGTGGTGGGAAGCCTGTTTCTCGTCTGGGCTGAGTACACGGGGACCCGCCGATGGTGGCGGGTTCGCGCGCCGGAGCAAGGGCGATTTTGGATTGTGATTTTCGTCGTAGCCGCCAGTCTGCCGATATTCATGCTGACGCCGCCGCTGGCCAAGCTGCTGATGATCCGCCCGATCGCTTCCATCGATTGGGGTATCGCAATTTTGGGCGCGATAGTCGCTGTGTGTTGGCGCACCTTCGGCACGGCCCCTTCGTCCTGAGCCCTGCACATCGGCACTTTCGCCGATACTGAGCGTGAGCTGATCGCTCGGGCGCTCAAGAGTACCGACGGCGAGGTGGACGCAGCGGCTCCGGGTTAGGATCTCGCGCAAGAAGCGCAAGGACGTTACGCGAAGATCGAAGAATACGGTCTATAGAGACCGCTTCCGGTATCGGGTGGTGTGTCCATCGGCGTCATCGGACTGTTTCACTGATGCTTTCGGTCAAGCTCTGTCGGGGCTCCCGACTCCTCTGCTCCCAGCCTAACTGCGGTCTTAACTCGGCCATGGGTGGCACGGGTGATGCTCATCTCATGCGTTATCTTAAGGGAGAGCACTATGAACGAGAAGTCATTTGTTCGCGAAGTTGCCGAGCTCGCCGATTGCGATGAGCGCCGGGCCGAAGCCCTGACTTTTGCTGTGTTCCAGGAGTTGCGCGATCGGCTTACGCCCAATGAGGCCACCAAGGTTGCCGCGCAGCTTCCGACATCACTGAAAATGCTGTGGATGTCGTTTGATCGGCCCGATCGCCACGTCCGGCGTGTTCATGAGCTCCAGTTCCTCCGCGACGTCGCGCGAATGGCTGCACTCGAGACCGAGGGTAAAGCTGAGCAAGCGGTCGTCGCGGTATTCAGCGCGCTGCAGGATGCTTTGGGAAGTTCGACCGGGACTACCGGAGCGGCAGGACATGTTATGAGCCAACTTCCTACCGATCTCAAGAAACTATGGCTGGCCGCGGGCGGCCGACTTTAAATGAACACGAAGGGACGGCGATGGCGATAGAATTGCCAGAACAATCGACTACTACCGCCCGCAGGTGTCGACTAGTCCACCCCATTCGGGATCGTCATGGTAACGTCCCCTTCGGGGAACTCCCGCTTCGGTGTGCGCGAGAAACGGCGAAAGGACGGCCTTTCCCTGTAAATCTGAAGAGTGCCTTGCACACGCGGCCAATTAAAACGCACCAGCGACTCGTCGGTTCGCACGTCGATTCAATCAATCCGGCAGCACCGGATCTTCTATTTTCACGGACAGACGTCAGTCCGAAGTGGGACCGGAGATTTGTTCTTGCCGCCGCGTTCTTCGCGGGTTGCCTAGCGCTCGTAGCGTAAGGTGGTCGCCTTTTAACCCGTTCTCGAGTACTCTCTCCCGGCCGTTCATTCGACGTACTCCAAGTCTACAATTCGGCTGCTCTCACCAATAAAGCGAGGCTCACAGATTGCGGCAACGGTTACTGCCAGGGTCTCCGCATCGACCTCGCTCTTGCGGCCGGATCCTTTCTCGCGCTGGACTTCTCGAGCGATGTCGTTGAGCGACAGGATTGCAACCACGTGTCCACCTAGATCGATCACGGGTAGGCGGCGCACCTGATTGATTCTCATCAGAGCTTCAGCCTGCGCGATGTCGTCCTCGACGTGACAGCAGACGGGCTTGCGGGTCATCACGCTGGATAAGGTGATCGCGAGCGGCGGTTTGCCTTGGATGTAGGTGGCCATCGCGATGTCGCGGTCGGTAACAACGCCGACCAGAGCACCGTCTCCATTACTTGCGATCACCGGGATGAAGCCGCAGTCGCGTTCCCACATGAGCCGGGCTGCGCGATTGGGTGTGTCGTCGACCTTGCACACTTTGACTTCACGAGTCATCAGTTGCTCGACCTTCATTGAAATTCCCAAGTACGCCGCGGACCCTTAGTCCGGCGGCGCGATGCTTGATTACACAACCTCTAACCAGCCTTCTTATCGCCGTCCGGCTTCTTTGCTTCCCCGCTCTGGATCTGAACCTTGACCTCTTTCGGCAACGCCTCTTCGGGCATCGGTGCTGTTAATTCGACGACGCCGTCATGGAAGGTAGCTTTCAGATCTTCGGCCTTCATCCCCTCGGGCAGACTGATAGCGCGCTCGAACGAGCCGTAGCGGAACTCGCGGCGGAAGAAGTCGCGCTTTTTGGTCTCATGTTTTTCCTCGCGCGAGCCTCTGACGGTCAAAACGCCGCTGGCGACCTTGACATCAACGTCTTTCGGATCGACGCCGGGCAGCTCAACGCGAACGGTGAACTTATCGCCGTCCACATACGATTCCATCGCCGGTCTCAGTGAAGTCGATTGCCACTCCTTGAATAGCCCGCCACGCTCGAAGCCGAACCGCTCGAGCAGGTCGTCGAACTCATGCCTAAGTATCTCCAGGTCTCTTGATGGATTCCATTTCTCCAGCAATGTCATTGTACTTACCTCCTTGGTTTTTCGTTCGGGCTGTTTGCCCGGGTAAAGTATTTATCTCTTGCGCCGAGACGTCCGCTTATTCCGCGACGACGGACGCGTGGCCTGGTTCTCAGGCTCCCCCGATGCGAGTGGTTCACGAGCATAAGTCGTCAACTGTTCCTCGGGATCGGTGGTCTGATATTCGCCTTCCGTAGGAGCCTCCATTTCTTCAGGAAGGGTCCATTGGTGATCGAACGGGGCAATCGTTGTTCCTTCACCCCAGCCGCCTCTCGTGCGATGGAGCTGTTGCTGGCAGTCGACGCAGTACGATGCGCAGGGAATCGCCATCAGACGCTCGATCGGAATTGCGCCGCCGCATCTCAGGCATCGGCCATACTTGCCCGCGTCAAGCCGTGTGAACGCTTCATCGAGGTACCTGAGTTCCTCTTCCGCGCGCGCGATCAGTCCTGCGTGAGTCTCGATCTCCTCGGTCGTTCTCGCCGAATCCATCTCGTCGGTCGGCTCTGAGTCGGACTCTTGCTCCTGGTCTCTACGGAGATTCTTTATTCGCTGCTGGGCTTCGTTGCGAAGCCGGGTCAGCAATTCTCGAAGCATCTCGCGACCCTCGGTCCGGTCGGTCTTTACCCCGGCGCTCATCTTTCGCATTCTCCTCGCCCGTGTTGGGAGTCTCGTTCACTCCGGAAGAGCCGTAGCGCGCTGCTCTTTTTCTTGTCGCACTTCCGTTCGGAACGCAGCCCTAGTCAACTGCGTACCTAACCGTCAGCCTGTTATCGACTTCGGAAACGCCGGGCGCGGCCCAAGCCGCAGTCTCAGCCTCGTCTAATTCGGCCCAGGAGCGGACAGTTCCGCGAAGAATGACCTTACGGTCGTCAGCCTCTATCGAGATCTGGCGTGCGTCGATCTGTGCGTTGCGTTCAAAAGCCTGTTCAATCTGATTGCGGACGTCTGCCGGTATCACCTTGGGCACTATGGCGATCGTATTCGTAACTGCTTTCACACCCGCCAGGTGCCTGACAGCGCTCTCAGCTGACGATTTCTGATAGTACCAGTCAACGTTCCCTTCCAAGGTGACCCAACCGTGCTCCACAATGACCTTAACCCGGTCGGGAGGTATGGTCGTGTTGATCTTAAGTGCTAATGCTGCGGCCTGAGCGATATCGGTGTCAGTCCGTTGGGTGCTAAGCCTTACTTCGATGTCGTTGGCCAATCCCGCTACGCCCGCGACGCGCTTTGCAACCCGCTCCGCTCGCCACTTTTCGTAGTAGTTGGATACTTGGCCAGTCAGCGTGATCACGCCATTCTTTCCGGCAACGCCAATGTCGCTGGCGACAACGCTCGGATCCCACCGAAGTTCCATCTCAACATCACGACGCAATTCGTTGTCAGTTTTCATATCCATTCGCCCCTTCATGGAAGAAGACTTTCGCGAGCCTCCTACTGGAAATGCGGTCCTTGCACGACATGTGCTGTCCTCGCAACTCAACCAATGCGCCGCAGTTGTTACGCGGCCTGTGCCTGAATGATGCGGTGGCGTGGAGCGCAGACCGATGCCAGGAGTCCTGTGATTTCAGCGTCGCTGACTTGGCGCGTCGTTCTCATCTCCGCCTCGCGCGCGCCTTCACGCGCGATATCGTTGAGCGAAATCAGCCCGACGGGGTGTCCCTTGGCATCGAGGACCAGCAATCGATGGATCTGCTTTTCCTCCATCAACTTTTCTGCCGCGGCAATATCGTCCTCGGGGGTGCACGAAAAAACCTGTTTCGACATTGCGCTGGTAACTGGCGCGCCGGTGAGAGGCAGTCCCTGGATGTACGCGTTCATGCAGATATCGCGATCGGTCAACATTCCGATGGCGCGGCCTTCCTTGTCCACCACTGGGACGCAACCGATATCGCGTTCCCACATCATCTGCGCGGCTGTATTGAGGGTGTTGTACTCTGCGCAGCACTTGACGTCCGTAGTCATTAGATCTTTCGCTTTCATCGCTTTCGCCTCCGTTGTGAGGTCGCAGAGCCCAGCGACCGGAATCGCCAGGCTCGCGACGGTTGCTACTTCTTGGAAATCTCGACCTTCTTTTCGGCTTCGGCCTCGATCGGCGCCTTTTTGGCCACAGTCTCCTTCGCTAGCAAAACGGTGATCTCGATCACACCAATTCCAATTTTTACGTGCTTAAAATTCTCGTCCCTGTCTTGTTTGAGCAAGCAGCGCGCCATCCAAATTCAGGCGATTAAGACTCAAACTCCGCCAAGCGATGTAGCCGATCGCGGCACGACCTCATGTCCTCTGCCGCCTATGGACGCAGTGAACGTCCGAAGGTGGCGCTGCCGCGACGTCGGCGATGGCTGCGCGGCTGGCGTCGTGAGTCAAAACCACTGGTGGCAGGGGGGCGTCCACCACGGGGTCGCCCTCGTAAGAGGGTCTGGCCGGCTTGGCACGGTAGTAGCTCAGAGGCCATCGAGGACTCGGAGAGATGCCCGTAAATGTCGTCAGAACCCCCGAAGAGGAAATCGTATGGAGCGCGCAAAGGCGCGCGCTCGCGAAGAATATCCAGATGCGACGGGCAAGCGCTTTTATCGGATCGTCATGGCCATCTACAAGAAGATGGCTCACTACCAGCCACGTTCGTTCCCAGCGAACGCCAGGAGAATTCGATGAACAAGGGACTCGTACGAAGTTTGGATCGACGTGGGTCGCGCTCAGACAGGAGTCCGCCGGTCGCCCAAAAGCAAAAGTTTAGCGATCCGTCGATATGCGACCGTTGCGGAGCAGTTTACTCGGGGAAAAGCTGGCGGCGAGGCCCTCGGCTGGCGCGCGAGGTCGTGGACAAGGCGCCGTGGGTGACATGCCCCGGATGTGCGCAGGCAGCGGCCGGCGAGTATCACGGTCGGGTGCTGATCACGGTAAGCGACAACGCGAGTCTGGAAGCTATCTCGGCTCGGATCGCCAACGTCGAGCAGCGCGCGCAATTCACGCAGCCCGAACGACGCATCGTCGCGAGCAACTGGAACGGCAAGACTCTCGAAGTCCTGACGACTTCGCAGAAGCTCGCGCATCGCATCGCGCGCGAGGTCGAGAAGGCCTTCGGTGGACGCGCACACTTTTCGTGGTCCGATGACGACGGCAGCCTGCTGGCCACGGTGGAAATCGCGCAAAAGCACGCGCAAGCGAAAAAAGCGAAATGATCGAATCCACATTTCAACGACTTGTGCGGAATCTGGCGGCATCTCGTCCACGGCGACAAAGGTATGTTGTTGTGCTTTTTCTCGGCGCGGCAGCTCTTTTGGTGCCCGTCACGTTACTCCAGGCCGCGTCGAGCGCCGCTTCAGAGGCGGTCTGTAACGTCAACGCCGATTATGCCCTGGGCGTCGAAGACTATCCGGAGGCAATCCGCCTGCACGAAAAAGTTTTGCGGCAGGATCCGAACGATGCGCTCGCCCATTATCACCTGGGTTACGCGTACGGAATGAACCACGATGCGGCGGCGGAGTTACGCGAATACCATCGGGCGAGAGATCTAGGGCTGCGCGAATGGGATCTCTTCCTCAACCTCGGTCTTCTTTACATGGAGCGTCATGAGCTTCCCGACGCAATCAACGCTCTAACAATCGCGACAAAGCTCAATCCCCAGCGCAGCGAAACACACTTCAATCTGAGTCTCGCTTACGAGCGCGCGGGACTTCTGCCGGAAGCGCGGAGAGAAATTTTGGCGTCGCTGACGCTTGAGCCTGATCAACCAGATGCGCAAAACACTCTGGCGGTGATTTACGCGGAAATGGGCAACTATCAGGATGCTCGCGCCGTCTGGGTGAAGCTGACTAGCACTGATCCAGCTTATCTGCCTGCGCGAAAGAACGTAGCTATCGTTGACCGAGTGGTTACGGATGGCGGGTCGCCACTTCGCCTGAACACGATCGCTGAATTGACGGAAAATCCTCGATGAGTATGGAAAATACTGCCGCGAAGCCCGAAAGAGGGATCCTGTTATGGTTTACCTAACAGACAAGCGTCTTCGGATGGTTCGTGATCAGATTGCGGCGCGCGGTGTGCGCAATCCAGCAGTGCTCGAGGCTATGCGACGTGTACCACGCGAGGCTTTCCTCCCGGATGAACTCGCCGAGTTCGCGTACCAGGATACTCCCTTGCCGATCGAGGCCGACCAGACTATTTCGCAGCCCTATATCGTCGCCCTCATGATCGAAAGCGTCGAGCCACGCGCGAGCGATCGCGCTCTGGAGATCGGTACCGGCTCCGGATACGCAGCCGCCGTGCTCTCGAAAGTGGTGAGCGAGGTCTACACCATCGAGCGGCACGAGCAACTCGCCAAGCTCGCGACGAGACGTTTGCACAGCTTGGGATACTCGAACGTCAAGGTTCTTAATGGGGACGGCACGTTGGGTTGGCCCGAGCATGCTCCCTACGACGTGATCATAGTGACCGCCGGCGGTCCCCAGGTGCCCAAGGCGTTGCTGCAACAACTCGCGATTGGCGGCCGCCTGATCATTCCGATAGGCGATACCTCACGACTGCAACGCTTGATTCGAGTTACCCGGAGCAGCCAGGACCGGTTCGAGGACGAGGATCTGGGCGAGGTTCAATTCGTCCCACTAATCGGCGCAGAGGGTTGGGACGCTGGCGTCGCAGAGGCTGGCCGCGCCTCCACCCAGCGCAGCCGTCCGGGGACGATCGCCCAGCTGATCCGCGAGACAGCGGAGCCTATCGCGGACATCGACCAGTCCGACATCGCCCCTCTGCTGGACCGGATAGGCGATGCTCGAGTCGTCCTGCTCGGCGAGGCGACCCACGGAACCTCGGAGTTCTACCGGATGCGTGCCCGAATCACCAAAGAACTGATCATGCGGCACGGTTTCAATTTCGTTGCGGTCGAGGCCGATTGGCCCGATGTAGCGCGAATTAACCAATATGTACGCCATGCTCCGGTGCAGCAGGAACAATGGAAGGCCTTTGCCCGGTTCCCGACCTGGATGTGGCGAAACCATGAAGTGTTGGATCTGGTCGAGTGGATCCGCGCCTGGAACGTCGAGGTATCGGAACCGGAGCGCCGTGCATGCTTCTACGGACTGGATCTGTACAGCCTCTTCACGTCGATCAATGCGGTTATCACCTATCTGAGCAGCGTCGATCCCGAGATGGCCGCGGTCGCGCGACGCCGGTACGCATGCCTGAGTCCGTGGGAACAAGATCCCGCGGTATACGGGCGGGCCCTGCTCAGCGGGCGTTATCGAGACTGTGAAGCCGCAGTTGTCGCGATGTTGCGCGACATGCTGAATCGGCGGATCGAGTACTCCCAGCGCGACGGCGATCGCTTCTTCGACGCCGCTCAGAACGCTCGCCTTGTGGCAGCGGCAGAGCGCTACTACCGCGTGATGTATTACGGGGCCGTCGAGTCATGGAATCTGCGCGATCAACACATGTTCGATACCCTGGAGCGGCTGCTGGAGTTCCACGGTCCCGGCAGCAAGGGAATCGTCTGGGCACACAACTCACATGTTGGCGACGCGACAGCAACCGAGATGGGCGCGCGCGGCGAGCATAACGTCGGACAGTTATCTCGCGCACGATTTGCCGAGTCGGCCTTCCTGGTTGGCTTCGGCACCGACCACGGAACCGTCGCTGCCGCCTCGGACTGGGATGGGCCGATGGAGGTTAAGCTCGTACGGCCATCCCACGAGGCTAGCTATGAACGTCTGTGCCACGACTCCGGGCTCAAAGCCTTCATGTTGCATTTGAGAGATCCGGCGAGACAGGCGGTTCGCGACGAACTGGAAGCTGCCCGCCTGGAGCGCGCAATCGGCGTCATCTATCGACCCGAATCCGAGCTCCAAAGCCACTATTTCCAGGCTTGTTTGCCCCGGCAGTTCGACGAGTACATCTGGTTCGACGAAACCGGCGCGGTCTCACCACTCCCATCGGTCATCGTACCAGGTGTCCCGGAGACCTATCCGTTCGGTGTCTAACTCTCGATGAGAGATGCCGAGGAAAATCATGTGACTGCGAATATCGGGAAAGTGTTGAGCAAGCTCGACTGGATGCGCGAACAACGCATCTGGCCCAATGGCATGCGATACCTATGGACCGACGCTTTCGGCGTCGTTCTGTTGGTTTCGCTTTACCACGAGCTGAGGCAGAACAAGTTCCTCGATGAAGCTCAGCGGGTAGTCGAAGATGTCGAGGGCGTCCTCGGGCGCCGGCGCGGTTTCCGAATCGGCGAGGCTGCGGATCGCGATGGCCAGTACTTTCACTATCTGGCAATGTGGATATTCGCGCTAACTCGCCTCGGCAAGATAGTTCCCGAATACCGTGCGAAGGCGATTCAACTGGTGAAAGACATTCATCCCGCTTTCATTGTTCCAGGCCGGGGCGTGCACTGGAAAATGCTCGAGGATTTAAGCGCACCGTACCCAGGCTTCGGACTTGGCGCGCTCGATCCGTTCAATGGATACGTCGTTTACCGGCTGCTTGATGAGGATGCGCTCGCAGACGAAATCCGCCAGATGAAAACCATCGTCGAGCGAAGCTACCAAGACCTTGTCATCACGCAGGACCTTGGTCTTGGAATGATGCTCTGGATGACGCACTTCTTTCCCGAAGAGCGTTGGGCGTGCCTTCACCGTGAGCGGAGTCTCGCGATACTCGATCAGATGTGGATCTATCCGCGGGGCTACTTCTGCCGCGAGCTGGGAGCGCCATCGGTCAAGTTTGCGTTCACGAACTTCGGCGTCTCGTTCGGTCTCCAATCGGTTGAGGAGTGGCCGGAGCGTGTCGCCAGATTGAATGCGTTTTTCGAAACGTACCGCTCGGGAGACGAATACGACGTGGAGGCGATTACGCACGTGATGGCGTGCGTGTCATCTTTCCCTGGCGAGTTCATATCGCAGCGTATCGGAGCCTAGGTGACAATGACTCGGGAGGCCGGCGCGACGGTTTACAACCTTTCCCATAATCTGAACCGTTTGAATCTAAGATTTGCGGAGCCGGAGCTATGAAAATAATTTTCAGAAAGAACGCACTTCAAGTTCATCTCGTTCTGCTGCTCGGATGTTTGCTACTGACCGGGCCGGCGATCGTCTGGGGCAACGATATAAACGAAGGTCGAGAATTGTATCTGCAACATTGTGCGGCTTGCCACGGAATTAACGGCGATGGGCACGGACCGCTGGAGCATGAACTTACGGTGCCCCCAGCGGACTTGCGTCTGCTATCGCGGAAATACGGAAATCCGCTCCCCGAGGACCAGATAGCGCGGTTCATGGACGGCCGCGCCGACGTAAAGGCGCATGGCCCTCGTGACATGCCGGTGTGGGGAGAGGAGATGTGGCAGTATCCTGAGGGGAGTGGAAACCCGAATCAGGTGAGCGATAGTGTCGCCCATACAATTCACTACCTCCAGTCAATTCAAATTGTTGGTTCCCACGCCGCGCGTGGAGAAACGCATTCGTACGTGCAATTCCCAACTGACAGCAAGTGAACCAACATGCGTTTTGTTTCTTTACACGGGTGACAAAGACGCCGTCAGATACCTAATGAGCGGTTCCGAGGCACTGGCTTCAACCTGAAAACTCCAACTTAGAGATGTTGGGTTTCCTTTTCCTGCGGAGTGATCGCGATGAAAGTCGAACAGATCATGAATCGTGAGGTCAAAACCTGCGGCCCACAAGACTCGCTCAATAAGGCCGCGCAAATAATGTGGGACACCCCTTGCGGTGCGGTTCCAGTAGTCGACGAGCAAGGCAGACCGGTCGGCTTTCTGACAGACCGGGACGTTTGTATGGCCGCCTATACTCAGAACAAGCCGCTAACGGAGTTGCAAGTTAAAAGAGCCATGGCCCGAACGCCTGTGTGTTGCGGAGCTGAAGACGATCTCGATTCAGCGGCTCAGCTAATGCGGCAGCACCGCACCAGGCGCGTTCCGGTGGTCGACGGGAACGGAATCCTGGTCGGTCTGCTCACGCTCGACGATCTGGCCTGCGAGGCAGCGAGGCCGCTGCGCGGTGGAAGGAATGACACCCTGGGAAGCCTAGTGCTTGAAGTGCTCTTGTCGATTAATCGCGGACGCATACGCCTCCACCCAGCTGTATAAGGCAAAGGATCTACCGCTATGAAAGCATTCGTGATGAAGACATTGGACGCCGTCGGGTTCATGGACAAGCCGATTCCGAAGCCGGGACCAAACGACGCGGTGATCAGGACTACGAGAGCGCTGATTTGTACGTCGGACTCCCACACCGTGCACGGAGCGATCGGACCTCGCCAGAATCTAACTCTCGGTCATGAGGCGGTCGGCGTAGTTCATGAGGTTGGTTCGGAAGTCAGGCTATTCAAACCCGGCGACCGAGTGGTTGTGGGCGCGATCACTCCCGATTGGGGCGACCTCGCATCGCAAGCCGGTCATTCCTCGCAGTCAGGCGGCGCCCTTGCCGGTTGGAAGTTCGCTAATCTCAAAGACGGTGTGTTCGCCGAGTATTTTCACGTTAATGAGGCCGACGCGAACATGGCACTCATTCCGCCCGATGTTTCAGATGAGAAGGCGGTGTACTGCTGCGACATGATGTCGACCGGATTGATGGCAGCCGAGAACGCTGAAATTCCGATCGGAGGAACCGTTGCAGTCTTCGCGCTAGGTCCCGTCGGTCTAATGGCAGTCGTGGGCGCGAGGCTGCGTGGTGCAGGCCTCGTGATCGGCGTTGACTCCGTGATCAAACGCCAGGAGCTTGCCCGTTCCTATGGCGCCGACGCGATCGTTGATCACACCAGGGAAGACGCGGTCGCACGAATCATGGAACTCACGAATGGAGAAGGCGTCGATTCGGCGATCGAGGCGTTGGGCAGCGAACAGACTCTTCAAAACGCCATCAGGGTGACTAAACCGGGTGGAACTATTTCCAACGCCGGCTACCATGGCAAGGGTGACTACGTCAGCATTCCGCGTTTGGATTGGGGCGTGGGCATGGCGGAAAAAACGATCCGGACCGGTCTTTGTCCGGGCGGCCGACTGAGAATGGAACGGCTTATCCGGCTGCTTCAGATCGGACGCATAGATCCTACACTGATGACGACCCATACACTTGAGTTTCCTGTCTTAGATAAAGCATTTGAGTTGATGGATAAGAAACTCGACGGCATCATGAAGCCCTTGATTGTCTTCTGATCCCGAGCAAGCTGGTGAATCGATGAAGCTAAAAGAGGTCTGGTCAATGTTCGCGCTTGGTGCTGTGCTCGCCGTCGCGCAGCCCGCGATGGCAGCGGGCGATGATGTGGCTGACGGGCACCGCTACTTCGTCCGCTACTGCGCGTCATGCCATGGGACAGATGGCCTCGGAGACGGTCCGGTGGCGAA
>Ga0182024_10006539_pt1 | contig 25540 bp, 22 predicted proteins | sample P32metaG_FD_120480 | JGI IMG/M metagenome (GOLD analysis project Ga0182024, IMG submission 120480) | Permafrost microbial communities from Stordalen Mire, Sweden - P3-2 metaG (Illumina Assembly) | ecosystem: Environmental > Terrestrial > Soil > Wetlands > Permafrost | place: Sweden: Stordalen...
CTGCCGGCGTCCCAGATGCGGACCAGGCCTGGTTTGTCCTGGTAGCCTCCCAGCGCACCGGCTATGCGGTTGCCCCCGTGCTGCGATGTTGCGGGGCTCCAGACCAGGCGATTCACCTGCAGGTCCTGTCTGTCGAATTCGAGCAAGGTCTGGCCGGTGCGGGCGTCCAAGATCCAGATGCTGTCGCCGCCAGCACTGGCGAGCCGGCTGCCCCCTTCCGCCGATGACAGGGGGCTCCACGCCAGGCATTCCCCGCTCTTCGCATAGATGGTGAACAGCCCAGCCTGGTACTTGCGGTGCAGAAAGTGCCACTCCCAGTTGCGGAAGACTGGGGGCACCTTTTCGAGAAAGTCCCGAGCCAACTCTGCGGTGCCGGCATGGTTCCAGGCATTCTCGGCCAGCATGATGTAGCTGTTGTTCAGGCTGCGCTCCACGTTATCGCGCTCGTTGCGCAGTTCCTTCGTGAACCACAAACCGGCGAAGAACAGCATCAATGAAGCAGCCAGACTCACCGCCAACAACGCCGCCTGTGCCGGTTTACGCCGCACCCATTTACCGAACCGCTCGATCCGGCCCGCCGGCCTTGCCAGGATCGGTTCGCCGCGCAGCCAGCGTTCCAGGTCCTCCGCCAGCATCTCGGCCGAGCCGTAGCGACGCGCGGGGTCCTTGTTCAGACACTTCAAGCAGATCGTCTCCAGATTGCGACCGATGGCCGCTTGACGATTCACGCTGGCGGGCGACACCGGTTCCATTTCGAGGATCTGCAGCAGTGTCTGCATCGGTGTGTCGCCACGAAACGGAGGCCGGCCCGCCAGCATTTCGTACAAAATCGCTCCGAGACTGTAGACATCGACGGCGGTGGACAGGGCCCTCTCGCCCCTGGCTTGCTCCGGCGGCATGTAGCTCGGCGTTCCGACGATGTCCCCGGACTTCGTCTGGCCGCTGCTGCCTTCGACATGCCGGGCCAGGCCGAAATCGGTGACGTGCGGCCCCTCCTGGGCATCGAGCAACAGGTTGGCCGGTTTCAGATCGCGGTGCAGGATGCCGCGCTGATGAGCATGATGGACCGCCCGTGCCACCGTCGCCACCAGACGTGCGGCTGCCTGTTGTCCTTTCTTGCTGGTCACTAGCCACTGACCACTGGCCAGTTTTCCCGCCAGGCTGCCGCCCTCGACGAGCTTCATGCTGAAGAAATGCTGGCCTTCATGTTCGCCAACCTCGTAGATGGGCACGATGTTGGCATGATCGAGTCTGGCGGCGGCCTCGGCTTCGGTGCGGAATCGCAGCACGTCGGCGGGAGCGGCTAACTCTCCTGCCAGGATCATCTTCAGAGCGACAATGCGATTCAGGCTGACTTGCCTGGCCTTGTACACCACGCCCATGCCGCCGCGGCCGATTTCCTCCAGCAGTTCGTAGTCGCCGAAATAGCGAATGCGCGGCAACCCGCTGGCCCGGGCTTCCTCCGCACCGAGCGTAATGTCGCTGGCATGAGCTTGGTTCAGCGCCTTCGCCATGCCGTCCATCTTCGCCTGATCTGCGAAGAACTCACGAAGTTCATCCGCGAAGTCGGGATGCCGGCGCAGCAACTCTTCGCGATCGGGGTTTTCTCCGGCATCGACCGCTTGCAGGTAACTGTGCAAGATCGCTTCCAGTTGTTTATCACGAGATGGTTCGCTCATGAGTCCTCCAAATCAGCCAAAGAGTTACGCAGGTTCTTGAGGCCGCGGTGCAAGAGTCCGGTGACGGCGGCCGTGGTGCAATCGAGTTGCTCGGCAATGTCGGCGAGCGACAGACCCTGGAAATGCCGCAGCATGACGGCGTCACGCTGCGCTTCGGGAAGCTGGGCCAACGCCTCGGCAAGCTGCAAGGCTCGTTCGTGCCGCTCTAACTTTTGGCTTGGCGAGGACTGTTGCGCCCTCAGCCACCCTTCTATTTGAGACGCGGAGTTGTCCAGGTCAACCTGCAGCGATCTTTCCTTGCGAACATCACGCTTGGCACGCGTCAGATCACGAACAGCGTTGGCCAAATTGCGTGCGAGGATTTGCCGCAGCCACACCGCCTGAACCGCCAGATCCTCACCGCGGCAAGATGCCAACGCTTCGTGCGCCTCCAGCAGTGTCTGCTGCACTACGTCGGACGCATCGAGCTTGCTGCGCAGTTTGCGATCCAGCTTCAGCCGAGCAAGCAGTAGCAGATAATTGCGAAAGCGTTCCAGGTCCAAGGATCTTCTCCATTTGAGCGGTGCCTACCATCTTAGGCACCGTTGCTGCGTCTTCTCAGCGCTTGGCTCACTTGCAGATGATTGAAAAGCCGGTTCGACTGGCGCTCTTTGTTGCTGGATGTTCGAACGAACATCAGGGGGCTTACGCCCCCCGCTCGCCAAGATCGCCCGGTAACGGCGGCAACGTCAGCACTTTCGCCAGCAAATTCATCCGCACAAACGGATTGAACGGCTCAGCGAACGTCAATCGCCCCACCGCATCCGGACGCATCTCCCAGGCGCCCAGCTCGAACCCCGACCTGGTCAAGAATTTCCTGGCCCGCCCTGCCCTTTCCTCTTGCAACTGGGCGAAGATATTGCCCAGGCCATCGAAGAGCACATGGCGGTAGAAGCTGCCCACGCGCTTCTCCTCGGCGTCGAAGACTTGCCACATGCGCATGATGCCCGCGGGCCGGCGAATCGTCTGGAGCAGTGAGGCGTCGATGCCTTCGAAGACTTCGATGGTTCGGCCTCGCCACCACTTCAGCCAGCGCGATCCCTCCGGACCGCAGCCCGCAAAGCCGAGTTCGGCCGCCTGATGCAGATCGAGGATTTGCCTTACCCATGCGAAGCTCGCGCGCGAACTCTGGGGAGGTGGATCTTGAGCGGGATCTAGGCCAGCGGGCGCCGACCAGGGAAGTATTACCAGTCCTGGCTGTTGCAGCATGGTCGTCTCACGGGCCGAAGCGATTAAAAATAATTCATGGGGATTGCGGTTTGCCTGCGGAATGTTGGTGAGCTACTATTGGGTTAAGGAACATCAACAAGGCCTCCCCTCGAAGAGACATCCTCCAATGACAACTATTCTCTGCAACGTATCCGCGCTTGCGGTTGCGTCGATCTTCTACACCTGGCGGCTGTACTATGCCGAACGTTTGCAGAAGCATCAAGAGATGCTGCGCGAACGCGTCGCTTACATGCTCTGGGTCATGGCGAACTCCGTCAAGTAGCCCCGTCCCGAAAGACAGCGTTTCCTTCATTCGGTGATCGGCGCAGGGCGGCGCCTCGAGCGGCGCACGGCATCCTCCACCGAAGCAGAGGTTCTCATCGTGGCGACACGATGGGACCTCTGTTTTTTTTGCGCACGTGGCCGATTGCGGCTTAGTACAGCACTTCAAAATTGGGGGTCCGAATTCGTGGGGCAGGTTGGCAACCTGCCCCACGAATTGAGGTACTTAGCGACGCCCCGCGCTAAGCCGCAAGCGGCGACATTTGTTTATTTTCCGTTGCGCGTTTTTCCCAGGCGCTCCAGCGCCGCCCGCGCCTCACCTGTCAATTCCGCTTCCGCGGCGCCGCCCGCCAGCCTTTGTAAAAGCCAGCGGGCATCCGCATCAGCGATGGACTCCAGGACTTCGACGGCCCGGATCATGCGCAGCGTCTCGGGGTGAGAAATCGGCCCGTGCAGACATTTCAGAATATCCTCGATGCGCTGCCGCGTTTCAAGCGATGGGTTTGCCTTCAAGGCCTTGCCGAGAGCCGCTGCCGCGATTTGGCGAAGTGCGGTCAATTCGCGCACTGCCTGGTCGCGCACGGCGAAGCGATCGTCGTCCAGATCGGCGATCAAGCGTGCCAGCCGTTCGGGGGGCACGGCGGCGGCAGGCTTCAGCTTTTCCGCAATCAGGCGCTTGGCCAGTTTCGCATCCTCAATGAGTGCCATGGCCGATTCGAAGGCAAGGTCGGCGTCCGTACCGGCCAACTGCTGCCACAGTTCCTCCGCGGTCGCCATGAGCGGCGCTGCCGGTCTGAGGCGATAGACGATGGCGGTGAGTTTCTCGTCGCCGCACGCCAGCAGCTGTCCGTCGGCGGAAAAAGCGATCGGCGCTCGGCCCGGCAAACGTCGTTTGAGCACGTTGCCCGTGGCGATTTCAAAGAGAATGATGCCCTCGCTGCCGGCCACCGCCAGCGATCTGCCTTGCGGCGAAAAGACCACCCACTCATCGCCGAGACTGGCCGGGCCGCACTCGCGACGGGTGCGAATCGCGCCGTTGGCCGTTTTCCAGATGCACACTTCGTCGCCGTCGAAAGGGATGCCCGCCGCCGTCTTGCCGTCGCTCGTCAGGGCCATCGCGCCCGGCAGATCCTTGCCGCGCTGGACGGGACGCGACTCCTTCAGAGTCAGCGCATCCAGGTTGTGGACTGAGCCGTCCGATGTGCCCAGGGAGATTGTCTTGCCGCCCTTGTTCAGGACGATGCTGCTCGCCTGGTGCCGGTCGATGTCGGCGCGGCTGGCGAGCCGTCGTCCGCTGGTGATTTCCCATACGTCAAGAGATTCGCGAACGGTGTAGGCCAGGACGGTTCCGTCGGCGCGCAGGGAGAAAGCCAGCACGTGATGATCCAGGCCGCCCAGGGTGACGCGATGGGTTTCCTTGCCGTCATCAAAGAGACCGTCGTGCATCGTCAGGTCCCAGATGCGCAGGGTGCCGTCCTCGCCTCCGGAAACAACGCGATGGCCGTCCGCGGACAGCGCGATGCGCAGAATCTTGCCGGCATGTCCCGGGAGGTTGGCCAGCTGTTTGCCCGAGGATATTTCCCATAGGTGCAGCGTGCCCTGGTTGTCGGCCGAGGCGAGCACCTTGCCGTTGGCGGAGAAAGCCAATGTTGAAACCAGGCCTTCGCGGTTGGATCGGTCCGTGCCCAATCGTGCAATGATGGGGCCGGTCCACACTTCGTCGCGGCGGTCACGGGCAGGTATCTTGTCCTGGGCGGGAGCCGAGTTGGCGCCAAGGTGCATTGAGGCAAATAGCAGGGAGATCATTGCCGTCCGCAAGGTGATCATCGCTCGCTCCTTGCACCGAAAGGATGGTAGAGTCAATTCCTTCGGGACTCGAAAGCAAATGGCGGTTCATCCAGTTGGGTGGCACGCCCATTTTTGCGAGTCCCTTAATGGTGCATTGTATCCGTGGAAGCGATGACGGTGAATGGCACGGCCGGCTAATCATCGTGCGTGATTCTGGCGCAGCGCCATGAATTGTACTATCGGGTGCGTATCAATCGGAAACCTGGTGCAAGGTCAAGCCGTCGTTGTCGATCGTGACGTAGGCGCACGGCACCTCGGTCCAGGAGCCTGTGTTGACGTAGTGGACACCGTTGATGTGCACGTCCTCGGCAAAGTGCGTATGCCCGGTGATGACGCCGGGCAGCCCTTCTTTGCGAGCAAACACAACTGACTCCGACCGAACCATCTCCAGGATGCCGCCCCACTTCTTCGACTTCTTCTTGAGCCATTTCGCCAGTTTTTGGTTCACCTTGGTGGTGAGCTGATAGGCGAAAAAAGCGACTTCGGTGACCAGGCGATAGTTGAGCGTGGGGTCGAATCGGTCGCCGTGCAAAATGATGTAGGGTTGCCCCAGCACGTCCATGCGATATTCTTCGATCATGGGCACATCGAGAATGCTTGGGAGCAGATGGCCCGTGGTGAGAGCCTTGCCGTTCTGCTCGCCATTGCCGTTGTGGGCGGTGGGGTAATCCCATTCGTGGTCGTGGTTGCCGCGAATGAGAATGAGCTCTCGAGAGCGGCCCAGATGCCGCAAGTGATCGAGGATGGCCCAGTGACGCGGCGTGAGTTTGCGAAAATTGACGTTGTTGATGGTGTCGCCGTTCAGGATCAGGCGATCAAACGATTCCTTTCGCAGCACCTCTTCAAGCAGTTCCACATTGCACGACCGGCTGCCGAGGTGGAGGTCTGAAAGAACAAGCGTTCTCATGGGTGCTACTGTTGCAAATGATTGCGAATATCCGGTGAATGTTCGATGTGTAGTTCGTGGAGATTCGTAGCCGCGTTCGTGAGAACGCGGGTAGACGTCGCTGGCTGTTTGCCCGCGTTCTCACGAACGCGGCTACAATGCTGATATGAGCGATCATTCCCAGATCGAGTGGACCGACGCCACCTGGAACCCGATCCGCGGCTGCACCAAGATCAGTCCGGGGTGCGCCCATTGTTATGCGGAGACGTTCGCCGAGCGCTTTCGCGGCGTGCCGGGGCATCCGTATGAGCAGGGGTTCGATTTGCGACTGGTCCCCGAGAAGCTGGCTGAGCCGCTGCGCTGGGCCAGACCACGCATGATCTTCGTCAACTCCATGAGCGATCTTTTCCATCGCGACGTGACCGATGATTATATCCTGGCCGTGACGCGCGTCATGCAGCTCGCCAACTGGCACACGTACCAGGTGCTGACCAAGCGCTCGGAGCGGCAGCGCGATTTGCTGCGCACGAAGTTAGCGTTCACGGCCAAGCTGAAGCACATCTGGTGGGGCGTCAGCGTCGAGGACCGCGAACATGGGTTGCCGCGCATCGACCACCTGCGTTCGGCGCCGGCGGGGCTGCGTTTTCTGTCGGTGGAGCCGCTGCTCGAAGATCTCGGGCCGCTCGACTTGACCGGCATTCACTGGGTCATTGTCGGCGGAGAAAGCGGGCCGGGGGCCAGGCCGATGCATAAGGATTGGGTGCTCGCCCTTCGCGATCAGTGCGGCCGCGGCAACATTCCGTTCTTCTTCAAGCAATGGGGCGGGGTGCGCAAGAGCAAGGCTGGCCGGGAGCTCGACGGCACGACGTGCGACGGCGTCCCACCACCGTCACGCATGCCGCCACTCGACGATGACGCGCGCAAGGCCGCGATTGCCGCGGTCAGCGCATGGCAAATCGCCGACCCCGTTTAGCCGCTCGCTTCCGGCGAGCGCGGGCCCACGTCCAACCGCGCTCGCCAGAGGCGAGCGGCTAAACGGTATGAACGGGTTGAAATTGCCGTCCATTCCCCTAAAAATACCTAACCGATTCCAGCGATTGGCAATCCACGATCGGGCCCCGCCCCGAACCGGGATTCCGATTTTCTCTTAGGCGAAAGCGATTGACGATGCCTCTTGGTTATCTCTGTCTGGTCTTGCACGCTCATCTGCCGTTTGTTCGCCATCCCGAGTATGAGGACTTTCTCGAGGAAGATTGGCTGTATGAGGCCATCACCGAGACCTACATTCCGCTCCTCGAAATGATGGACGGCCTCGAACGCGACAAGGGCGATTGGCGGCTCACCATGTCCATCACGCCCACCCTCGCGGCCATGCTTAGCGATCCGCTCCTGCAATATCGCTACGTCCGCCACATCGACAATCTCATCTCCCTCGCCGCCAAGGAAATCGACCGCACCCGCTGGCAGCCCGAATTCCATCACCTGGCCCTCATGTACCATCAAAGGTTCCAGAAGGCCCGCGACGTTTTCGTCAAGCAATACAACAACAACATCCTGTATGGTTTTCGCCGTTTCTTCGAGCTGGGCAAGCTGGAAATCATCACCTGCGCAGCGACGCACGGCTTCTTCCCGCTCATGCAAACGAACTGGAACGCCATCAAGGCCCAGGTCGAGATCGGCTGCCGGGAGTTCGAACGCCATTTCGGCAAACGGCCCCAGGGCATCTGGCTGCCCGAGTGCGGCTACGCGCCCGGCGTCGATGAGGTGCTGCGCGATTGCGGCATCCGCTATTATTTCGTGGATACTCATGGCGTCCTGTACGCCGAGCCGCGTCCTCGCTATGGCGTCTATGCTCCGATCCTGGGCCCCAAGAGCGGCGTCGCCTGCCTGGCGCGGGACACGGAATCGTCGAAGCAGGTCTGGAGTGCCGTCGAGGGCTATCCCGGCGACTACAATTACCGCGAATTCTACCGCGACGTCGGCTTCGATCTGGATTACGAGTACCTGAAGCCGCACCTGCATCAAATGGGCATTCGCAGCAACTTAGGGATCAAGTATTACAAGATCGGCGCCCGCGAGGAGAACAAGCAACCCTATCAGCCGCAAGCCGCCATGGAGAAAGCCGCGGAGCACGCCGGCAACTTCATGTTCAACCGCGAGAAGCAGGTCGAATGGCTGCGCGGCGCCATGGATCGCCCGCCGATCATCGTCGCCCCTTACGACGCCGAGCTGTTCGGCCATTTGTTGTTCGAAGGGCCCGGCTGGATCAACTTCCTGCTGCGCAAGATCCACTGGGACCAGCAGACGATCAAGACCATCACCGTGCCCGAGTATCTGGATCGCCATCCGCGCAACCAGCTCGCCCAGCCGTCGTTTTCGAGCTGGGGCTACAAGGGCTATTGCGAAGTCTGGCTGGAAGGCTCCAACGATTGGCTCTATCGCCATCTGCACGAAATCGCCGACCGCATGGTCGAACTCACCCAGCATCACTCCGACGGCGGCAACCCCCTCAGGCGTCGGGCCCTGAACCAGGCCGCCCGCGAACTGCTGCTGGCCCAATCGAGCGACTGGGCGTTCATCATGAAGACCGGCACCATGGTCGAATATGCGGTCCAACGAACGCGCGTCCACGTGCTCAATTTCAATCACCTCTACGAGCAGCTCAAGAGCAACGAGATCGACGAACCCTGGCTCAACCAGATCGAGGCGAGGCATAATTTGTTTCCGGATATCGATTATCGGGTTTATGGGTAACCGCAAGGACCGACCGTCGCGCACAAAATTGAAACAAGCGTGCGCGACGGTTCCGCAGACATAACTGGCGAAGCAACAATTAGTTCGCGATGGCAGGGAGACCGTCGCGCACGCGGATGCAGATGATACCCCCTCGTGCGCGACGGTCTTCGGCTGCCAATGTGGCATGACAATGAGGGACAACTTCCGCGAATTGTCTAGCGAGAAATAAGACCACAGCGTCGATAACGTCTTGAAGGAGTTTGCCAATGATGCTCAAGATGATATTGCTTTTTGTACCCCTATTGCTGGCTGGTTGTGGTGCCGACCCAAACACGAAGGCAGGACCCGTAGTACAGACCCCGGAAGCCAAATCCAAGGAACAAGAAGCCGGGCAGCCCGCCTCTTTGGGAAAAGTGGAGAGTGATTTTCTCGCGGTTACCCCCCCTTTGGAAGGTAAGTTGCACGATGTTTCCTTCAGCCCTGATGGAACCATGATTGTCGCCAGCGCCGGTAACGTTTTTAAGGGGGAAGTGACGGTTCACGACGCGAAGACCGGCAAGCCGATCCGGTCGTATTCGGGGGGGTACGGGTGTGCGGCCTTTAGCTTCGACGGCAAGCTCCTGGCCGCCGCAGGCCGAGACAGCGTGAAGGTCTGGGAGTCGGACACTGGCAAGCTAACGAAGTCGCTGCCCACCGATGAGACCATGGTGACACGTGTCGCCTTTGCACCGGGGGACAAGCACCTGGCAGCGTCGAGTTTCGCTGGCAAAGTTTACATCTGGGAGTCGGCCACGGGCAATAAGGTGCACACGCTGGAGACGCCGATGTTGCGCAAGGCGTCCAATTGGGTGCTGGACATCGCCTGGAGCAAAGATGGCAAGCGCTTGGCGTCCGCGGGCCATCAGGCTGCCTTCGTCTGGGATACGGAAACGGGAAGGTCGCTGCACAAGCTGAGCGACTTTGCCACCATCGTTGCGTTCACGGCCGACGGTAAGACCTTGATGACCAACTCCGACACGCGCGAAACCAAATTGTGGGACGCCGAGTCGGGCAAGGAGGTACTCGCGATGAAGTTCAGGTCGAGCTGCGCGGTCTTTCACCCCGACGGTAAACGGCTGGCCATCGGTGACAACGACGGCAACATCGGCACCTGGGACCTGGCAACGGGCAATGCGCTGAAATCCTTCCGGGCGCACGAAAAGCAGATCTCCAGGATCGCCTTCGCGCCGAACGGCAAAACCTTCGCCACTGCCTGCTTTGATGATCGCACGGTCCGAATCTGGAATGCTTCCAAACTGGATGAAGCCGCGAAGTAGTGAACCTGCTAAGTTCCTTGGTTTTCTTGGGCAGGGGTGGCCGGGTCTGAGCGTACTCGCGAAGGCCCGGAGCACGTGCAATGGCTGCGGGTTTGACGGAATTGAAATGGAAAGAATTCGTTGCATCGCTCCGGGCCTTCGCGAGTACGCTCAAACCCGCCCAGGACTTCCACGTCCCCCAGGGGTCTTGCCTTGAAAACGACCGGGATCACATTCGATGAACTCCGCGAACTCTTGCGCGACCTGGGATTCAGCGAATCGTTGGAGAAGACGCGGATAAGGTTCGCTAATTCCACGACCGGGACGATTCTTCTTTTCCGCGTCTACGGCCCAAATGAAATGGTCAACGACCGCGACATGCTGGTCGTTAGCCGGCAACTCGTGGACAATGGCTTGATCGAGCAATCCGCACTCGATCGCTTGCTGCAAAAAGCATCGGCGTAAACTGCCGGGCTTCGCAAGTATGTGAACCTAAGGGCTCAATAGCCGAGGAGCCAAAGTGCGATGGGGACTATGGGGACTCATTTTCCGACAAAACTCTCGACGCTCCTTGGAAACGGACGGTATCGGGACGCAATTGAAGCCTGCACCAAGCAGCTACACCGCGAAGAGTCTGAAATAGTCTACGCTGGCCGTGCCGAGGCCTACTTCAACCTCAAAGACTATGACAGGGCACTGGCAGATTTTCAATCTGCGAACGCTGTTGCAACGGACACAAGTACCGATAACCTTGAGCGAATCGGCGTCGTCAACTGGCTGGCTCGGCGGGAATACACGGCCGCTGGCACCTGGCTCGATTTAGTTCTTGCGTGCGATCGCGGCAAAATTGATTATGCAGATGCTGCGGGTGGTGTGGAACCTGGGTGTCTGCTTTGGTTCGCCGCGGTCCGCCTCGAGTTCAAAGAACTGCTTATCCCAGCTCGGCGCCTGTTGGAAAAAAAGGTCGCCGCCAAAGGTTCTGGTTGCTGTCACATCGACAACTGGCCAGGGCCTATTGCGATGTTTCTCCTGGGCATGCTGGATGAGCCACAACTTCGAGAAAAGATAATCGAGGTTCCGATTGCTCGTGAGAGAGAGTTGTGCCAGGCCGAGTTCTACGTTGCCGTCAAGGCGCTGCAAGATGGGGATCCAGTGAAAGCGAAACTGGCCTTCCGAAAAGCTGCGGCCTTGCATGACGCGAGTATTGAAAACGAATACGATCTTGCCCAACGGGAGAGCAGAAGGCGAGCCCCCATAGCTCGTTGCGTATAGGGTCTGGGTGGCCGGGTCTGAGCGTACTCGCGAAGGCCCGGAGCACTTGCAACGGATTCGGCCCTTATCAAAGCGGCCAAAACCGGAGCGATTGCAAGTGCTCCGGGCCTTCGCGAGTACGCTCAGACCCGGCCACGACGTCCACCTCCCCGAATCGGCAAACCGCCCTCGACGGGAACTTCAGTTCTCGGCCCCCTCGCTTGTGGACCAAGCCATAGCGCGGTAGAATTCGGAAGATGAAGCCAACCGTCTACATCGAGACCACGATCCCGAGCTACTTGACCGCTTGGCCGAGCCGAGACTTGGTGCGGGCGGCGCACCAGCAACTCACGAGCGAATGGTGGGCTCGTCGGGAAGGTTTCGAACTGTACACGTCGATCCTCGTCGTCCGGGAGTGTCAGGCAGGTGACGCCCAGGCCGCGGCGGATCGACTCGCGGCCTTGGCCGGCATCCCATTCTTGGAGCAGAAGCCCGAGGTGGAAGAACTGGCCGCAGCGCTGGTGCGAGGTGTGCCACTGCCGGAAAAGGCCGCTGCGGATGCGTTCCACATCGCCACGGCTGCGGTCCACGGAATGCAGTACCTGCTGACGTGGAACTGCAACCACATCGCAAACGTGGTGCTGCGTCCTCTAATCGAGGCGGTTTGCCGGGCGGCCGGGTTTGAGCCGCCGCTGATTTGTACGCCCGACGAGTTAAAGACGGAGGACTTGAGCCATGATTGAAGACGACGTGCTGCGTGAAGTGAGGGCCGCGCGCGAGGCGTTTGCGCGACTGCACAATTTCGACATCCGAGCGATGGCAGCGGACCTCCGGGCTCGAGAGCTGGCCGGCGATTGGCCCGTGGTGCGTCATCCCCCTCGGCCTCCACGTCCGGATGGAGCGACCGTGGTCGCCGCGAACCCAGCGCAGAAAGCCGGAGCCGCGTAACTGGATTGTGCAGAGTTCGACTGGCGTCCCCACGATCTTAATGCGCGCTGGACAGGGGTGGCCGGGTCTGAGCGTACTCGCGAAGGCCCGGAGCACTTGCAGCGAATTCCGTCCATCTCGAACCGACCAAACCCGGAGCCATTGCAAGTGCTCCGGGCCTTCGCGAGTACGCTCAGACCCGGCCACGACTTCCGCCTTCCCGAATTGTCAAACTGCCCTCGCAATGTCTAGCGCGTCTTGACTCGCTGTGCGATGGCGCTTAAGTCCACAAGCGCCGCCCGGTCCCCCGCCTTGCGCACCAGGTCGCAGATCATTTCGATGGTGCGAAACTCCGGATCGGTGACGTACAGGCACGACGGATGCGCGAGGAAATCGAAGACGGTCCGGTTTTCGATGGCCCACTCGACGCCTTCGCGCACGGCCCGCAGGAAATGCTTGAGGTGCCAGCGGCCGTTGCGAAAAGCGCCGATGTCGCTGACCGGGCTCATCGGGATTTCCACCAGGCCGCGCTGATAGGCGAACGGTTGGGCCGACGCCTGGGCCTGGAGAATGCTCTTGAAGACCTCGGCGGCGGGTTCCTTGCCGGGCTGGCTCATCTGATGGGCGGGGTACAGGCTGCTGACCCAGGTGAAGCCCAGGTCCAGCAGCATCTGCTGCACGTCGGGCCGATCGCGCAGGCCCATGGCGAAGCCGCCGGGGGTGCGAAACCCGGCCGGGGCAATTCCCAGCCGGGCGCGCATGGCGGCCGTGGTCAGGCGGATGTTGTCGCGAATGATGTCCGGCAGTTTGCGCCCCTCGACCAACCAGGGACAGCGGCGAAAGCGGAATTGAACCTCCTCCACCGAGCCGGCCTTGACGTTGACGTGGTCGTAAGTGTGGTTGCCGACCGCATGGCCCGCCTTGATGATCCCTTGCAGCCAATCGACGTTTTCCTGCTCGAAGACGCGGCCGACCGCAAAACAATGGACCACCCCGCCGTGGCCGCGCACGCGCCGGCACACTTCCACGGCATAGCGTTTCGTCTCCTCATTGAGATTGCCTTTTTCGAAATCCCAGTGCGTCTGCTCCCAGGCCGGGAAATTACGGGACATCTCCAGGTCCAGAGTGATGGCGATCAGCGCCCGCCGCGGTTCCTGGGCCGCCTGTGCCATGCCCGATGCCAGCCCCACCGTCGTCGCCGTCAGAAAATTTCGCCGAGTTACTGGTTCATTCATGTTGGCCTCCGAATGAAGCGGATTTCGCTTGCGGCGTAGCGCTCACACATGGCGTGGGGCGAGCGCTACGCCGCAAGCGAAATCCGGAAGGTATTTGTCGCACGTTGCTTACTTCACGGCCTTCACCCACGACACCTGCGTGATGAACAAATCCAGCGACGCGAACGATAGGGCGGCGGTGGTCGCGAAGCGCGGCGTATCGTGAGCGGGGAACGTTGCCAGGGTAGCATCGCCCACCAGGAACACGTTGAAATCCTTGGAGAGGTTGTGATAGCCGGCCGTCGTCTTGCATACGCACATGTCGGTGCTGTAGCCCGCGAGGAGGATGTGGCGGATGCCCTGCTTTTGCAGGAACGCCTTGAGAGCGTCATAGCCGTCGCCGTCGAAGATGACCAAGTCCTTGGCCGCGACCTCGATCGGCCGGGCCACCGGGATGGGCAAATCCCAGAAGCCGGGGCCGTTGAACTTCGGCCCCGCATCCAGCCCGGGAAACTGTTTGAAATAATCGACCGCCGGCTTGTCGCTGGAAACCTGGAAGCGTTCCGGCAGCGCCGCCCCCTTGTAGGAGAATGTTTGCAGCCGGGCGGCCAGTTTCTTTTGGCCCAGGCGGCGCTCTTCCTCGCTCGGTTCATGGCCAAAGGAACGGTACATCTTTTTGCGAATGGGGTCGGCGGTGCCAGGCAGGCTGTACGCCACCAGCCCCACCTTGCCGCGCAGGGACGTCAAGAACGGATTGACGACTTCTTTCATGTGCTTGAGGGTGAGCTTGTTCTTGAAGGGAGTGCAGTGGAAGGCGACCCCCGCGGGCTCCGGCGTCATCCAGCCCTGGCCGTCGTCGATGCCCCACGGATGCACCACGATGATCGCCGTATGCTTGGCAGCCAGGCGATTGGGCACCTCGATGATGCCGCGGGCATTGTAGGAAAACCGCCAGGCCCGCACCGAAAGGTCGGCGGCAGAATCCTGCACCAGTGCCGCCGCCTCGAAGCGCGGCCCCTGCCGGATCGGCTCGACGAATTCCGGGTAATCGGCCAGAATGGGCGGCGCGTCCTTGATCGGGACCAGCCGGTTGTCATACAGACGGCTCGGTTCCTGAGCACCGACGGCAACGGCCGCCGCCAAGAAGACGGCCAGCGCGCGACCCGGCGCCTGTCTCACATTTCCCAAGGAATTCATGGTCCTCTCCCTTCCGAATTGAAATTAGGGATCACGGCAACCTGGCCTGCACGCGATGTTGCGGCTCAATTCCCGCGCGGATCGTTCACCCGCCCCATGAACAGAATGCTGCCCGTAACATTGTGCCGCACCAAAAACAGAAACGGCCGATCCGCCTTGAACGCGACGGGCGGCGGCGGCGCCGATGTCGGCCGAATCATGATCACGGCGGTCGCAGCGGCAGCTTCCGTCCCTTCCTCGTTCACGTCCACAAACGCCTTGTGCAGCACCTTCGAGATGTACAGCGAATCCTCTCGGCTCACCTTCTCCTCCATGCCGGTGAAGTCCGCGATCCGCACGCGAAATGCATCCTTCATGCCCAGGGCGATCAGGTTGTCGCCCAGGCTGAATTCTTCCGTCATCTTGAACTTGGGCAGGCTTACGTGCAGATTCGTCATTTTGGCCTGGGCGAGCGCCTGTTGCAGCATCTTCGGCGACAGCTTCTTTTCCAGCTCGGCCAGGACGTCGGCTTTCTTCGGCACCAGGATCACCATCGAAACTTCGTTGTCCTTGTACGGGAGTTGGGCCAGCTGGAACTCTTCGTTGCTGAGGTGCTTGGCGAAGAGTTCCTGGTTCATGGTCGGCACCTTGACGGCGGGCGAACCGGGGATGGTGAATTCTTCGAGCCTGGTCTGCTTTTTGGAGAACTGCTCGAGCCAGGCACCCTTGAAGAAGATGGCGTTGACCAGAACCAGCCGGGTGTTATTCTTGATGACGCCGGGCAGCAGCAGGTCCTTGATCTTGTCTTTGGTTTTGTCTTCGACCCAGCCGTTGATCTTCTTGCGCGAGCCCTCGGCGTCGTTGATGAAATCGACCAGGTAGAAGCCGGATTCATAATCGGTCTGGGTGATGCGCAGGAACTGGGCGTTCAGCTTGAGGTCGGTGTTGTTGCCCCACAAGCTGTTGGCCGTGGTGAGCTGGAACTCTCGCTTCTTGTTCGGGCCCTGGAGCTGGTGGATCAGCTCGCCGAATGCGGGGTGCAAGCGGTCGTTTTCGAGGGCGAAATGCAGAGTGTGGGCCATTTCCTTGGCGGTTTGTCCCCGGGCCCCGGCGTAGGTCATGCCGAGGGCGGTGGAAATGCTGTAGGGCGAAAAGAACTTGTTGCCGGGCTTCTGGGCGAGCTGCCCGTACAGGTCCAACGCGAATTGAGTATTGCCCTCGACCAGCGTGGCCAGGTCCATGTTCTGGGCCCGCGTTGGGGCGGCGGCGAGGAGGCTGGTAAGCAAGGTCAAGATCAGAAAGCGCTTTTTCATGAATCGGACTCCGTGAATGGCGTGGTAGTTATTGCATTGATACTGACGAAGTGGACGCATGGAAAGATTGGATGGGGAACTGTGGCCGGGTCTGAGCGTACTCGCGAAGGCCCGGAGCACTTGCAATGGCTCCGGCGCTTCTCGAAACGGCCAAACTTGGAGTCGTTGCAAGCGACCCGGGCCTTCGCGAGTACGCTCAGACCCGGCCACGGCTACCGACGAGTTAGACCACGCATCAACGAAGCCTCACACGATCACGCCAGGATTTCCTCGATCACGTGGCCATGCACGTCGGTGAGCCGGCGGTCGATGCCGTTGTGGCGGAAGGTGAGCCTGGTGTGATCGATGCCGAGCAGATGCAGTACGGTGGCGTGCAGATCGTAGCAATAGGTCGGGTTGCGGACGGCCCGGAAGGACCATTCATCGCTCTCGCCATGGGTGACGCCGCCGCGAATGCCGCCGCCGGCCAGCCAGCTCGTGAACGCGGCGGGGTTGTGGTCGCGGCCTCGGCCTCCCTGGCTGCACGGCATCCGGCCGAACTCCGTCGTCCACATCACGATCGTGTCATCGAGCAGTCCGCGCCGTTTCAGGTCCTTGAGCAAGGCGGCGGCCGGCTGGTCCATGCTCGTGCCCATGTCGAGATGGTCGCGGGCCAGATCCTCGTGCGAGTCCCAGTTGCGGCGCGGGAAGCCGTTATCCGCTCCGCTCCACACCTGCACAAACCGAACGCCTCGTTCGAGCAATCGGCGAGCGATCAGGCAATTGCGGCCGAAGTCCTCGGTGATCGGCTGATCGAGTCCGTAGAGTCGTCGGGTCGCCATGGTCTCCTGCCCAATATCGAGCACTTCCGGAGCGCTGACCTGCAAGCGTGCGGCCAACTCGTAGGAGGCGATCCGCGCTTCGAGCCGGGAATCGCCGGGCCGGGTTTGCTGATGCTGACGGTTCAGACTCTGGAGCAGTTCGAGCCCTTCGGTTTCGCTGGCGCGGGTGATGAAGCCATTGGGCGAGGGAAAGAGGTCGAAAATCGGATTGCGATCGTTGGCCCGGACCATGGTGCCCTGGGCGGAAGCGGGCAAGAACGCGGCACTCCAGTTGGCTGGGCCGTTCGGGGCGAACCCGCGCATGTCGGGCAGCACGACGAAGGCCGGCAGATTGCGGTTGAGCGAGCCGAGTCCGTAGTTGATCCACGCCCCCATGCTGGGAAAGCCGGGCAGCACGAAGCCGGTGTTCTGCATGAAGGTCGCCGGGCCGTGGACGTTGGAACGCGACACCATGGCCGGCAGAAAGGCGATGTCGTCCACGCAGCCGGCCAAATGCGGCAGCAGACTGGAAACCCACTTGCCGCTTTGGCCGTGTTGTCGCCAGGACCAGGGACTGGCCATCACGGCGCCGGGCGAACTTTGGAATAGCTCGACCCGGCCGCCAGGATTGAATGCCTGGCCATGCCGGCGAATCAGCTCGGGTTTGTAGTCGAAAGTATCGCACTGACTGGCGGCGCCGGACATGAAAAGCTGCACGACGCGTTTGGCCCTGGCTGGATGATGCAGGCCGCCGTTGAGATCGAGGCCTGGGTTCTTGGGAGCATCGGCGAGCAGGCCTTCTTCGCCGAGGAGATGAGCGAGCGCGATGCCGCCCAGGCCGCCGCCGAGGTGCCAGAGGAATCGTCGTCGATCGAGGATTGGGATCGTCATCCGGGCTTCCTTTGGTGAGCAGGAATGTTCATGATATCAAAAAAGGAGGCATCACATCGTCAGGTGACAACCGAGGACCAAACACGCCAGTGCAGCCGCCTGCCCGCATTTGACGTAAACTGCATGACGTTAATGACTTGTGAATCTCATGTCACGGGAGCCCGAACGGTGACATGAGATTTTCTCGGTGGCGCCGATGCTGCAACCTATGTTCCGGTCGATGGTTACAACGCTAAACTCTGAAAAATCCGCAAACTCATGTCACGAGAGAGGGCCCCGTGAAATGACATGACATGTGACATGAGTTTTCGATTCCGTGGGTCAGGATTCCGATCCTGGCATCAATAGCGAATACCCGTGTTGAAGAGGACATTCGCGTCGTAGAAGGCTTCGTGGGTCTGGACCAGGAATTGGCTGTTCGTAAAGCCCAGCTCGGCCCGCAAGCCGAGTTCCCACATGCAATGGCAGCCGACGGGAATCTGCAGCTCCGTGTGGGCGGCGGCGTAGGCGCCCGAAAGAACACCGGTGCGGTGCTCTATTTCGTCGAACTGGACCCTGGCCGTGCCGTAGCGAAACCCGCCATCGACGCCGAAACTGAGGGTGCAATTACACAAGAAGTCCTCGCAGACTCGTTTCGCATCGTGCTTCGGCTTCCAGACATACCAATCGCGTCCCAGGCCGACGTTGAGGAAAGTGCGATTGAGGTCGCGAATCGTGGCGTCGGTGAGCGTCATGCCGGGGTTGCCGACCTGAGTGACGTGATCGATGGGCACCTTGTCCGTGTTGAAGTGAGCACTGTTGTAGATGTTGCTCAAGCTGGCTTGCAAGGTCCACGCCCTGTCCCCGATGTCGTTATAAAGCATGGCCCGAGCGCCGCCTTCGATCAGCCAACCCGTATTGAGCACCGCGGGGAAGACGCCGGCGCCGAACGGCGTGGACGACCCCATACGCAGGAACAATTCCGAGCCGATGAAGTTGGTGCACGGGGCGTTGACTTCTGTCTCCGGCGGTGTTTTGTCCCGATACGTGACCCAGTTGGACAGGATCCGCGGCAACGACAGGTTTTCTGGATCCTGCTGCGGCTGGGGCGACGGCATCGGAGTTGGGCTGTTCGGCAGGTTGTAGGTAGCCGGGCCCGAAGGTTGCTGCCCCGCGGCCAGGCCCAGGCCGAGCAGCATGCCAACGATTGAGCCAAGGAACTTCCGCCTTACGTTCATGGAAGCCTCACATCCGGTGGTCAGTGGACAGTGGCCAGTGGTCGGTTACCCTTGTTCTCAGTGCGGGCAACGGGCCAATGACCACTGCTATCCTCCTTTTCTTCGGATGCGGAGTGTAGCGGAATTAACAGAAAGATCGATTTTAACGATTATGACGGGGAGATAACGAGTCGGTCGGCGCAAGCCGCGGGCTTTCCGTAGGTCAGGATTCCGATCGGATTCCGATCCTGACGTGGCGTTTGTGGGTCAGGATTCCGATCCTGACGTACCCTGGCTGCTGAGCCCGACAACAAACGTAAGTCAGGATTCCGATCTTGAGCGCGTCGATCATACGGTCAGGATCGGAATCCTGACCCACGTATGCGACGTCAGGCTCAGAATCCCGTACGTGTTATTTCTGTTGGGAAGGTAGGTTGACAGGCATGCCAGGGGTAGTCCCTGGTCCCGGACTGGCGTATTCGGCGGGAAGTTGACTTGGGTCCTGGCGCTGCGGCATGGTTGGCTGTGAGTAGGTTAGGTGCACGGGCGGACCGGCCTCTGCCTTGCCTTCGAAAGGCGTGCGCGTGAGGAACAGCGGATCCTCGGGTTGGCCCTTGGCGGGGAATAATCCCTTGCACCCAGCCACGCTGAGCAGCATCGCCCCGATGATCCAGGCTCGCCAGATTGTCGGCAACATGTCGGGATTTCCCGCACAACTGTCATGGTTCTCACCTGTCATCGGTTGGGGGAGATGGGTGTCTGCAGGAAATGCTGCGTGGGTCAGGATTCCGATCCTGACCGTGTTAATCCCATGGGTACGTCAGGATCGGAATCCTGACCCACGGTCACGCCGCGTGGAGGGGTCGTTGCCTTCGTTTGCCCAGTTCTTCCAGGATGAATCGCGCTGTCCGATCGCACGCGCCGGGGCTGCCGACTTTTTGACGCAGGGCTGTCAATTCCCGGCAGACGTTGGCATATGCCTCAGCGTCGTTGAGCCAGCGGAGCACGTGCGCGGACAGCTCCTGGGCGACGCAGTGATCGGTCAGATATTCGGGGAACAGCTCCTTCTCGGCCAACAGATTGACCAGGCTGATAAAACGGGCCTTGATGAACGGCCTTGCCAGCCGCAGATCGAGCCAGCCGACCCGATAGACAATGGCAGTGGGCTTGATGTGATGCAGAAGTTCCAGGGTCACCGATCCGGACACGGCCACACAGGCGTGGGCGAGGTGGATGATCTCCGGCGTTCGGCCCACGAATGTTTCGATCGGCAAGCCGGGATGCTTTTTCAAATAGGCATCCACCATTTCCTGATGATGAGCACGGAAGCAGGCCACCATGAAACGGCAGTCGGGCCGATCCTTGTTCACTCGGGCCGCCGTGCGCACCAGGGTGGCGAGGTTGCGCTCCACTTCCTGCGTGCGCGACCCCGGTAGGAGGCCGACAATTGGGGAACGAGGGGATGCGTGGCGCGACAGGAAATCATTATCCATGATTTGATGGGACAACTCGTCAAAAAACGGATGGCCGATGTACTGAGCCTGAACGCCGCGTTCGTGATACCAGGGTTCCTCAAACGGCAAGGTGCACAGGACGTGATCGACAAAGCGCTGCATCTTCTTGACGCGCCAGCCGGCCCAGCCCCACAATTGCGGCGGCACAAAGTAGAACACCGGAATGCCGTGAAAATGAGCCCGCCGCGCCAGCCACCAGTTGAAGCCCGGATAGTCGATGAGCACGACGGCGTCGGGGCGCTGATGGCGAAAGTAGCGATCGGCCTTGGACAGCAGGCTCAAGAAAGTGGAGGCGTTGGCCAGGACGCGCGTGAACCACATGACCGCCAGTTGCACGAGGGGATAGAGCAGTTCGCAGCCCGCCTCGGCCATGCGTTCGCCGCCGAAGCCGACGCATTCGACGTGCGGATTCAGCTCCTTCAGCCTGCGGACGAGATTGCTGCCGTGAATATCGCCGCTGGGTTCGCCGGCACAAATGAAGATTCGCATGAAGGCATCCCTGCCAAGGAAACAACTGTCCGTGGGTCAGGATTCCGATCCTGACGTACCCGGGGGAATACTGCGGTCAGGATCGGAATCCTGACCCACGTCGATGGATCGATAGTTTCTCTTTTTGCCGTCCGGAAGGCAAGAGGGATTGGAATCGACAATGTCCCGTCGCCGACGTCGCGGCGTGGCAATAAAACGCCCAGTGACGTAATTCCGATGCCGAAAACGGCCCACCAAATCAATCCACTGGAAAACGGACGGGTTGGATCCCTACCTGCGTCTTGAAGACGCCGCCGGCAAAGAGCTGGCCAAGGACGACGACGGCGGCGAGGGACTCAACGCCCGCATCCGCTTCGACTGCCCCGCGGACGGCACCTATCGCATCATTTGCACCACATTCGCGGGCGGCGTCGGCCTTTATGAGCTGGCGGCGAAACAAAAGTAGACCTGGAATTCAGACACGGCACCCAGGAAACGAAGGCTTGGGCACTAATTCAACAACCCGGGCGTCACCGTCAAAATCTGCCCTAAAGTACTGGAGGAATCCCGCTTGGCCAAGCAGAGCGTAATGAAGTCGGGCGGCGACAAAACCTACAACCGCGGGCCATTCAAAAGCCTCGGTTCCGTCGCTAATCCTGAGTTGGACTTTTGTGTATCGGCAAATCATTGGCTGAGGACGTCCTGCCAGTGAGATGAAACACTGATCCGCCCGAGAAAGGTCTGCACCCAAGGCGGCGGCCACGGACTCGCTGAATACCGTGTCATCGGCGCCTGTGTCCAGCAAACCGTCTCTGAGCTGTGGGGTAGCGCTGCCCGTAAGAAGCACGGCTATGACAGGTCGGTAGCGAACGGACTGGCCTGCCAGGGACGGAACCGGCCGCCTGGTCGGGATCGCCATGTAATCAAACTTCACTCGATGACCTCCATGCTCCCGCCGAGCATGACAACATCGTCGGCTGGCACGAACGCAATCAACACTTCAGCTGTATCATGCCCCGCTTCTTGCAAAGCTCGCGCTAGCCGAAGTTCGTCCTCGTCGCTTCCGAGGATACGAGTACCGTCTGTGCTCCAGGCAACGTACTTGCCCGCGTATCTGGCTAATTCCTCCAGCGGGAATTGTTGCCGGTTCTTCTGAAAGAGATGCATGTCCACGATAGATTTCCTCGCTATGGATCAACTTCGTTATCTTACCACTCGGTGGCCCCAGCGCCTACCGTGGCACGGATTCTGCCGACAGGTAATTCCGCATGGATGCGCGTTGGATTCTCAGATGCCTTCCTATGCAATACAATGCGAGCAGTTGCCGAAGTCGTTGTTCAATCTGGAACCGCTCACGTGAAATCATTTGTGGATGCCCTGGCCTCATCGCTGCAGGGAATTCTGGGTTATCTCAACTTCTCCGAGGGTCGGCCCGATCCACGCGTGCAGCGGCAATGGAACGAAACCTACGCCCATCTCGCCCAGCAGACGCAGCTCCAGCCCGGCACCGCCCTCGAAACTTGCTTGAAGCTTCGGCTCGAGACGCTTCATGCCCAGCAGGCCAGCGCTTTTCGCGACATCGACCAGGTGGCCGGCGTGCTGGATGTTCTCTTCCAGCACGTCATCCCCGCCTATCGCGCTCATCACGCCGATTTGCTGTTTCATCTGTCGGAGGAGAATGCGTATCAACCGTTCTTTCTCGCCCGCCTCGCCGAAGTGGTGCTGGCCCAGCGCGGCCCCTGGACCGAAACGGAGCGTATTGTCCGCGGCGTTCTGCTGCAGGTCAACGACTATGTCGGCCAGCGCCCGGTCGCCATCCTGGAAAACAGGCCGCGCGGTGAGCCGTATGCGCACGAACGGCTGCGGCCCATTCCTCTTTTCTTGAAGGGGGCCGGCGTCGCCTGGGGACGTTACGAGCCGATCGTGACGCGGGCCCTCGAAATCCTGCGAATGGCTGACAAATCCATCCTCGCCGACGCCTATTTCGATCTCGACATGCTCGACGAATTGGCCTTCGACCCGCGCGGCTACGACTTCGCCCACCCCGTGGACAAAAGGCCGAATTACTGCTTCGGCGAATGGGACCCGCATCAGATCGATGGGAAGGGCAACTATCGCCGGTTCATCCTGCGGCAAATCGCTCTGGAAGGTCTTTTGGCGAGCCGGGAACGTCAGCGACCGGAAGAATCCGACGAGGAATCCCTGTTCGACGCCAGCGCCGTGCTGGCCGGCATCATACTGATGGCGTCCGGCGTCAGCGGTTCCGGCCCAACCGCCCTGGATTCGTCGGCCACGCTCAGCACCTTGGTGCCGAAAGTCGCCAAGGTACGCGACGGCTTCTACGCGGCCCTGCTCAAGCAGCAGTCCGGCGCTCGCGCTCGCCGTCTGCAAGCGGAAGCCAAGTTAACGCGCCAACCATTCGGCGGCGCTCGACAGGCGCTCAACCAGTTCTTCGCCCGCCAACGCGCCGCGCAGATCCAGCAGCGCCGCCTCGCCTTGCTGCTTGCCGAGATGGGCTATCCGTTCGCGGCCCGGCGGCAGTTGGAAGAAGAAGGGGGGAAAGGGACAAGGGAAGAAGGGGAGAAGGGGAGAAAGGGAGAAGGGGAGAAAATACAGGACGCGCGCGTCTCCCCTTCCCCCCTTCTCCCCTTCTCCCCTTCTTCCCTTGTCCCCTTGTCCACTTCGTATGCTGTCGTCCCCTCCGTGCGCTTGCTGACCGAAATGCACGTACGGCTCACGACCGGCAGACTGCTGGCGGATCGAGGCGAACTCGCCGAGGCAGCCAAGCTTTTGCCCAAGATCGACGATCTGCTGCAGCGCGGTATCGCGTGCGGCGCCCTGGTCGATCCATGGAACATTCTCGGCTTTCAGGGCCAGTATCCTCGTTCGAGCGCTGTCGAAGATAGCGTTCACGATACCCGGGTCGAAGAGTTGATTCACGTCGTCGATCTGCTGCTCCAACTGCATGGCCGATTGCTGAGCGAGTCCGCCGCCCAGGGGAATGAGGGGCGAGGGGCGAGGGGTGAGGGGCGAGCAAAGACCGCAAGCGATTCTTCATTCGTCGCTCATTCCATGCGCAAGCTGGGCGAATGGTGGGATCGCTTTGGCACCCTGGCCGTGAGCGATGTGCCCCACGTCAACGGCTCCGAAGCCGTTGCATCTGCGGAGCACGTGGCCCAGGCGCTGGGCCGCTGGCGTGAGCGGGGTGACGCGGACCTGGCCTTCTGGAAAGAGCACCTGGAGGGTTTCCGTTCGCCCAAGGCCTTCGCTCTGGTCATCGACGCCTTGCTGGCCAAGGAGGACTTTCGCGCTTCGATGGCCCTGATCATGACCTGGCTCGGGCAGGCCGACCAGGTGCCGCTCAGCGAGGCGGATCACTCCTTGCACGTGCTCGCCCTGCGCTGGCTCATGGGTGTCTACGCCTGGTCCGGCGCCGGCAAGGAAGAGAAAGTGCCCGCCGCCGCCATCGATCTGGTCGCTCGTTTTTTCGATCACCTCGAAGCCAACGCTGAGGACTACTGGCAGGTGCCGCGTCTCAATCCGCTCGGCCTCGACGATGAACAAGAATCCCTGCCCGTGGCGGAGATCGACGAGGATGACGAGGACGAGCTCTTCGGGGCCGCGTATGAGGGGGTCACCTACAAGGACAGCACCGACGACGACGTCGAAGGCGAAGTGCTCGACATCATGCCGCAAAAGGATTTCGACCTGGCCCAGGAAGAGGATCGCCTCGAGAAACGCCTGCAATTCCTGGCCACGCTGGCCCAGATGTGGAACATCGGCGCCCGCACCCTCCGGCATTGCCGCGATGAGGATCGGCCGCGTAGCCAGCATTGCCTCAAACAATGGCTGGGCCGGGCGCGCGAGAATTTTCGCCAGCTCCTCGTCCTGATGGACACGCTGCACGATCACGAGATTCCGAAGCCGTCGGGATCGTTCGAGTCCATGGTCGAATTCGATAAACGACGCACCATCAAGGAAAGCCTGCTCAACCTGACGCTGACAACCTGCCTGAACCAGGCCCTCGCCGTTGGTTCGCTGCGGGGCGTGGTCGATCGCGATGAGCCGGAGAACGCCGAGGACGCCCCGGCCCCGTCGTGGGAGCAGCTTGTGCGTTCCATGGAGCGAGCCCTGCTGCGCAAGGATCCGGACAAGGTGCGCGAGCTGGTCGGCCCCTTCCTGGAGGAGTTTGCCAAGGAGCCGTTGCTCTACGTCCCCCTGCACCAGGGCGGCCATCCTCGGCCGATCCTGCGAGCCAGCCTGGCACAAACGATTCTGCGTGGATTGACCGCCAATTTACCGCGCCAGGGCCTGTTGCGCGAAACCTGGCTTTTGCTTCAGGCGGCCCGCGACATGGAAAAGAACCAGGTCCTGGCCGGGCCACGCGTCACCGAATTCGATCGGCTGTTCCAGATCGGCTCGCAGGCCGTTGTCGAGGCAGTGCTGGATTCGGCGGATAGCAGCGTTCCAATTCCCGAGCCAACGCGCATCGTCGAAACGCTCGAGGACCTTTTCGAGCCGTTCCTCGGCGTCTGGATCGATCACAGCAAGGAACTGCGCCTGTCGATTCTCGAGGCCATCGACACCGACGACGAATGGGACCGCCTGGGCAAGTTTATCAAGCGTTATGGCAAGGACATGTTCCACACGCGCTTCATGGCCATGGGCAATCTGCGCGGCATCTTGCATCGCGGCGTCGGCGCCTATCTCGATTACCTGCGCGAAAACGATGACGACACCGCTCGACTGCTGCTCGACGAGCTGGACGAACGCTGCCCGCGGGCCGACGCTGTGCGCTTCCTGCATGTTATCCTGA